>Ga0335072_10002116_pt1 | contig 31252 bp, 27 predicted proteins | sample Lox_Sample_21_FD_206725 | JGI IMG/M metagenome (GOLD analysis project Ga0335072, IMG submission 206725) | Soil microbial communities from Loxahatchee National Wildlife Refuge, Florida, United States - Lox_Sample_2.1 | ecosystem: Environmental > Terrestrial > Soil > Wetlands | place: USA...
CCTTTGCCTTTGTCAACAGCCCGCCGCGCCGAGGGGCCCGAACGTGCTCGAGGTTGCCCCGTAGCTTTTACGAACGTGGCACTGCTTGCACTTTTGCGTTTAGGCACAGCATGGCTTCTAACACCTGCGCTCCTAAGGCGAAGCAGTTCCGCAATAAGTTGATCCACAAACGTTCCTAGTAATTGACGCAGAGCACGCAGCTCTCCATGGTCGAAAGAGTTTTCTGTATCGACTCCACTACCTGGTACCAACGGTTCGAGGATGTCTGCAGCGTCGTGCAAGGATAAATCAGCCAGCTGCGATGTTAGGGGGCCCTTGGCTTTCTTGGAGGCGTCTTTTGTCATTCCCGCTGTTCTAATCTTGCTCAATCGCTGTGAGAGGCCTTTCATTTGTCGGCCAGCGTCTGGCTCGCGAGCCGACGTTTCTCGCATGGGAGGCGGAGTGCCTTGTTTCTGCAAGGTTGGAGGTTGTTCTTCTGGCAACGGAAATCTTCCTTGCACTATTGGCTGTTGTGCTTGAGACAAAGCCTCTGTTGCCAGCGATACAGCTTCACGTTCCCTAGATGCTGCTTCACGTTCGCGTAATGCAGTTTCTCGCTCCCTAGATGCTGCTTCACGTTCGCGTAATGCAGCTTCTCGCTCCCGTACCACCACCTCTTTCTCTCGCAACGAGGCCTCTTGCAGCTGTGAGGCTACGTCATGTTCTCCTCGTGTGGCAGAGAGCTCTCTGGTTTTCAAGACTTGTCGAGATGCTTCGTGCTCCTCATGGCCTTCCGCAAGTAAAATTTTCAAACCCCTCTTCCCTTGGTCTTGCAGGGCATTGAGTGCTACTGTGAATTTCTCCAGCTCTTGCGCATGACGCCGATGTTGCTCGCTTAACGTTCTCTTCAAGTCTGCATTTCGTAATCGTTCTGCTTGCTCCATCTCCGTAGCACACTGCCTTAGCTTCGCAGCGGCCTGCTCCCCAAGTCGGCCGATTTCATCCCGTAAAAAGTCCTTCTCTCGTGTCAAATACTGCTTAATGGTCTGCGCAGTTTCAGCTTCCGAAACAGGCGTTTCTGAGATCGACGTCGATGTGGTCTGGACCTGTGAGCTGCTCTCAGGGAGACTGCGGTCAGGAAAGGAGGAATCACGTAAGTGAAGGATGCGCGTGTTGCTGGGAGGCGCCATTACCCCCGATGTTTGCACGGTCCATGGAACTAGCTCTGATGATTCTCCATCGACCACTTCTACAGCCCTAGCCTTAGCCTTCGAAGATGCAGCCGCCTGATTTTCTGGCGGGTCGGGGTAAGAAACCTCGACTGATTCGCCGGCGGCGAGTTCAGCTCTCGGCGGCTCGCTCCCAGGGAGCTCGAATCTGAATATGTGTGATGAATATGCAGGAACTTCTGGCGGCTTCTTCCCCCATGCGAGCCGTCTAGGTAATAGTGATTTCAGCCATTGTACCGAACTCGGTTTTGGAGGTTCGCCTGTCGGTCCAGGGTCCATAGAAATTCCCTCTTCCGGAACTGCCCCGAGCCTTTGGTAGGCCTCCGCCCATGCGACAAACGCTTCCGGGTTACTGGATGCAGCCTTGTATGTTGCTTTCAGTCTTTTCCGCGACCTTTTGGCCTTGTCTTTGATATCGGTTTTGACCATTTTTCGAGCCTCTTTAACCTTTTCTTCGAGCTCCTTCCGCGATCGTTTTTCAGCTTTCCTTTGTTCCTTGGGAGACATATTCTGTCTCAACTTGTCCATTGAAAAGGATTTGTATTGTTGAGAAGGCGGATTGACGATATTAGGAACTGTTATCGCGTCGTACAAGCCGGATGGGCTTTTGTCGACCCTAGAAGCCGGCGCAAGTAGGGCTTCTTGCTTTCTGTCCGCAGAACTGAAGCTGCAGTGTCTGTCTAGTCGATTTATCTCGTCATCTTGAACATGTTGATGGGGTATTGGGTCAGGCGAAGGACGATGGCGTCGACGAGCACCGTTCACGTTTTGCCTTGGAGTAGTGTATATCTCGTCTTTTATATCAGCATAATTACGCCGCGTTGTTCGTCCATTTCGCAGCAACCTCTGCTGTTGATTAGCCAGCTTCAGAGCAACTCTCAGGTCCTGGTCGCTGGACTGAGAATGCAGCTGGAAGCGTGCGCGTATGGCGTTGTGTTCGCCAGAGAGTGTAGCAGCCATGATTTGGAGTCTCTTGCGGCTCGACGACCCGAACGCGCCTGCGAGTTTGAGGACGAGCAAAGCAGGGTACTGATCGTACTGCCCGCAGGCTCAAATGGTCCATGGTGAAGGCCATACTGGATGTTGACGACATCGCACAGCGGTTCAATTCTCGCGAGGCTGCTGGCTTTGAAGAGCCTGAAAGCCTGAGTCAATGCAGTGACGTGCTGGCGTTCTACTGGCGGCCAACCAGAAGTGCGAGGACCCTGGTGCAACGGCAAAGCTACTGCAAGAAGCAACGCCCGAACCCGAATCGATCCAGGCCCACATACGTAGCAAAGGGATTGGGATGCTGCGAATAAAGTAGTCAAGGTACTGTGAACAAGCACAATTCGGAGACGCGTACACCCCTGTATCGCAGCAGATCATCACAGCTGTAGGCACCTCTGTTGTGGTGAAGACGGGGGGATATTGCCCCACAGAAAATACGGGGAAGCGGCCTGCATCTCGCCCATATTTTCTTTCGTAATCCAGACATAGCCACGTCATGTCCTCACCTTCAATTTGCCAGCCATAACGCCCAAATTTTCTCTTTGCGTTCACCCTCGCTCTGTTTGATAACGGCACTCCTTGGGACCCTCGTCTTCGGCATTTTCCCACCTTCTTTCTTCAAGTCCTCCGGCAGCTCTCTTGCCTTGGGGAAGTTCTGGGCTAGAGCCGTCAGTCTGTTGCGCGCAGCAGACAGGTATGCATGTCCTGGTTGTGGAAGCACTGCTTATTGCTATCTATTCTACCTCGGGGACGAGCAAACACTTATAGACATAGGAAATATGACTGTCAGATCGTCCTACCTATTCCATTACATTCAGCTGGTCCTTCCTCAGCTGAACTGTCCCTGTACAGCTGAACTGTGCGAACTTACGAGCGTACGAATCTGCGAATAGCAACCGAAACGCGGCCTTTTCGCAACACCGAGAATGTTCAGGTGGACCAGCTTTGTGGAGTCGGGATAGTTCTTCATCCATGTTGATGTGTTGATGCCAGTTCCATTTGCCTCAGACCCACCAAAGATGGGAGAGGCATCTACCAATACCTTTTGGAGAGCGAGCTTGGCAAGTGAGACAGACTACGGCCCGTTGCCAGCCCGCGGACTGAAATGGGCGAAGCAAGAGCAGATAGCGTCAGAGTCTAAAAGGGCAAAAGCAAAATGCCCACATTTTTGAGAAGTGAGATGAGGCAGAAAGACAGGCTTATAGCAATGGAATCCCTAAGCAAGATGTTGAACGGCTATCTGACAAATCCTTTTGGCCCAGGAAGTCAGCTTACCAGTTTGATTGTTCTATCATGAAGGCTATTTGGAAGTGCAGACGTCTCCGCGCACGACCCGCCGAAAGACGGGCCTGATCGACCAGTGATGCATGACCCGGGGCAGATTCTGCTGATCTCGGGCGCTCAAAGAAGCATTTCCCCGGGCAGGTTTCAGCAGTATTCATGATTATCTATAGTACAGTTCTCTCGTAAACCCCATTCATAGCTCCAAGATCCGCCTCTAGCTAAGAGTAGATTGCCATTCAAACATGAAATCTTGCATCTTAGCCTTCGCTAATTGATCTGCCGCCCTTTCAGCTTCCTTTTCTGGCCCTCTGACTTTGATTCGCGCCTCCTGCTCTGTAGCTTTGTCTATTGCCTTCTTGATCGCATCTATATTTGCAAATCTAGTATTGGGATCTATACCCGCTTGCGAGTCTTTAGGCCGCAGAACTCCTCAACCTGTGATTCTAGACTGTGTATCTTGCTCTCGCATACTGTACTCTGCACTGCGGGCTGTTCAATTCACCCACCGCTTTCTCCAAGATCGCCCATGTCTCCCTCTCTGTCGCATGACGATTACCCAAGCTCTGGATCATATTTTATACGTCGCGGTGGAATTTGGCGTCGCAAGAATACCAATGTCGTCGAATTTCACGTGGATTGGGCTTGACGGGTTGGTTAAGACTTTGTTTTTGGCTTGCGATGATTGGAGTCCTTTTTATGGGTTCCACGAGTAAATACCAGAGGCTCCCCATTCCCTCTTGATTATTTTGGGTGTAAGACCTTCCTCGCGGGCTAGATAGTAGCACTTAAGAAAGCAATGCTTCTTTTGTCAGACGGAATAGGTATACTACAGCCTTCTGCCCGCGGTGCGGCAGTGCACAGCGATACTGACCAGGCAACCTCGTACCATTCAGCCGGCACCAACACTGCTGAATGATAGGATACGGCTCGGCTATACTGATAGGAAGGTTCGTATTTCAGCTAGAACGACAATAGCTGAAAACGCGCCACCAATTCACCTAGTGGCAACGCCAGGTAGAGATGGCTGAATATCTAGGAGATATAAGGAAGCTGGTATTCCTGCCATCTAGATGGGAGCAATCAGATCAATACGTTCATTTCAGACCCAACCTCTGACTCACCCCGGAAAAGTCTGACATCTTTCCTTTGAAGATGATGACTGGACGAATTAACCGACCAATGGCAGATATAGTCTCTACCACAGACACACATTCATGATCCTGCGGTGCTGAATGTAAGCGCGCTGCTTTTTAGAGTCTCCAAGGACCATTGAATTCGTACTGTACAAATACCCAATGCAGTGCCAGCTTCATCTATATTCCATGTATGCTCCGCGCGTAATTTTTGGTGCGTCGAACACGATCAATACGATCATAGAACTCTTGGAATTGATCTGGCTGTGCACCATTGACTCATGCGGCCTCAATTGGTCGACCAATAACTCACTTGGCGTGGGGATTGCGTTGTACATGTACTTTTGTACCCAAGCCTCTCCCAGCTGCTCGATGTCGCCGTTCATGCGAGGGATTTGGGCGGCCATTTCTCGTACGCGTGTGAGGGAGCATATCCTTGCAGATTTTTGGCGGGGTTGGAATTTTTATCAAGACTTTTGCAACGCACAATACGTCAAGTCTGTCATTGATTTCTCACCTCCACTCGTCTGGCCGGGAACCATTTGGGGGCATCATAACACCACTGTATGTCACCCAACACCGTAAGCGATAAATGCCCATAAGAACCGTTCTACCATATTCTGGAGAGTCTTTGGTGATGCTACGACAACTAATCCTAACCTAACTAACTACTAACCCTAGCCGTGTGCTGTACAATTTTGAGGTTCCTCGGCTGAGGTGGTATGGATAATTTGCCGCAGAATCTTAGGGTGGGTGCGGTAGGGTGCCCTCGGAGATTGAGGCGCTAACTTCCTCTTGGCTTGATTTACTATTCGCCAAATGTAGAACCAAAAGGGTTGACTCATAAAAATGGCCACCGCACTGAATGCATATATCGACAGTACCTAAATTCGGTCTTGTTCAAGACAGCAATAGGTAGAAAGAGCAGTAAAGGTCCGCAACTAGGAGAGTGATATTCACCATTTGTCGCGATGCGCTCAGAGGGGAACGTGTACAATCCGGTGCCAGAGCGAATGCCCAAAGCTCGAAATGCCGACGAATTTGCTCGGATAGAGCTTAGGTTAGTGGCTTATCAAGTGTGATACGGGAGGGTGAACTTACATACAAAAGGGCCATTGTACGAGCTTGTGATATCCGACTTCACAGAAGCTTCATCCTCCCGCCTAATCCGCGTATTGGGCGCGACAACCCAATTCGTGTCACTTACGCTGACGTCGGATACTCGCCCAACATTTCTGGAGAACAACATGGCAAAGTCGAGGGAGAAGTGCCCACCCTACTTTGGTGTACGTATCCTGTTTAATCGGCGATGATACTTTGGATTTTGCAAATCATTCCCCCCGTTTCTTTGTTGCCTATTTCTAGTAATCTCAGTCAAGATCGCTGATTATATGCCCTGCGGCCTTTCCAGGTGGTGGCCAATTCGGTGGCCGCTATCAGTCCATAGCTTACGATAAGCTCGCGAAGAAACACCAAGTCCGCCTTCTAGCTATTGACAGACCTGGTATCGGAGGTACGGAATCTGTTCCTCTTGACCAGAGGATCACGACGTGGCTTGACATGGTATCGGCCCTACTTGACCATGTCAAAATCAAGCATGTCCACTTTGCTTCGCATAGTGCTGGAACTATTTTCGTCCTCAACACCCTTCTACATTTGAGACATCTACTTCACCCAGTTCGACCATATGTCGCCCTCTTCGGACCCTGGGTCCCGCCATCGATTTCTGGTAAGTGGACCATGACAACTGTCGGCAAGTTGCCGCAGTCATGGATTGGTAAATGGCATCATATTGCCAGATTCATTAACAACAACGTCGCGCCCGTTATCGCTGCAAGTGGCGTACCCATTACCAAGGCCTCCAAGGTCTCAATAGCGTCTATGTCCGAGTCGAAAGCCAAGACTGCGGACGCGGCGCGGACAGCGCATGAAAAGTCGCTGTGGAAGAAAGCCTCAGAGTCTGTAATCACCAACTTCATCTTCGCAGAAAACATCGAAGGTGCCAGTCAGGAAGCATTGCTGTGCTTACAGAAATGCAACGTCAAATGGGGCGACTGGGATACAATTGATGATGCGGTCTTGAAGATTGCAACAAACGAGAAGTCTCGCCTGGGCGATGACGGGGACACCGCGCGGCGGAAGCTCAAGATCCAAATATTCTTTGCCGAGGACGACGAGATGGTTGGCAAGGGCGGGCAGGCGTATCTGGAAGAATGCTTCGCAAAGGCGAATGTTACAGATTATCTCGACTTCCACAGCGAGGTAGTGCCCGGCACTGACCATAACGAAGTGCTGAGAGCCTCCAAGGGGGCAGTTGGGAAGGTCATGCGAGAGATTGGAAATACGAACGAGGAACAAGCTGAGCTTATAACGTTGAAGACTTTGCTCGATTCACCAATGACACCCAGAAGCGAGACGACCTGTTATTCTGGGCACGCATAAACAGAACACGGTCCTGGACACTTTCTCAGTCGTTTACTGCCCTCAAAATATTCGGTGGCGAGGATCATGAAGCAGTGAGGCGATCAAGAGGCTGCCGGCACAATTTCGGGGAGCCGGTTGTGGGAACAAGTTTGTTCCTCCGACAAGGATCTTGGCCAAGGCCAAAGCAGCCAAGGACTCTGCCTGGCCCATTTCCAACACTAAAGAAGTACATGGGTAGCGAAGGATGACGTATTCCAACGCTACAGTATCTTATATGTACTGTCCTAACGAGCCTGATGGTTGTTTAGGTGCGGCTCTCAAGCCTTGCAGCATCAGTTGATCGGGCGGTGCTAACTAAGATCCACACCATACTTGGAGCCTGCAGCCTGCAGCCTGACTGCGCCTCAAAGCGGAACATGAGATAAGGATCCAACTGGCCATTATAGCTTCCTTCTCTTCGTGCAGCTCCCCCCAAAGCAACTACTCAACTACACCTACTCCTTCCAAAGCAACAGCACCTTCGCATACCCAGCGTCACTTGAACACTCATCATCTCGAATCCACCTCGTCTAAAATGTGCTTCGGAGACTCTGGTGGCGGGACTGTCATCGTCCGAAAGCGACACAATGCGCCCCGACGGCACAGCACTTATACCTCAGAACCGAAACGTGCAACTTACAGGAAGGTTGAAACCCGCACCTACCGTACATCTCAGAGCCCAAGTTATCCGAACCACTACCACCAAAGCAGTGATGGACGAAGAAGCACTAGTAGAGTGGTGACGGAGAGGCGATCGATAATTCGATGAAATGTAGAGCAGTGGGAAGAAAAGATATTCTGATGATATAAGAGTGCTCTTGCCAGCATCGGATTCTCTTATTTCAGCGTTGCACTTAGTCATGTTGCTGGTACTCGTCGACTGTTCTATCGGTGTGAGCAGCCGCATTTTTTGCTTCCCCAAGAATGCGCTTCAGAGATGTAATGGGACGTTTTCATAGAGTAATATTCTTTACGATCCAATAACTTCATCAATGTCCTGTCGATCAAGATTGCATTCCGGCCACAGCCAGTTCTCTCCATTCCGGCCCCCATTGGATGGCGGGGCAGTATAATACGTCATAGAACAGCATCATTTGTCCCTCCTTTGCGACACCTTAAACTTGGCCATTTCAAGAAACTCAGATCCCAAGCAATTCCACTGCATCTTTATCGCAACCTGCCCGCTAAAGCAAACTCTGTTTGAACCTCGTTGTAAGTTGAATAGTCTGCGCCGTCCCCGTCGTCGCTTCGCTTTAAGCTGTATATAGCCGTGGTGTCGTGGGCCTCTGCAAGGGAACTCCGGAAGACGACGGACGCAGGTTAGTTGAATATGCTAATGTGCCTTTGTAGAGCAGATAACTCATTCACATAGCATATCTTCAAGATGTAGGTTAACTAGGATCAATCATTCTGAGCTTCTTCCAAAACTTTTTGGTTGCCTTCCGTTTTTAAATCTGCATCAGCCCTTCTGACAAGTCTTTTTGGTAGGAATCGCGCACTCTCGATCCGCTCACGAAAGAAGGATGACCGACACAAGGAGCCTTCTAAACATCACTTCTCTATCGCAACCCTACGCGGCGTTCAGCAGGCGGAGCTCTCGAAGAAGCTCTTCAAGATCATCAAGACCGAAAACCACGCAATTGACGCCTACGAAACCGCCGGCCGAGAACGCCTGTCAATTGCCTCTCAACTTTCCGACTGGGGCGAGTCGACCAACGATGATTCCATCTCCGACATCTCCGACAAGCTCGGCGTGCTCATGTCGGAAATTGGGGAGCAAGAAGACCTGTTTGCACAGAATCTAGAAGACTACAGAGCCATCTTGAAGCAAATTAGAAACACCGAGAGCAGTGTACAGCCGAGTCGCGACAACAAGGCCAAGATCAGCGACGAGATCCAAAAGCTAAAGTACAAGGAGCCTACAAGTCCGAAGCTAGTAACGCTGGAGCAAGAGCTGGTTAGAGCAGAGGCGCAGAACCTCGTCGCGGAGGCACAGTTAACAAACATCGTAAGCGTCATGGGCCTTCTCATCAACGCCTTTATGGCTAACAATTTGGACAGACACGAGCAAAGTTGAAGGAAGCGTAAGGCCACTTCTTCAGATTTACCCCTTCAATGCCCTCCCCTTGACTGCATCTTTCTAACTATTGCACAGCTACGACCTACACTTCGCAGCGACGATCGAGCGCGCCGAAAAGCAAATCATCCTGGCCAAATACGGCCGTCGCCTGCTCAACTACCTCGATGACACCCCCGTCGTCCCTGGTGACGTGCGCCAGCCCTTCGCCCACGCCCACGATGCCCGGCAAGTGTTGACCGACGCGGAACAAGAACTGCAGATGTGGCAGCCAAACTTGGAGCCGGTGCACATGCACGGCGGCTTGGGCGCCAATCTCATGCCAAACGAGGAGACAAGCACCGTGGCCGGTACATCAGAGGTGGGAACGGAGATGCCACATGGCCACTCGACCAAGAGCGAAGCTGACCACGGGGCCCCGGCGCTGCATCAGAAGGCTGGAGAAGGGGAGCATTTGGAGGCTGCGATATGAGCTTGCCATGGCCGCGAAAAACGGCCGCGGCCTTCCAATGACAGTCAACAAAGCCAATAATGACGCCGATTACGATGCAAATGGACGAGGAAAACATGAAAGGGCTGATAGTATGGCGTGAGGAAGATCTTTAATGACTTCATTTTCGGGGGCTGTGTATGAAAAATCATCGCTTTCTCTAGTTCCAATGCAATGCAATGCAATATTCTCTCCCACATCACATCATGAGCTACGCAATGGTTCTGTTCAAAACCCAATGCGCACAACTGTACTTTTTTTTGGCCTCATAGGTTAAAGTCGAATTTCTCCTGACCGCGAGGCACAAACCGCACACTCACAGCTCCTTTGCGCATCTGCAGCGTAATGATAACCCCACAGCCATTCAACATCAGATCTCTGCAGTCGTCCGCAGCCTTCTCCCACACCTCCTTCCTCTCCTCGTGACTCATGCGCTCCACCTCCTCGTCCGTCGCATATTTGTCAACGGCCAACTCGACGCTGTACCTTTGAAAGATCACGGCGAGGCAAGCTAGAACCTCCACCTGTGCAAACCGCCGTCCCAGACATGCACGGTAGCCGTCGCTGAACGGGATATATGCGCCCTTTGGTGGTGCGTATAATCGCTCCGACGTGTCGCTCGCCATGTTGACCCCCAACTCATCCCCGCCTTCGAGCTTCTCGTTAGGCATCGCAGCCCCATTTGCAGGTGTGCTAATCCCCGACCTCCCTTTGTCCTCGATGAGCCACCTTTCAGGCCTGAACTCTTCCAAATCATTATCCAGATTCGACCTCGGATGCACCGGCTTCCCACCCGTTTGGTCCCTCCTCGGCGGCCCGTGCGGCCAGTACCTTGGATTCCGATGCACGGCTGCGGTAGACAGACTTATATACGTGTCCTTGGGTACGGTGCATTTCTTCCCATTGACCATCAGCGGCTGCTCTGGAACACCGTACGTCGATTTTGGGATATTGACGACTGGTGGGACGAGGCGCAGCTCTTCGTTCAGAACCGCGCCGGTCATTCCGCCGAAGAGGCCAGGCAGGTCGCGCTCGTAGTCCCATTGAGAGGGCGGGCGGCCGCCAAAGACGTGGTCCAGGTCTTCCTGCAGGCGACGCTGGGAGCGCATGTGGAGTGCTAGGTAGAGGAGCGCGAAGTGGATAGAATTTGCGGCTGTTTCGTGGCCAGCGAGGATGAGGACGAAGGCGTTGCCGAGGATCTCGGAGTCAGTGAGAGGCGGTGGACTGTTCTTGGCGTCTGTCGAGGCGACCTGGCCACGGACGAGCTGGCCGATGATGTCGACTTGGTCGTAGGCGTTGTTGGCGGAGGTGAGTTCGATCTTCTTGCGTGAGACCATCTCGCGCATGTACTGGCCCCATTCGAAGTATGCTTCGTTTGCGAGGCGCGTTCTGGCGAAGGGGAGGCGGGAAAGGAGCCAGCGGGGCATGAGGAATTGGAATAGGATGTTGTCGAGAAGGCAGTGGAGGGAGTAGGTGTAGCTCATTCGGTGGCCCGGGTCGATGTCGTCGGCTTGGTTCTTGATCTTGCTTGGGTCGGTATAAGCTGCGTCGTGCGTGCTGACCGTTGACTCAGTGGGCCACTCCAGCTTGCGGCCGAACCCGGCGCGGCTGATAACGTGTAGGCTCAAGCGCATGGTGTCGTCCATGATGCGGTCGACGGTTTTATTTCCTTTGCCATCTTTCCCGACCCATGATTCCAGCATAGCCTGTGTCTGGTCCAGTGTCTCTGCCCAGACTACATGGTTGTTCTTCTCTGTGAAGGGCGGGCTGGTCGACTTGCGATGATGTCTCCATTCCGCCCCTTCTGATGAAACCACATTCTTTCCATAGATATCGACCGAGGTGTAGATGTGAGTGGGCTTTGGGAAGTCGTTCCTTCTCGTCGTGATCTGCGTAATCACTGCAGGGTCTGCAGTCCACAGCACAAGTCCCCCAGGCGAACATGTTAGGAACGTATCACTGCCAACTCTTTCAAAGATTTCATGGCGGAAGTGCCATGTGAACTCTGGGAGCGTGAAATCCAGCCAAGTTCTGTATTTCTCGGGAAGCTTGCGAATGTATGGGAGCCATAGGAGGTGCGTTATAAGCCAGAGGCGGCGGAAGAGGTAGACCGGGACGATGACATAGGGTAAACCAGAGGACTTGGCAAGCTTGAGGTAGCGGAGGAAGGAGAGGTACCAGTTGATCGCGTAGGCGGCTAGAAGCACCACAGGAGCGAGCAGGATGAGATAGTGCATCGTCGAATGAGGGTGGATTGAGGTCCGTCCGCTCGATCTCGAACCAGTATTCGTAGGGGGTCGGCGCTTTGCCTGGCTATGAAATGTAGTCAATCCAATACCCGATCAACAGATTCGAGAGGTAGAAAAGAAAGCAGAAAAGTACTAGTATGAGAAGGTAAGTATTGGTCCGATTGCGCTGAAAGTCAGACGGCATCACGGGGTCAAGGTTGAGGTTATAGCCGTGGGCAAGGGCTGACATCAAAGGCTTCATCGCAGGTCGCTTAGGGTCCAAAAATTCCGGGGGGGCCCTCATGCAGGGGGTTAGGCTGTTAGTGTGCATCACCGCAAATATCATTAGGCCAGGGCACAAGCTTTGATTTGTTGAGCTGTCGAGGTTGTTCCGTAGCGAAAAAGATATCTGACCGTTGTAACGGAAGACGCTCTACCCGAGCTACAATCCTTGACCGGGGGGCGCGCCTATATACGAGGTGACGTCGACCAAAATGTGTGTGTCATCACTGCACTTAGAGAGAAACCATCTCAACTTATGGTAACAATGCTGGAAATCATCTGCTATCCGACTGCTCAGGCTTCACCGCTTGCTTCCATTCTGGGAAGTGACAAGTATTTGACTGGCAAAGGTACCAGCCTGGAGTTCGCGTAGTACGATGTTGAAGCTTCAAAGAGGCTTTATGTCGGTCTTGCTGTAAGCGAACCTCTTACGGCGGGGATAGGGAGGTTTTCCCGAAAAACGATTTTGAAAATCACAAATCACAAATCACAAAATCTAACATACACGTGTCCATGAAATACACGCTTATGACGTATACGCGCATAAGGTGGAGGCCCTTGATATGTACCCTCATGAGGTAGTGTACGTCTATAAGGTGTACACCCATCATGCGTACGCGCATGAGATGCACGCGCATGAGATGTACGCTACACCGCCTTGTCGTGTTGAGGCAAAGAGTGCAAAGGAATTCGGTTGTGGTAAAGCAGCCTTACAACACAGTATCCTAGGTACTTCTTTGAGCAGGCGCGAAGCCGAGGAGGCTGGAGTAGGTGGCAGGTACCCGTAGGAGGTAGCAGAGGTACTCGTAGGAAGCATTAGGTGCCGTGTGGGGGAGAGAGCGCATTGGCGTTGGGGCATTTGATCACGAAAGCGAGGCCACGTTCGGGGGTCGAGTAACATTGATGTACCTACGGATGCGAGTAAAGAATTCCTGGCAAACAGCTGTCAAATATTAGGGCCCTCATGAAGTTACATCTGAGGCTAAGAACGCGGCGTGAAGTGTTGACGCGGAAAATTGAAGGCTTACCGAAGTATGATTTCTGCTCAATTCTCTTGCAAGTGCGCAGGTACATACATTGAACATGAACCACAATAATCTAAGGTTACATCTGATTGGACAAGAAATACCTTACAAAATCGTCCCCTTCTCGCTCATTGATCTATTGTTGTACGTCATGTCTGACGAGCTCATTCAAATAAAACCCTCAGAGGTCACTTTTGTTAAAGGACTGAGGGAATCTGAGAGAGGAGCAATCTTTCGGGTCATTGTTCGGGGCAGACATTGTGCTATGAAAGTGGTAAGTGATTTCTAACCCACATCTAGCACTGCACGCGTCTCTCTAATGAATAATGGGCAGTATCACTACTATGCTCCAACGCCCAATGATTCTCCCTATTCCGACGTCAATATTTTTCGCTGCGAAACAAACGCTTACCGACGACTAAAAGCCAAGGGTTTCTGCAAGCGCGGTGTCATTCCTGACTTCTATGGAGCAATCGAGTGCATCGACCCAAGGGAGTGGGGCCCACACTTGGATATGTTTCTGGATGATCGATGGCCTCCAAACGCGGTTCTGATCGAGTACATTGCGGATATGCATCAAATGGACCTTTCGACCTTCTCGAAGAGCCGGCTAGCGAGCCTCCGTGCGATTCTTGGAGATATCCATGACGCAAAGGTCCTTCATGACGATGTGTATCCTAGGAACATGATGGTAGTACCTGGTCAGCCAGACAGAATTCTCTGGATTGATTTCGATTCGGCACAAACCTTCCCGGAGAATGAACCCCTCACATCAAGGCAACAACAATGGATGGTAACGGAGATTCAAAGAATGGACTATTTCGTTAATGACCTGGTATGTTCTCGGTGGATCTTGACTAAATATGGGTACTGACAGTGCATCCTAGACCCAAGACTATGCAGAAGGAAAAGTGAAGAGGGTGTGGCATTACTACTAGATTCTGTACTGGATGAGGTATAGCGGGGGGAGATATCTTGCTTTCCTGGCTGTCATTTTGCTAAAGTGCGCCTATGTCGTGCCGTCCTCTGCAGTCACAAATCTCAGGTAGCTAGGGCCTTTTCCAAGCCACGGCGCTCCTAGCGGGTGAACCTCCAATGACATTTTCTTCACTTCTTCAATGGATCCGCGCTTTGAATTGAGTTGCAGGCTGCGGTGTCTGCGCCCAGAACTCTCTGCCATTTGCCTTCTAGACATCATCGCTGTTATGTCCGAATATCATCATCCTGGTCGTTCTGTATTACTTTAGTCATGATATGGACTGGGTCGGTTCCATTGCTACTGTCTCCTTCTCGTCACGACTAACTCGCTCATCCCAGAATCTTCTTCCCACATATACCGCGAGCCATGACCCACAAGAGATCGAGAGAAGTCCATTTCGAGGCCAAAGGTCGAGGAGGTCCTTTGTGAGAGGATGGGGGTTTAGATGGATAGCTGTCAGTGATCGATTAGTAACACGTGGAAGCCACCGAAAATCAGGTCATCCGTTTACAGAAGAGAATGAGTAGATTACGAAAGAGAAAGTAGAGTGTGACACACGAGCTGAGCGAGAGAGAGGACGCTCTAGTAAAGGGGGATCGGTGAGGAGCTTTATAGACACCCGACCACGGTCTTCTCGGGTGGTTTGAATACCCGGACAGCCGGCCAGGTGAGCGGCCCCAGTGGCTCACAATGTCGGGTCTCCTATGCGCCACGTCCACTCCCTACCGTGTTACGAGTCGCTAGCCCATCTAGCGTCAACTCTAAAGGCCATCCTTGCCCCCTCATCGTGTGCTACTTACTTGGCCGTGTTTCACGGTCTGCTTTTCCCGTCGCTGTCGGTGACGTCTCCGCTGATGCCTTCCCGGGAGAGTACATCTCCTATACTCTCATAACGTCGCGCTTGGAATGCTATCGGCGTCCGTAGTGAAGCTTCGCCTTCCATATAGTCCTGTCGCTGCAGAAATAGCTAATTCTTCGGCGGAAGTAATGGAACAGAGGCTTGCACGGTTCGAGGCTGATCAAGATAGCTCGAACCCTTCGACCCTCACTAGTCTCCGCGGAAGCGCGGATGAACGTTCCACATCGCGGTCAGGGAGAGGCGTCGCACGCTCTAGAGCTCGACAAGTCAGCTCCGACGGATTACGCGAGGTTGTAATCGCTCAGTGGATGCCTGATACAGCAGAATTCTGCCTGGCGTTCCGCGGTATGATGCCAGCTCAGATCCTCACCACGGGTGAGGTATTTTCTCCATTGGCCCAGTCCAGGCTCTTAACTGGACAAGGTCCCACGCCGACTTCTGTTGGCATCCACTACGGCCCATCAGAACGCACTGCCCCTGTTTTCTTTGGCTCAAGCGGAGCAGGGGGCTCACATGGCTCGGGTGAGTAGATGACGCCGACCACGTTGGTAGCTATTTTGAGCCTGCTCCAGCGACCTGCTACGCCGTCTCTAAGCAGGGGCTTGGGGGGCTGAGCATGCGGCTTTTTTTCCCCAATTAGCCTTATCGCAGTGCTAATATACGCCGGTCCAAACCCTCCCTCGACCCCCGGGGACAAAACCCGCCGTGGCGGAGATCGGTAGAGAACGAGGTAGTGCTAAGACAGCTAGTCAACGTGCTGACGCGGCGCTGTCGTGGAACACGTTGGAGGTAGGTGTGTGCTGGATTCGTTTAGGAGGATTGGAACGGGATCGGGTTGCAGTTGGACTGCATCTAAAGGCTAATAACGTGAGCAGCTAGCTGAGCTGGCTAGCTAGAAAATCAGGTAACATCATATCAGCGACATCGCCACCACCGAGGGGAGACCCACAGCCAGGCAGCTGACGAAAGAGTGCTGCCGAGACCTCGAGCGAATAACAGCCAGCAGTCGCGGGGGCAGGCATTCTTCCGACTGGATTCGTCGTATCTTTCTGTGGGGCCGCGGGCCCGCAGGGGAGGGTCCTGGGGGGGGAAGTGGAGCTCGCCCGAGGCCTGAGGCACGAGACATCGCTAAAAATGAAGAGGAGGAGAGAGGATGGAGAGAGTTGATAGAAAAGCGGCGGGGGACCACAGCTTTATAACCTTGCCAGAAGGTCGGCCTGGCAGATGGAGAGTGCGCCGACGCCATACCAAACGCGGCGGGTGCGGAGGCTAAAACCGAGGAATCGGCCATTCTGCTTTTAGCGCGGAATGATCACCATCAAAATCTACTGGTAATAAGGCCTAAGTCTATTATCAGTTCATTAGTACTCTACATTTGATCATAAACGCCCGTGAGATACACGCTCATGAGGTACATGCTCATGAGATACACGCCTGTGAGGTACACGCCTGTGAGGCACACGCCTGTGAGGCACACGCCCATGAGGTGCATGCCCATGAGATGCATGCCCATGAGGTAAACGCCCATGAGGTACATGCCCATGAGATGCACGTCTGTGAGGTACACGCCCATGAGGTGCATGCCCATGAGATGCACGCCTGTGAGGCGTACGCCTGTGAGGTACACGCCTATGAGATGCATGCCCATGAGATGCACGCCTGTGAGGTGTACGCCTGTGAGGTACACGCCTATGAGATGCATGCCCATGAGATGCACGCCTGTGAGGTATACGCCTATGAGATGCATGCCCCATAAGATACACGCCTATGAGGTATACACCTATGAGGCACATGCCCATGAGATACATGCCTGTGAGGCACACGCCCATGAGGTGCATGCCCATGAGATGCACGCCTGTGAGGTACACGCTCATGAATGTATCCTCATGAGGTGCACGCCCATGAGGTGTATACTCATGAGATACGCGCCTATGAGGTATATACCTATGAGGCACATGCCCATGAGATACACGCCTATGAGGCACACGCCTGTGAGGCACACGCCTATGAGGTGCATACCCATGAGATGCATGCCTATAAGGTAAACGCCCATGAGGCACATGCCTATGAGATGCACGCCTATGAGGTACACATCCATAAGGCGCATACTTATAAGGTATATGCCCATGAGGTACATACCTATGAGCCCATGAGGTGCATGCTCATGAGATGCATGCCCATGAGGTGCATGCCTACGAGGTACATACTAATGAGGTACACGCCTATGAGATACACGCTATGAGATACACGCCTATGAGGTACATGCTTCTAAGATACACACCCATGGGGTGCATACCTATGAGATGCACGCCCTATGAGGTACACGCCTATGAGGTACACGCCTATGAGGTGCACGCCTATGAGATACACGCCTATGAGGTATATACCCGTGAGGTTCACGCCCGTAGAATACCTATGAGGTTTACGCCTGGGATTCACGCCTATGAGATACACGCCTATGAGGCGCATACCCGTGAGATGAACGCCCGTGAGATGCACACCCGTGAGATGCACGCCCGTGAGATGCACGCCCGTGAGATGCATGCCTATAAGAGGCGCATGCCTATAAGAAGCACATTTATGAGGTACACGCTCATGAGGTATACGCCTGTAAGGTACACGCCTATTAGACACCTATCCATGAGATGCATGTTCAATGAACGTGGCACTTGGGGCTTATTACCCCAGGTATATGGTGACCATTCCGCGCTAAAAGCAGAATGGCCGATTCCTCGGTTTTAGCCTCCGCAGGCGGGCGGGTGAGGGCGGTCACGGGCCCCCTAGACCGGAAGGCGTAATTCACAGGGTATGTTTTAACATAACCTCCTTATCCCCCGCCGTACCATTTTGGCAAGCCCTTATGCTGACGGGAACAAAGGCAAGCCCTCGAAGCAAGCTAAGGCAACACCTTCAAGTGGCCCTGCCATCCAAGTCACCTAAAAGATCTAAAGATCTAGGATTTTGAACTCTGTCCGTGGCACGCAAATGCATCGTTCGGCATTTTACTACTAGACTAGAAAGCATTCGGGATCTTTCCACCTAACATTTCGGCCGGGAGCCGCCCAAACTATTACCTCAATCATTTGTCAATACCACAGTGAAGTTCAGGGAGATTATCTGGCTCCCCACTGTGGGAAGTTTCCCTCAAGGACTTCCTTAGGCACTTCTCAAACTTGTAGCATTGGGAGCCAATCGCTCGCTCAGGACTTGCCATCAATATTGTAAAAGCTAGAGATGTTGACATGCCCATACGGGCAGTGGCGGCGGTATTCCAGCTTCTTCTGTACGAGCATGCGGCTAAGGTATGGACGATGTGAATCGTGTTTTGAAAGAGCAACCTTCTCAGCCATCGGGCGGTGGCAACTGCACCACATACTCTCTTGTGCTTTCCCCGAACGATAAAATATCCCCATCTCTTAGTTCCAGGTATCGTCCAGCTGGAAGCAGGTCCCCATTGACCTTTGTGCCATTCGCGCTCTCCAAATCGATAACATATGGCCTCACTTTCCCCTTCTTATCCCCAAATTCATTCCTCTTCTCCACATATCGGAATTGGATCACCGCATGCTGCTTCGATGTGCTTGGGTGCTCGACCAAATAATCGACAACCGCCGCTTCCCGGCCAATGAGCCAACAACTTCGCTCGTATAAGAGGACTGTGTCGAGGATCTGAGACTCTTTGAACACGTACATGCGCCATGCATGGGCAGTAGACGGCTTGCGCGCCTCAGGGGGCTCGTGGTATTTGAGTATTATGGCAGTACCAGACGCTGATTTGACTGTGTTGGATTCGGCTGCAAGGCGGCCCGTCGGCGCGAAGTTCGGCCTTTGCTTTTCTGGGGGTGGAGTTTTCTTGATTATGGTGGTATCGGTGGAGGTGAAGGCATCTTGTTGGGAGGGAAGAGGACCTGTAGCGCGTTTCAAGGGTCGAGGGGAGATGCTTCGTGCAGCTTTCCGAGGTCGAGGCGAACGAGACCGCGAGCGGCTTCGGCGGCGTTTCGAAGGGCGAGAATCGTCGTAGTCTCTGTCTCGTGGAGTTCGATCTTTCCTGTCAGCCCTATCTTTTGTACTGTCACGCCGGGAGCTATCGAGAGATCTAGATTCGCCATTTCTGCGCGACTGGTCTCGGTCTTCAGATGAATGCCGCCTGTCGTAGCGCTTCCAGCTCTTAGGTTGATCTCTACTTCGGGATCTTCTCCTATAAGGCTCAGGCGACGCTGAGGAAGGGCGTCGACGCCTGTGAGAGCGCGCTGCGCGATCGTCGTCGTCGCTGTATCGAGGCATCCTTGCGAATCTAGGGCTTTCTCGATAAGAAGAACTTGGGCGAAGGCGCTAGGCGCGACCAAGTGGCGGGCAAAGTAACCCCGGCTAGTTTAGCGTCCAGATTCGCCCTTAGAAATCTTAAAGTCCTCGAGCAACCATCTTTGCCGCGACATCGAACAAACGTCCACTTTCGAGCTTCATATCACGCTTAGCGGCTTAGGAGGCTCTATTGAGCGCTGCTAGCACCATGTCTGACGGTAATGATCATCTACACCAAGAGGCAACAGCTTCGCTGACATCTCTTATAGCAGACTTCGACACGATCAGGCGGCTGCAGGCGGAGCGGAATGCTCAATCTGCTGGCAAGAAAGGTTCAAAGACTTTCGACACATCCAGCCAGCGAACTGACGTATCCACAAAGGTGTCCCTGACTGATACCTTCGACACTGATCTCTACGACCCCAGCAATGGCTCTGACAAATTCGCGGGCTACCACACCTCAATTGCTGCCGATGGCGATGACGAAGACATGCCAGAGGCAGACGACAGTCGAAGGCTTGTTGGTCAATATACAGCTACCAAAGACCAGATGAATGAGTTTGCATCTGGCAATGGCGTGGAGGAAGAAGACATACTGTTGGGGCGTGAGAAATCCGCGAGAATTGCGGATCGTGAAACTGATTATCAGAAGCGACGCTTTGATCGAGGGCCACTCACACCTACCAGAGCTGATCCTTTCGCCGCCAACAAGCATGCCGGAGTTGAAGGACAAACCTATCGTGAGGTGATGCAGCTACAAGAAATTGAGAGGGAAGAGCAGCGTGTACAAAAGCTAATTGCCGAAAAGCAGGCGAACGGCGAAATCGGCGTCGTTGAACACAAGCCCGTTCTGAAGGAAGAATCTGATAAGGAAAATGCCGAAGCTGGATCGACCGTTGAGGTGTCCACTCGGAAACGAAAGAAGAGGTGGGACGTCTCGAGCGAGTCAACGCCAGGGCCCGAAACAGCAGACTCGAAGTCGAAACGGTCTCGTTGGGACCAGACGCCTCTGCCTGGCGCCGCCCCTGAGGGAGCTCCGAAGAGGTCCCGATGGGACCAGGCTCCTGCGCTCGCTGCAGCTACTCCAGTGGGCAACCAAGGCCTCGCTACCCCCATGCACCCTTCGCAGGTGGTCCTCGGCCCGACATTTGGTACCGACATATCTGGGAGGAATGCACCCATATCAGATGAGGAGCTCGATCTCATGCTCCCGAGTGAGGGCTACAAGATTCTTGAACCACCACCAGGCTATGAATACAGCAGAGTCATCTCAAGAAAGATCGCCGCTACCCCCACACCTGCCGTAAGTGCGAATGGATTTGGCGGCTTTATGATGCAGGAGCCTGAGAATCCACGGTCACTGGGGAAGCAGTTACCAACCGAGATTCCTGGTGTTGGAGACCTTCAATTTTTCAAAGCTGAGGATATGGCTTACTTTGGAAAATTAGTTGACGGCGCCGACGAGAATACAATGTCAGTCGAAGAGTTAAAAGAGCGAAAGATCATGCGACTTTTGTTGAAGGTCAAAAATGGCACGCCACCAATGCGTAAGACCGCGCTTCGGCAGTTGACCGACAATGCAAGACAATTTGGTGCCGGAGCGTTGTTCAACCAGATTCTTCCACTACTTATGGAGAAGACTCTGGAAGATCAAGAACGACATTTGCTTGTCAAAGTTATCGATCGAGTCTTGTACAAGCTTGATGACCTCGTGCGACCCTACGTTCATAAGATCCTCGTTGTTATCGAGCCTCTACTCATTGACCAAGATTACTACGCCCGGGTTGAAGGCCGTGAAATCATCTCGAACCTAAGTAAAGCAGCCGGTCTCGCGCACATGATCAGCACCATGCGTCCTGATATTGACCATGTGGATGAGTATGTCAGGAATACCACCGCCCGAGCCTTTGCTGTGGTCGCATCTGCACTTGGTATACCCGCTCTCTTGCCTTTCCTCCGAGCTGTTTGCAGAAGTAAGAAGTCATGGCAAGCTCGACACACCGGTGTCAAGATTGTGCAGCAGATACCCATTCTGATGGGGTGTGCTGTCCTGCCTCATTTGAAAGGGCTGGTCGACTGCATCGGTGACAACTTGAGCGATGAGCAAGCCAAAGTCCGGACGGTCACCTCCCTGGCTATAGCTGCTCTTGCCGAAGCCGCAAACCCGTACGGCATTGAAAGCTTCGATGACATTTTGAACCCCCTTTGGACCGGGGCACGCAAACAGCGAGGCAAAGGTTTGGCTGGTTTCCTCAAAGCCGTCGGATACATCATTCCCCTCATGGACGAAGAGTACGCCAATTACTACACAAGCCAGATTATGGAGATTCTTCTGCGAGAGTTTGCGTCTCCTGACGAGGAAATGAAGAAGGTTGTGCTCAAGGTCATATCGCAATGTGCTGGCACAGATGGTGTGACGGCTGGATATCTGAAAGAACACGTGCTTCAGGATTTCTTCAAGAGTTTTTGGGTCAGGCGGATGGCGCTCGACAAGCGGAATTACCGGCAAGTCGTTGAGACAACAGTGGACCTCGGACAAAAGGTGGGCGTTAGTGAGATCGTTGAGCGGATCGTCAACAATCTGAAGGACGAAAGCGAAGCGTATCGGAAGATGACCGTGGAGACAGTAGAAAAGGTCATCGCCTCACTAGGTGCAGCAGATATTGGTGAGAGGCTGGAGGAGAGACTGATCGACGGTGTGCTGCACGCCTTCCAAGAGCAGAGTATCGAAGATGTCGTCATGCTGAACGGTTTCGGCACTGTCGTCAACGCACTTGGTACGCGCTGCAAGCCATATCTCCCACAAATCGTCAGCACCATTCTGTGGCGACTGAACAACAAGTCAGCCACGGTTCGACAGCAGGCGGCCGATCTCATCTCACGGATAGCTATGGTCATGAAGCAATGTGGCGAAGATGCGCTGATGGGCAAGCTTGGTATTGTTCTTTATGAATACCTTGGCGAAGAGTACCCAGAAGTGCTCGGTTCGATTCTCGGTGCGCTGAGATCCATCGTTACTGTCGTTGGTATCAACCAAATGCAGCCGCCTATCAAGGACCTCTTACCACGACTCACACCCATCCTTCGAAATCGACACGAAAAGGTTCAAGAAAACACGATTGACTTGGTAGGTCGCATTGCTGATCGGGGTCCGGAATCGGTCAATGCCCGAGAATGGATGAGAATATGTTTTGAGCTGCTTGACATGCTCAAAGCTCACAAGAAAGGCATCCGAAGAGCAGCCAACAACACTTTTGGTTTCATTGCAAAAGCTATCGGCCCCCAAGACGTTCTCGCCACTCTACTCAACAATCTCCGTGTCCAAGAGCGCCAGTCTCGTGTATGCACTGCTGTCGCCATTGGTATCGTTGCAGAGACATGCGCTCCCTTCACTGTGCTTCCGGCATTGATGAACGAATATCGTGTTCCCGAGCTTAATGTCCAAAACGGAGTACTCAAATCACTGTCCTTCCTTTTCGAATACATCGGCGAGATGGCCAAGGACTATGTCTACGCTGTAACACCCTTGCTCGAAGATGCTCTTATCGACCGCGATCAAGTTCATCGACAGACTGCCGCGTCGGTCGTCAAGCACGTCGCTTTGGGCGTTGTTGGCCTGGGCTGTGAGGATGCAATGGTTCATCTACTGAACCTAATCTTCCCGAACATCTTCGAGACCAGTCCGCATGTCATTGACCGAATGATCGAGGCGATTGAGGCAATCCGAATGGCCGTGGGGCCTGGAATCGTCCTGAACTACATCTGGGCCGGCCTGTTCCATCCTGCTCGCCGCGTGCGCTCAGCTTATTGGCGATGTTACAGCGACTGCTACATCTATGGCGCAGATGCATGCATACCTTATTTCCCGTTTGGTATGGATGAAAACGAGGGGGTGAAGAGAAACGAGCTTTATGTTGTACTCTGAGCGGGAGAAATTTCCACACGGCGGGGGTGGGTATCTATGTGCACGGGCGGGCTTTATGGATGAAGAACAGGCATGAAGAGAAGACTCTTAATCTGCTAGCTCCTTAGTAAGTGATAGCAAGAGATACTATTTTCAAAAGTGGTGTGAATCAGTTCTACTACATATTCAACGAATCTATCTTTGTTTGGCACTGAGCCCAATGACCTTTCGATTCAAAACAAGGGCTACGACGACTTGATCCACGTCCTAGCTATCGAGCACTGGTTTTAAACCAGATGCTACCCTCTGTCTGATCCTGTTAGACAGTTCTTAGTTACCTTATCAGCGTTATACAAGGGATTGTGCATTCTCAGCTACAGTTGCAAGAAACTGGTGAAAAGGTCGAAGAGTATAATGCCTTTTGGCCACAGGAGGGTGATTTCATACCCAAAATCGACAGTTCTACATCAAGGGACAGGCATGGTGTATGCAGAGCATGGAGACTCTCAAAAAAGGGTTTGAAATGCCAAAACCTAGTTCATTCATCACCCCCGAAGAGCGAAGTGAGCCCAGTGAACTTATGTCTTGAAATTCTCGATCTAGAAGATGGATACAATTGGGGCCGTTTGATAGGTTAGAATGGAGGCGGTCCTCTTGCATTGACAACTCCTCCAACGTACTTACGGCCCGTTCCTTCAGTCTGCGAGGATCTTTGGCAACATCACACCCTTGGCACCCCAAAGCTGGTCTTCCCTTCCCCGCTCACACTCACATATCTGCCTTGAACCAGATTGCTCGTCATCTAATTTGTGGCAGTCTTGGCAGCACCTTAGGTCTTCCTGGTCGCACTTGGAGCAAACGACGAGTATGAGGTGACACCGCCTTGATCGGCATTTGCTCATGTTGTCTGTAGGCGCGCGACAGAGATGACACGCCGAGACAGGCTCCATCGGTGCGTCCAGGCCTGTGGAACCTCTCGCATCAAAGACGTAGTTGCGCCCACGGAACAGAGAGTCGCTGACCTGTTTCCTTCCTTGCCGAATTTCCTCGTTCATCCAGGCCAAGTAGGCTGCAATACCACCATGTAGCGTATAGATCTTCTCTCCCGGTTGCTGCTCAAGGTTCTCATGCATCCATCTCACTCCCTTCTCGCACCTAATCCCACCGGTGCAATACGTCATGATCTGCCTGTGCACAGCGGTTTGGGTAACTTTCGGATGCCGTTTCAAATACTGTGGCCATTGGGAAAACCTCCGTATGGGCAGTCTGAGGGCTGGTTCGCCCGTTTGTGGACTGATGAAGTAGCCAATTCTGGACTCGTAATGATTTCTCACATCGAGGAGTAGGGTGTCCTCTTCGTGGCATTTTCTATGGAACTCTTCCGGCAATAGTGATTCAACTCCTCCCCAATCTTTGGGTAAGTAGCCTTCCACGCCCATGGGGGTGATCTCTGCCGTGACACGCACACTGGCTCCGCCATCCCGTCCAAAAACGCATGCACATCCGTTCGAGGGCTTAAAGAATAGCAGACGAGCGTCCTCCGTGTCTAACTGCAGACGATCAAAGCTCCAGTGATTGACGCAACGCTTCATGTACTCATCGATCTCTGCTCGGGTCCCGCCTACGGTGATGTTGAACCCTTCTTTGGCGATGCGTAACTTGCCGCGAAGGTTGAGTCTTACCGTCAGATCTTTGTGCCATTCTGCAAGAAGCTTCGGCTCCTCTGCTTTTCCTTTGTGCCTATCTGGCAGCTGCGGCGCGTTGCTCCAGTATCTGTAGAAAAGGAGCACTGTACCTCCTGCTTCAGCTGCAGGACACGCACATGTATATGATGTTGGATCTGACTTCCCTATTTCGAGGGGAGCCTCCTGCATGTTCCGCATGTGAACGTACTGGCGGGGAAGATTGCCAATGATTTTGCCCTGAAGTGTTTGGGCCTGAATCACAACCGCGCCTTGCACGTGACACTGAGGCAAATTGCGTCAACATTAGTTCCACGTGCTCCCCCCCACGCTATATCAATAAGGGCTGAGAGGGTGGAAAGCGGTCGACCTTCCAAGTCTCAAAACCCTCCTTGGTATGAACTGGTGGCCTGCTAGAACAAAGATGGCAGAGGCAAGGAAACTCCGAGTCGGCATGATAGGGGCGGGTGAAGTGGCTCAAGTCATTCATATTCCCACGTTGCAGCTGTTGGACCACCTGTATTCCATTGTCGCCATTTGTGATATATCCAAGAAGTCTGCAGACCATTGCGCTTCCAAATTCCGCATTCCCGCTGCCACAGACCCCGAAGAAATATTGACTAATCCCGAAATCGATGTCGTCTTCGTGCTGACCAGCGATGAATTCCACGACCTGTACACGGTGGCGGCGTTGCAGCACGGCAAGCATGTCTTTGTTGAGAAGCCGATGACTCTTTCTATTCCCTCTGCCAAGCGTATCGTTGATGCCGAAAGGGCAGCCAATGGGCCCAGCGTCTTCGTAGGCTACATGAGGAGATACGCACCGTCGTTCGTTAATGCATTCAAGCGTGAGATGGCCACTATACCCAAGATCCTGTACGCAAGGTCTCGAGACATCATTGGACCCAACTCGCATTTCGTCGGTCAATCCGGTACTTTTCCACTCAGGTCTACGGACTTCCCACCAGAGGCTGGTAAAAAGCGCGCCGACATCCTAGACATCCTATTCAAGGAAGCCTTTGACGGCCAAGAAATCACGCCGGTGAAGCAACTGTATTGCCGCTTTCTTGGTGGTTTGGGATCACACGACTTGTCGCTGATGCGGGAGGCGCTTGGTGGGCTGCCAGAGTCCGTAGCGGGCGTTTCGGTGAACGAGCCGTTCTACTCTGCCATTTTCAACTACAGGAATCGGGATGGGTCACCGTATGCTGTGACTTATGAGACTGGGAGAGACAAGGTCGGGAGATTCGATGCTCATCTGGCAGTCTACGGCGAGAACAAGACAGTCTCGATACATTATGACACTGCGTAAGCCCATCCATTGTGTCTGCCATCTGGTGGAATGTTAGAACTAATGGGGCATTCCAGCTACATTAAAGGTTTGCCGATCAAGGTCAAAGTTGACGAACTCAACGAAAGTGGCGAGGCTGTCACAAGGGAAATACTGTCGTCGTTCCAGGATGCATATACCTGCGAGTTTGAGGAATTGTACAAGTGTTTGGTGGAGGGGAAGCCGATCAAGACTAGTGCTGAGGATGCGCTGAATGATTTGCGGCTCTTTGACATGATGTACAAGAAGTATGATCAAGGTCAAAAAATTCCCTTGACCAACACATCGTACTGCTGAGGCTGATTAATTACATATATGAACGACATGAAACAGAGCTGCCAAGCTGTTCGCGCTTTGTGAGCCAGAATGGAACTCTGAAAAGGACAATTTCGCTCTCTATAATACAGGGGTATCTCTGACCAAAATCGTCGCAATTATGTCGTATAATAAATACAGCGCAAAAGCGACCTCCAATGCCACGCTCGTCAGATTGCATTATGCTTGTCCAGTTAGTCCAAGAAGTGAATAAATTAGACGCGTGTAACAGGAAAATAGGGAAAGGCGCTTGGAGTACAAAGGAAACCTTTTGATGTCCTTCTCTTGCTTGGTCATCATCGCATAGCGTTTTTCGGGTAACCGTTCGCTGCCAGCTGCTCTCATTCTTCATTTCTGCGGCTCTGTTAAGCAGCATGGCTCGACGCTTCTTCAATGGCCGTGATGCTCCTCTGATGGCAATTGAAGCCGCGCGTCCCACTGAAATGGCATGCCCCCAGCACTGCCGAGGAGTTGCGAGGATGGCGCTTGTTCGCTAGACAGAGCAGCTGAACTTGCGTACATAGTCTGGTCATGAGATTGCACAGATCGCCCACCGCGTGGAGATTGAGCAATGGTGCTGGCAGGATGCATGTCGACAGCAACATTGAAGGCATCGTGGAGGAGATGTATATCGAGATAGTCACGCACAGAAACAGAGTCGGTAGGCAGATGAGCCCTCTGAGGGTAGGTGAAGGGGTCGTTAGGATTCCAATAACCTGATGCTGGTGGATCTGAGGGTTTCAGAATAGTAGGAACGGTCAGCGGACTCTGAAACTCTTTGCGCAATTGCTTGGTTGCCGCTTCAACCGCATTTGTATTGGTGGCGACGGTTGCGACTTCATCTAGGTAAGGTCCCCCGTAAGCTATCAAACGAAAGGCGTACTGGGCAAGGGCTTCGGGTAGCCTTAAGTGACGGTAGTCGTAGTGCCCTTGCACGGCATCCGGTAGCGTGTGTCTCTCCAGCGCCTCCCTCAGATCCTGGCAGACCTCTGCCTTGACTTTAGCCGGATCGCACGCATCCCAGGGTAAGTGCGCAACCGCATCTGTGAGATATGGCTGAAACAACAGAGATTTAACCATGATGCTCAATGACCAGCCGACGATCTTGTCATTTTGAACGGGATGGTTGCGACCGTGACGGGTCCAGTCGTCGACAGTGTCAAAGCATCGGAGACAGCAAGGGCAGCCCCATGCCTTCTTTGATGGAAGTTCGAACACCGAGTGCTTCAGGTGCGGCTCGCACAGTCCGCCTCTCTGTTTGCAACCTGGGACACACGCCTCGCCGTGATTCTCAATATGGTGTTGAGATAGTTTTTCTTTCCGGTAAAAGTTCTTCGTCGGGACGCAAAGCCAACATATCCATTCTACCTTGCGTTCACAATGTTCTCTCTGGTGTCTGATTAAGGAGCTCTGTTTCGTGAATGGTATATTGCAAGCAACGCAGATGTGTACTGGTGGATCATTCTTTGGGATCGGAATGGGTGAGCCTTGGTTGGCCAGCTCTATGACTTCATGAAGAGGCCAATCTTGTGGCTGCTGACCGATTCCAAGCTGCAATCTCTCTGCAAATGTGCGGCGTGACTGACTCTGGTTTGAACGGCTGGTTGCCTGCGAAGAACTGGACAGGATCGAGAACAAAGAGTTCCTGCTCGAGCTGGAGTTTTGGGAAGCTGGAAATCCATAGAAGTCAGCGTCATACACGCGTAAAATACCAAGAACCGATTAGCCCCATTGAAACTTTCCGTAAATGTGCGGCGTGACTGACTCTGGTTTGAATGGCTGGTTGTCTGTGAAGAACTGGACAGGATCGAGAACAAAGAGTTTCTGCTTGAGTCGGAGTTTGGGGAAGCTGGAAGTCCACAGAAGTCAGCGTCATACACGCGTAAAATACCAAGAACCGATTAGCCCCATTGAAATTATGTTTATTTCTCCTCAGCACCATGGCGTGTGTCCCCTATGGAGAGCAGCCATAAGCTTGCCAGCGCCAAAGGCTGTTGGTCTTCTGACCCCAGCGTGACTCACAGTGAAGACGGAATTCCTCCGTCCAGCGGAGGATCTGTTGATCGGAATGATAACGAAATGCATTTGCGAGTAGCAGAATTTGTACATCTGAGCAGGTAAGGCTGAGGACTTCGAAAGCAGGCCCTAAAGACGGGTTGGTTGGGCGGTCCTCGCTGGGGTCGTCACAAAAAGAGTGGAATGACAGAGAACCAGCTCCGCTAGCCATTTTGAGGGAGGCTTGTCATAGAGGCATAGTGGTATGTCTGCGCGAGCGATTGAAGGAGGGTAGACTGGAAAGAGTGGCTGCTGTGTGATGTGACGGAAAACTTCACGACAATCGCAATGGGGAAGTATTTAATGATCGATAACAGAAGCTCGCAAAAGAAAATCCTCAGTGTGTGGACGAGATTCCAGGGGCATATCAGGCCCATTGTGTGGCCTGCATCGAGACGATAAAGCTGACTTGAAACGTGCGACTCGAGAGGGAACATACCCAGGGTTCATGCGGGGGGTTGGGGGGGTTGCGCCATTGAACCCGGGCTATCTTCAATGAGGCATGGTTCCAGGGACTAGCGGGATCGGGATCTGTACAGCACCGCGGGGAAGTTACGTGAGTGGCAAGGCTGCAAGCCCACATTGATCATCGAAAGACGAGATCCATCTTGGACGTGGAATATATGCTCGAGCCCTTGAAACACCTTGCGTGACTTGCACTTTTGATACGCATGTGGCCACTCCCGCTCGAACAAGGCCGCCGCAGAGTGTTCCTCTCCTCGACCGCATGCTGCATGCATGACGTCGGACCAGTATCGAACCCATGCCATACCCTCATACCCAAGGTGGCGGCACCCTCATGTGATGAAAATATCCAGCTGCACTTCCTCTTTGCCCCGTAGCTCTGGGATGATGGCTAAGCACGTACCCAACCAGAACCCGGGGCGAAGAGGGCACAGAGCAATTCGGGGCAATGTCCCTCCGATTCGAGAGCCTACATAGAGGAATCAGACTCATGCGTTCTAAACCTACATCTCCAGCAGCCAACAAACATTTCCATCTAATACAAGTTTCGCAGCCTTCCAATCAACAAATTTACAGAGACCGTTGACATCACCTACCTAGGCTGTGAGTATTGAAGCCCTTTGTCGAGCCCCTTGTTTACGACGAGGGAAAGACCAAATCTGATCTCCGAGCCTGTGTAAGGATTGAAAATTTATCAAGAAGAAAACACCTTGCAATAGCCGATGGCTTCGAAATTCCACCTCACATCCGATCCGTATACACCTGACCCCGCCTGATTGAGGACGTCGCCTTTCCAAGCCCACCCATAAGCGCCCCAACCAGAGACATCAAAGTTGTGTACCGCGGGTTTCGACGTCATCTGAAAAAGCCATTTCATTCACAGGCCTCGGTTACATATTGCAGGTAGGCGATCGACATCCTGTCTCAGAGACCAAAAATGCATATGCCGAACATTCCATGGAGAGTCCACCACACCATGCACGATGCCTCCACAGCCCGTGGCAACGACTCAAAGATCCTCTGCTTCGGACACATTCGTCAAATCCGCTGCTATATCTCAATGGCTTAGCGAAAGGCCCTACCAGGGACTCTGGAATACAGCTGCAAGAATGAATGGACAGAATCCAACAAACAGAAAGCGCGAATCGAAGACTTAGTCACCCAGAGAGCTGGGAACAGGTCCGCAAGCGGATAAAGTTCCGTGAAGGCATTCAGGGGAGGCCGTCCATGCAGAAAATTGGGAGGACAAGGAGAACAGTAGCCTGGATTTCTTGCACTAAGTCGCATTGGATGCCCTTCGCCATTGTGTTCTACTGTACCCAGGTAGTGTTTTGTACAAGATAATGGCGGTGAGGGTGTCTCGGACACAACCCCGCACTTTAGGCTCGGAAAGTTTAATTGGTTCGCGGTACTAAAGTAGAATGGGCGCGATCTGGCCTCCTCCCCTATCCTCCGTTCTCGACCCTTGGCTGGGGGTAAACGTCGTCGGTGTCAGTGGAACGGGGTTCACACGACTACGTTAGCAGTGGCGATCTCGATAGCAGTTCCGTATCCGGTTAACTTAGTTTCTAAACCAATAGCTCCCACGATGAGAAATGTCAATTTTGCCAATCCCAACCCCCAATAGCCCAAGGGTATCTTCCGGACTCTTCATTCATGGAAACTTGAGCTTGAAGCGTCTGGACTCTTTGTAAATTGCATGTACTGTACAGAGGCATGCGCCAAAAGAAGTGTCTAGCGCAATTCCATAATGCCGGTAATAGGATACGGCCTCCAGGGGTAGCAGATTGCGACCGCCAGATGGCCCACCAAGAATCGCTAGAGTTAAAGGATCCAAAACTAGCGATGCAGTTGGTGGTTACAAAATTGGAGGTCTCAGTTACTGAGAAGACTACGGCCAAGACTACTAGCACGATCGAGACTAAGGTCGAGCTCCAGCTTGGGAGTATGCCATCATGTCCTTTGGTTACAACAGCTCAGGTGATCTGGCGCTCCCGTACGATAGACTTGGCGAACGGGAGTTCTCAATGTTTGTATGACGCAGACAGCGTGACATAGAGCTGTTCACCACGATTCCACAAGCTTACAGGCTCCCTGTGACTCAAAGCCCATTCCTCCTAACTCGGCCAGGTGGCGTCCTCCATGTCTGCTCAGTCCGGCTCTATTATTCCTTTGCTTCCC
>Ga0335072_10002118_pt1 | contig 31230 bp, 31 predicted proteins | sample Lox_Sample_21_FD_206725 | JGI IMG/M metagenome (GOLD analysis project Ga0335072, IMG submission 206725) | Soil microbial communities from Loxahatchee National Wildlife Refuge, Florida, United States - Lox_Sample_2.1 | ecosystem: Environmental > Terrestrial > Soil > Wetlands | place: USA...
CGATTCAGAGAACGAGCCTTGGTCCTGTGAAGCAAAAAGCGTTCTGCGAAGGAAAAAACACTTCTCTGACAAGTGCGGGAGAAGTGTTGCTTGACTTTGCCTTCGTTGTTATAGACAGGATGACAGGATTGGTCAAAGGTTATTCTTGGTGGAAAATACCGGCTAGATTAGTCCGCTCGACGGTTGCACGGCAGCCTGCAACTGCGAAGGGCTGCAGACCTTCGAGCCAGAAGAGAGCGTGACGTTCCGCGCCATGCTGCACCAAGGCAAAGTTCGCATTGTGGTTGCGGACTCCTCCAAGATTGGTGCGGTCACCCCTGCGTTTGTGTGCCCGGTTTTCGGACATCCACGTGCTGATCACTGACAGCCGAGCCAGCGACAAATCGATTGCGCCGTTCCTTGACCGTGGCATTGAAGTGAAACGCGTGTAAGCGCCGCAGGTTTTTGTTCTCATCAACCCCAAGACTCAGATACATGAATCGAACCTGGGCACCGGCATCTTGATCAAACGGCGACGGCTAGTTCTTTGGTGCGCGCGGCCTTCCACAACTCGATGTAGGGCCGGAGTTCGTCCATCATGCGCGCGAACTGGCTCAGTTCGAGCGATTGCGCGCCGTCGCTGATGGCTTTTTCCGGGGCGGGATGCGCTTCCACAATCAGGCCGTCGGCGCCAATGGCAACGCCTGCGCGGGCCAAGGCCGGAACCAAGCTGCGTTTGCCGGTGGCGTGGCTGGGATCGAGAATCACGGGAAGGTGCGTGAGTTCATTCAGTACCGGAATGGCGGAAATGTCGCAGGTATTGCGGGTGGCGGTCTCGAAGGTGCGGATGCCGCGCTCACAGAGGATCACATCCGGATTGCCGTGCGCGGTGATGTACTCGGCGCTCATGAGCAGTTCCTTGATGCTGCTGCTTAAGCCGCGTTTGAGCAGGACCGGACGGCCACATTTGCCGAGAGCCTTCAGCAGCATGAAATTCTGCATGTTGCGGGCGCCAACCTGCATCACGTCGGCATAGCTGGCCACGAGGTCGACGTCGCGATCGCCCATGACTTCGGTGACAATCGCCAGGCCGGTGGCTTTTTTGGCCTTTTGCAGCAGCTTGAGCCCTTCCTCTTCCAGGCCCTGGAAATCGTAGGGAGAAGTGCGCGGTTTAAAGGCGCCGCCGCGCAGGAGTTTCGCGCCCGCTTTGGCAACGGCTTCGGCGGAGCGCATGATCTGCTCTTCGCTCTCCACCGAGCACGGCCCGGCAATTACCACGAACTCGTCGCCGCCAATTTCCGTGCCGTTCACCTTGATGCGCGTTTTGCCCTTGCGAAATTCCTTGCTGACGAATTTGTAGGGCGCGGTGATACGCACCACCTTTTCGACTTGAGGCATGGCTTCGACGGACTCGAGGCAAGGCGTGACGTCGCCGACGCCAACGACGCCGATGACCACGCGCTCTTCGCCTTCGATGGAATGCACCTTGTAGCCAAAGTGCTGCACAATGCCGCAGACTTCGTCGATTTCCTGGCGTGTGGCATGAAGCTTCATGGAAATAATCATGTCCTTATCCTTCTCCCCCCGCGGAGGAATGGGCACAAAATGAAAAAGCCCACTCACTGCGAGTGGGCCGAATCTTTCTGAATTTCTCGCTTGCTTAGACGACGGCCCCTCGCTCCCGGTTGGTCCGGTACGTAAATCGCCACCAATAGGAGTAGGCCGCGAAATTCATGGGATTTAGTGTAGCGGTTTGGGGGGAAAAGGCAACCGCGAATTGGTTATGAGCGGCATTAGCAGGAACAATGGCGGCCCTGTTTAATAAGCGTGTTAGCCAGACACGTGGCGGTTTATTGGTTGCGCCGTCGTCAGGGCACGAAGTGATTTCACCGCAAAATATAAGACGTACACGACGGACCACGCTAGCCCGATGTACCACCCTAACGGGGTCAAGCGCAGTTTTACATCCCACTGTGAGCTCCACATCAACCCACGAAATGCATTGTCAAATGGCAACAGGGCTTGCATGTGCAGGATCCGAAGGAATTCAAAAGCGAACAAGGCTGCGATCCCCAGCATCACCAGATTGAAAGCAAGCCGACGAGAACGGGCACCAGTTATTTTTGTTTGTTCCCCGCGGAGCCTCCGGTCCAGGCCGCGCCCGAGCCACGCCCAGAACAGCGCTACACCGGGAAGCCGGATCCAATCGGCATCAATTGGGCCGAACGGCGAAGGAAAGAAAAACCCCGGTCCATTTAATATTTGCGCCAGAAGCGTTGCCGGAGACTGAAATTCGCCGGGAGTATCGGTTAGCCCGGGGTGATCTGCCCAAAACGTCGCACTATCGTGTACGGCTACAACCATGAGGACCGCAGTTACGGTGGATGCAAAAAGTGGAAGCGTCCACGACCAGCGGACACGTCGAAGCAGATCGAGCTGAGTCATCGAAGGACCTGCGCTCCAATCAAGCATAAAGTGACTGACGCACTCTACTCCAACTATCACGACAGCCCTTCTCTAGTTGGACACCGAACCAGTCCGAAGGTTTTGCGCTCGTTCCTCTTCTAAATGCCAGTTTGGTCGGGAGACCGGAAAAGTGGTTCATAGCGCCAAGATGTTCGTTCGACCACGAAGTTAGAAGAGCAGGATGGCAATGCGGAAGCGGGAGAATTCGGAGGTGCCGCTGGCCTTGCACGCGCCTACGACGGCGGAGTGGAACTTCCCAGAATCCACTTTTTGCATGACTTCGTCGGGAAGATTGCTGAGGTCGGACATTTCATAGCGGAGAACCGCGGAAGGCCTGGCACCGGACCAGCCACGATCCATCTCGCAGGTTTTGCGGGCGTCGTCGGAACCGGTGGTTACGTGCAATTCGTGACCGGAGAGTTGTGAGGCTACTTGCTGTTCCTGCTCTTCCAGGCTTAGTGTTGGCACGGAAACGGAAAAATCTTCGACGGCGAAGAGTGTGTTGCCGGACTGTACCACAGAGATGCCGATAGCGTTCAGGTCGGGGTCCAGAATATTGGCGCGGTGCGGCGGCGAGTTCATCCACTGCGTATGGATGCCGCTGGGTGTGGAACCTTGCGCCACGTTTTCGGCAATCATGCTGAAGCGGGCTCCGGCTTGGCGGGCACGATCCTGCATGGGCGGTTCCCCGGGAAACTGATGGGAGAGCTGATTCGCCTGGGCCATGCGCAACGCGTGTTTATGAGCGGCAGCAGAGAGCGCGGGATCCCATTGCAGGGGAGGTAAACCTGCAGCGGCCCGTTCGTGATTCGCGGCGTTCAGCAAGGTTTGGTCGGCGACGCTGTTTTGCGGGTGCGCGGCAAAGAGCCTGGGCGTGAGTAGTAGCGCAACGAGGACGACCGCAGCGACAATCGCGAGAAAACGGAAAGCAGTAGCCACAACGAAGCTCCTGGTTCCATTGAACACCAGGGTTGCGGAAAAGGCGCGCGAAAATTGGGACAGGATTGGGCGAAAGACTCAGCTGGCCGGGAGGACAGTCGTCGTCTGGAGTTTGGAGTGGCGAGTCTGGAGTCTACAGCCGCCAGTCTACAGCCCACAGCCTTCAGTTCTTGGAGGCGAAGAGCTCACCGCAGAGTCGCCGAGGCCCGCACAGAAAAACAGAGGTGGGAGACAAGACGCAAAGGTTGAGATCCTTCGTCGCCCAAGGCGCTCCTCAGGATGACACCTGTCTTTTAGGACTGGGATAAGACACGGCGGAAAACCAACTGGAGCGATCGAAGAGAGATTCATCGCATAACTCGCGATGGAAAACGTGCCTCGCTGCGCTCGGAATGACATTTTTGCGCGTTCTTGCGGCCAGAACCTGAGGAAAATCCACGGCCCGGCTTCTTTCGCGCGAACTGCTGAGGGCAAGCCGAGGCGGCCGCCACAAATGCAAAGACGGAGACCGGCTCAACAGCTTGCGGAAAAAGTCGAAAGGCAATTCCTCAGGGGCTGAAGCCCAGTTGGTTGCCAAGCATTTATGTCGGAGCTAAAGCTCCGACCCCCGGTGCCAAGCACATTTTTCCGTAAGCTCTCAAGCCTGTACTCCGCGCGGAGTCTTTCCGAGAGCCAGCAAGTGAAGTTCGCCCGCCTCAGAAGGCGGCCGCTACAAAGGCGAGGCTGCCTAGTTAGCCGCGGACGTGGACGGCGCTGAAGCTGATGACCACGTGGCCGCCGGCGGTCGGGCGACCGAAGCTCAGCATCGGACGAAAGCGAGAGAAGATCAGCATTTGATCGAGCTGATGACGCGTGTACGAGGAATCGCTACCGGAAATAATGTCGTACGTGGTCATCTGGCCGTTGGCGTCGACGGTGACGTCGACGAGCAGGTCGTGTTGCAGCTCAAGATCGGGATGCTGCATTTCCGCGACAACGCCAGCGGGATAATCGGAAAGCGAAATCAATTCCGCGGGCTGCAGCAAGCCGGTGGGAATGTCGTTGGGATCGGCACGCACGACGAGGCCGGGGGCGATCATGTGCAGAACAAAAACGAAAATGATGAAGGCGGAAAAGAGGCCGCCAGTTGCAGGAACTGTTAATGGACGGAAGGTATTGTCGAGCAGGATTTCGGCGCGATCCTTGATGCGCTGCCAACGACGTTCCCAACCCTGGGTTTCCTGGGCTTGCGCAGCGGCGACTTTAATGCGAATGGCGAGGTCCGCGGGCGGCACCGCGCGGGGCATACGGGACAGAAGAACGGATAATCTGCGGTAACGCTGCAATTCTTCTCTGCAGCTTTCACAAAGGTCCAAGTGCTGCCCGATCTTACGGCGCTCCTCGGGTCCGGGAGCATCCACGAGGGCATCATCGAGATACCCAGCTAGCCGAGTTCGTACAGTCTTACAACTCATGGTAGATCCTCTCGCGTCCGGTCGAGACGCATGGCTTCCTCGGCCCCCAACCAATCCGAATCCACATAGGCGACTTGCAAACCCATCGGCGCGGCAAAGTCCGTTTGCGGGGTGGGGCGTTCTCGCACGTTTTTGTGGGCGTGTCGCTCACCGAGTAGCGGCTCAAGAAGTTCTTTCAGAGCGCGGCGGCCGCGAAGAATACGGGATTTCACGGTACCGACGCTGACTTCCAGGACTTCCGCGACTTCCTCGTAACTCAAACCTTCCAGGTCTCGCAAGATCACTGCACTGCGAAAGACTTCGGGCACCTGCTGGAGGGCACCTTGCACCGCCACCTGAATTTCCTGCGCCGCGAGTTGGTCAAAAGGCGTGGCGCTCAGGTCCTCGACATCAATCTGGGCAAAACCTTCTTCGGGCTCCGCATCGATGGAAATGTTTTTCTGCAAATGGCGCTTGAACCAACGGCGATGGTTCAAGGCTTCGCGAATGGCAATGCGGTACAGCCAGGTCTTCAAGGAGCTACCTTGGCGAAAATGGCGAATACCCTTGAATGCCTTCAGAAACACTTCTTGTGCGGCGTCAGCAGCATCGGCGGTATCGCCAAGCATGCCGAGGATCAGGTTGAAGACGGGACCGTGGTAATGAGTGACGAGCCAGTCGAAGGCCGTTTCCGAGCCAGCTTGCAGCTCGGTGACGAGTTCGGCTTCATCTCTGCCCCACGCGAGGGCGCTGGCCCAATCGGACACGGTGTGCCTTTCTTCGCCTACGCCAAAAACGGCTTCGGCGAACTGGCCTGATACGGTTGGTGCGGGAGACCCAACCTCTGTCCGCTCTAAGTATTAGACACCAGAGGGAGCGGAATGTTCCTTCGGTGCCGACCCGGAAAGGCGGGTTCAAAACGTCATTGTGGCACTAACGGCCGGGCGGTGCAATGGGCGGAAGGTTTTTCAAGGCAACCCCTGGGTTGAGGCACCGAGCAACTGCATAAACGCTGTTCTGTCCAGCAGTTGCCAACTTGGTTGACGGGGGCGACCTCCGGCCGGTCTGTGCCCAAGATGCCCTCGATTTTTGTATGCGGAGGAAACAAAGGACTTACTAGGGGATCGCTGTATGAAGGGGAATAAAGGAACACGGGCGAGGTGGTAGAAAAGGCAGGGCAAGATTTCCAGATGGCAGAGTCACGACCCGGGCGACTTACATCGGTCCGCGGTTTGGCGAATTGATTCGGGGTAGCTGGTTTTGCTAAGGTCGTCGTCATGTCCGAGTGTTCCACCGAGCAGATACGCGAATTGCTCGACTCCCTTTATCGCGTGGAGTCGAGGCGGATCTTAGCAACGCTGATCCGCTTGCTCGGTGATTTTGATCTTGCCGAAGAGGCCATGCACGAAGCCTTTGCGACTGCGCTGAATCTGTGGCCGAGCAGTGGAGTACCCGGCAGCCCGCGACCATGGTTGATCTCCACGGCTCGATTCAAGGCCATTGATACCCTGCGTCGACGGGCCAGATTTGATGCCTCTCAAGGCGACCTCGTAAGGCATCTCGAAGCGCAATACAGCGCGGCGGAAAAGTCCAATGAAGAGGACAGCCTTGAGGATGACCGGCTGCGGTTGATCTTCACCTGCTGTCATCCATTGCTGGCGCCGGAAGCGCAGGTTGCGCTGACTCTGCGCGAAGTCTGCGGCCTGACAACAGAGGAAATTGCGCGATCATTTCTTGTTACACCGGCGACGCTGGCGCAGCGAATTGTGCGCGCGAAGACAAAGATTCGAGAAACACCGATTCCGTACGAGGTGCCCACGCCGCAGGAATTGCCGGAGCGACTGGGCGCGGTGCTTCAGGTCGTCTATCTCGTCTTTAACGAGGGTTATTCAGCCGCTTCGGGAGCGGAGGTAACGCGAGCGGAGCTAACCGGCGAGGCGATTCGACTGGGCCGGTTGCTGACCGAACTCCAGCCGGAGGCGGAAGTCATTGGGCTGCTTGCCCTCATGTTGCTCCAGGAATCCCGTCGCGCCGCGAGAACCTCGCCCAGCGGAGAGCTGATTTTGCTGGAAAATCAAGACCGCTCGCTCTGGAATCGCACCCAGATCGCGGAGGGAGTGGCACTGCTAGAGAAAGCCCTGAAGTCTCGCAGCTTTGGCTCATACACGCTGCAGGCGGCCATTGCGGCCGTTCATGCCCAGGCGGAATCGGCCGGTGCGACCGACTGGGGGCAGATTGTTGCGCTTTACGACCGCTTGTTACGCATTCAGCCTTCGCCGGTTGTCCATCTCAACCGTGCCGTCGCGATTGCCATGCGCGATGGTCCAGAGGCCGGTCTGGCGCAAATCGAAGCGGTGTTGGAGCATGGCGGATTGGCGAACTACTACCTGGCGCACTCCGCCCATGCCGATATGTACCGCAGGCTCGGCAGGACCGCGGAGGCTCGGGCTTCTTATGAGAAGGCACTGGCGCTGACCCAACAGGAACCAGAGCGGCAATTCCTACAAGAGCGGATTCGGCAGCTGGAATAAAAAACTGGAGTGGCTGTCGATTTTCGGTCTCCCGAACGACTATCTGATGAGAGTAACGATGAGCTACGGTTCTGTGATTGAACGGGACGAGCCATCGGAAACACGCCACAGGAAACGAGAAGGAGAATTTATGCCACAGTATTTGGTTGCTGTTTACCACCCCGATGACTACGTCCCGTCCGGCGAAACCGAAGCGATGATGGAGGAGATCCACGCACTCAACCGCGAAATGATTGCTGCCGGCGCCAGGAAGTTGGCTTGCGGCCTGTCCCCGGTCAGCAACGCAAGAGTGCTGCGGAAGCAGCCCGACGGCAAGGTGGCCCTTACCGACGGGCCCTACACCGAGACCAAGGAGCACATCGGCGGTTTTTGGGTGCTGGAAGCCGCGGATCTGGAGGAGGCCCTGAAGTGGGGACGTAAGGCTGTCGTGGCCTGCCGTGCGTCGGTCGAGGTGCGCGAGATGCTTTTCCGCCCGTCTCCGACACAAGAACCCGGCGGAAACAAGTAAACATTTTGGCCACTGCGGCCGGGAAATAAGCGCGGCAGTGAGGAGAGGACCGGAGCTGGCGCAACGCTTTGCGGCCGGTTCCGCGAATTCGGGATAAAAAAGCGGAGGAGAACCATGAAATACGTCTGTTTCGGATACTACGACAAAGGCAAATTTGACGGGATGAGTAAGGCCGAACAAAACAGCATGTTCGACACCTGCTTTGATTACGACGACCATCTTCGCGCCAACGGGCACTGGGCTGGCGGAGAAGCGCTCCAGCCTGCGGAAACCGCGTTGACGGTTTACTGGAAGAACGGGAAAGTGGCTACCACCGACGGTCCTTATGCGGAAACCAAGGAACAACTCGGCGGTATTCTGGTCCTTGAAGCGCGGGACATGAATCATGCGGTACAGCTCATCGGCCAGCATCCGGCGCTGACGTATGGAAACATTTTCGAGATTCGGCCAGCGGGGGACATGAGCGAAATCATCAAGGCCAGTGAGCAGCGCAGGCGACAGCACAAGGCGCGCTGAAGTTCCCTGACGACACACATATCCATTTCGTGACCTCACCGGGCGATAGCAATCGTGTCGGCCGAGTGGGCTTGGTCGAAGTGTCCATGGATCAGTCCGAAAATCAAAAACGTACGGAGGAAAGCGATGACTCGACACCGAAGGACCCGAGAGAAAATTCACAGCGTTTTACTAAGCGGGCTCGCGATTGCCGTCGCACTGGTTGCGCCGAAGCCAGCGCCGGCACAAGACGCCACATCAACGTACGCGAGCATGGCCCCGCTCGAAGAATATCTGATGGACCGCGACGCGGAAATTGCCTTGGCCAGGAGCGCTGCACCCGACGCAATCTCGCGCGACGCCTCGGTTGTCGTGCTGACGCGCCACGGCTACGAAACCGCGGTGCACGGCACAAACGGCTGGGTCTGCTGGGTTGGACGCGGATGGATGGCCATGTTCGACCATCCCGAATTTTGGAACCCAAAAGTGCGCGCCGCCGATTGCCTCAATCCACCGGCGGGCCGCTCGGTTTTGCCGTATGCCTACAAACGCGCCGAATTAATCCTGGCCGGGCGCTCCAAACTCGAAGTGATTGCTGGAATAAAAGCGGCCATAGATAAGAAAGAATTGCCGGCCTTAGAGCCGGGAGCTCTGAGCTACATGATGTCCAAGTCTTCCTACCTCACCGACAGCGGCGGCCACAACGCTCCCCACCTGATGTTCTTCGAAAGCGAAAAGAATGACGCGGCTTGGGGCACAAATCTCACCAATTCCCCAGTCCTTGCCGTCAACTACTGGTACATCTCCGACCTCTACCCCCAACTCAAAAGCTTCCCGCCATTGTTTGTCTTCTTAGTGGTAGTGGACAAATGGTCCGACGGAACGCCTGTGGGCAAGCATCAAGAATAGGTTGTGGAGTCAAAGGAGCGGAGGACCTGGCTCGCTGAGGGTAACCAAGGCTCGAACGTTAGAAAGGAAGAGTTGTAAGTTGTTTCTTTCTTCCGCTCTACTGCTTGCCGGCAAGAATCTATCGTGGGGTCTGCATATCAAAAGCCACTTCTGCATGCTGGTCATCGGGTGTGTCGATGCGGAACACCAGGGTCGAAGAATCAATTTGATTGGATTTAAATTCGAGCCGAATTTGCTCACCGTCGGCAGGAAGGATGGTGAGTTCAGTGACTCGCGGCACGTACGGACTGCTCTGCGAACTCAAGGGAATCACTTGTTTTTTGTTTTGAAAGACTTTGACCTTAATCGCGTTAAGCGGGGCACCTGGTTTGTAACAGATGTCCAGATAAGCCCGAAAAATCATGTGCTTGCCGTAGAACTGCTTCACAGCATCCTGAGAACTAAGATTTGAATCCTGGCTTGCGTAGTTGGCGACCTCCAGGAAGGGAGTCTCAAGTCGCACTTGGGAAGCGCAGGATCCGTCTTTAAGTTCCGGTACCCAATGCGTATATCGAGCGAGGAACTCCGATGTTAGATTGCCTTGGCGCGAGCCGAAGAAGTATGCATCGCGAATCGAACTTTCGGAAGCTGGAATGTCATCGTAAGCATTGACAGGAAGAGTCCAAGTCATCGCCAGACACACAGCGAGCCACCGAAACAAAGTGGGCTTTGGCGGTCGGCGACTCATGGGAGCCTCTCGAGAATTTCCGACCGACCAATCTACGGCGCGTAGCGAACCAACTGTCGGTTTGACGGACCCCGTAAAGTTAATGGGTACAGTTGGTGTCTGACTAGCGTGCTGTCCCGGAAACAACCTAACAAACCGCCGAGGCTTCAGGGCTAAAGGTGTGTGCGCTAGCTAAGAAACTCGCCCTCAGCGGCTGAAGCCGCAATGGTTCAGCACTAGTTACGGCACGGCCCCTCGGCTCCTCAGGGTGAACTGAAGCCGTGCCCTGACGAAAAACGTGGGCTCTCACACAGACTCTAAAGCCTGAGTCGTTTGCGACGACTTGTGAGCCTGGAGCACACTCATGAGGCTTGTATAAAGCCGGAATCCTGTGAGACGCTTTTCCGCGATTGCGGTTGACAAAATACTTGGCGGGGAGACGCACTCATGGCACGTGTGACTGGCATTGGCGGGATCTTTTTTCAGTCGGAGAATCCGAAGAATTTGTATGGGTGGTATGAGCAGCATCTGGGCATCAAGCTCGAGGCGCACGGACAGGGCGCTACATTTGAGTGGCGGGAGTTGCAGGCGGCGGACGGAAGCCAGCCGGGTGCCATGGGGGCGACGGCTTGGTCGATCTTTCCGCGGAGCACGAAGTATTTTGGGGCGAGCAAAGCCAGCTTTATGGTGAACTATCGTGTGGATGATCTGGACGGATTGCTGGAGGAGTTGAAGAAGGCAGGCGTGGAGATTGATCCGCATCGCGAGAATGCGGATTACGGAAGATTTGCGTGGATCATGGATCCGGATGGAAACCGAATTGAATTGTGGGAACCAGCGAAAGAGAAGTGAATAGCGCGAGGGTTAGCGGGACAGTTGGCGGGTGGCCCCGCGAAACTCGGGCGAGCAATTTCACTTCAGGGCCGCAATGAAGTCCTGCACGTCGTGCAACACCTGGGCCTCTTTGCTTTGGAACAAGTAATGGTCCGCGTTTTCGATGCGGATAATTCTGGCCTGTGGAACCTGAACTTCAAATGCGCGGACCTGATTCTCCATTGTGCGCCGAAAGACAGGCGAGTGGGGAACGTTAAAAATAGCTAGTACAGGCAGACCAATTTGCGTAAATCGTTCCTCTCCATCGAGCAGAGCTACGCTGTAAGGATTTTCTATCGGCGCAGGCGGGGAAATCTGAGAAAGGTCGTCCTTTCGCTGCCGGAGCTCTTCCTCGGCTTGTTTAAGGTCCGCGAGTAGTTGATCGAGTTGTTTCGGGTTTCTTGGGAGCGTTCCAAGGTTCACCTGGTCGAGTTCTTTGCGAAGAGCGATCGAGTCGAGAACCAGGTCACCATGAACCTTGTCGTACAGCGCATAGGGATAACCGGCGTCGATATAAATCAGGGCGGATGCCGCGTCTGGATGCTCCGTGGCAACGGCACTTAAAACTTCTCCTGCAACGGAATGCCCCGCAAGGACGGGACGATTGAGCTTGAGCGCGGCAATCACCGTCGCGACATCGTCGCCAAGTCGGCTTGCTGAATAATTCGAGGGTTCAGGGACCGGTGCACTCGACGCTCCGAAGCCACGAGGCGTGATTCCGTAAACGTGATAGTTGGCGGTGAGTTTGACAGCGAAACTGTCGAAAACGTGAGCAGTATCACCGAGTCCCGGTAGGAGAATAACGGGACGACCGCTTCCGCCTCAGTCCAGCACTTCCAATTTCAGGTCAGGTTGTACTTCAATGTAGCGGACCGCCGGGGCTGCGGAAGCGGAGGTAGTCGGAGCCTGAGTATTCATTGCTACGAAAGGGAAAAAACACAGGGAGAGAAAGCTGAATCTACGCATCACGGCATTATGGGCACTGACACTCGCCCAGGCAACAAGTGGAGCATGGTTGTGTTTCCCGTCCCCGGTAGGCCGCCAAAGATTGGGGCGAGGGACGGAAATTAGGCAGCGGCCGCGGGCCTATAGTCGCGACACTTGCAATTGGGGAAAAAGCAGGGATGGCGGAGTTTGCCTTTTTTGTCGCGTTCGACCCGGTGGATAGATTTACCGTGAGTACATTTACAAGGTTGTTTCTTTTTTGGATTGGTCATGTGTCGTTGCGAATCATTCTACTATCAGGCGCAAAAAAAAAGCACGCAGGAAATTACTGTAGAAGGATGGCGGTAAATTACCTTAGGAAACAACTGGTAATCGCACGGACATGAGACGCCGGAGGCAGTGGCGTTGAGGTGGCAAGCGTAAAAGCGGCAGCGAGTTGCCGCACTCCAAAAACGGCTAGCGGGCGGTAGCGGAGACGGCCAGGGTGTCTGTGGAGATAGGTAGAGGCACGATTACTTCGACGAGCGTGCCGGGATGGTTGTTTTCCAGACGCAGATCGCCGCCGAATTCCGCGAGACGCTGGCGCATGCCAGCGATGCCGACGCCGGTGGTGCCGGGTTGCAGTCTGGCGACCTGTTCGGGGATGCCTTTGCCGTCATCGCGGACGGAAGCGATAATGCGATCTTCTTCCTTGGAGAGGAGAACCCAGGCGTTCTTGGCGCCGGAATGGCGAAAGACATTGGTCAAGGCTTCCTGGATGATGCGATAGAGGGCGGTCTCCAATTCTTCGGGGAGGCGCGGGAAATCGAGGGGCTGCACTTCCAAAACGGTGCGGATGCCGGAACGTCTGGTAAGGCCATCGAGATACCACTGGACCGTGGAGAGCAAGCCGATCTCTTCGAGTAAAGGAGGGTGCAATAAATGGGAAAGGCTGCGCACCTGGGTGAGCGCGCCGTCGATGAGCGCGCTTAACTCCTCGGCGCGGGTGGAGAGATCGGGCCAGCGGCTTAGTTTGCAGATGGCGTCGGTGGTCATTTTGGCGGCGGTAAGTTCCTGGCCGAGGCCATCGTGAAGTTCGCGAGCAAGGCGGCGGCGCTCTTCATCCTGAGTGGTAATCAAGCGGCTGGAGAGATCGCGAATACCCCGGTTGAGCGTTTCGAGTTGGCGAGTTTTGCGGTGGAGTTCGGCAAAGACTTTGACGCGCGCGCGAAGCAACTCCGGAATGATGGGGATGGAGATGAAATCGACGGCGCCGCGCTCGTAGCCGCTGAGGAGATCGCGGTCAGTGAGAGGACCGGCGGAAACAAAGATGATGGAAGTGTCGCGAAAATGGGGATGCTGACGAATCATGTCGGCAAGGGCAAAGGCATCCAGGTCACGCCCGCCGACGCGGATAACCACGACCGCGATATCATATTGGAGAAGCGTGGCAAGCGCTTCGGTTAGGGAATGCGCCTTGATGATGTTTTCGCCGAGCTCGGTGAGAATGGATTCGCAACCGTGGCAATCATCCACCAAGAGAATGCTGACCTTCTCAAGAGCAAACGGAGCAAGAGGTAGAGACGTGCGGGGCTGGAGATGCAACTTCTCGGTCATGCGCCCTCCTGGAACAAACTTGCAGAAGATCAACAAGCATTGTGCAAGGCGGGTGAAATGTCGCTAGCGCTGACCGACCTGACAAAACTGGCGCTAAAGACAAACGGCACAAGGCGCGACGATTACTATCAAAGAAATTCGAGCGGGGTCTGGGAACCAAAGTGTACATGGCGTCAGGGAAATAGCAACAAAAAGGTGAGAGTTTATCCCAAAGTGGCAAAAAAAGAGGCTTTGCGACCGAAAAGTTGGTGCTTCGAGAACAACGTGGATGACGCAGGGGTGCCGAAAATCTTCGTTTGAGCTTGGTGGCGGTGTGGCGCACCTACGGCGCTCGTTTTTGGCTCCCGCGAGTTCCCAACCCTGCGGGCTGGGCTAACGTTGTGACACGCCGCTGACGCTCGAGCCGGCGGTGCTGAAAAACGCAACAGAGAGCGCGAGGACGGAAAAGGCAGGAGTCGTTCGTCAACAGCTCCCGCCCTCCCACTGGATACGCCACTCCTCGCATCGGCTGCCTCCTGCCAGCCTCATTCTATAAGGTGTGACTTATGTCCTGGGACACCACACTCGGCCACTACAGAGTCCCGAGTTCGGAAAGTTAAGACGAGTCAGCGTTTCAGGTGAGCTAGATCGGCAGAGCGGAAAGCATCATTGACGGTGCGCAACAGCGCTTCGCGGCTGAACGGCTTTTCGAGAAAGAAACTGTCCGAGGGCCTGGGAATCTGTTCGAGATGTTCGAGATAACCGGTCATATAGATCACTTTAAGTTCGGGACTGATGGCGGTGAGGCGAGCCGCCAGCTCCGTGCCACGCATTCTGGGCATGACTACGTCGGTGAGCAGAGCACCGATGGAGGCGCGATGGTCGGTGGCAAGTTGTAGCGCTTCGACGCCATCCTTGGCGGCAAGAACCCGAAAACCCGCGGTGTCGAGGAAGCGGCCGGCGAGTTCGCGAACGGAGTTATCGTCTTCGACGACGAGAACGGTGGGGGAATCGGGCAGCGAGGGCAAGGAGGGAGACTTGGCGACGATGGGGTCGCACTGCTCCTGGACTTGGGGAAGATAAACCTCGAAGCAAGTTCCCTTCCCCGGAGCGGATTCGACGTAAATGAAACCGCCGCTTTGTTTGACAATGCCGTAGACGGTGGAAAGGCCAAGCCCGGTACCTTTGCCTACTTCCTTGGTGGTGAAGAAGGGCTCGAAGATGCGCGCCTGGGTTTTGGCATCCATGCCATGACCGGTGTCGGTAACCGAGAGCAGCACGTAAGGGCCGGGAGTGAGACCCGGTCGCGTGTGAGCAACGGACGAATCGATAGTGAGATTGCGGGTTTCGATGATGAGATTGCCGCCCTGGGGCATGGCGTCGGAAGCGTTGACGGTTAAGTTCATCAAGACTTGTTCGAGTTGGCCGGGATCGGCTTTGACATGGGAGAGATCGTTGCCGGGCAAGAAGACGAACTCGACATCCTCGCGAATCAGGCGATGCAGGAGTTTTTGCATTTCGGTGACGAGATGATTGAGATCGAGGACCTTGGGCTGGAGAATCTGGCGGCGGCTGAAGACCAGTAATTGGCGGGTAAGCGAAGAGGCGCGATCGGCGGCTTTGTGGATTTGCTCGCCGCTTTTGTAGGAAGGGTCGGAGGCGTTGAGGCGATCGAGCAGGAGCTCGCTGTGGCCCTTGATGATGGTGAGGAGATTATTGAAGTCGTGGGCCACACCGCCGGCGAGGCGTCCGAGGGCTTCCATCTTCTGGGACTGGCGCAGCTGATCTTCGAGCTGCTGACGCTCGGCGGCATTGCGCTGAAGAGTGCTGCACATGCTTTCGAAGGCTGCGGTGACTTTGGCTACTTCGCCGCCGCCGCGAACCTTCAAATGGCAATCGTAGTCGCCGCGCTCGAGGGCCTGCACGCCGTGAACGAGCGAAGCAAGGGGTTCAGTGATGGTGCTGGAAATGAGAAAGGCGAGCAGACCACCGACAATGACGGCGAAAAGGCCGAGACGGAGTAGCAGGCGGTTTAGTCGATCGAGGAAAGCCATGGTGTCGGCGTCGGAGCGTAGGACGATCAAGCGGGCGCCGTTGGGGTCGTCCGGGGTGAGTTGGACAGAGCTGGCGTAGTAACGCTGGCCCGCGAGGGAAAGTTCGTCGGGGGGATTCTTACCGGAGAGTTGGGAGGAGAGTAGCGAGTCGCGATAAGGGTCGAAGGTGCTGACAACGACCTGGCGGTTATAGCGAAGGGCCATCTCGCTGGAAAGAAGGTGGGCCAAATCGCGGACTTTGCGGTCGTCAAACTCCTGACCGACGATGACGGTGGAGGTTTGTGCCTGGGAATCGGGATCCAGGGATCGGATGGAGTGGATTTCGACCTGGTAGAGGCGGCCCTGAGCGAGCCACCAATCGGAGAGCTGCTTGCGGGCCAGAGAAGAGCGGAGAAGGCCCTCGACCAATTGCGCGGAAAAATCGGGATGGGTGGTGTGCAGGGAGACGATCTTGCCGCTGGCATCGGCCAGAGCCATGAGGTCGCTGCGCGAGGTATCCAAGGGGTTGTTGGTGGAATCGTTGAACGAAGTGGCGTCGTCGTCGGACAGGAAGGCGGAAGTGGCCAGCAGGTCGGCCTTGCGGGACATCAACACTTGGCGCTGGTGCTCGAGAATCTTGAACATCGCGAGGGCGTGCTGGGCGCTGTCGGCGAGATCGAGGCGGGCTTGTTCCTGGACGCGCTGGCGGACCACGAGAAGGGTGACCCCACTGAGGGCGGCAATCACCAAAACCATAGAAAGCAGGAACTTGGTACGCAGGCGGAGGTTTGCGAGTAGGCTTGCCATCATGTTGCTGAAACCCTCAGAAGCTTCCTCGTCTGTGATTCGGAAGCTATATTCTGGCAACTTCTTAGCAACCCAGGGAATGGAACTCTGGTACCGATTGAGGCTGTCGAAGGTACCAAGGGACGGGGGCGGGGTCAAGCGGGTGGTTGAGGTAGACTGCTCGGGCCAGGGGAGGAAGCCGCAAGTGGGTACAAGGGGCGGGCAGAACGTGGGGTGGCTCTGGGGCCTGATGGGGACTTATGTCGGGGCGGATGTGTTATTTCTGCTGGCCGGGCTGTACCCGGGACACGTGCCGATCGTGGTATCCGTAGAGCTGCATATCTTCCCGCCGTTACTGTTTGCGCTTTTGCACGGAGCCAAGGTTTATGGCTGGAGGGGGATTTTGACGTTCACCGGATTGTGCATGGGGGTGGGGAACCTGTTCGAAAACCTGAGCATCGCGACAGGGTTTCCGTTTGGGCACTACGCGTTTACGGAACGCATGGGGCCGAAGATTCTGGAAGTGCCCGTTCTGTTGGGCCTGGCCTACGTGGGGATGGGGTATTTGTCGTGGACGGTAGCGCAAGGAATCTTGGGGACGTGGCGGAATGGCGGGAATGGCTGGCGGCTAAGGCTATTGCCGTTGCTGGCGAGCGTGGTGATGACAGCATGGGATGTGGCTATGGACCCGGTGTGGTCGACGGTGGGGCGATTGTGGATCTGGAAGCAGGGTGGCGCGTATTTTGGGGTGCCAGTGAGCAATTTCCTGGGCTGGTTGCTGACGAATTATGTGATCTACCAGCTGTTTGCGTGGTTTGTGTTGCGTGGACGCCCGCGTGAAGCCGGGCTGAATGGCGATGGTGAGACCGGCAATTTGCCGGCGGGCTACTGGCGGATGGCGGTGGTTTTTTACACGCTGGCCGCTCTGGGGAACTTGCTGCTAGGGATACCGACGCCGCGGCATCCGGTGATAAGCGATGCGACCGGCGCGGCTTGGAGAGTGAGTGACATTACAACGGCGTGCGCGGTGGCCTCGCTGGGGTTGATGGGTGGATTCGCGCTGAGTGCGTGGCTGAGGTTGGGGGAAGCTAAACGCGAAGATGAACCGAGTGTGAGCGGGTAGTTTGCGGTTGGTCACCGGGCGTGGACCACTCGTAAGGACGGTCCGTCTCAGGATCATCCATGTTGCTGAACACTTTACGTTGAGATCCTTCGGCCCAAACACCGGGTCTCAGGATGACAGGTTTTCGGTTGTACCGGGTGAGAAGAAATATTCACCGCAGAGGCACAGAGGGCCGCAGAGTGCACGGAGACGGTAAGGAAGCAACGGGAGGCTTATTTGGGCGCGTAGAAGAGGTAATCGGCGGTGTAGGGGACGCGGATTTCGCGGCCGGTGGTGGTGGCGTCGCAGCCAGTGTCGGGAGCCTTGCCGCCTTTGGTGTTGATGCGCTGGATGCTGGTGGCACGGGAAAGAATACCAGGGCTGCCTTCATGGCGAACCACGTGAACGAGGAGCCAGGGGACAGAATTGGAGTCCGGTGACGGCGCGTTGGCTGCGGCTTGACCGATGACCCGGCTGCCGTCGTTGGCTTCCCAGGCAGGCCCGGCGAAATGCTTGCCGAAAGGCTTGTCATCTTTATCGAAGAGCTGGGCGTCGGGCTGCTTGAGGATCCAGGCGATGCGGGTAGCGCCTTCTTTGCAAGTGTAGACTTGGTCGCCCCTGGCGTGGAGGGTGAGGAAGAGTTGCTCGCCTGCGGGAGGCTGGAGGGAGGGCGGGATTTGCTGAGCCAGGAGCGACAAGGCGGAGAAGATGACGGCGACGAACGCGACAAGCAACGCAGGAACGCGCTGGAGCATGTAGGAGTCCTCCGAGAAGATGGGTTGGAGCAATATCGCCGAAGCATAGTAGCGCAAATGGGTTATTTAGACAGGAGCTAAGAGTTAGAGGGAGCGGGCGGCTGCGGCGGCCGAGGCCCAGGCCCACTGGAAGTTGAAGCCGCCGAGTTGGCCGGTGACGTCGACGACTTCGCCGATGAAGAACAGGCCGGGAACCAAGCGCGATTCCATGGATTTGCTGGAGAGCTGGCGGGTATCGACGCCCCCGGCGGTGACTTCGGCTTTGGCATAGCCTTCGGTGTCGGCAGGACAGACGGTCCAATGATGTAGCTGCTTTTCGAAAGCGGCGAGGGAGGCGTTAGTGTAGTTGGGCGGAGTGTGAAATTGGAGCCAGCGGTCGGCGAGGCGATTGGGCAGGAATTGCTGGAGAGCTTTGCGCGCGGTGGCATCGTCGCGGCGGGATGCGGCGAGAAGTTCCGCGGTGGCGTCGCGACCGGGAGCGAGATCGAGATGCAGGGGTTGGCCCGGTTGCCAGTAGGAGGAGATTTGGAGAATGGCGGGGCCACTGAGCCCGCGATGGGTGAAGAGCATTTTTTCGCGGAAGGCATGCTTGTTGGCGGAAGCGATGACTTCGGCGGAGACGCCGGTGAGTTCGGAGTAACGGTGGTGGTCTTCACGATGAAAGACGAGGGGGACGAGCGCGGGACGCGTGGGAATGATGTTGTGGCCAAACTGGCGAGCGAGGTCGTAGCCGAAGGAAGTGGCGCCGATCTTGGGGATGGAAAGGCCCCCGGTGGCGACGATGAGAATCGGCGCGCGAAATTCGGCGGAGTCCGCACGCAGGACGAATTCGGTGGCGCGCTGGACTTCAGTGATGCGGGTGTTCAGGAAAATTTGGACCTTAGCGGCGTGACATTCGGATTCGAGAAGCGTGGTGATGTCTGTGGCGGAGCGATCGCAGAAAAGCTGATTGAGGGTTTTTTCGTGGTAAGGAATGCGGTGTTGTTTGACGAGGGCGAGGAAATCGGCGGGAGTGTAGCGGGCCAAGGCCGATTTGGCGAAGTGCGGGTTGGCCGAGTGAAAATTTTCGGGGGTGGCATGAAGGTTGGTGAAGTTGCAGCGCCCTCCGCCGGAGATGAGGATTTTTTTGCCGATGCGGTCGGCGTGTTCGATGACCGCAACGCGGCGGCCGCGTTGGCCGGCTTCGGAGGCGCAGAAAAGGCCGGCGGCGCCAGCGCCGAGGATCAGAACGTCGAAGGAACGGGACAGAGTGGCCTCACGAGAAGCGATCGTATTTGCCAGTGTACGCAAGCTATGGGAGCAAAACCAACGGCCCGCCTCAGAAGGCGGGCCCTACATTACTACGGTGGGTGAAACTAATCGAAGGAGGTGGGGAGTTCGGGGCGGCGAAGGTGTTCGAACATGAGGGCGATCTGTGGGGGAGTGACGCGCATGAGGGAAAGCGGCGGGAGATTGTTTTCGGAGAAGAAGGCGGCGCCGGCAGTTTCGTGGCTGTCTTGCGGGCCGCCACCAGTGACTTCGGCGAGGAAAAAAAGCTTGTAGGAGTGAAAGGCGTAGGGAGGATGGCCATGAAGATCGCGATCGTGGACCGCGGCGAGTTTGGTGATGCGGACGTGGTAGCCGGATTCCTCGCGAGCTTCGCGGGTGGCGGCGACGGAAGGAGGCTCACCCACATCGGCCCAGCCACCGGGGAGAGTCCAGCAGCCATCTTCGATTTCGCGGACGAGGAGGATTTTTCCGTCCTGGAAAGCAGCGACGCGCGTATCGATTTTGGGAGTGGCGTAGCCGGATTGTTGGGCGAAAAGATTTTCGAGGGATTCGGTATTCGAACCGTTGGAGTTGGCGGCCATCATTTCGGCGGCGATGGTGCGGATTTCGTGATAGCGCTGGATATCGAACTTGTCCCGGCAATAAGTGAGGCCGGATTGGGCGATGGCTTGCAGACGGCGCGCCCAGATGAGCCAGTCAGGAACGGACATAGAAGCATTTTCGCAGCGGAGGCGATGGCGAACAAGTCGGGTGAATGAGTATTCGATTACAAAATGAGAATAGGAATTGCGGTAAGATGCCGCAGCTAAAGGCAGGAGTTGAGGATGACACCACGACAACAACTGGAAAAATGGATGGCCAAGTACGACCCAGCCATCGCGGCGCAGGCAAAGAAAGCGTTGGCAAAGATGCGTAAGCTGGCGCCGGGCACGAACGAGCTGGTATATGACAATTACAACGCGCTGGTCATTGGATTTGCGCCCGGGGATCGCGCCTCGGCGGCGATGCTTTCCATTGCGCTGTATCCGAAATATTTGAGTTTGTTTTTTCTTCACGGCAGAGACTTGCCAGACCCCGCGAAACGGCTACAGGGCAATGGAAAGCAGGTGCGATGGATCCGGTTGGAATCGGAGCACACCCTGGATGAACCGGAGGTGCGCGAGTTGGTCAACGCGGCGTTGCGCCAAGCAAGCGTGGCCATTGATCCGAAACGGAAACGGCGAATGGAGATTCGGGCGATGGTAAAGAAACCAAGGCCGCGGCGAGCGCCGAAGAGATAGCGACGAGTGGAAAAAGCGCCGGCAATCCAGAGAGGCGATTTCTGGCGTACTATGGCGAGAGAAACCACGGGAACAAAGTGAATTGACGCCGCACGGGACAGCGGGAGAGACAACCACGGATTGGTCGTTGCTGGCGCGCATCGAGCGGAATGATGAAGAGGCGCTGTCTGCGCTATACGACCGATACGGCGGATTAGTGTTTTCCGAAGCGAAGCGAATCCTGCACGACACGGGAGCAGCGGAAGAGATTCTGCAGGATCTGTTTTTCCAGGTGTGGCGGACGGCGGAAAAGTTCGACCCAGCCAAAGGGTCGCTGGCGGGATGGCTACTGGTGGCGGCGCGTAACCGGGCGATTTCAAAGCTGCGGCGGCGCAGCGGAGCGAGCGAAGAGCTGGATGAAAATGGGGTGGCGTTTCGCGTGAACCTGGAATCGTACGCGGCGCAGAATCTGCTTTTGCACAAAGTGCGCGGTGTGATGGCCAACCTGCCGGAGAACCAGCGGGAAGCACTGGAGTGTGCTTACTTTGAGGGCATGACGCATTCGGAAATTGCGGAAAAGACGGGACAACCGCTGGGCACGGTCAAGACGAGGATTCGCAGCGCGATGGAAGCCTTGAAGAAGGTGCTGACTTGAGCGACGGCGAACACATTCGCGGGGAAGAATTGGAACTGCTGGCACTGAGCGCGCTGCCGGAAACGGAAGCAGCGGCGATCCACGCGCATGTGTCTGGCTGCGCGGAGTGCGCGAGGAATCTGGCGGAAGCACGGGGCGCGGCGGCGTTGCTGAGTTTTGCGGCGAAACAAGATCGCGCGGCCGGAACGGTGAAGGCGGAATTGATGGCGCGGATTCGCGCGAATCGCGAGTCCGAAGAGCGAAACGCGTGGCCACAGAAAGTAGTAACGCCTGGGCCGAAGATCTTCCAGAGCGCAGAAAAGAAGAAAATTTCGTGGTGGACGTGGGCGTTGAGTGCGGCGGCGTTGATATTGGCGCTGGTGAGTTTTGGATTGTCGTGGCAGAACCGGAGAATCGCGGGAGAGTTGACGAAAGAGCGACAAGCCGCGGAACGAATGGTTCAGGACCGGGAACAGATTGAGAAGTACGTTGGCGTGCTGGCGGCTCCGGATACGATTACGGTGAAGCTGGCGGGAACGGGCGAGACTAAGAAGATGAGCGGCACGGTAAAATTCAATGCGAAGGCGGGGGTGGTCTTATACGCAGCGGATTTGCCAAAGTTGCCGGCGCACAAGAGTTACCAGATGTGGCTGGTGCCGACAGATGGGGCGCCCATCAGCGTGGGATTGCTGGGACCGGGAGGACGCGCGTGGGGAAATATGTGGACGGGCGACGTGCCAGCGAATACGGCGGCGAAGGCGTTCGCGGTGACCGTGGAGCCGGTCGGCGGAGTGGCGCAACCGACGGGACCGAGAGTATTGGTTGGGGCGATGTGAGGCAGAAGCAGTCAGGAGTGGGAGTTAGTGGTTGGGAGTTAAGAGCACACACGTAGCTGGTTCTCTCCTCCGTACTTGGTGCTGGCAAGCTGCAGTCGGGCGCTACAAGGGTCCGCCTCGGAAGACGGGTCCCACAGAGCAAAAAAAGCAACGGACTAGACTTTTAGACCAGCCGGAGGTTGCGCTCGATGGTTTTGATTACCGAGTCCATCTTGCCGGAGAGCACCTGCTTGGCCAGGCTTAAGGTGTAGTCCTTCGCGGTGTGGAAGGGCACGTGGGCCGGCAAGGAAAGCGCGAAGGGATCGACGACGGCATCGACGACTACCGGACCGTCGGTGTAGGCGAGAGCCTCGGCGAGCGCGTCTTTGACGTCGGCGGGATCTTCAAGGCGAATGCCCTTCGCACCCATCGCTTCCGCGACGCGAGCAAAATTGGGATTTTTGAAGTCGGTGCCGAAGGGAACCAATCCAGCTTCCTGCTGCTCGATGTTGACGAAGTCCAGCATTTCGTTGTTGAGGACGATGTGAATGACGCGGGACTTGCGCTGCACCAGGGTGGGCAAATCGCCGAGGTTGAGCATGGTGAAGCCGCCATCTCCGCAAAGGGCGATGGTTTGGCGGCCAGGATAAGCCAACTGCGCGCCGAAAGCGTTGGGAGCAGCGTTGGCCATGGAGCCCCAAGAGAAGGACCCAAACAGACGGCGTTTCGGTGCGCCTTTAATGTGGCGCGCCAGCCAGATGCAAGCGGTTCCAGTGTCGGCGAAAAATATGGCGTCGTCGGCGGCGAGATCGCTAAGGGTTGCCGCGAGATACTCGGGGCGAATGGGCTTGATGCCAGGGCCCTTTTCGACGTAGTGATTGAGCAATTCGTCGAACTCGTGGGTTTCGGCGAGATGCTTCTCGAGAAAACTTTTGTCGTTGCGCTGGATAACGTTGGGAAGCAACGCCGCGAGGGTGTCCTTCACATCGCCGACGAGAGCGAGATCGAGGGAAGTGCGGCGGCCAAGATGCTTGGGATTGCGGTCGATCTGAACTTTCTTGACGCCGTTGCCGGGAAGAAATTCGGTGAAGGGGAAATCGGTACCGAGGAGGAGAAGCAGGTCAGCGTCGTGAATGGCTTTGTAGGTTCCACCATAGCCAAGAAGGCCGGTCATGCCGGTGGCATAGAGATTATCGTACTCGAGCCACTGCTTGCCGCGGAAGGTGTAGCCGACAGGGGCGTTCAATTTCTCAGCGAGAGCAATGACTTCGTCGCGAGCGTAACGGCAACCGTCGCCGCCGAAGATGGCAACGTTCTTTGCGTTTTCGATCATGTCGGCGAGGGTTTGCAAATCGGAGTCGCAGGGGCGAACGATCGGGGTGCAAGGAACGGTAAGCGAGACAGATTTGACGGGAGCTTCGGAGGCGGCAACGTCGCCTGGGAGAGAAATGACGGTGGGGCCTTTGTCGACAGTGGCGGTGAGAATAGCGGTACCGATGACGGCGCGGGCTTGTTCGGGATTGATCAGGCGTCCTACGTAAAGGGCAGCGGCGGCGAAGAGTTTGTAGGGATTGAGTTCCTCGAAGGCGTCCGTGTCGATAATTTTGGTTTCGACATCACCGACGATGGCGATGACCGGAGCATATTCCTTGCGGGCATCCATCAAGCCATTGAAGAGATGCGCGGTGCCCGCTCCGGCGGTGCCGCAAACGACCGCGGGCTTTCCGGTCATGTAGGCATCAGCAACGGCGGCAAAACCGCCATATTCTTCATGGCGCACATGAATGAACTCGATTTTGCCGTTGCGGTGAAGCGCGTCAAGGATGGGATTCAAAGCGTCACCGACAATGCCATAGCAGCGCCGGACGCCGGCTTGATAAAGCATGTCCCACATTAAATCCGCTACGTTCTGAGCCATCGAAAACCTCCAAGTGCAAAAAAAAAATGAAAATAAACTGAAAAACCGGGTCGAAGAACTCGCAAAAGTCTCGTCAGCGGGCAGAGCGAGCTTTGCGAGACAGGGATTAGATGTGTTGACCGGAGAGAAGGCAAAATTTTATTGAATGATGAGCGGACGTTTGGTGGTAGACCTCTTTAGCTTGGGGGACTCAAGGAAGAGGTAGCGTTCGTGCCTGCGCCCACAGGGCTGCCGGTGCTCGATTAGTGACACGCTTTACTGGTTGCACCACGAGAGCTGGGCTGCCGCACTCCACTTGCGGAGCTACATGGGGATGGGGTCCTTGGCGTGGCGGGCCACGTACCAACAGGGGCGATGGCCGCCCTCGGGCAAGAGCGAGTGGCTGCAGGGCACGTCTTCTTCGGGATGGGCGGCGTCAATTTCGTAATCGGTTTTGTTGTTTTTAGAGGAGATGGCGAGAAGCCGAATACGGTGAACTGAGCCGGTGGAAGGACCCAGGCTGGGCACAAAGACGCGCAGTTCGTACCACGCGAAGTCGACGAGGTAGAAAAGAACGCAAAGCGCTAGGACGGCGAGGAGCAGGCGCCGTACGGAAAAAGCACCGGGGCGGGATGGAGCGGGTGAGGGAGTGGTGGCCATTAGTTTGCGAAACCTCCCAAGCTGTAGAAATTGTACACGGAGTTGCTAGATCAGGACGGCGATGGTGATGCCTTCGTTGCTGCGATTGAGGTCGCGGTCATGGCGGAGTTCCGGACAGCGTTCGAGGGCATAACGGGCATCGTCTTCGAAGACGCTCCATTTTTCGCCAAAAATAACACGGGTGACGAGCCCTTCCTTCTTGCGGCGGAGGAGCGAGATGCGCAAGGCGCCGCGAAGGGCACCGCCTTTCCCGGTGGACCCATAGCCATGGATAATTTTGACGGCAAGCACGCCGGCAGCTTTGGCGCTACGGAGTTCGGCGAGGAGAAGGCGCCGAGCCTCATCGACGGTGGGCAGGTTGGCTTCGATATTGAGAGTTTTGAAAGCGGGCATAGGGAAGGTGGGAAAATATTGCCTGAAGAGTGGGTGGAAGACAAACCGCATGAGTGGAAAGGCGCAGGAGAAGAGAGGAATCGCGCACTGCCAGAAGAAGTTGAAAAGAGTCCCGTTGAAGATAAGCCAGTTAACAGGAACCAAAACGGGGGCGGCCATGCAGATAGAACTAGTGGACTGGTTTGGCGTGGGGCCTACCTCGTCATCCCGCCAGGTCCGATCAAGTTCTCGTCGGGCCCCACGCTTGCCTGTGTCATGTCTTGCCGATCTCAATTCCCTGCTTGCTCCTAAGAAATAGCGACCGGCGGTTCGAGTTGGCGCTAATGTGTCCCTGACGGCGCGCGGCCGTGGAATACCCTAGGGTGGGTAAGGTCGATTACAGCAAAGTTGGATGTTTGGTATGGTATTGCGGAGCGCGCAAGGTCGCGGTGTGCCGAGAGGGGAGCCGCAATGAGAATCTTTCTGGCAGTGGATGGCACCAACTCGTCGGACGTGGTAATTCAGGAAGCGGCGCGGAGGTGCTGGCCGGCAGGATCGCAGTTCGCCATTGTCCAGGCCGTGGACCCTTATTTTTTCACCAACGCACCCACGCCCATGGAAGAGGCCAAAGAAGCAGCGACAAAAGCGCTGGAACAATTCGCGCAACCGCTGGTGGAGGCGGGATGGCCCGTAGAGTCGCAAGTAATTTTGGCGAATCCGCGGCACGGGCTGACACAGTCCGCGAAGGAATGGCGAGCGGATCTGCTGATGATCGGCTCCCACGGGCGAGGAACGGTGAGCCGGTTATTGTTGGGCAGCACGGCGCAGACGGTGCTGCGTCACGCGGAATGTTCGGTGGAAATTGTGCGGCGTCGCGAGGCGGGAGGTGAGGAAGGAATGCGCGTGCTGGTAGCGACGGATGGCTCGCAATACGGCGAAGCCGCAGTGCGCGCGGTGGCGACGCGGCCCTGGGCAAAGGGCAGTACGTTTAAAGTGCTGTCGAGCCCGGAATATCCGGTGCTGGTAGGCGAATATCCTTATTACGCGCCGGAACAGGTGGCGGAATTGTCGAAGCAAAGTGTGGAAAATGCCAAAAAGGCGGTGCACACGGGTACGGAAAGTTTGAAACAAGCAGGACTCACCGTGAGCGGAGAAGTGATCGAGCCGTTGGACACGCCGGCGCACTCGATTCTGGCAGCCGCAGAGGATAGCAAGACGGATTTAATTGTGATGGGATCGCACGGACGGCGCGGGTTTGACCGGCTGATTCTGGGAAGCGTGTCGGAGAGCGTGGCGCTGCACGCGACTTGCTCGGTGGAATTGGTGCGGATCGCGATGGTGAGTTCGTAACACGCCGCCAACGAGGGCGAAAGTGATTGGCCTAGGGAGAGGCAAGGAACTCCCTCTTTCGGTGACTTGCGCGGGAGCGGACGCCCGCATTCGTGAAAAACGGAGTTCTTCTGCAAACTTTTAGGCCCGAAAATTCTGCTGGCGGGAGCAGGGCTCCCGCTGATCAACGGGCGTGGGGATTGGATTGTGCACCGGCGGCATCGGGGCTGCCGCACTCCGAAGAGCTACAGGGCGGTGTGCGCCATGTGCGCGGCCGCCGCTCGCGGCGGGAAAGTACAATCGACGATCTGATCCATGGCGTAGATTGATTCCTTTTCACAGGAACGGCAACGAACAACGAACACGCGCGAGATGAGTTGGAAGTCACCCTGGTCAGCGGGTGGTTCGCCATGCATCTGGATGTCTTTACGTAAAACGATTTGGGGGACACGCACGGGCTTACTGCAGTGACGGCAAATAACCCCGCGGAAATGTTGCGACGACAAATCGACAGGCATGGAGACTGCTCCTTAGACGGTTTGAGCGAGCCCTAGGAAAGTGGAGGATACGAAAAGGCCGCGGTACTTGTCCACGGCCAAGATAGCAAAAGACTGAGGAAAAAGAAAGTGACGGGGATCACCGGCCCACGGTCTATTACCCATGCATTTTCAACGGGATACAAAGAACTGTAGCCGTCGAATCCATCAAAAATTTGCGCGGGTTGTGGAAGAAAAATCGTTATTTTAACGTGGTTGTAACATGAAACCGGAAGGTTTGCAGACAAGTGATTCTTCCATAACGCCGGCGGCGGATGATGGATTGGAACTCGATCTCTGCGAAATGGACGGCAATTATTGTGCGAACGGACCGGAGTCGTGCTGCAGAGTGGATGTGGTAGACTAAAAATAGTTGGCGGTGGGGCCGTGGCGCAGTTGGGAGCGCGCCTCGATGGCATCGAGGAGGTCGTGGGTTCGAATCCCATCGGCTCCACCAATTGAAGAAACCACAGAAGTTATCCCAGAAAATCGCTGACTGTTACCACGCACTGTTGCCACATCTGCATTTTCCTCTTGCATTCAAACATGAATCTTTCACGCTCTCGGAGGAAAACAGGCATGGCGAACCACACTCTCATCGCACGCATCAACGCCGGCAACGGAAAATTTCCCTTCGTGAATGTGCAATTCTCCAAGAACCATCGCCCCATTCCCATTGACGGAGCAACATACTACCTGCGTCCGACGAGCCGAGGGAAACGCACGCCCATCAGAATTGGCAAGGATGTCACAGCCGCCCACGCCGCATTGGTCAACATGGACTATGGTCGGCCGCTCGAACGGCCCGCTGTCACAGAGGTCCATCCGAACTCGGTAACGCCGAACGACGCACCTCGAAAGACCCTAGAAGAGTCTGCGCGTGAATACATCGAACGAAGCAAGCAAAAATCACGAAAGACGTACCTCGGTTATCGCACCGCAGTTAATCTGTTTCTTGCAAACTGCAAGAAGACTTATTTTGACGAAATTTGCCGCGACGACCTGCTGGACTTCCTTCATGACTTGCGCACGCGGCCCTCTTCGGAAACAGGCACGACGATCGTAGAGTCGACGGTCTTCAATTATTTTCTGAAGGTGATTGTTTTCCTTAACGACCGTGGTATCGCCAAGTACGTGGCCAAGGAAGATTGGGTGCAAAAGAAGGATTGGCCCGTCAACGTCGACAAGCGGAACAAAAACAAAAAGTATGCAACGTACACGGAGCACGAGGTCGCGGCCATGCTGCGCGTGGCCGACAGCAGCGAGGAAGCGTTGGTCCGTTTTCTGGTTGGAACAGGTTTTCGCATTGGCGAAGCTGCAGTCGCACAGTGGATGGACATCGATTGGCACTTCAAGGCGATCTCGGTCCGCTTTAAACCTGCATTCAACTTCAAACCGAAAGACTACGAAGAGCGCACCGTTTCTCTCAGCGATACCGCGCTGGAATACCTAACGAAGTTTCGTGAGAATAAAGCTGACGACGCTCTGCTTTTCCCGTCGCCCATGACCGGAACCTTGGATAGGCACCTGGACCGGGTTATCAATGGTCTCATCGACAAGGCGAACGAAGCGGGCTTCGCCGTTAAGAAGCCAAAGAAGCCTTGCCACGCGTTTCGAGTGCTCTACGCCACCCGACGCCACCAATACGGCGTCGATATTGAAACGCTCCGACAAGACTTGGGTCACTCGGACATCACGACGACACAGGTCTATTTGCGCTCGGCGAACGCCGCATCCGACAGGCACCGCTCGCGAATCAACGATGCGGACAAATTCTGCACAGCCATCAGGCGAGAAGGCAGAGTCTGTCGCGCGGCGGTGAAGCTAAGTAATCCGCGCATAGGCTCTCGGGCTCGTCCCATGCCTTAGCCAAACCAGTTGTCGAATGCTCTCGCGTTTTTGTGATTCAACGAGACGTGAATGACCGCCAGACAATCATTTGGTTTGACGCTTCCCTGATTGGGCAGAAGAAGAAGCCGGTCCGTGGCAACTCGAACTTCCGTGATGAGCCGGTCATCTTCCAGCAAACAAAAGAATGGCGTCTCACCCATTTGCGGTCCCACTCTGCCTGTTTCGTCTGGATTTTGGGGCATTCGCAGGGAGTCGAACAAAGTCTTGATTTGGCCATCTATGTCCCCACGCTGGAGAATGTGCTTTTGGCTAAGTTCGGGCCTCAACAGGAGAACATCCAAGCTGCATCGCAGTCCCATTTCGTCAGTGACCAAAGGAACGAACTCGAAGCCTGCCCTCCTCCACCTCTCTCCTGTGGCTTTGATCCCAAATTCAAATCGTTCTTGATCAGTTATGGGATTCGGTCGCTGGTTCACAGCACGTGGATCTTCATCGCACCGACGTTTGGCCAGTTCCCTGAGATTTTCTTCAGCACTCCACAGAAGGCGGAGTTGCGGGTGAAAACCGCGCCGAATCGCGTGCTTTTCCGAAGGTCGGCATTGGTTACCGGAAGGCAGCAGTTCCCCTTCGTAGAGTAGTCGAAATTGCATGCCGTTGTGTCCTCAATTCGGAAGCGAAGTCGAACCACTGTCACTTGCGTACTTCGCGTTGAGCTAGGAAGAGTTCTATCGCGGAGAGCCGAAACCTGAGCCGGTTTCCGACTCGGATATAGTTTAAGAGTCTCCGGGTGACCCAGCGACGTATCGTTTTTGGCCTGAACCCGGTCAGCCTGGCTACCTCAACCGTACTCAGAAGTATGTTTGGATCGTGCCTGTCTAGCACGGTTTGCTTTACGGCTTCTGGACTCTCATCTTCGCTCGTTAATTTCTGTGTCCTCACCACTTTCCTGAATTCATCCGTGGGCGGACTCATCAGGATGGTTCGGACATTCTCTGCTTCGCGAGGAAGTTGATTGTACCGGGCCGTTTTGTCAGCTTGTTGAAGGAGGATGTAGTCCGATAGTTCGTGGCCGGTTTGTTGGGCATATGCTCGATCTATTGCCGATCGTGGACACCCGGCCACGTTGGGCACCCATTTCTCGAAGGCTTCTACCAGTCCTTTCCCTGCCAATCCTTGTTCGCGCAATACTCCGAGCAATATTTTCGCTTCCCACAGAGGGGATTCACTCCATTTCCCCCGAGCACGGATTCGCTCGGATCCTCCTGCGTGGTCTGATACACCCCTTGCCAAATGCCCCAGTCCCTTCCCCGAAAGTGAAGGGGCGACAGTGCGCGGCAATCTCACTGTTCTCAGCCTCGCAGATGGAATGATCTGCTCAGGGGCCTGGCGGATTTCGTTCAAATCGATGGACGAATCTACTGCCCGCCGCAAGCCATGTACTCTTAGAGAGTCTGGGTTCTTGCGCACGCCGAGTTGGGTGCTACGTTGTTTCATTTGTTCCTACTGTGGAATTCCCCCTGCCGCTTTCAGCTTGACAGCAAGCACACAAGAGCATACTGTGTTTGCAAACAAATGTCAACGCGTATTACCTCCAAAGACCGCTCCCCGAAATGGAGGCAATCCCTTGCCGGAAAAGCCTGACAAGCCTCTTCAAGGGCAAACCCTTTCGCTCAGAATCAGCGATGCTCTGCATAAACGACTGGAACGGGCCAAACAACTGCTGTCCTCAAAAACCGGCGAAAACGTGACAACTTCCGAGGTCGCTAAACAGTTACTCGAATCGGCTCGCGAGGATCGCTTCGAAGTCGCCGATTTGATGGTCAACGCCACAGACGCACTTCTGCAGATACGAAAGAAGGGCGAGGCTAAGCACATCCTGTCGAGAGCCGAATGGATTCTGCTCACCCACTTTGGTCAGCGGGGGCTCGAAACCTACTCAGAACGGACCCCGAATCCCGTGTCCAGCGAGTCCCTCATCGCGGTGCTTGACGCATTCCTTGCGGTTTATGACCTGCGAACCGAACGCACTTCCCCACGTGATACATACTACCTCGGCAATCTGCCTTCCGAGTGCCGTCCCGCGAAAGGGAAAGGGGTGGGGGATTCAGAGCACCCAATAGCCGATGTAGTCCGCAAAACTGTCATTGAAACACGCAACCGCGTCACCGATTCTGGAGTTGTTTGGGATGCCTACCTTGCGGCTCGGAATCTGCATGTGCTGCTGGAGGACGAGAAGCTGCCTTCAATGGACGCTGTGACGCGGGCACTCCGACCTTACTGGCCCGCGCTCTGGCGGCTTGCCGCGCGCGGCCACTACTGCCAAACGCAAACGCCTCTCCGAGCACAGTCGATGGGCCAGGAGCCGTTCTATCAGCCGCCAATCCCATCCATCAAGGAAGCAGACTTCACACTCTCCTTCAGCCGTGGCGAGGGGGGCGACCTCTATCTGCTGCTGAGCTTTCCCGGCGCACGCGGCGCAACCTATCCGCTTATCGGTTACCCCAAGATCACGGAGTTCCGCGCCATGCTCGCAGCCCTTACCCCAGACAGCGCAAAACACCGCTGGGAAGGCG
>Ga0335072_10002119_pt1 | contig 31230 bp, 26 predicted proteins | sample Lox_Sample_21_FD_206725 | JGI IMG/M metagenome (GOLD analysis project Ga0335072, IMG submission 206725) | Soil microbial communities from Loxahatchee National Wildlife Refuge, Florida, United States - Lox_Sample_2.1 | ecosystem: Environmental > Terrestrial > Soil > Wetlands | place: USA...
CGGAATCGTGCCATTGTTACTTTTCACGCCCGAGCCATTGACTTTGACCACCTGCTCGTTCTGCAGGACATATTGTTCCTGGTCAGGTGGGTTCACGGCGACGTCGAGCCGGTCCGGCGGTTCGGCAATAGTGTCGATCATCTTATAGATGCCCGCGGATGCCAGCGCCACACCGAGCGCGCCCCCTGTGCCTTGAAGGAGGCGTCGCCTGCTGAAGTTCCCGCGCGGTCGTCCCGCCTGCTTATTTTCGTCATGATCTGTCATGAAAACGCGTTCCCCCGGCGACGTGGGCCCCGCTCACATCAGTGATGCTTCAGCGCGCCTCTGCCCACGGGCCGGAGCAGTAAAACCCGTCCGCATGTGCGCTGGCGGGCAAACCGGGAGCCCAGCCGCCGGAGGCAGATCAAGGCTCTTGATTCACTGTGGGTCGCGTATACAGAGCCTTGTGAACGAGTTTCATCTCAGTCTGGATGGCAGCGCCGGCAGCCTTAACCCGGTCGTTGAACGACCGCAATTGCGCGAGTGAGGACGATCGCGCCTGCTCGGCGGTCAGCTTGATACGGGAATGGATAGCCTGGATCAGCGCCCTGGCCATAGGAGCGACTACGGGCGGGAACGGGAATTGCGCCAGGCTCGTGTCGAATGCGCTCGCCGATGCCACTTCCGCCCTCAGCGCCGCTTCTGCTGCGGCTAGGCTGTGCCTTTCCTTGGCAGTGTAGGCGGCGACGTCAGTATTCAGTTGCTGGACGGCCGGAGTGGTGATCGACGTATACCGGCGTTCCAGCATCCACACGGTCGTACATCCGACGTTGACGGACAGCAGGTTGGGCTCACATCCGGCGGCGGCCAGCGCGACTTTATGACGTTCGCCGGTACCGGTCGCGTAGTACAGGCCCCAGATCACCAAGAAAGTAGACAGGAGGGCAAGAGTCGTGATTATGACACCTCCAGCTCTGGTGCTCTTCTTGCCGCCCGTGGCGTACCCGCGTTCGGCATACGACTCGTTCATCAGGCCCCTCTTTTCCCGATTCCGCGGGCGATGACGATTGCTGGTTTATTCGCTGCTGGGGTTCTCTACGAAGGAGTGTGTTCCCTTGAAGATCAACTCGTTGACGATGAAGATGAACCCGAACACGAAGAGCGCGAAGATCGGCATGACGGCTATGAATACGATCCTGTTCCGCCCTTCTTGCTGACGAGCGACGATCCAGCGCTTCACCGGCGGCAGTCTGACGGTGAGCAGGAAGAGGCTGCATGCGCAGTACTGGTAGAGACGCTGATGGAAGATGGCGTCACCGTCGCCAGCGAAGCCGGAGCCGTCGCTCCCGCGCTGGAACCCGAATCCTTCCAGCGTGGCCAGGTGGAAGAAAAGCAGCCCCCAGATCACATAGGTGAGCCTCTGCAATCTCTTCCAGTACCGGCCCAACTTGCGCTGCGCCCAGTTGTTGCTTGTGATAAACAGCGGGATGGCCAGCAGCACCATGAGGAATCCGATGAGCGTGAAGGTGTGCTCCACCAGCTTGGCGAAAGGGTTTCCTGCGAAGTCATCGAAGAAAGCGGCACCGAGTGCGTCGCCGATGCCGCAGCACGCGAACATGATCCCGTACCAGCGTCGCAGCGGGATGAACCAGCGCTGCCCGGTGAGGGTGACGACAGGGGTGATTAGCAGGCACATGAACAGGTTCACCATGGCCCCAGTGCCCAGTGTGTCGTCGACCGAACCACCAATGGTGTTCGTGTTGAACGTGAAGAGCGAGGGCAGCATAAAGAACAGGGGCAGAAAACCCCAGGCACCTAGCAAGAGAAGTGCTGCTGTCTTGCGCTTGACTCCAGTGCCGCCGAATTTGATCCTCCCGTCCATCCATTCGTCCACGCACTTAGACCAGCGCCGGCGCGGCTGATGGTCAGCCGCCAGTTCCCCCTCGTCGCCCCATGTTTTGAGGGCATCATCGGGGTATGCGCCTGAGTCCGGGTATACGTCTGAGCCTTCCGGGTATACGTCCGGCTCTGCAGGATATAGGTCTTGTTCGCGAGCGTATGGGCCTCGCTCATAGTCCCTGGTCGTGGACATTCCGCTGCTCCTCCTTCCACGTGATCAGCGTTGCTCCCCTTATGGCCTTGCCTCCGCTCATAGCCTTCCGTTGTGTCGAATAGGCGCTAGGACGGAGACTGGGTCGGCGAGCTGCCTGTTTGTTGTGGCCTTTGGCTTCCCGTGGCCTTATGGTGACGGCCCTTGGGTGCCGAGTCATGGTGCTGTGCAACAGCCTGCCGAGCCAAGAATTTGGTGTCGGTAAAGTTGCCCGGCGTCTCGCCTTGTCCGCCTTCTCTAAAGACGAAGAAGCTGAATCCGTGAATACCGGTATACGTGACAGAGCCGATCGCGGCGATCGAGAGCAGCGCCGCTGTGCCGGCCGTGGCTATGCGCATCGCGCGGCGCTGCCTGCCTTGCGCCTGCCCCTGCTTGGTTGGCGTAGTAGTCTGCCTGGCCGGTCCGCCTGGCTTGGTGTCTGGCGCGGCGCCAGGCATCGCGGTGCTCGGGCGTGGTGCACTGCCCGGTTTGGCGGTCTTGGTGCCTGGCTTGTGGGGCTGACCGGTCGGCGCCGTCCTCGGTCCAGTCGGCCTCGTGGCTGGTTTCGTCGGCACCGCGGTCGGCAGAGCTGGACTCATGTCGGGGGGAGCTGGCGTGGAGGCTGGGAGCGCTGGAGCGATCGCCGGCATCGCGGGAGCAGCGAGGCGTTCGGTAACGTGCGCGGCTACCCGGCCCAGCTCGCCGGACATTGAGTCGAGCCGGGCCCGCAGCTGGGCAGCCTCTCGCTCGGCGGCCTCGCGTATCTCGGCGGCCTGGCCGGTCGCGTGCTGAGTTATCGCGGCGGCCTGATGTTCCGCGGCCGCGCGTATCTCGGCTGCCTGGCGTTCCGCCGCTTCGCGCATAGTGGCGGCATGGCCGGTCGCCTGCCGGGTGATCGCGGCCGCCTCGCGTTCTGCGGCCTCATGTATAGAGGCTGCATAATCCTGCGCTTGTTGTGCAATCTGGGCCGCCCTGCCCTCGGCCAGCGTGAGGACCTGCCCGGCAGTCCACAGCGAATCGCTGCCTGGGGGATGGCCGTTCTGGAATCGCCCGGTCGCGAGTTCGCGGTCAGGTCCATATGGGTCGGCACCGCGGCGGTAGTCGGTGGTTTCCTGCCAGCGGGGGTCGGGCTGCTGCTGGAAGCGGTCGACCTCGTGCGACGGCGGGCCATGGAAGCCGGTCGTCTCCGGCCAGTAGGGCTCTGCTAGATCTGCTGCCGGCTGCCCGGAATACTGGTGGCCCCGGTCCGCTCCGCGGTCCACGAACGCTGCATCGTCGGGGACAGCATAGAGCCAGCGATCCCCGTTGTCGTAGCCCTCAGGAGTGTGCGGTGGCGCGCTCCAGGCCCGTGGCGGTTCGTCCGGCCACCATTGTGGCGGCTCAGGCGGACCTGATATGCGAGGGACCGGCATGGGCCGCGACGGATAGTCGTCAGAGAACTGAACCCGCGGTACCGGCGCCGACGGATGATCAGGATGTAGCGCGGGCGGAGGTCCCCAATCTTGCCGCTCCGCCCACTCCTGCCAGGGGTGTCCTTCGTGGGCTACCTCCCAGTCCGGTTCGGGAGCGCCATCGTAACTGGTCGGTGCACGGTAGCCATGGCCCGCATGGCCGGCCCTGGCGCGCCCGGCCGCGGGCCGGACGGTTGCAGAGGCCTGGCCATACCCGACCGCCTCGGGCCAGGACTCGGCTAGGTTTGCGCGCGAACGAAGCGACGCCCGCGATGGCTCAATTTCAGACCTCCGGTGCTTAGGCACCACGTGGCCTCCGACAGTAAGCGCGCCAAGCTCAGGAGTTCGACTCGGCGCGAGGCTGGAGTTCGAGCTAACTCCCCGCCCGCCACAAGCTAGATCATCCAAGTAGCTTCCGCACAGGGACGAGAATCTCCCAGGGGACGAAAACCCCTTGGGGGGTCTAGCTAGCGATAGCGTGCTGCCGGGAGTTACGGAAGGTCGAACGGGGTCGTCGGTGAGGCGATCGCAACCCGATGTGCCGCCGCGCGTGCACATTCTGCGCGGCGGCACACACCGGTCGATCCCCAGTGCTGAGCGGACGGTGGTTCGTCGGTCAGCGAACTAGGGGAAGGCAGCCAGTGCTGCGTGCCGAACCGTGCTGCTTGCCGAACGTGCCGTGTGCGGGAACGCTGCGTGCGGGAACGCTGCGTGCGGGAGCGGCGCCGCATGGGCCGAGCGTCACCAGCCACCGCCCGAGCCACTGCCCGAGCCGCCGGATCCGCTGCCAGAGCCGCTGCCAGAGCCACTGCCGGAACTCGACGACGCATGTCCGAGCTTGCTGCCGGATGGAGTTACCGCCCACCAGAGGCCGCCCGAGGCGTTGACGCCGTTGCCATTGACCTGACCCGCCGCCGTGTCACCCGTGTAGGTATAGAGCGGATGGCCGTCATAGGTTGCCTGTGTCTGGCCGTTTGCCCGCTTGATCGTCCCGAAGCCGTGCGGCAACGCCGTGCCAGCCGCAGCAACTGCTTTCCCCGTTACCGGCGGCCAGTACGTTGCGCATGAGCCGGTGCAGTTCGACTGGGTCGCAGTGTCCTTGGCGAACCAGTACAAGGTGCGTCCAGCAGCAGTTGCGAGCACGGTCCCGTTGCTCGTGCTCATGCTCTTGACCGTAACCGGGTCGGTTACTGCAGCGGCCTGGCGCGTCGCGGACGCGGCTGGACTGGACGTTCCTGGATCTGCCGGGCTGATGGTGCTCCCGCAGGCCCCGAGCACGATGGCCACGGCTACGAGACCCGGGCCCACCAACCATCGGTTGCGCATGGCATTGTCTCCGTTCGTCTGACCTAGAACCTCGTCGTTGGGTTACCGCGCAGGCGGGTCCCGGCGCACCATCGGTGTGATCATCGCGTCGAGTCGCCGCGCGGCTTGCTCATTGAGCGTCTTGCAGGTCCACCAGGGAAGGGTCTTGTACCGCTCGGACGCGGGCTACCGCGCCGGCCGAGTGACCAAGTCGTCCTCCAGCAACGGAAGGGGCGCACCGAGACCTGGTGCCGCTCCCAGGCGGGGCAAGGACCAGTAAGTTCCTCACCCGGCGGCACACTACGGCCGCTCAGCCCGGCCCGGAAGGGACCAATAACCCTCGGGGGACGTAAACCCCTGGGGGGACTTCACCGATGGTCGGCGGGCCTGCAGCTGACAGTCGCGCAGCTGGCAGCCAAGTCCTGAGCCTTGGTGAGCGGCTGATTCAAGTCGGGTCGGCAGAATTCCGGCCTGCACAGAATGTGATTCGGTCTCACTCTATGTAGAACTGCCGGTACCACCGCTAGCGAAACGCTATCCTGCTGCCGCGCGCGAGAAGTCATGAAGTCAACTTCATAAATCCGAAGCTTTGTGCAAGAAAATAGCGCAGATCGGCGCGACAGCGGCCAGTCCGTACTCCGGGTTGCGCGTGCGTTCACAGCCAGGCGCTCGTCGGCGGGTGCTGCCTCGCCGGTAAGTTAACAAAAGAGCAGGTCAGAGCCGGAACTACAGACTTGTCGCCGGTCTGGCATCACTTCGGTGCAGCTGCGAAGCGATGCGTTCAATCACGGGCCGGTAACACTGCCGATTACTCAATAATTTGAACTAGCCATTGTTGGCGGCTGGTCGGGCGTAGACTCCCGTACCACGCCAACCCCACCAGTTGTGGAGATACCGGAAAACTAGGCTAACGATGGCCGCGCCCCCCGCTCGCGTCACCGTCCGTGTAGCCGTGCAGTCGTCCCGACGGCTGCTCCGCGACACCTTGTCCGCATGCCTGGCCGTCCGGCCGGACATTACCGTAGTGGGCAAGGTGGCGGAGGCGGACAACATCCTTCCGCTTTGCCAGCTGCGCCAGCCTGACGTGGTGATCCTGGACGCAGGCCCCAGGCTCGCCGACATCGCGCCGCTGGTGGGCGAGTTGATGCGCAGCTTCCCTGATCTCAACGTCATCGTGAGTTACCGGAATGCGACCGAGCAGGACCTCGCGGCCGCCTGCCGCGCGGGAGTTACCTCGCTCGTGCCCGAGTCGCACGGCCTGGAGGCGCTGCTCGCGCTGCTGCGGCCGAGCAAGGCGCGGCATGCCCGGCCAACGCCCGGTAGCCTGACCGACCGCGAAGTTGAGATCGTTGTCCTGACTGCTTCAGGACACAGCGTTGGTGAGATGGCGACGCTGCTCAAGATCAGCCCGCTCACGGTGGAGAACCTCAAGCGCCGGGTCTTCGCGAAACTGGATGTCAGCAGCAGCGCCCACGCCGTGTCCAGGGCAGCATCGCTCGGGATGCTGGAACGCGGGCCTGGCCCGGCTCCCAAACCGCGGGCGAATGACAGCGGGGATTTCGCCACGCTCACAGTGGTGTCCGGCCAGAACGGCTTCGCCGTCGATCAGATAGCGGCGGTCCTAGTCGCGACCCGGCTGCCGTTCGTACTGATACGGAGGCCAGGGCCCGTGGCCGACGCGCACTGGGCCCGCTGGCATCGCGGCCCGATCGTGGCCGCGCTTGTGGATCCCGGACGACAAGACTGGGATCTAGTCGCAGAACTCGGCATTCCGGCGATCCTTGTCCACAGCAAGCCTGTTGACCCGCCCGAGCTCGCGGAGGCACTTGCCTCCGGAGCTACCGCGCTCATACCGGCCGACAGGATCGAAGACCACTTCCTCTCGGTATTGCGCATGGTGAGCCAGGGCTATCTCGTGGTCGGCTCGACGCCGATGCGACCGCTGATCGGAGCGGTGCGCGCTCGCTGGGAGGACGGGGTCGCGGGCCGACTGGAACTGCCCGAACTGACGGCACGCGAAAGCGACATCCTCCGCTGCCTCGCCCAGGGATACTCGATCCGGCAGACCGGCCGAGTGCTGGGGATTGCCCCGAAGACGGTTGAGAACGTGCAGACCCGGCTGTTCCGCAAGCTTGGCGTGCGCAACAGATCCGGCGCGTTCGCCGTCGCAGATGCGTTCGGCCTGCTGCCCGAAACTGCGCCGCCCCCGGCCGGGGATCCCAGGGGTCACACGTCCCCCAAGGGGTATTCGTCGCTGTCCGGAAATCATCGGCAGCCCTAGCTTTGTCGGCGGCGAAGTAACGATTCTGTCGTCCCCGGGAATCACGACATGATCTCGGGCGTGCACGTCGAATAGGAGTGCCAAAGGTGACCTACATCATCACGCAGTCCTGCGTCGATGTACTGGACAAGACATGTATCGGGGAGTGCCCAGTCGACTGCATCTATGAGGGCGAGCGCATGCTCTACATCCACCCCGACGAATGTGTTGATTGCGGAGCGTGCGAGCCCGTGTGCCCGGTCGACGCGATCTACTTTGAAAGCGACCTTCCTGCTGAGTCGAAGAGCTTCTACCGGATCAACGTCGAGTTCTTCACCAACCTTGGCTCGCCAGGCGGCGCGGCCAGCCTTGGCAAGATCCATTCTGATCACGCGGTGGTGGCAGCGCTCCCGCCGCAGGCAGCACGGTTCTAAGGGCTGCCGCGCCGGCGCCGACGGCGACGGCGCCAATCAGTGACGGCCGGCAGGTCGTTCCCTGGTATGTGGCGTTCGCGGGCGTCGCGGGGGTTGTCTTCGCAACGTCGGGACAGCCCGTGCAGCGGACCTGGGCCGCCTGGGCGGCCGGAGGCTACGCGCTGGCCGCGCTGACCGCCGCGCTGTGGCAGTCGCGAGGCCGTGAGGCCGCGCTGGCCATAGCTCTGGCCAGCGCAGTGGCAGCCCCGCTGGCCTGGCAGGTGACGTTCGGCAGCGCGATGTCCAGGGATGGCGAGGACTCGCTGACGGTCGTCGCCCGCTCCGCGGTTCTGCTGCTGCGGCACGGCACACCGTATCTACCCGCAGATCAGATCTCTCGCGCGCTGGAGTACAACCCGTATGAGCCCGCAATGGCGATCTTCGGCCTGCCCGCGGCGGCGGGCCTGCACGGCCCGGCCGGCAACCCACGGCTCTGGATGGGCATTACCGCTGCTGCGGTGCTGGCCGCCGCGTTCCGGCTGGCAAAGCCAGGCGGCGCGCTGCGGAATACGGCGTTCGCGTTCAGTTCGCCGGTACTGGCGCTGCCGCTGACGCAAGGCCTCACCGATCTGCCGGTACTAGCGCTGCTCTGCCTGACGTTCGCGGCCACCGCTGCAAGCACGGGGCGCCAGCGAGTGCGGCTCGCGGCGGCCATCGCTCTTGGTGCGGCATGCGCCATGAAGGCCACCGCCTGGCCGGCCCTGCCGGTCATCGTCGCGATGCTCGCGGCCAGGGATGGCGCCCGCGCAGCGACCAGGTTCGTGGTCACGGCTGGCATCACAGCGATGGCGCTGGTCGCGGCGACCGCACCGGGTTCAGTGACGGCGCCGGCAGCACTCTTCCTTAACACGGTGCTCTTCCCGCTTGGCATGACCAGGTACCGGACGGAAGCGGACAGCCCGTTGCCCGGGCACCTGCTCGCCGTCACCGGCCCTGCCGGCCACTGGGCTGCACTCGGAATCCTGTGCACGGCAAGCCTGGCCGCGGGGGCATCACTTGTCGTCCGGCCACCTGCGGACACCCGGGCAGCAGCGTGGCGGCTCGCCGTCGCTCTCGCCCTGTTGTTTACGCTGGCCCCCGCGACGCGCTGGGGATATTTCGGCTACCCGGCAGCGCTGCTGGGTTTCGTGCACATGACACGCAGCGGACTCAGTGGTGGAGAGCGCAACGAGGCGCTCCGCGCCGACTCAACTGACCAGACGCGCTGCCTCAGAGAACCTCTACGCGAGCGTGATGACCGGCTGACTTCCGCAGCCGCTGGTCCCGAGTGAGCAACGGGCAATCCAGCGCTCCGGCGAGCGCCATGCAGGCAGCATCGTGCAGCACGGGTCGCGGCTCGCCGGTAGCGACGCGCCCGTGGCGCATGAGATCATCTCGCTTTGTGCGCAAAGACCTGCGGGAATCCCCTGAGTACGCTGCCGTCGCCGAGCACGTCCGGCGGCAACACGAGCCGGTTTTCGGCAAGCCGCATCACGTCACCGACCTCGTCGCAACCTCGGACGCCAGCCGCATTGTGGTGACCGGATCGGTCTTTGACGAACTCGAGGGGTGTCCGCGCACGGCCCTGTACGAGGTGCGGGGCGGTGCGCTGAGCGCGCTGACCTCTGGCGGCGGATCAGCCAAGGCCGCCCGGCTCGCGCCGGACGGGTCCGTGCTGGCGTTCCTGTCCGACCGGGTCAAAGCTGAGGTGTTCCAGCTTTATCTGCTAGCCGGCGCGCAGCTCGGCGAGGCGCAGCCAGCGCCCGCTGTCCCCGGCACGGTCGAGTACCTGGCGTGGTCGCCGGATGGCGCCCGGATCCTGCTGGGTGTCGCGGGGCTCGGCGCCGAGATGTCTGACGCGCAGGGATCCGGGACGACCGGCGCAGGCGAACCGGGCCTGCCGGACTGGCACCCGCAGGTCGAGGCCGGGACGCCGGAGGACTCCTGGCGTGGCCTGTGGGTCTTCACCCTCGCCTCCGGCGAGCTGGCCAAGGTCTCGCCCGACGGGCTGAACGTCTGGGAGGCGGCCTGGTCCGGGCCCGGGCATGTGCTGGCAATCACCAGCGAGCAGCCCGGCGAGGACGACTGGTACCGCGCGGTGCTCAGCCGGCTCGACATCGCGACGGGCGAGGTAACCGAACTGCTCCGCAGCGACATCCAGCTAGGGATGCCGGCCGGGACGCCGGACGGCACGAGAGCTGCCGTCGTGCAGGCCGCGTGCAGCGACCGGCTGATCGTGGCAGGCGATCTGATCCTGCTGGACCTGGTGGCCGGCACCCGGTGCGCCGTCGACACCGCCGGGACCGATGTCACCGCTATCCAGTGGATCGACGGGACGCGGCTCGGCTACCTCGGCCAGCGGTATCTGGACAGCGTGGCCGGTATCGCCGACGCCGGGGAAGGAGCCCTGCCGGAGAAGATCACCGCCACGGAACTGGCTGCGTCAGCGCAGTCGTGGGCGAGCTGGTTTTACCCGGCCGGCGCCTTCACCGCAGACGGCCGGGTGGTGGTGATCCGCGACGACTACGACCTTCCGCAGGAGATCGCGATCCTTGGCCCGGGCGCCGACCGGGTGCTGGTTTCGCTGGCCCATGCCGGTACCGACTACATCCGGTCGGTCGCGGGCTCGGCAGAGAACGTCAGCTGGACCGCACCCGACGGGACGGTGATCGAAGGAATTCTGTGCACGCCTGCCGGAACCGGGCCGTTCCCGCTGGTCTTGCACGTCCACGGCGGGCCGATCGGGGCTTACCAGCGGAGCTGGAGGATGCATGACTACGCGGTGCCCCTGCTGATTTCCCGCGGATATGCGGTCCTGAACCCGAACCCGCGCGGTAGCTCCGGGCGGGGTCAGGACTTCGCCGCTGCGGTCGTCGGCGACATGGGCGGCGCGGACACCTACGACTACCTGTCCGGAATCGACGCCATGATCGAGCGGGGGATCGCCGACCCCGAGCGGATCGGCACGATGGGCGTCAGCTACGGCGGGTACATGTCGGCTTGGCTGGTGACCCAGGATCAGAGGTTCAAGGCGGCCGTGGCCGGCTCTCCGGTGACTGAGTGGTACAGCTTCACGTTCACGACCAACATCCCCCGCTGGGGATTGTGGTTCCTGGACAACGCCGATCCCGAAGACATCGGTAACCAGGTGCACACACGCAGCCCGGTCATGCACGCCAGCAAAGCCAGGACACCGACCCTGCTCACGGCGGGCGCGAAGGACCGGTGCACGCCAGCCGGCCAGGCCAGGGAGTTCTACCAGGCACTGATCGGGCATGGCATCGATTCGGAACTGGTGATCTACCCCGGCGAAGGACACGGCGTCAGCAAATTCCCGGCCGTCACTGATTACCTGACCAGGCTCGTGACCTGGTTCGAGAAGTACATGCCGGCCTGACCTCGGACAACGCTACATCCGGCAGCCGGCTACGGAAGCTCCAGAGCTGCGGCCGCCAGGCTCACTTTCCGCGCCGCCTGCTGGAATGTCTGCGCTGCCGCCGCCCGCTCGGTCAGTCCGCTGATCTCGGCCACAGCGTGCTCGTCGGCGGCAGTACGCGCTACGAGGTCAAGGTACCTGTCGTTCAGGTCGGAAACGCGGAGCGCATCCTGCCAGTCCCGGTACGCCGTTGCTGCCGCTCTCACGCAATCGGCGTACCGTTCAAGTTCCGCGATCCTGGCCGTCATCGCCTCCTGCGCTTGCGCCAGAGCACTCTCTTGCGACTTGAGAACGGCGTTAGTCATCGGCCCGACGCTGGCGGCCGCGTTCATCCCGTGCTCCGCGCGCAGGTCGGTGATATCCCGCAGCGCCACCGCGATCTCCCATTCGTGCCGCAGCAATGTGCTCTCCGGCACGGCGTCGTCCGGCGCGATCGCACCAGCCTCGGCGTTCAGCGCCACCGCGATGGCTTGCTGCACGCGGAGCAGGAGGTCGCGGGATAGCTGGTCCAGGGTGGAAGGGACGACGATCAGCTCGCGGTCGTGCAACTGATAGGCCGGCTCCGCGAGCCCGATCGGATCCTTCAGGATGGTGCGGCCGAGGAGCTTATTCCGCTTGCGCGCAGGAAGATCCGGATCGGCTACCGGCATAACGTCCCAGGAGGAGTCCTCGACCATGCCCACAATTCTCAACATCACGGTGCGCGCGCACCATCCGTTGGCTAGCACCCGACGGTGGCCAAGCCGGTGCCGGGCGACCGATCATATGGCACTCCGGCGGGCATGCCGCCCGGGCGCTCTCGCGCTGCTGGGCTCAGCTGCCTCCGCGATCTCGAAGATGATGCCGTCCCACTCGGCCCTGTCGCCCGCGATAGCGCCATCGGGGATCGGCCGCGTGAGCCGCTCCCACACCCGGTCCACGTCGCTCTCATTACTATGCGCTATCTCGTCAGCACGTAACGTCATGTATCGGATTCTCGTTCTTTGACGGGCCCTTCGCAGCCGATGTTGACTAACGTCCCGGTTGGGACGTGATCGCCCAGACTGCCAGGTCACCCTTGGTCCGCTGCGGCCAGCGGCGGTGCCGACTGCGGCACCGTGGCAGCGTGGCCAGTGGCGGACTCGAACGCGTGAGCCACCGCCAGCAGGTCCCAGTCGCCCCTGCGTCTGCCGACGAGCTGCAGCCCCACTGGCAGGCCGCCCGGGGTGAAGCCTGCGGGCACGCTGATGGCGGGCAGCCCCGTCGCCGAGATCAAGTAAGCCGAGGCCATCCAGTCGAGGTAGGTCTGCAGCGGCTGGCCGTTTATCTCGTGCACCCAGTCGAGGGTGACGTCGAACGGCGGGACCTGGCTGACCGGGCAAGCGAGGACGTCAACATCGGCATAGAAGTCGGTGACCCGCTCGGCTAGCTCGGCCCGCAGCACGGTAGCCCGGCTCAGGTCGGCTGTCGCGAGTTCCAGGCCGCGCTGGATGTTCCAGGTGACATTCGGGCCGATCAGATCCGGGGCCTGAGTCAGGAAGTCACGCCGGAACGTGGCGAAGGCGAACGCCCGGAACGTGCGGAACAACTCATCCGCGCCCGACAGGTCCGGTGCTGCGTCGGTGATGCTGCCGCCAAGTCCGGCCAGCACCTGGCGAGCAGGCGCCAGCACTTGCAGCACATCCGGGTCGACCGGCAGGCCGAGATCGGGACTCCACGCGATTCTCAGCCCGCTCAGGTCCCGGTCAAGTAGCGCGCCGATCTGCGCAGGGTCGTCAATGGCGGGTGGTGGCTGGTCCAGGGCCAGCGGAACCCGTGGGTCGGGACCTGCCAGGACAGCGAGCAGCAGTGCTGTATCGGCGACCGTGCGCCCCATGGGCCCGGTCACGGAAAGCTGATCGGCGACATCGGCCAGCGGCCAGTTGGGCACGCGACCCGGGCTTGGCCGCAGCCCGACCACGTTGCAGAAGCTGGCGGGGTTGCGCAGTGACCCGCCCAGGTCACCGCCATCGGCCAGAGCGATGAAGCGGGCCGCGAGCGCTGCCGCAGCGCCGCCGCTGCTGCCGCCCGCGCTGCGGCTCAGGTCATAAGGGTTGTGGGTCGCGCCGAACACCGGGTTGACGGTGTGCGAGCCTGCGCCGAACTCTGGCACATTCGTCTTGCCCAGGCTGATCGCCCCCGCCCCGGCCATCCGCTGCACCACAAGCGCGTCGCGTTGCGGCACGTTCGTCGCGAACAGCGGCGAACCGTAGGTGGTCCGAACCCCGGCAGTTTCTGCGAGATCCTTGTGCGCCACCGGGAGGCCGTGCAGCAGGCCCAGCAGGTTGCCGCGGGCGGCGGCTTGGTCGGCGTCCGCTGCCCGGCCCATGGCCGCCTCGAACGTGCGGGTGACGATGGCGTTGATGGCCGGGTCGAATGCCTCGATCCGGGTGATGTGCGCCGACACGACTTCGCGCGCCGATACATCCTGCCGGCGCAGCAGCCCGGCGAGCGTGATGGCGTCCTGCATGCAGATGTCTGTCACGCAGCCACCGTAGACGAATCCGGGAACGGGCACTGCGTGCGCTGCGGCTCAGCGAAACAGTGCCCGGTCAGTTCGGCCAGTCTGCCCTGCGCTTAGTCGTGATAGTCGGGCGGGAAAGGCGATTGTTAGCCGTTACTACAACTTAACTTCGCGCTGCGAAAGATCGTACTTCATGATCAACTTCTAGCTTAAGGACATGCAGACACCTTATGGAGAGGTCCCCGAGCGCTTCGTCAAGGACATGTCTGCCCAGGAGATGCACGATTACCTGAGGCAGCGCTATTCACGCCGGAACTTCCTGAAGGGCGTCGCCGCAGCGGGAGCCGTTGCGGCGGCAGGACCGGTCTTCTGGCGCCAGACCTACGCAGACGCATCGACTGCCGGCAGCGCGACCGGTCCGCAGTGGATCGCGTTCGGACCTGACCCGGCGACCGAGATGCACATCTCGTGGTCCGCTGGCGCCTACGAGACAGCGGCGAACGTGCCAGCGCCGATGGTGCGCTGGGGCCTGACCCGCGGGTATGGCTCGATCTTGCACGCGTCGAGCGATCTCGTACCCACCCCGGTGAACGCTCCGGCCAGCAATATTGACCTGACGGCCTACCAGCACGCGTTGCTGACCAACCTGGATCCGGACACCACCTATCACTACTCGGTCAGCAACGACGGGCAGAACTGGGGTCCCGACACGACCTTCCGCACTGGTAAGTCAGGCGTGCGCGACTTCCGCTTCTGCGCCACCGGCGACGAGGACACCTACACCACGAGCTCCGAGCCAGTCATGCAGAGCATCGCCTCGTTCGACCCCGACTTCACCATCGTGGCCGGCGACCTCTCCTACGCATCCGATGATGGAACCTACGACGGCACCGGCATCCCCAAGCCGTACACCCCGAGCGCCTGGGACGTCTACTTCGGACTGCTCGGGCCGAGTGCTGCGCAGTCGATTCCGTGGATGGTGGGAATGGGCAACCACGACGTTGAGCCGCTCACCGACAATGGCTTCGCCGGCATTCTCACCCGGTTCCCGCACCTTGGCGCCACCAAAGCCGCGGCCGGCTCAGGCTCGAAGGTCGTCCAGAGCTTCACCTACGGCAACGTCGCCATTATCGGTCTCGACGACAGCGACGTATCCGCGCTCGACACCGTCAACAACGGTTACACCGGCGGACAGCAGACAACGTGGCTGATCGACCAGCTTACGAAGTACCGGGATCCGCGCTCGGGCGTCGACTTCATCGTTGTCTTCTTCCACCACTGCCCGTACTGCAGCGGCGGCCCGTGCTCGGACGGCGGCGACCGGTACGTCTGGCAGCCGATCTTCGACCGCTTCGACGTCGACCTCGTGGTCAACGGGCACAACCACCTGTACGAGCGCGTCTACCCGATGCGGAACAACGTCGTGCAGGCCGAGGTCCCGCCGGGCGGCACAATCGACCCGGCGCGGGATGGCACTACCTACATCTGCACCGGCGGCGGCGGCGCCGGGCTGGCTGCCAGCGCGACCTCCGGATGGTACGGCACGAGCGGCGGCGGTGACATGGCCACCACCGGCACCGGCACGCCGCTCATCGAGGTATGGGGCAGCGAGACCTCCCTCGGCGTCGGCAGCGGCGGCACTACCTCCGAGCCCGACGCGGTGACCGGCTGGTCGGGATACCGCCGGGCGCAGTACTGCCATCTGGTCATCGACGTCACAGCGCCGAGGTTCTGGGGCGGCCAGACCAGCATGCACATCCGCGCAATCGACCCGACGCAGAGCGGCTCGACGATCACCTCGATCACCAGCGAGGCGGTCATGGACGACGTCACGCTGACCCGCAGGTCGGTCACCGGGCCGGCACATAGTCACGGTCACTCCTCCCCGCACGCGGGGTTACGGCCCCCTGCGGCCCGATAGCAGGCGCGGGCGGTGTCGAGGAGCAGCGACTGACATGCCCGGCCTCCTCGATGCCGCCCGCAGGATGTCCGAGGACATCCTCGGCGCTGCCATCACCACTGTGAGCGGGACGAGAACACATAAGGTCTGTCCGGTAGATGCCGAGTTACGGGCCGGTGAACGTTTCATCCAGAGCTTTCCCAGGCCTGAACCACCCGTTTCGGCATGCCTAGGCTAGCTCTTGGCTCACTTACCCCCAAGTCACAACTTCCCGGGAAGGTCATGCGCACCGGACGCCTGCTCGCTGTTGCCGTCGGCGTGGCGGTAGCAGCGGCCGTTACAGCCTGTAGCAGCTCTTCTCCGCCTCGTTCCTCCTCGTCGATTGCGATCTCCTTTAACGACGCCTCCTGCGGCGACGCGTGGCATCTGGCAAGTCCGGGCTGGCACACGTTCGAGATCACGAGCCGCGCTGAATACGGCGCCGAAGTCGACTTGACCAACCCGGCCAACGGCGCCGTCTACGACGAACTCGAGAACATCGGGCCTGACACCACAACGTCAATGTCCCTCGATGTCGGGTCGGGCAAGTACGCGTTCCTGTGCGAGGTGGAGGACTTCGACGCGGTCACCGGGCCCACGGTCACCGTGCGCGGCCACGCGAGGGGCACGCCGGCCATCCTCCCTGTCACATATAACGATCTCTACCCCCTGGCCAAGGAGTACGCGAAACACACCGAGGCCGGGCTGCAGGTACTCGCCAAGCAGACCACCGCGCTGGCGGCCGACGTGCGCGCTGGCAACCTCGGGGCGGCGAAGCGAGCCTGGCTCACCGCTCACCTGCAGTACGAGACGCTGGGAGCTGCGTACGACGCGTTCGGGAATTACGACGACGAGATCGACGGCCGGGCAGACGCGGTCGGGATCAGCAGCCCCAAGTGGACCGGCTTTTACCGGCTCGAGTACGGGCTCTGGCACGGGCAGCCGGCCCGCGAGCTCACTTCCGTCGCGGACACGCTCAACACCGATGTGCACAAGCTTCTCGCCTGGTGGCCGTCGCAGCAGATCCCGCTGGTTGACATCGGGCTGCGCACGCACGAGATCCTGGAAAATGCGCTCGAGTTCCAGCTCACCGGCCACGACGACTACGGCAGCGGCACCACGCTCGCGACGACGCTCGCGAACATCGAGGGCACGCGGTACCTGCTTTCGTTGCTGCACCCGCTACTCGCCCCGCGCTACCCGCAGCTGTCCGAGGTCTACACGGGGCTGAACCTCCTGGCGTCGCTGGTCGGGAAGGAGCACCGACGGAACGGATCGTGGGTTCCGGTTTCTGCCTTGCCCGCGGCTACCCGGCAAGACATCGACGCGGCGTGCGGCCAGCTGCTACAGGAACTCGCTCCGATCGCATCGATCGCAGATCCGAGGAATACCGCCCATGAGTTCTGAATCTGCTGAGCACGTTGACGGCGAAACTGTCGCCGCGCCAGCTGAGCCGGTCAAGTCAGCCGGGCCGGCACGGCGGTCGTTCCTGCGGGGCATGGCGAGCGGCGTCGCGGGTGGCGTGGTCGCCGGCGCGGCGGGCGGGTACGCATACCGGAGCGCTCGCGCCGATGCAGCCGCCGACGCGGATCCGGCGGCCGCCGCGAATCTCGCGGAGCTGCAGGGGCGACTGCCCGCAGTCCCGTTCCACGGCAAGCACCAGGCCGGCATCCTGCCAGCGCCCAAGGCGGCGACTGCGGTCATCTCTTTCAACGCCACGGCGGAGAGCCCGGCCGAGCTGACCGAGCTTTTCCAGACGGTGACCGACCGCGCCAGGTTCCTGACCGCGGGCGGCACGCCGCCGCCGGTCGGGATCGACGGGCCGCCGTCGGATTCCGGCACGCTCGGGCCGACAGTGGTCCCGGACGGGCTCACGGTCACGTTGGGCGTCGGGTCGACGCTGTTCGACGACCGGTACGGGCTGGCGGCAAAGCTGCCCGTGCACCTGACGCCGATGAAGTCGTTTCCCAACGACGACCTCGACCCCGCGCAGTGCGATGGCGACCTGATCCTTCAGCTCACCGCCGGGCATGAGGACGTCGTACTGCACGCGCTTCGCGACATCGCGAAGCATACGCGCGGTGGCATGCAGGCGAACTGGCGCATCGACGGGTTCTCCAGCCCAGCGCGGCCAGCCGGCACTGTGCCGCGCAACCAGCTCGGATTCATGGACGGCATTGCGAACCCGTCCGTGACGAGCGCATCGGAGATGAACGCGCTCGTCTGGGTCCAGCCGGGCGCCGCGGGCGAGCCGGCCTGGACGGCTGGCGGCAGCTATTTCGTGGTGCGGCTGATCAGGATGTTCGTTGAGTTCTGGGACCGGGTCGACGTCTACGAGCAGCAGCTCATGTTCGGCCGGTACCGCGCTTCCGGCTACCCGCTCGACGCCGACGGCATCTACGCCACGCCCGACTACGCCGCTGACCCCACGGGCGAGGTGATCCCGCTGACCGCGCACATGCGGCTTGCGAATCCGCGGACGCCGCAGACTGCGAGCAGCCGGATCCTGCGGCGAGCCTGGAACTATGACCGCGGGCTCGACCAGGTCGGTGACCTCGACGTCGGCCTGGTCTTCACCTGCTTCCAGCAGGACATCAAGCGGCAGTTCGAGACCGTCCAGACGCGGCTGATCGACGAGCCGCTTACCGACTACATCAGCCCGTTCGGCGGCGGGTACTTTCTGGCGCTGCCCGGCGTCACCGGTAGCAACGACTACTTCGGCCGTGCGCTGCTCGCGTGAGGGATCTGGCCCGCCCGCTGGGGCTCTGCCCGGTTTCCCGAGATTCTTTCGCCCGTTGTTGCGCCCTCGTTTACCTCAAAGTCGTATTTCGCCTTATGCAAGTAAACCTCGAGGTGAGAGGTTCGTCCGCGGGGAATGCGCGCACTGCAGCCCCCGGCGCTGCGCTTCGGCCTTCCGAAGTGCGTCGCGCACATTGGATCCGCAGAACTCAGGAGGGTAGACAATGGGCGAAGGCCCAGCTAGCTGGAGCCGCGTTAAGCGGTTCCGGACCTTCATCGCGGTCGGCGGGGTAGTGGTCCTGGGCGGTGGCGCTGCCATCGGCGCCACCGCGGCGAACGCCGCGAGCACGACACCGTCGCTGGCGTCGAAGCTCGCGGCGGAGTTCCCGGGCTACCACATCCCGGCAAAGGTCTCGAAGACTCTGTACGACCACTCCAGGACTGCCACGCCGATCAAGCACCTCGTGGTGATCTTCGACGAGAACGAGTCGTTCGACCACTACTTCGGCACCTACCCGTACGCGGCGAACACGGACGGCACCCCGTTCGTGGCCAAGCCGGGCACGCCGACGGTGAACGGCTTGTACAGCAAGATCACCTCCACCGGCCCGGTCGGGCCGCTGCTGACCAGCAACCCGAACACCTACAACCCGCAGCGGCTGACCCCGTCCGAGGCCCTGACCGAAAGCAACAACCACAGCGACGTTCCGGAGCAGAAGGCGGACGACGGCGGCAAGCAGGACGCGTTCGTCCAGAACACCGAGGCGTCGACTCCGTCCAACGGCTGCGGCGCCGAGTACTGCCCGCCGGGCATCGTCATGGACTACTACGACGGCAACACGGTCACCGCGCTGTGGAACTACGCGCAGAACTACGCGATGAGCGACAACGACTTTGACACCGCGTTCGGGCCTTCCTCGCCCGGCGCGATCAACGTCGTCTCCGGCAACACCAGCGGCGGGTATGCGGTCGACCCGAACGACAGCAGCACCCCAGGTGTCAAGACGACGGACGCGGGCAGCGTCTCGGCGCTTGGCTCGGACGGCACCGGGACGATCTACGGCGACATCGACCCGTACTACGACCAGTGCTCGGACAGCAACCACACGGGCACGAGCCCGGAGGGCGTGCTGACCGGCGAGAACATCGGCGACCTGCTCAACGCCAAGCACGTTACGTGGGGCTGGTTCCAGGGCGGCTTCGCGCCGACCTCGACCAACAGCGGCGGCGCTGTCTGCGGTTCGGCGCACGAGCTCACCTCGAACGGCACCAACGTGTCAGATGTCAACGACTACGTGCCGCACCACAACCCGTTCCAGTACTACGCGTCGACGGCGAACCCGGCACACCTGGCGCCGTCTTCGCTGAGCGAGATCGGCTACACCGACCAGGCGAACCACCAGTACGACACCTCGGACTTCACCGACGCGCTCGCGGGCACGGGCGGCGCCAGGCTGCCCGCGGTGAGCTACGTCAAGCCTCCGGCGTACGAGAACGCCCACCCGGGCAACTCTGACCCGCTGGAGGAGCAGCAGTTCGTGGTCAACACGGTCAACCAGATCGAGCAGTCCAGGTACTGGCCGTCCACGGCAATCATCATCACCTACGACGACTCTGACGGCTGGTACGACCACGTCACGCCGCCGGTCATCAACGGATCTGACGACACGACGGTCGGCGACACCTCGGTCTGCACCTCGGTCCCGATCACGGTCGGCTCCGCGGAAGACCGCTGCGGCTTCGGCGACCGGCTGCCGTTCATTGTGATCTCGCCCTACACCCGGGAGAACTACGTCAGCAGCAACCTGCTCAACACCGCGTCAGTCGTCAAGTTCATCGAGGACAACTGGCTCCGTGGCGAGCGCATCCCCGGCTCGTTCGACGCTGTGTCCGGCAGCATCGACGGCCGCGGCGGCCTGCTCGACTTCAACGTTCCGCCGCACTTCACTCCGGTCATACTCAACCCGACCTCCGGTGCCGTCGTCAGCGGCGACAACTGGTACGGCAACAGGGGCGAGCTGAAGCCGACGTCGGCGAAGAACAAGGATAAGAAGGCCAAGAAGGCTAAGCACTAGCCGCCAGCACTTCTGGCTGAGCTCACTACGGGCCGCCCGGTACCTATCGCGGTACCGGGCGGCCCGATTGCATGCCTGGCGGCGACCAGGGGCGCGCCTCGCGGTTTCGGACTGAGCAGCAACGGGTATGCCCGGCCACTTAACACGTACTGTCCTAGCGCGCCGGAGGTGGCGGGTGAAAGCAGTTGTGTACGAGGGACCTCGCACAATAGCCGTCGAAGACGTGGCCGATCCGAGAGTCGAGCAGCCCACCGACGCAATAGTGCAGATCACTACAAGCGCCATCTGCGGTTCTGACCTGCATATGTATGAAGGCAGGACTGACGTCGAGCCAGGTACGGTCTTCGGCCACGAGAACATGGGCATCGTGGTGGACACGGGTTCTGGCGTCACCTCGGTCAAGACCGGCGACCGGGTGGTGATGCCGTTCAACGTGGCATGCGGTTTCTGCAAGAACTGCACGGCGGGAAAGACCGGGTTCTGCCTGACCGTCAACCCGGGCTTCGCTGGCGGCGCTTATGGCTACGTCGCGATGGGCCCCTACCGCGGCGGGCAGGCGCAGTATCTCCGGGTGCCGTTCGCCGACTTCAACTGCCTGGAGCTGCCTCCGGGGTCCGAGCACGAAACCGACTTCGCCATGCTGGCCGACATCTTCCCTACCGGCTATCACGCCACCTCGCTGGCAGAGGTAGGGCCGGGCGAGACCGTCGCAGTGATGGGCGGCGGACCGGTGGGTTTGATGGCGGCTTACTCGGCGCTCATCAAGGGCGCGTCCAAGGTATTCGTGGTTGACCGCGTGCCCGGTCGCCTCCGGCTTGCCGAGCAGATCGGCGCCATTCCCGTCAATCTGGATAACGCCGACCCGGCCGAGCAGATCAAGGACCAGACCGGCGGAGAGGGCACAGACAAGGGCATCGACGCGGTCGGTTTCCAGGCCACCGTGCACGGCGGCGGCGAGGAACAGCCCGCGGTGGTCCTCAATAGCCTCGTGGAGACGGTCCGGGCGACCGGCATGATCGGCGTCGTGGGCCTCTACGTGCCGTCCGACCCGGGCGCGCCGAACCAGGACGCCGCAAGGGGCGAGTTGCTGTTCAAGGTCGGCCGGTTCTTCGAGAAGGGCCTGCGCATGGGATCGGGCCAGGCCAACGTCAAGTCCTACAACCGGCAGCTTCGCGACCTCATCCTGGCCGGCCGGGCAACCCCGAGCTTCGTGGTATCCAAGGAGCTACCGCTCGAGCGGGCCGCTGACGGTTACGCGCACTTTGACGCGCACGAGGATGGCTGGACGAAAGTCGTCTTGCATCCCGGCCTGGCGGCCTGACGCCATAACGCGGCCGCTGAGGCCGGTCACCCGTTGCCCTGAAGCCGCTTATCCTTGCCGACATGTCGGTATTCGGGCTGATGCACGAACTGTGGAGCCGCCTGGGCGGGACGCAGCCCGTTCCGCCCGTCTGGGTGATATCAGCGAGCGGCATCATCGCCGTGCTGATAGTGCTGGATGCCCGCACATGGCACCTGGCAAGGAATGTGATCACGATCGCCCACGAGGGCGGCCACGCGCTAGCCTCCGTGCTGAGCGGCCGGCGGCTGGACGGGATCCGGCTGCATTCGGACACCTCAGGCGTGACTTACTCGCGGGGCAGGCGCACCGGTCCGGCGGCGGTGATTACCTCGGCGGCGGGCTACCTCGCTCCCTCAGTGCTTGGCGCCGGGGCCGCCTGGCTGCTGGCTGCGCACCACGTGATCGCGATGCTGTGGCTGATGCTCGCACTGCTCGTCGCGATGTTCCTGGCGATCCGCAACGCTTACGGCGTTCTTGCCATGCTCATCACTGTCGGCGGGGTCCTCGCAGTGACCTGGTTCGCCGCCGCGGCGATCCAGGCTGCCTTTGGCTATACAGCCGCGTGGTTCCTGCTACTCGGCGGTGTTCGAGCGGTCGTCGAGCTGCAGGGCGACCGTCGCCGCAGCCGCCGGCGTGGCCAGGTGAGTACATCCGATGCCGATCAGCTCGGCCGGCTGACCGGCGTGCCGGCCGGCGCCTGGGTCGCGGTTTTCGCGCTCGTGTGCGTCGCCGCGCTGGTCCTCGGCACGCGCCTGCTCATCCCCGCCTTGCTGCACGTGCCGCACCTCGGCGGCTAGCAGCTCGTCATGCCGCTTTCGGTGCCGTCCGCCACCGAGTTAGCTGCCGAGCCGGTCGAAGGCACGCTCGACCTGGCGAGCGAGAATCCTCGGGTCATCCATTGCCGTCGCCTGCCCGGCGTAGAAGCAGGCAAGCCCGATTTCTGCGGCCTGGCGTGCAGTCGACGGGGCCGCCCCCCAGCTCTGAAGCAGGTCGGTGAGCACATCCGCATAGCGGCGCTGCTTGACCAGGCTTCGGGCGTAAAGCTCCGGATGACTGCTCACCAGCTGTTGATGCCGTTCGTACTCGCCGGGATCAGCAGTGATGCCTTCGACGTAGCCGACCACCAGCCGCCGGGCCGCTGTCAGCGCAGCGGCCAATGACGACCCGATCGGTTCCGCCGGTGCTGGCGGCGCCTCCGAGGCCCCGGCCGCATCGCTAAACAGGACCTCCTGTTTGTCGCCGAAGTAGCGGAAGAAGGTCGTTCTGCCTACTTCGGCGCGCGCGGCGATGTCAGTAACGCTGACGGCGTCGAAGCCGCGCTCGTTGAACAACTCCAGCGCCGCACGTCGGATCGTCTCTTTGGCGCGTCGGCGTTTGCGGTCCGTGAGCGAATCGCCCTCGGCCTGCTCCTCAGCCACGGAGCCAGTCTAAGGGAAGCTTGACACCAGGGACCGATAGGTATCCAATTCTAATTGGAACTGAGTACCAGAAGGGAATCCCTGTGCGAACAGCTGAGCTCGTCGACCAGACCGATCGTTTCCTGGACCTTCTTGAAGCCGGAAACCGAGCAGGCATGGCTGACATGCTCGATGACCAGGTCGTGTGGAGCGCTCCGATGTCTTTCTCCGGGGCCGCCGAGGACAGCGAACCTGCCCGCGGCCGGGAGGCCTTCGGATCCCGCCTTGGCTCTATCAGCGAGCTGATGAGATCGGCCCGGTTCATCGATCGCCGGATCACGGCCTCGACCGACGCGTCGACCACCTTCGTGCAGGCCAGGGGCGACTTCGTCACCGTAGCCGGACGGCCGTACCAAAACGTCTACGTGTTCCGTTTCGACTGGCGCGACGGCAAGATCGTGTCGTGGGAGGAATACGCCAACCCGATCACCATCATCCGGACGTTCCCTCAGCAGTATGGCCACCTCATCGAGGCACTACTCAGCAAGGACTAAGCGCTGGATCGGCTACGACCACCGGGCCGGGGGCAGTGGCCCGGATCTGGTGGCTGCGAAGATTTCGCCGAATGTCAGGGCCTGCCGGGCGAGCTGCTGAGCCTCTGCCGGAGTCAGCTGCGGGCTAAGCTCGCCCGCGAGTTCAGCGCGGGATCTGCTTCCCATCCGGGGGTCGACCGCTGCCCGGTGCACTCGCCCCGTGGTCGGCCCGTACCTGGCACGTGAGGTGAGGGCCGCGGTGAGGTCGCTGCCCAGATCGACTGCGGCGACCACGAGGACGTGGCTGTCGTAGTGATCGATCAGGTTCTCGATCATGGTGACTGCCAAGCCTGGTTCCACGCAATCAGCGTCGTCAATCACGACCAGGGTCGGTGCTGATGCCGAAACTGCTGCCACCACCCTGGCAGCTCGGGCGACGAGGCCGTTCTCGCCTGCCGGGCTGTCGTCCGCCGCTCTGCCCACGGTAGCCGCCGTCAGTGCGGCTAGCACCACTGAGATCGTCCCCGTCATCCCGGACGTGAGCAAGCTGTCCGTCCCCCGGCGCGTGATGCCGCGTTGCCGGCTGCGACATAGCAGAGCGGCTGCCTGCCGCCGCACCTCGGGTCCCAGCAGGCTGTCCCTGAGGGCCTGTGCCTGCAGGCCGGGTCCATCCGGCAGCGACCCGCCGTTGATGCGGACGAGCAAGTTAATCGGCGCCTCGGCCCGGCCGATGATCACGGGCAGCTGGTCAAGGACGGTGGAGCGCCCCCAGCCGGGCGGCCCGGCCAGCAGGACCGCATGCGAGCCGATGCCGCCATGTCGTATCCCGTCCCACCACTGGGCCAGCTCTGTCGCCGCAGCCTTCTGCCGTTCTCCGAGCATTACGCCAGCCTAGAAGGCCCGCTGACCGCTCTGGCGAGTAGTGCCCGGTTAGCTGGCCCTGCCTCGCAGTCGGGAGCGCAATTCGATGGCGCGATCTGCTTTGCCGGGAGAGCATGGTTTGCGTGGTGAGGGATCGGCGGTTGCCCCCTCAAGGCGGACTGCCGCGGACGGATGGCTTCGGCGGCGCCGTCGTGGAGATCGCCTGTGACGAATCCGGGTTCTCCGGTACGAACTTGCTGGATGTGGCCACCCCGGTGTTCACGCACGCGAGTGTCGACCTGTGCGTTGACGAGGCGGTTGAGCTCATCCAGACGCTTCGGTCCGGGTTCCGGTGGCCACTGAACGAGTTCAAGTCCGGGCAATTTCTCCGCCGCCCGCAAGCGGGTGAGGCATTGGAGGCGTTACTGGCAGCGCTGACCGGCCGGGCGCACGTCCACTTGGTCGACAAGGAGTACTTTCTCGTTACCCGGATCGTCGACCTCTTCCTGGTCGAGCCCTCCTACGCGGCTGGTACTCGCCTGACCGAAGACGACCGTCAGGCTGCCCTCAGCCTGTACCGGGCGGGGCGGGCGGTCGGTCCCGGCTGGAGTAGCTTCCTGCGTGCCTTCGTCGAGCTGGTCCGGACCAAGCGGTGGCAAAATCAGCCAGATCGTTGTGTTTTGGAACGCTTCTTCCAGGCGCGCGATGCGCTCGCGGGAGTCGGGCTCGGCGCAGCGGCCGAAGGTGTCCTCGACGGGCTCAGCCGGTCGCGGGTATGGGCCGTGGTGACCCGGCTAGCACACGACGACCGGTCGATCCCGCCACCGCTGGAGCCGATGCTGCCGGCGCTGGCCGAAACCGTCTTGTTCTGGAGCGGCGGACGGCGCCAGGTCCTCGTGATCCACGACGAGCAGAGCGCTCTCACGGCCGACCGGCTGAGGCGCCTCCAGCGCGTACTGACCACCGGCGCCAGGTCGTCGCCAGCAGATGATGACAAAACTGGGTCACCACTGGGCAGGGTGTCACCGCTGGCCGGACTGGTGACTGTGGACTCCCGCGACGACCCGCGCGTTCAGGTCGCTGATCTTCTGGCCGGGGTCGCCCGGCGGTCGCCGAACATCGGCGGTGATCGCCTGCTGCAGCCGTTCCTCTCGCCGACCTCACTGCGCGATCCGCAGCGATGACGAGCACGTCAGCAGGCGTGGTCGGCTGATCAGGTGACGGCAGGTGTGTTGCGGCGTTAGGCTGCCCGCCTGTGACGGCGACTTACGAGTGGCGGGGCGTGTTCACCAATCAGGAGATCAACGCGCTGCACGCCGAGGCCTTCAACACCAGGCTGTACAGCGACGCCGAGTGGGACTGGGCCCAGCTCGTCCGGCAGCACAGCCTGGGATGGGTTGTCGCCCGGCAAGGTCAGCAGCTGGCGGGCTTTGTCAATGTGGTGTGGGACGGGCTGGTGCATGCCTGGCTGCAAGACACCATGGTTGCCGCCAGCGCGCGTGGCCAGGGCATCGGCACCAAGCTCGTCGCCCACGCGCGCGACGGCGCCAAAGCGGCCGGCTGCGAATACCTGCATGTCGACTTCGATGATCACCTGCGCCGGTTCTATATCGACGCGTGCGGCTTCATGCCCGCCAGCGCCGGGCTGCTGCCACTAGCGTCGTAAACGACGGGTTGAGGGCGCTTGCCGCAGGGCTCGCGCGGACAGCGTCGTGAGCCAGGCGAAGCCAGTGATAATGCTGGCGCGCTGGACCAGCCCGGCTAGGTTGACCAGCCGGGGCGACTGGCCGAAGCCAGCACCGGCCAGGGCCATTGTCGTGAGCATCGTCACTGCGGTGCCGGCGCTGTAAAGACCGAACCGGTGCTGGCCCGCCCGCCAGGACCGCCAGCCGCAAGCGAGTGCGGCGGCTGGCAGGCCGACGAATACGGGCACGGCCGCCAGATTGTGTGCGGTGCCGGCACGGCTGGGCTGGGTGAGCGCATCGGGCGTTCCTGGCGGGTACCCGCTGACCGGATCAGTGTTAAAGGCAGCCGCGCCGATAAGTCCCGCGCCTGCTGCACCTACCAATGCCGGTGCTACCCGGCCGCTGGCGACCCGATCACCGGCGCGCGCTAGACCGGCGGCTCCGGCTAGAAACAACGCTCCGGCCACGGCGAAATTGGCAGTCTGGATCCAGCCGCGCCGTCCGAGCGCGAGCGAACTGACTGGGTGACGAAGCGGCCGGTAACCGTCGCGGACAGCACCCTCGAGCAGGAACACAGCGACGAAGATCGGGCCTGCCATGACACCGCAGCGCAGCAGCCCGCGGGTCCATTCCTGCCGGGGGCCGGGAATGCTGGCATTGTTCACTCGTGCTCCCGATTAACGTATCTCGTGTTCACGCTCAGACAGGATCTGCCAGCCCAGCGCCTGCGCCCAGAAGCTGGCCAGCAGAGCCAGATCGCGGGCGTCGATGACGATGTGGTGAAGTCGGACAGGCATACCGTCAGTATGCGGTCCTGCCGGGACCGATTTACTCTTCTGTCAGCACCCTAGTGTGCCGTCATTCGTAGCGCGGTCCTGGCCCTGGTAGCCGCCTTCTTCGCAGGTCCGTCGGCGGTGACCGGGCTGCCGCTGGCGGGTCTGCTCACGCTCGGCGGTGCCGGGAGCGCTCTGGTGTGCGTGCTCCTGTTCAGAATCCGGATGCGGTCGCAGCGCGCTCAGGGCCCCGGTGGCCAGCTCCCGCCGCGACGTGCAGTTGACTCTGGTCCGGGCGCGACTCATCGGGCGATAGCAGCAACGCCGGCTGACCGACTCCCGCGCGCTGGAAAGCCCGCGACGGCGGGGCATGGCCGGGGCGGCCAGGCGCCAGTTCTTGCGCCCGCAGTTGTCGAGCTAACTCGCACGGACGGCATGGTTGATGATGGGGATATGAGTCCTGGAGAGTTCACGAATGCACATCCGGCGCTTGCCGAGTTCTGGCATCCGGTGGCGCTGTCGTGCGAGGTCGGCGCGGAGCCGGTGGGTGTCCGCCTGGCTGGCCAGGGCTGGGTGCTGGCCCGGCTCGGCGGCGCTGTCGCCGGGTTCGCTGACGCGTGCCCGCACCGGCGGGCACGGCTGTCGGCAGGGCGGATTACCGACGGCACCCTGCAGTGCATGTACCACGGATGGCGGTTTACCGCCGATGGCAGGTGCGCGGAGATCCCGGCTCTGGGGGGCGCCGGATCGATCCCGGATCGCGCGGAACTGTGCCGCCCGGCGAAGGTCGCCGAGCGCGGTGGCCTCGTCTGGCTTGCCCCGATGCCGCCGCGCGCGCCCCTGCCGGAACTGGCGCCGGGCACGGAGCTGGGTGGTGATGGCATCGCGACTGTCTTCCTGCCGGTGATGCGGGTGGAGGCTAACGCGGCGCTCTTGGTGGACAACTTCCTCGACGAGGCGCACCTGCCGTTCGTGCACGCCGCCACAATCGGGGGAGCGGGCCCTGAACCCATTCCGCGCGCCGACGTCGCCAGGCAGGGCCTGTCGTTCACCGCGGCTCGCGAGCACACCTTCACCAACCTCACCGACCCTGCGGTACGTGACGGCGTCCGGCCGGCGGTGCAGCGGCGGCGGATGACCTACCGGTATCAGGCGCCGTTGACTGCGACGCTGCTGCTCGAGTTCCTCGACGCTGGCGGCTGGCAGTTCCTGACGTTCGCCGTGACGCCCGAGGACGAGCACGCATGCCGGGTGTACCAGAGCGTGACCGGTCCAGGCCTTGCCGACCCGGAGCAGGCTAACAGCGCCGCGAAGTACGAGATGTCGATCTTCGAGGAGGATCTGGACCTGCAGCGGCGGGCCCTGTCCGGCCTGGAGTTTCCGCTTGACCCCGTGGCTGAGCTGCACACGCGAGCTGACCGGGTCTCGGTCGAGTTCCGCCGCGTGCTCGCCGCCGCCGTGGGCGACTGACTCCGCCGGCTCCAGCGTGTCCGGAAGTCTGGCTGCCGTGGGCGGGGGATGCGGAGACTATGCCTTCGCCGCCCTCAGCCTCCAGTGCCGGCGGGCAGCGAGGCCCGTCGCGACGGCCACGCACAGGAGTACAGCGACGATGAGCCACTCGACGCCACCGTTGTGATGATCAGGATCCCAGCCGGTCAGCGCTTCGATCCAGTCGTGCCAGAAGGCCGTCATGATGCCGAGCGCGCCGGCGAACAATGCGATGGCGCTCTCCAGGCGGACGCGAATCAGGGACGGTTTGGCGCCGCTTGCTCTGCGGCCGGAGTCGAGTTTCATGTTGACTTCCTTATCGGCCTGTTCGGATCTGCGTTCAGCGGCAAGGCGGCCGACTCGCATCCATGAGCTTCCGCAGCTCGGAAGCTGTCCAGCAACGGACGGCGCCGCCAAGGGTTTTGCGGAGCCGGCCGGCTACGAGGACTTTTCTTACCGGCGTTTCGGGGTCGTCGCTATCGATCGCGAGCTCGCAGCAACTGCAGCAACTGCAGCAGCCTGGCCGGTACACGATGGTGACAGGCAGGCAGGAACCGGCCCGGACGGTGGCCGGGAAGGGATTGTTCACCAGGCAGAAGTCGCCGCACCGCTGGTCGCTGCGTGGCTCGTGCGAAGGGCGCGGGTCGCCGCACTCGTCGTCGCAACAGTGCGGCTGGGGCGTGAACGCCACTGTGCGCACATGCAGATCGCACGGTCCGACGTTGCAGATCATCAGCGTCCGGTATTCGCGCTGATCGAATGCGACCATCCCGAAGTTCGCTGTGCCGGTGACCCGGAGCTCTGGTGGCGGTGCCGTTCCGGAGACGGTCAGTGTCCGCGGGCCTCCCGGGTCGTCGCTGAGGACCGTGATGGTGGCGGCGTGAGAGCCGAAGCTGCTCGGCTGGAAGCGCACGACCAGCTCAACTGCTCCGCCCGGACTGACGAGCAGCGGGTAGGAGTCCACTGCGGACACGGCGAACTCGGGGTCAGAAGTCGTCACCCCGGTGATGGTGAGGGGGCAACTGGCCGCGTCGGCGATGGTCAGCGGGATATCACGGAAGCTGCCGACGCAGACCGGCCCGAACTCGCCAGAGTCCGGGAAGGCAAGCACGAGGCGGGGCGGGGGACAGTCGCCGCTGACGTTGACGCCCTTGACGCCGGCTGGGTCGTTGCTGAAGATCCTGATGGTGGCCGACACCGGACCGCGGACGGTGGGCTGGAACCGGATGACGAGCTCGGCAGCATCGCCGGGTGCGACGACGAGCGGGTAGGCGTTGACCGCCGGGGGGATGAACGCCGGCGAGCTGGAGCTCACTCCGGAAATGACAAGCGGGCAGGTCCCCCGGTTGACCACCACGAGCGGCCGGTCGACGAACCCGCCGAGGCAAACATTGCCGAAGTTCCCGCCCCCGGCTGCCGCGACTTCCAGGGCTGCCGCGCCTGCCAGTCCCGTCGCCGCAAGGTCCAGCACAGGTGCGCCGGGATCGTTGCTGAGGATCCGGATGGTGGCTGTCTCGCTCTGGCCGGCAGTCGATGGCGTGAAGGCGATCGTAAAGCTGAGTTCATCACCGGGTGCGACGACGACGGGCGTGCCGGGCAACGGCATCACTGTGATGTCGGTAGAGCCCATCAAGCGCGCCACGCTGGTGATCACCAGGTCGGCGACGCCCACGTTGAACACTTCCAGGGTCAGGTACTGCGTGCTACCGGGGCAGACGGTGCCGAAATCGAGATTGTCCTGGAGGTCGACGGTAATGGCAGGGCCGGAGGGCGGCCCGAAGGCGAAGACACCCCTGCCGTAGGTGGCCGCTCTCAAGGTGCGCGACGCCGGCGCGAAGATCAAGTCAGTAACGGGGGCGTCGGGGAAATGGATGTCGTCGAGTACAGTCCACGACAGGCCGAGGTCAACCGAGCGCAACACCCCGAGGTCGGCACCAACGTAGATAGTGGTCGGCGTGTCTGACCCGTCGAGTGCCAGTCCTCCGCAGGGCACATTGACCGGCGGCGAGATGTCGACCCACGAGGATCCCCCGATGGTCGTCCGGAAGACGTGCCCGCTTTGCCCGGACCCGGATCCATCGAACCCGCCTAGCACCGCATAGATAACCGTGGGGTCGACGGGATCGAACGCCGCTCGCAGAACGTTCCGGGAGGGCAGGTTACGGGTGATATTCGTGAACGTGACACCCGTCGGCGGCCCGACGGACGTGGCGAGGGCGTTAGTGGACAGCCAGACTTGATTGCCCACGGAGTAGACAACGTGATTGCCGTTGGCAGGAGCGACTGATGCATGGCCAGCCCCGGCGATCGCGGCGATTATTCGCCAGGTGCTAGCGCCGTCCTGGCTCTGCCACAGGTTCTGGCTTCCGCCAACGTAGACGATGCCGGCCGCGCTCGGATCGCACGCGACGGGCGCCAGGTAGCAGCCAGCATCCGTCGTCGTTCCCCAGGGGGTTACTTCAGACCAGCTACCCCCGTCGTCGGTCGAGCGAAACATCCTCGTGCAGGGCGCTGGCGACCAGAAACCACTAGTGGCATAAAGCTGGCCCGCGATGGTGCCGTCGTAGGCGACACCCCAGCCGTCGCCGCCGTTGGTGGCGACCCACCCGAGGCCGCTGCCCCCGCTCGTCGTCTCGACCTCGTTGTCCTGGAGCGCTCCTACGGTGATGCTCCCGGTCGCGTCAGGGCGGACCGAGAGGTTGTAGAAGAGCCCGGTCTGCAGCCCGCCGCCGTTGAGGTTCAGCGTGTCCCACGACGCGCCACCGTTCGTTGAGCAGAAGATGCCGCCGTCGTTGCCGCAATAGACCACTGACGGCGCGGGCGATGGCTGTGGCACGAACGCCCACGAATGTGTGTCGGCGTGCATGCCCGTCATGCCTGTGAAGCTGGCGCCGGAGTTCGTGGACTTCGCCTGCCCCACGCACCCGAAGTAGATGATGTCGTG
>Ga0335072_10002120_pt1 | contig 31229 bp, 26 predicted proteins | sample Lox_Sample_21_FD_206725 | JGI IMG/M metagenome (GOLD analysis project Ga0335072, IMG submission 206725) | Soil microbial communities from Loxahatchee National Wildlife Refuge, Florida, United States - Lox_Sample_2.1 | ecosystem: Environmental > Terrestrial > Soil > Wetlands | place: USA...
TCGCCAAACAGCATCGCGATCTGGATCCCATCGTGGAAAAGTTCCGCGAGTACCGGCAGGTGACAACCGGAATCGCCGACGCGCGCGCCATGCTCGCCGAGAGCGATCCGGAGATCCGCGCCATGGCGCAGGACGAACTGACCACTTTGGAGGCGCGAGCGCCGCAGATCGAAGAGGATCTGAAACTGCTCCTGCTGCCGAAGGATCCCAACGACGAAAAGAACGTCGTGCTGGAAATCCGCGCCGGCACCGGCGGCGATGAAGCGAGCCTCTTCGCGGCGGAGATCTTCCGCATGTACACGCGCTTTGCCGAACAGCACCGCTGGAAGGTGGAGGTGCTGTCCTCGTCGGAGTCATCGGTAGGCGGGCTGAAAGAAGTCATCGCGATCGTGGAAGGCGACAAGGTCTACTCGCAGCTGAAGTATGAGAGTGGCGTGCATCGCGTGCAGCGGGTTCCCGCCACCGAAACGCAGGGTCGCGTGCACACCAGCGCGGTGACCGTCGCGGTGCTGCCTGAGGCCGAGGACGTGGACGTGAAGATCGAGGCAAAGGATATCCGCATCGATACGTTCTGCTCATCAGGCCCCGGCGGCCAGTCGGTGAACACGACGTATTCCGCGGTGCGGATCACCCATCTGCCCACCAACACGGTCGTCAGCTGTCAGGACGAAAAGTCGCAGATCAAGAACCGCGAGAAGGCCATGCGCGTCCTGCGTGCTCGTCTCTACGAAGTGGAGATGGAGCGCCAGCAGCAGGCCCTGGCGAAGGAGCGCAAGCAGCAGGTGGGCTCGGGTGATCGGAGCGAAAAAATCCGTACGTACAACTTCCCGCAGAACCGGCTCACCGATCATCGGATCGGGCTGACCATCCATCAGTTGGCCGAGATCATGGAGGGCAGGCTGCAGCCGGTGATCGACGCGCTGATCGCCCACTTCAATGCCGAACGGCTCAAGAGCGAAGCAGAAGCGGTGGCTTGAAAACGGACAGTCCAGGCGGTCGTGCTTCGCGCAGGACCGGGTGCAGAGAGCGATGACGATGACGGTGCGCGAAGCGACGATCGAGGATGCCACAGCCATCGCCGAGGTGCATCTGGCGAGCTGGAAAACGACGTATCCCGGGATCATTCCGCAGGAATACATCGATGGGCTGCGGGTGGAAAAAGGCATCGCCGACTGGCAGGCGCGATTGGCCGCGACGGGGCCGGCTGTGTTCGTAGCGCAAGACGAGAGCGGCGTGTTTGGATTTGCTGCCGGCGGATCCATCCTGCATCCGGTCGATGGATACGATGGCGAATTGGGCGCGATCTACCTGCTGGCATCGCATCAGGGGCAGGGCGCGGGCGCGGCGCTGCTGCGGCGGATCGCCCACGCGCTTCGCGAGCAGGGATTCCAGAGCCTGGCCGTATGGGTTCTTCGCGACAATCCGGCGTGCGGGTTTTACCGACGCATCGGCGGCGTGCAGGTGGCCGAGCAGACCATCGAGATCGGCGGCAAAATCTTGCCAGAGATTGCCTTCGGCTGGCCGCAGATCGACGTGCTGTGCGGCGCCGCAGCGAAGCAGAATTAGAGATGCCGGTTGAGGATCTAAGAACGATTCTGGGCGGGGCTGCAATGCGTCTCGGCAGCTCCGCCACCGCGCGGCTCGATGCGGAACTATTGCTGATGCGAGCGGCAGGCCGGGACCGCGCCTGGATTCTGGCGCATGCCGACGCCGACCTGACGCCGGTGCAGCGCGCGCGATTCGAAGGCTGGCTCGACCGCCGGGCGCGGCACGAGCCAATCCAGTACATCCTTGGCGAGACGGAGTTCTACGGGCTGACGTTCACGCTCACGCCCGATGTGCTGATCCCGCGGCCGGAGACCGAGCACCTCATCGAGGCGGTCCTGACGAAGGCTCCGCAAGAGGCGGCCACCCGGATTTGCGACGTCGGAACCGGATCGGGGTGCATCGCCGTGACCCTGGCGCACGAACTACCGCAGGCTCAGGTCACGGCCCTGGATATTTCTGCAGCGGCCCTCCAGGTGGCGCGGGGAAACGCCAGACGGTACGCGGTCGATCCTCGCTTGCGTTTCGTCGAGTCGGATCTGCTCAGCGCCGTGCGTGACGAGAGGTTCGACATCATCGTGTCGAATCCGCCGTATGTGCGGAATGACGAGGTTTTGCAACCCCAGGTTCGCGAATACGAGCCGCATAGAGCCCTGTTTGCCGGACCGACAGGGTTGGAGGTCTACGAGCGGCTGATTCCGCAGGCGCGCGAAGCGCTGGTCCCCGGCGGATGGCTGTTGCTGGAAATTGGACATGGGCAGCGGGATGCCATCGCGACGCTGCTCAGGGGCTGGGAAGCCGTCGGCTTCAAAGCCGACCTGCAGGGCATCTCCCGCGTTGCCATGGCACAGCGCAAGGCCTGAAAATGGATGCTATGACAGCTACCGCCCTTGCCGACTCCCCCACGACCGTACAGAATTTCGCCACGAAGCTCGACCGACTCGCCCAGGTCGCCGTTCAGTCCGGTCTCGGACTGGCGGAAGGCCAGGAACTGGTGATGACCGCCAGCACCGATGCCCTGCCCCTGGCGCGCCTGATCGCGAAACATGCTTATGCTGCCGGTGCTTCCCTGGTGACGATTCTGTTCACCGACGAAGAAGCATCGCTGCTGCGGTATCGGTACGGGAAGGACAAGAGTTTTGACACGGCGGCGGCGTGGCTCTACGAAGGCATGGCGGCAGCGTACAAGAGTGGCGCGGCGCGCCTCGCGATCACGGGCGGCAATCCGGCCCTGTTGTCGAAAGAGGATCCGGAGCACGTCAGCCGGGCGAACCGCGCAATGTCGAAGGCCTACCGGCCGGCGCTGGAACTGATCACGCGGCACGACATCAACTGGACCATCGTCTCGGCGGCGACGCCGGCATGGGCGGCGGCCGTGTTTCCCAGTCTGCCGGAAGAAGATGCCCTCGGCCGGTTGTGGGATGCGATCTTCGCGGCGAGCCGTGCCGACCAGGATGATCCCGTCACCGCCTGGAAAAAGCACGACGAAAAACTGCACGTCTGGGCAGACAGGATGAATGCGCGGCGCTATGCGGCGCTCCATTTCAGGGGACCGGGAACCGATTTGAAAGTTGGCCTCGCCGACGATCATCTGTGGCTCGGCGGCGGGACCACCGCCGGCAACGGGAACTACTGCATCCCCAACATGCCCACCGAAGAAGTCTTTACCACACCGCACAAGGATCGCGTGGAAGGAACGGTGACCAGCACCAAGCCGCTTTCCCACCAGGGAACCCTGATCGAAGGCATCCGGGTACGCTTCGAAGGCGGGAAGATCGTCGAGGCGCACGCAGCCAAGGGTGAGCAGGTACTGCAGAAGCTGATCGAAACCGACGAAGGCGCGCCCCGGCTGGGAGAAGTTTCGCTGGTGCCGAATTCATCGCCCATCTCGGCCAGTGGACTCCTGTTCCTGAATACGCTCTTTGACGAGAACGCGGCATGCCATATCGCTCTGGGCCAGGCCTACTCCAGCTGCATTCGCGGTGGCGATAAGTTGACGCCCGAACAACTGGCTGGCAAAGGCGCCAATGAAAGCCTGATCCACGTGGACTGGATGATCGGCTCGGGGCAGGTGGACGTGGACGGCATCGCGGCAACCGGAAATTCGGAGCCGGTCATGCGGCGCGGAGAATGGGCGGAGTAGCCGGGACCGGCTGTCCAGGCAATCCCGCTTCGCGCCCCTTCCGTCAGGGGCGCTGTTTCGAGGGGACTTAGCTTCCTGTTCGAAGCAACGATCGATTTCCTCCGCCACTTTTCCCCGCGCACCCCGTTCAAGAAGGCATGTCCAGCCGACGTGTGTCTGTTTTCGCCTCCGCGGCCCTGTTTGCCGTCGTCCTTTCGACTCCGATGGCGCAGGCCGAAAGCAACGTTCCGCTGACGCCGCAGGATCTGGTCGCTCTCGGTATGAACGCGACCTTTCACACCGACATGACCTTCGACGAGTCGATGCTGCACGCAGCCAGCCAGGCGATGCCCGACGAGGACAAGCCCATTCTCGCCAGGCTGCACAGCATCAGCGTTCACACCTTCCGCTACTCCGCACCGGGTCTCTACGATCCCGCCGCTCTGGCGGCGATTCGGGCGCAGTTCGATGGCGACGGCTGGAATCATCTGGTTGTAAAGCAGCCGCATCCCCAGGCTACGGCGGGCTCCGACATGGCCACGACCGATCCCAACGGTGCCTCCATGGCAGCGCCTTCTCCGCCACGCGATCCGATGCGGACCGAGGTTTGGATGAAGATGAACCACTCCAATGTCGACGGAGTCGTGCTGCTGGTGGCCAACGAACGCAACGTGAACCTGATTGTGATCGACGGAATGATCAGCCCGCTGGACCTGCTGCACCTGCGCGGACACTTTGGCATCCCGCGCTTCCACGCGGACGACTTCGACGGAGCCAGCCAGAGCCAGTAGGCAACAGGGAATCGCCAGGTCAGCGGCAGCGTTTGGTGCGGGTTGCGTGGTTGAAGTGGTCATGGAGTGAGCGTCGCCGGTTCGCTAGAATGCCGCGATGGCGAAAGGCAATGTCGTTGCGGCGGTCGTGCGAATCTGGCTCATTGCGGGCACGCTGGACATCACCGATGCCCTGGTCTTCAGCGCTTTCCATCACCTCACGCCAGCGAGAATTTTCCAGTACATCGCGAGCGGACTCACCGGACCGTGGGCCTTTCATGCCGGAATGGCGTCGATCGCGCTCGGCGTCGTCATCCACTACGCCATCGCGTTGTTCTGGACCCTGCTCTACTGGGCAGCGAGCGCTCGCATTGCGATCCTCATTCGCCAGCCCGTGCTATGCGGGTTGTTGTATGGCGGGCTGGTCTACGTCGTGATGAACTTCGTCGTGCTGCCCTTGTCGCGCGTGCACCACGCACACGGTCATACGCCGCTCCCTTCGCTGATCAACGGCGTGCTGGCATTGCTGTTCTGCATCGGGCTGACGGTGGCGCTGCTCACGAGAAGACAGCGCCTGGCGGGCAGTGTCTGAATAGAAAAAAAGCCACGCGGCAGGCCTGCCGGTGGCCTTTTCGGTGCAAGTGCGGTTCAGATGTGGCAGCTCACGGCGCCGCGCTTTTCCAGGTACTTCTGGTGGTATTCCTCGGCGCGCCAGAAAGTCTCCGCCGGGATGACCTGGGTTGCGATGGGCTTCGAGAAGCGCCTCTCCGCAGTCAGGCGCGCGATCGTCTCCTTCGCGGCTGCTTCCTGCTCCGGCGAGTGATAGAAAACGACGCTGCGATACTGCGTGCCCCAGTCGGGTCCCTGGCGGTTGACCTGCGTGGGGTCGTGCAGGGTAAAGAACTCATCGAGTAGCTGTTGATAGCTGATCTTCGACGGGTCGAAGTCGATCTCCACCGCTTCGGCGTGCCCGGTGCGGTCGGTGCAAACCTGCTGATACGTGGGATTCGCGAGGCCGCCGCCTTCGTAACCGACGGCCGTCGAGATCACGCCGGGCAGTTGCTGGAAGCGAGCTTCGACACCCCAGAAACATCCGGCGGCAAAAGTAGCTTTTTCCATGGAACGAGTCTCCACACATTAGATTGTGCCGCAGGCAAAGTGGTTTCAGCGAGGGCTGCGGCGTGCAGGCTTGCTTCCGCCAGAGCGAACAGCTTTTCGCCCTGCCTTGCGGCCTGTCGTGGCTACCGGCCGAAGTCCGGGTTTCCGAACCGCCCGCCCTGCCTTCGGGAGCCGGATCTCCGGCGCCGATTTTGCCCCACGGCCCTCCGCAGCCTTGCGCAGCGCTCCGAGTTCCTCCGGTGTCAGCTCGCGCGAGCGGCCGGGCTCGAGGTCGAGCACCAGCGGTCCGTAGCCAACCCGGCGAATCTTTTCGACATGGTGGCCGATTTCCTCGAACATCTTCCGAATCTCGCGGTTGCGGCCCTCGATGAGGATCAGTTCGTACCACGGGTTGTCGCCGTCGCGCAGCAGGCGAATCCGCGCCGGCGCGGTCATGACGCGGCCCTCATTGTGGCGGGGCTGTTCGCCACGCGAATGGCGGCCGGGCTTGCGGGTTTCCGGCCGGATCTGGCTGCCGCGGTCGATCATGACGCCGTGGCGCAGCTGGTTGAGCGCCGACTCCGACGGCTTGCCGCTGACCTTGACCAGATAGGTCTTTTCGACGCGCGCAGCAGCCCGGGTGAGGGCGTTGGCCAGGTCGCCGTCGTTGGTCATCAGCAGAAGGCCCTCGCTGGAGTAGTCGAGGCGCCCGACCGGGAACAGCCGCTCGCCGCCCTTCACCAGGTCGATGACCGTCGGGCGACCCTCAGGATCGCTTGCCGTCGTCACGTAGCCCTTCGGCTTGTTGAGAACCCAATAGTGGTGCCGCTCGGGGCCGTGGAGCAGCTTGCCGTCCACGCGGATGTGGTCCCGCGCAGGATCCGCTTTGCTGCCCAGAGCCGTGACCGTCTGGCCGTTGACCTGGACGCGTCCGGCGAGGATCAGCTCCTCAGCCTTGCGGCGCGAAGCAAGGCCGGCCGCGGCGATGATCTTCTGCAAACGCTCACCCGAGACCGCAGGGTCCCCGGAATGGTCCGGCGCGGCTTCGACGGGCTCGATCATGGACGCGCCTTCTCGGCATGCTCGGCAGCGTCGGCTTCCGAGTCCTGCGCGGACGGCGACTCGTCTTCGCCATCAGTCGCGGAGGCTTCTTCGACAGCAGCAATTTCGTTCTGGGCGAAAGGCAACTCCTCCTCGCCCGGAGCGATGGGACCCTCGGCTTCCGTCTCGGCCAGTTCGCTGGCCATCTTCTCGAATTCCTCGAGCGAGGGCAGCTCGTTGACGTCCTTCAGACCGAAGCGGACGAGGAACTCCTTCGTCGTCTTGTAGAGGATGGGCCGGCCGACCACCTGTTTGCGTCCAGCGGTGGTGATGAGCTTGCGCGCGACGAGTGAGCCCAGGACTCCGCCCGAGTCCACGCCGCGAATCTCGCCGATTTCCGGCGCCGTGATCGGTTGTTTGTAGGCGATCACCGCCAGAGTTTCCAGCGCCTGCATGGAGAGCTTGAACGGCGGCTTGAGGGTCTTAATGAAAGCGCGGACCGCATCGTGGTATTCCGGACGCGTCCCGACCCGGAAGCCGCCGGCGACTTCGCGAATCTCGAGGCCGCTGTCGGCGGCGTCGTAGTCGGCGATCAGCTCGTCAACGAGGCGGCGGATCTCGTCACGGACTTCCCGATCGCGCTGGCGGGCAGCCTTCTTTTCGGCGTCCGGATCATCGGTCGCCTGCGCTTCGCCCTCCGCATCCGCAGCCTCTGGGATCGGGGTGGGGGGCTCGGCGGCTGGCTGCAGCTCTCCGGCAAAGTCAGCAGTGGCGACTGCAGCGTCCGCGGAATCCTGCGCGGAGGGTTCGGAAACCACGTGGTGGGCTGCCTGTACTGGGCGAAGCGCGCCCTCCTCGAGCAGATCATCGACGGCAGCGTTGGTATCCGGCGAATCCGAAGGGGCGGATCCGTCGGCCACCGGCGCAAGGCGGGCCGCGCGCGAGGCCAGCGCTTCATCGCGGAACAGCGAGGCAAGTTGCGCCAGCGTAACGGGCTCTTCCGCGGCGTAAATAACGGCTTCGATGCGGGCTTTAAGACTCATCAGAGAGTGGGGTGAAGGCGCCGGACAAAAGAAAACGGCGCTTTCTCGATACTACCGAAAGCGCCGCTGTCCGGTGGGAAACCGGCTGTGGATCACATGAACTGCCGCATCACGTAAAAGATGCCCGCCGCCAGCATCGCCGCAACCGGCAGGGTGAAGATCCAGGCCAACGCGATGTTGCGGATCGTGGAGAGTTGCAGGCCGCTGCCATTGGCCGCCATGGTTCCGGCGATCCCAGAGGAGAGGACGTGCGTGGTCGAGACCGGCATATGGTACTGGTCGGCCAGGATGATCGTCGCTGCAGCGGTAATCTCGGCGGCGGCGCCCTGCGCATACGTCAGGTGCTCCTTGCCGATCTTTTCGCCGACCGTAACAACGATGCGCTTCCAGCCCACCATGGTCCCGAGGCCCAGAGCGATAGCAACCGCAACCTTCACCCACGTAGGAATGAACTTCGTAGCGTTGTCGACCTGCTTCTTGTAGATTCCGAGAGTCTTCGTCTCAGCTGCTGTGAAGGTGGGCGCGCCGTTCTTGCCGGGATACTTGGCGATCAGGCGGAGCGCTTCGCTCACCACGTACAAGTCGTTGCGCACGTTCTGCTGCTGCGCATCGGGAATACCCTTGAGCGACTTGTACATCGTGACTTCGTTCTTGACTTCCTCGGTCAGCTGACGAGCGGCCAGCATCGTGTTCTGGTTGAACTCCTTGGTGCGGATGAAGTCGGTCAGTTCGCTGCGGGCATCGCCCATGACAGCGTTGGGTGAGACGTAGTGGTTGAAGACATCTTCCGCGTTCTGGGATGCCGTGACGAAGGCCGGGACCTGGCTGTACCCGACGGCATGGTTGAGAGCGTATGCGGTGGGAACCGTGCCGATGAGGATCAGCATGATCAGCCCCATGCCCTTCTGCCCGTCGTTGGATCCGTGCCCGAAGCTGACGCTGGTGCAGGTGAGGATGAGCAGCGCGCGAATCCAGAGTGGCGGCGGCTCAGTGCCTTTGGGCGACTGATAGAGCGCTTTGTTTTTTACCACCAGCTTGAGGATGAGCAGCAGGATGGCAGCGCAGCCGAAGCCGACCAGCGGCGAAATGAGGAGAACCTTAAAGACGTTGCCCGCCTGCTCCCAGTCCACGCCGCTGGTCCCGGTGTGCGGGTTCATCAGCTGGTTCGCGATGCCCACGCCGATAATCGAACCGATCAGGGTGTGCGAACTGGACGCGGGCAAACCGAACCACCAGGTGCTCAGGTTCCAGATGATGGCCGCGATCAGGAGAGAGAAGACCATCGCGAAGCCGGCGCCCTTACCCACCTGCAGGATCAGCTCGACGGGCAGCAGCGACAGAATTGTGAAGGCAACTGCGCCGGACGAGGTCAGCACGCCAACCAGGTTCCAGAGGCCCGACCAGACGACCGCGATGTGGGGCTCCAGCGAATGGGTGTAGATGACGGTGGCAACGGCGTTTGCTGTATCGTGAAAGCCATTCACGAACTCGAAGCCCAGAGCGATCAGCAGGGCGACGCCGAGCAAAAAGTAAGGCCACGCCGAGGCAAGGTGGGTTCCCGTCAGGTCGTTCGCCAGCTGCATGCCGGCATAAAACAGCCCACCGAGCAGCGCAATGCCGAAAATAATCATCCCGATCGCGCCGGGAGACTTGTTCATCTTGTCGTGGAGCAGCGTGCCTGGGTGTTCCGGGATTTCCGGCAAGTCGACGACATCGGTAAGCGGAATCTTGGTTGCGGACATCGGGTGTCTCTCCTGCGGAGATTGGGGAGAGAGCCAACCTAGCAGCGGTTGTTTGCAGGGAGCATGAAGGCGGTGTTAACAGACGGTGAATCGGCGGGTCGAAGCGCGGCCCGATCCAGCCCGGAGGACCCAACAAGTCCCCCCGTGTTCCGGCGGGTGCTGACCCTTACATGAATTGCCGCAGCACGACGAAGATGCCCGCCGACAAAACAGCGGAGGCAGGCAACGTGAAGAGCCACGCCAGCGCGATGTTGCGAATCGTGGAAAGCTGCAGACCGGTACCGCTGGCGCGCATGGTCCCCGCCACGCCCGAAGACAGAACGTGCGTGGTCGAAACCGGCATGTGGAACTGGTCCGCGCCAACGATGGTGACCGCAGCTACGATCTGGGCGGCCGCACCCTGGGCATAGCTCATGTGCTGCTTGCCGATCTTCTCCCCAACGGTCACGACGATGCGCTTCCAGCCGACCATCGTTCCCAGACTCAGCGCCAGTGCGACCACCACCTTCACCCACGGAGGAATGAATTTCGTAGCGTGATCCAGCTGCTTTCTGTAAGCGCCGAGCTCCTGGTTTTCAGCGGCCGAAAATACCGGGGTTCCATCTTTGCCGGCGTTCCTTGCCATCAGCCGAAGCGATTCGCTGACAATGTACATTTCGTTGCGGACGTTTTCCTGCTGCGCCGCAGGAAGCTTGTTCAGGGATTTGTAGAGAACCACTTCGCTGGAGATCTGATGGGCCATCTGCCGATCGGCGGCCATCGTCTCTGGCGTGTACCGTCGCGTCCGAATGTAGTCGGTGAGCACGGCCCCCGGATTTGCGGACGCGAGGGCTGCCGGGGCGAGATGACGATCGAAGACGGCTTCCGCATCCGCGGAAATGGCGGCGAAGGTCTGGACCTGGCGATAGTCGACGGCATGGTTCAGCGCGTAAGCCGTCGGGACAGTGCCGATCAGGATCAGCATGATCAGCCCCATGCCCTTCTGCCCGTCATTGGAGCCATGACCGAAGCTGACTCCGGTGCAGGTGAGGATGAGGAGCGCGCGAATCCAGAAGGGCGGAGGCTCCGAGCCCTTCGGAGATTTGTACAGCGACTCGTTCCTGACGAAAAACCTGAGCATCAGCAGAAAGAGGGCCGCACAGCCAAAGCCGACAACCGGCGAGATCAGGAGGACTTTGAACACCGTGGCCGCTTGTTCCCAGTCGACGCCGCTGGTGCCGGTCCGGGAGTTCATGAGTTGGTTGGCCATACCCACGCCGATGATGGAGCCGATCAGGGTGTGCGAACTCGAAGCAGGGAGCCCGAACCACCAGGTGCTCAGGTTCCACAGAACCGCTGCGATCAGCAGCGAGAAGACCATGGCAAAGCCTGGGCCTTTGCCCACCTGGAGAATCAGTTCGACCGGCAGCAGCGACAGGATCGTGAACGCCACGGCGCCCGACGAGGTGAGCACCCCGATCAGGTTCCAGATTCCCGACCAGACCACCGCAACGTTGGGTTCGAGTGAGTTGGTGTAGATGACGGTGGCAACAGCATTGGCGGTGTCGTGAAAACCGTTCACGAACTCAAAACCCAGGGCAATGAAAAGCGCGAGCCCGAGGAGGATATAGGGCCATGCGGAGAGAAGATGGACCCCGGAGAGATCGCGGGCGATCTGGGAACCGGCATAGACAAGGCCGGCGATCAGGACAGCCGCAAAGACCAGAATCCCGAAGAGGCCTCGGGAGGCCTTTCGCTCTCGATCAGGAAAAGCTTGGGAATGAGGAACTTGATCCGGGCGGACAAGGACCGGAAGCGCTTCCGGGATGGAGATCCTGACTCCTGATGCCATAAAGATGGGGTTGCATCCCCAGTGTAGAAGGGCGGAGAGGGGCGAGCCACGGTACCAACGGAAGTTACCGGAGTGCCGGGAGGCAGGCCGCGCCTCCGGCACGACGGTAGAAGCCCTGGCCTTCAGGCCGGGGAACTAAGATTCAAAGTCTACTGGCCTTTGGGCTTGGGAAGCTTCATGCAGACACGACATCAGTGATTTTGAAATGGGTGGCTCAGCTCCTGTTGCTTTCCAAAAGGAAGTGTATTATCGTTCCTGTTGGAAACCTAAAGGTCAAATGGCCGTGAAGCAAAAACCCGACGTCTTGCAAGGAACGCTGGCCCTGATGGTTCTCAGGACGCTTGATGTTCTGGGCCCGCAGCACGGCTGGGGTATCGCCCGCCGGATCGAACAGATCAGCGGCGACCTTCTGGCAGTCAACCAGGGCACGCTGTATCCCCTGTTGCTCAAACTCGAACATGAAGGCTCGATCGCCTCTGCGCGCGGTGTGTCGGAGAACAATCGTCACGCCCGCTTTTATCGCCTGACCACGGCAGGCCGTGAACAACTCCAGGCTGAGACCTGTGCATGGGAGCAAAACGCGGCCATCATCGCGCGTTTTTTCAAGTTCAAAGCCGAGGATCTGGCGTGAAGTTTCTGCGACGCTTGTTCATACGTCTGTCGAATCTCGTTGCCGGGCGCAGCACCGACGAGCGCCTGCAGGAAGAAATCGCCGAACATCTTGCATTCCAGACCGACGAGAACCTGCGTGCCGGCATGTCGCCGGCTGAGGCTCGGCGGCAGGCCGCGCTCAAGCTCGGCGCGGTCCAGACGATCCGGGAGCACCATCACGCCGAGCAGAGCCTTCCCCTCATCGAGAATCTGCTTTTCGACCTGCGGTACGCCGTTCGCAGGCTCCTGCGATCTCCCGGGTTCTCTTGCATAGCGATTGCCACCATAGCGCTGGGCATCGGAGCTACCACAGCCATCTACAGCGTGATCGATGCCACACTCCTCCACCCTTTGCCGTTTCCGAACCCAGGCGAATTGATTCACCTCGAGGACGATCTCCCCGGTATCGGCGCCCAGGATGTGGGCACCTCAATCCCGGAGTGGAGAGACCTTGAGAGTTCCGGGATATTCGAGTCCGTAGCCGTTGCCGGCCACGGCGCCGACGTGAACCTTACCGGGGGTTCACAGCCCGAGCGACTCGCGTTCAAGGCGGTCACGCCCAACTACTTTGCGGTCCTCGGCGTGGGCGCGCAGCTGGGTCGTACCTTCGACCCGCTCGATGCCACTCCCGGATACAACCTCGAGGTCGTCCTCTGCGACAGGATCTGGAGGGAGCAGTTCGGAGGTGATCCGCGCATTCTCGGCAGGACCCTGCGTCTGGACAACGACGACTATCACGTTGTGGGCGTCATGCCGCGCGGCTTTCGCGATCAGGGTTCGACCAGCAGTGAACAAAATGTCGACCTGTGGCTGGGAGCAGGCTATAGCGGTCTGCCGTTTCCGCCGCCACAACGGACGCTGCGGTTGCGTCGGGCGGTCATCGCGCGCCTGAAGCCCGGTCTCTCCGTCGCGGCCGCGCAGCAGCGCGTCAATGCGCTGGTGGAAGCGCTGAAGAAGCAATATCCGGCGGAGTATCCGCCCCAGGCCGCGTGGACCGTTCGCCTGATTCCCATGAGCGAAAGCGTAGTCGGCGGCTTTCGTCAATCTCTCATTCTCCTTTTCGGCGCGGTGGGATTGGTTCTGCTGATCAGTTGCGTCAACGTCGCCAACCTCCTGTTCGCCAGGGCCGGAGGGCGAGCCCGTGAGATTGCCGTTCGCCAGGCCCTGGGCGCGCAAAGGATGCGTCTCATCCGCCAGCTTCTCACCGAGGTTCTCGTGCTCTTCCTGCTGGGTGGACTGGCCGGTTTCGGCATGATCTTCGCCGCCCAGCGTCTCCTCATGCGGCTCATTCCCGAGGGCCTGCCCCATCTCAACGCAATCACTGTTGGATGGGGAGTGCTTGCCTTTGCCGTAGCCGTGTCGGTCGCAGCCGGAACCATCTTCGGGTTAGCTCCTGCCTGGCTCATGAGCCGTGACGATTTGATCGGCACCCTTCGACAGGAAGGCCGCGGATCAAGTGGCTCATTGAGCCGCGCGCGCGCCCGTCAGATTCTGGTCATCGGGGAAGTAGCGCTCTCCCTGGTGCTCATGATCGCCGCGGGCCTTTTGCTGCGCAGTTTTTGGGATTTGTTCAACGTGCAGCCCGGCTTCAATCCCGACCGCGCCATGGCCGTTCAGACCTGGCTGTCCGGACCCAACGACCCCAGCGTGGATGTCTATCGAACCGCCACTCAGGAGTCGGTCCTCGTACGAGAGATTCTCCGCCGCGGCCGAACCCTGCCGGGCGCGGAAGAAGTCGCCGTCGGCGATCTTTCCTCTCTCCCTCTGGGCCATGGCCGCGGCTCTCTCCATCCCTTGCCGATCGTTCGCACCGGCTCCGAGACCAGGGAGAATGAGGCTCCGTTGATCGACAATTCCATTGTCTCGCCTGAATACTTTCATCTGTTGGGCATCCCCCTGCTGCGTGGTCGTCTCTTCAACGATCGGGATCTGGAAGATACGCCCCGGGTGGCCATCATCAATCAGGCCGCGGCGCGCACGTTTTGGCCAAATCAGGACCCCATCGGCAAACGCGTCCATCTGCTCCCGCAGAACACCGGAAGCCGAGAACTGCTGAACGCTGGCCCCGTGCCGTGGACCACGATCATCGGCGTGATTGCGGATGCACGCACCGAATCGCTGGCCGGCGCGGTCGCTCCGCAGAGCTACAGCAGCGTGTATCAGCGCCCCGCCAAGGACCTGGTCATCTTCCTTCGCGGACAATTCGATCCCGGCACCCTCGCCGCGCAGGTGCGCAGCGAGGTCCAGTCCATCGATCCCGGTCTTCCCGTCTTCCATGCCGAAACCCTGGACGCGGTCGTCGCCGGGTCGCTTTCCGTCCGGCGCTTCGCGATGGAGATGGTCGCGGCGTTTGCAGCGACGGCCCTGATGCTGGCTGGGCTCGGCATCTACGGGACAATTTCCTGGATGGTGAATGAACAAAGACGGGAGATCGCGATTCGCCTCGCACTGGGTGCCCAACGAGCCGATGTCCTCAGAATTGTGCTGCGCCGGGGATTCGTCCTGGCTGCCGCCGGCGCCGCACTGGGCGTCGCCGGCGCGCTCATCGTCTCTCACCTGATGGCCAGCCTGCTGTACGGCGTATCACCATCCGATGTCCTCACCTTCGCCGCCGTCACCCTCGTCCTGACCGCTGTCGCTCTGGTCGCCAGCTATATCCCGGCTTTGCGCGCCATGCGCCTCAATCCGATCACTGCACTCCATTCTGAATGACCTCTCAGAATTTTCCCGAGGGTGTATTTCCCGGAAACAGCTTGGCTCTGACTGAAGTTCGTCGTCATCGGGCCCCATTCGGAACCTTCTCCCAGGCTGATCTTCTTTACCGCATGGGTCTTTTGCCTGAGCGAGGCGACGCATACCGGGAGCCGAGGATGGATGACTCCTCGTGGCCCTGTTGATCAATGCGTAAATCGTGGGGGGGGTGTCGCGAACCCTCGATCGTGGAATCAGCAACTTGCGGAGGGGTGAACCCCCCTTTACTCCCATTCGTCGCGCGACGACAGCCGCTCGTTGATCACCTGCTCGAACTGCTCGTGCTTCTTGACGTAGATCTCCCCGAAGCTGCGGTCCTGGCGCAGCAGGATGGCCTGCAGGCGCACCATCTCCAGCAAGGCCAGGAACATGGCGACAACGGCGCTGGTGGATCGGGTGTTGGAGAGCAGTTTGGACAGCCCGACAGGCCGATCCTCCATCATCAGCCGCCGTCGGACGAAGTCGATCATCTGGCGCACGGTCACGGCGTCTTCCGAGACGTCCAGGATGGGCCGGTTCTTCGCACGCTCCAGGATCTCGCGGAAAACGCGGACCAGATCCAGGGTGTCGGCAGCGATGTCCTGGTCGGCGTCCGCCGTCTCACGAAAATCGCGCATGCCGGGGTTGGTCCAGGTCGCGTCTTCCAGTTGACGCTTCTGCTGCAGCATCTGCGCGGCGTTCCGGAAGCGCTCGTGCTCGAGCAGGCGCTCGACCAGTTCGTGCCGTGGATCGTCGGCCTGCCCTTCGGCGGCTTCCAGAGGATCGCGCGGCAGCAACATCTTGCTCTTGATGTGGATGAGCAGCGCCGACATGTAGATGAACTCGCCGGCCGTATCCACGTCAGACGCCTTGAGGTGCTCGACATAGGCGAGGAACTGCCCCGTGATCTTCGCCATGGGGATGTCGTAGATGTCGATGTTCTGCTTGCGAACCAGATCGAGCAGGAGGTCGTAGGGGCCTTCGTAAACCTGCCCCACAATGACCGAGAAGGGGAAGGCGGACTCTTCCTCCTTCTGCCGATCCTTTTCCGTCTTCTCGTAGGCAGGCCGCTTCTCGGCGGTGCCTTCGGGCACGGCAGCCGGAGACTCTGGCGTCGCGGACTTCGCGGCTGGCGAATCGTGTTGGGTGGGACGGTCGGTCATGCGGGCGAACTTCCTGCGAAGGACGAGCCCAGGCCCATGGCGGAGCGAACCTCGTGCATGGTCTGTTCGGCGCGAGCAGTCGCGCGGCGAGCGCCGTCAGCAAGGATGTCGGTCACCAGCGCCGGATTGGATTCGAATTTCACGCGCCGCTCCTGGATGGGCGCGAGCGTCGAGACGATGGCGTCGGCGGCCCAGCCTTTACATTCGATGCAGCCGATGCCCGCAGTCGTGCAACCCTCGTAGACTTTGGCGATCGTCTCCTCGTTGGAGAAGATCTTGTGCAGGTCGCCGACCGGGCACTTGTCGGGGTTGCCGGGATCCTTCCGCCGCATCCGCGCCGGATCGGTGACCATCGGCTTGATCTTCGCGCGGATCTCCGCCTCAGGATCAGAGAGCAGGATGGTGTTGCCGTAGCTCTTGGACATCTTGCGTCCATCCGTGCCAGGAAGCTTGGGCGAGGGGGTGAGCAGCGCCTGCGGCTCTGGCAGAATCTCCTCCGGGTTCCGCCGCCTAAGTTCCTTTTGGGTTGCGAGTGCTTCGACCAATTCCGTTGGTGTCGGTGGCTGCAACCATTCCTGCGTTTCCGCCAACGTGGGGTTCCGTTTGTAGAACTGGTTGAAGCGGCGCGCAACCTCGCGGGTGAGCTCGACATGAGCGACCTGATCCTGGCCCACAGGAACGAAGTCGGCCTGGTAGATCAGGATGTCAGCGGCCTGGAGCAGTGGGTAGCCGAGGAATCCGTAGGTGCTCAGGTCCTTGTCTTTGATGTTCTCCTGCTGCTCCTTGTAGGTGGGCACGCGCTCCAGCCAGCCGACGGAAGTGATCATCGAGAGCAGAAGATGCAATTCTGCGTGCGGCTTCACATCGCTCTGTACGAAGAGGACGGAGCGGGCCGGGTCGAGGCCGGCGGCAAGGTAGTCGAGGATGACCTCGCGGGTGTTGGCAGCGATCTGCGACGGATCGGCATAGTCAGTCGTCAGCGCGTGCCAGTCGGCGATGAAAAAGAAGCAGTCGTACGAGTCCTGCAGGCGGACCCAGTTGTGGAGGGCGCCCATGTAGTTGCCGAGGTGGAGTTTACCGGTCGGGCGCATGCCGCTCAGGACGCGCTTACGGGAAGAAACGGGAGTGGACACAGATTCCTTCGTGATGGGAAATGGCTCTGGTTATTGTAACGGGAGCGTTGCATGCGGCAGCCCAGCCTTCGGCGGAAAAGACTCAAAACTCATCGGCTCTGCCGCGCTGTAAGCTAGGTACCGGAACCTCCTGTGAAGACCGCCATCAGCGTTTCGAAAGAGGATTATCTCAAGGCGATTCTCGAAGCCGAGAGCGAGGGCCAGACCGTCATCTCGGCAACGCTGGCGCACTGGCTCGCGGTCTCGCCCCCGGCGGTCTCGATGGCGCTCCGCCGGCTGCGGCGCGACGGCTTCGTCGAGGTTAAGGCGGATGGAGTTGTCCGGCTCACGCCCAGGGGCCACGAGACGGCGTATCGTACCGCGCTGCGGCATCATCTGATCGAGCGCATGCTGTCGGAGATGTTCGGCATGCCGTGGTACGAGGTGCATGACGAGGCGGAGCGGCTGGAGCACGCGGTGTCGCCGGCTTTTGAAGCCCTGCTGATGAAGAAGCTCGGAGAAAAAGGGACCTGTCCGCATGGCAATGCGGTGCTGCCGGAGAGCGACGCAACGCGGAAAAGGCACGGCGTCCGGCCCCTGGCCGAAGTTGCTGCCGGGATCGACTACACCGTAACCAGCCTGTATGAGCGCGACGAGAAACTGCTGCGCTTCCTGCAGCAGGCGGGGATTGAACCCGGTGGCTCAGTGCGCGTGCTGCAGCGCAACTACGATCAGACCGTGGGCATTCAGACGGCTGCCGGACGTTTTACGATTGGGCCTGCGGCGGCCGAAAAGGTGCGGGTAAAGCGGCGCAATGAGCGGGCGGCGCGCAACGGGCATTGATGCGCAGGGGCCGATGCAGAAGAAAACTGAACCGGCGGCGCGGTCCGCATGTAGCATTTTCACAGTGTTTCCAGCTATGTCCACGCTGCGGGCTGCCGGTGGGTTTTGCGCTGCGCTGATGACGCTGGCCGTAGTTCCGGCGCATGCGCTCGATCCGCACACGGCGCTCGCCCAGTATGGCTATCAGTCATGGCAGACCGATACAGGACTACCCCAAAACACCGTCCACGCGATCGTGCAGGGACCTCGCGGATTCTTGTGGATCGCGACCGAGGGCGGGCTGGTGCGCTTCGACGGAGTGGAGTTTCGGGCTTACACGCGCGCGAATACGCCGGGTCTCCCCAGTGACCTGATCGATGATCTGATGGAGGATCGGGCGGGCGTTCTGTGGATCAGCACCTCGGGCGGCCTGGCTCGGATGGATGTCGCCAGGACCGAAACACCGGAACCCGTGAAGGGAATTCCGGCCACGCAGGTCTGGCGAACCTTCGAGGATACTCATGGCAGGGTCTGGGCGCTGACAGCAGCAGGGCTGTTTCGCACCGATGGCGATCGCGCCGTGCGCGCCAAACTGGATGAGACTCTGACCGAAAACAGCCGCATGGTGGATAGCGCCGATGGATCGCTGTGGCTGGGCACCGCCGGGGGACTGATGCGGGCGAACGGCCGCGGTGGCTTCGATCTTCTGGGTGATGCGGAAGAAGTGGTCGCTCTGGCAGTCGACGCGGAGGGCCACGCCTGGGCGGGGACGCGTTCAGGACTGGAGATGTGCGCGGAGGGCGGTGATTGCCGGCATCTCGCGCTTTCATCGGAAGCAGGTGCGGTGCACGCTCTCGTGCGGGACGCCTACGGTCGCATGTGGGTCGGAACCGATGGCGGTCTCTCGATCGTGACGAACCGGATTACGAATGTCGGCACCGCCGGTCGGGTCGATTTTCTCTGCGTCGATCGGGAAGGGATGCTGTGGGCCGGGACCGCACACGGCCTGCTGCGGATCGCTCCCAATCAGGATTCCGGCGAGCTGTTGCGCGGCGGGGACGTTTTTTTGAGCGCGATCGAGGATCGCGAGGGGGATTTGTGGCTGGGCACGGAGTCGGGCGGACTGGCGGTCCTGCGCGACCGCAAGTTTTCGACCCTGACCGCGGAGGACGGACTCACCGACGAGTACGTGCTGGCGCTGGCTCAGGCCCCCAACGGCCACGTCGGCGTGGGCACAAAGGACGGCGGATTGAACGTCTTTCGAGACGGCCGGTTTTATCCGCTGACGGCGGCGCAGGGCCTGTCGAGCAATGTCGTGCTGGCCGTGGCGGCAGCCGCGAATGGCGATGTCTGGGTGGGAACACCGGATGGGCTCGACCTGCTCCAGCAGGGCAGCGTGGCGCGGGTATTCACCACGGCAGATGGCCTCACGGACGATTTTGTGCGGTCACTTTACATCGACCCGCAGGGCGAGCTGTGGATCGGGACAAGGCACGGGTTGTGCCGTTATGTGAACGGCCGCTTCACGACGTGGAGCGCACTGGACGGGTTGGGCAGTGACCTGATCGGCGCGATGGTCGAGGACCGCGATGGGGCTTTGTGGATCGGCACCCTGGGCGGGCTGAGCCGATTTCGCGATGGGAAGATCGCCAACTTCACGACAAAAGACGGGCTGTCGAGCAATGTGATTACGGCGCTTTATGAGGATAACGACGGCACACTGTGGATCGGCACGAACGATGGTGGACTGAACCGGCGGAGAAACGGCAGGATCGTGAGCCTCGGCTCGCAGCAAATGCCGAATCGTGTGATTGGTATTCTGTCCGACGGCAGCGGCTATTTGTGGATCAGTTCCAGCAGCGGCGTGTATCGTGTCAGCCGCGAAGGCCTGAACCGCATGGCCGAGGGAGGGCCCCCCGCCGACGTGATGCGCTTCGGCGTGGCCGATGGGATGCGCATCAGCGAATGTTCGAGCGGCGGCCATCCGGCAGCACTCCGTCTCCGCGATGGCAGTTTGTGGTTCGCCACCCTGAAAGGGATTGCGCGCGTCGATCCCGAGCACATGCCCATGAATCGAGTGGCGCCGGAGATTGCCATCGAGCAAATCAGTGTGGATGACGCGCCGCAGTCTTCCCTTATCGATCTCATGGTTTCTCCCGGCCACAGCCACTACGAGTTCGACTATGCGGGGCTGAGTTTCGTTGCGCCCCAGAAAGTTGCGTATCGCTATCAGCTGGAGGGCTTTGATCGGGGATGGGTCGACGCGGGAACGCGGCGCGCAGCGTATTACACCAATCTTCCCCACGGCCACTATACGTTTCGCGTCATCGCCCGCAACAACGACGGCGTCTGGAGCGATGCGCCGGCCACCACCGCCCTGACCATTGAACCCCACCTCTATCAGACCGTGTGGTTTCGCTTGCTCCTGCTGGCCGCGATTATCGCCCTCGGCTACGCAGCCTGGAGACGCCGCCTGCAGCGCGTAGAGCGCGAATTCCAGGCGGTGCTGGGCGAGCGCACACGGATCGCGCGCGAGATTCACGATACGCTGGCTCAGGGCTTTGTGGCGGTTTCGGTTCATCTGGAACTGGTGGCGCAGCTGATGAGGAGCTCGGTGGACGCCGCGAGAGTGCAACTGGAGCGCGCGCAGGCGCTGGTGCGCAGCAGCCTCGAAGATGCACGAACTTCCATTTGGGAGCTGCGGTCCCAGGGAGGCGAACGGGAGGATTTGGCGACGCGCATGCTCAAGATGGGCGAAGAGGTGGTGGGGCGGACACATGCGCAGGCGCGCGTCCAGATGCAGGTGGTGGGAACCAACCATCCGCTCGATGAAGACATCGAGCGCGAACTGATGCGGATCGCACGCGAGGCCGTCGCCAATGCCGTGCGCCACGGCGATCCGCAGAACATTGTGCTGCGACTGGAATTCGAGGGGAGTATGTTCGGGATGGCGGTTCGCGACGATGGCAGCGGATTTTCCGGGACACCGCCGGACGGATCGAGCGGCCATTTCGGGATCACCGGCATGAAGGAGCGCGCGGAAGCAATCGGCGCAACCCTCACCGTCGAGAGCCACCCCGGGCAAGGTACTGCGGTACGGCTGGCGCTGACTCTGAGCCGTGAAATGGAGAAGCAAACGTAACGATGACGGATACGATTAAAATCCTGCTCGTCGACGATCACCACATTGTGCGCCAGGGGCTGGCGGCTCTGCTGAAGACCGTTCCCGGATTTGCGGTGGTGGCGGAGGCATCCGACGGGGAGCAGGCGATCGAGTTGTTTCGCAGGTGCCGGCCCGATGTGACGCTGATGGATCTGCGCCTGCCGAAGATGAACGGCGTCGATGCCATTGCCCGCATCCGGGGAGAATTTCCGGCAGCGCGCGTGATCGTGCTCACGACTTTCGATGGCGATGAGGACATCTACCGCGCGATGCAGGCGGGAGCGAAAGGCTATCTGCTGAAAGGCATGGATCTGAACGAACTGACCGAAGCCGTAAAGATCGTGCACGCCGGCAAATCGCGGATCCCGTCGAAGGTTGCGGAGAAGCTGGCGGAGAGAATGAGCGGCGCAACGCTCACCGCCCGCGAACTGGAAGTGCTGCAGCACATCGTCGCGGGCAAGAGCAACAAGGACATCGGGACCGCGCTCTTTATTTCTGAAGCGACGGTGAAGACGCACGTGAACAGCCTGCTGAGCAAGCTGGGCGTCGAGGATCGTACCCAGGCCGCTACAACGGCATTGCAGCGCGGCATCGTGCATCTGGATTGAGAAACAGGGCGCAGAGTTCAGGAGCAGGGATGAGACGGTTGAAAGTAGTTCGGGGCCGGGGACGGCTGGCCGGGGGAATTCTGATGGCGATCCTGGCGATCGGCGTGTGCGCCCAGGAGACACGATCGCTCGAGTGGCGTATGGCGACGGATGCCGAGTTGCGTTCAGTGATTCCGGCGCGCGCGCCCGTTGTGCAGGAACGCATCGAGACGGAGATGCGCTCGGCGTCCGGCATCACGAACGGACACGGGAAATATGTGGCCGGCGTTGTGCTGATCACGGCTGGCTATTCGGCGGAGGGCAAGTACTCTCACTTTTTCCTCACCCAAATCCCCATCAAACTGGGCACCGACACCCGTCTCGCACCGGGCGAGTACGTGATCGGCTACGAGCACAGTGAAAACGGGTTGCTCATTCACTTCTATGATGCGGCGACAGGCAAGCCCGCAGGGACCGTTCAGGCGACACTTCTCACCGGTACCTCGCGTGTAGAGTCGTTTCGCATCTGGCCGCCGACAGAGCGCGCCACCATCCAGATTGGGCGATTTGGGTTCAGCTATCAGATCGGGAGCTAGCAGAGCATGGCGCAGATGGTGTCGCAAAAAGAGCAAAAGGTGCTGGAGGCACTGAGCGAGAACTGGCAGGCCGAGATGCGCGGCTTCCACACTTACAACACCCTCGCCGAGCGAGACGACGATCCGGTGCGCAGGAAGGCCCTGCGTCATATGGCAGAACAGGAAGCGCAACACGCGGCGATGTGGGCGAAACGCATCCGCGAGCTGCATGCCGAAGTGCCGCGGTATGAAGGCAGGGAAACCGGAGACGCCGATACGCTGGTGAATCGACTCGGTGGGCCGCAGATGGCATTGCGCCGGCTTGAAATCGAGGAAAGCCGCGACATCGCGCGCTACGGGCAGCAATTGAAGGAACTTGGGGACGAGCCCAGCGTCGCCATCCTCAAACAGGTAATCGCCGACGAGCAGGAACACTACCGCGAACTGACCGAGTTAGTCCGCCATCGCTATCCAAAGACGGCGGTCACCTCCGAGAGGGCGCGCCAGGAACTCGATGAGCTGTTGACCCGCCGCAATCGCTCGGGACGACAGACCGCGGGCTGGATTGGCGACGCGATCTACGGAGTGAATGACGGGCTGGGAGCGATCTTCGGCATCGTCTCCGGGGTGTCGGGCGCAACACTGGGCAACAGCAAATGGGTGCTGCTGTCCGGTCTGGCGGGCATGATTGCCAGTGCTCTCTCCATGGGTTCGGGCGCCTATCTGGCGGCCAAAAGCGAACGCGAGATTTACGAAGCCGAACTCGCCCGCGAGCACGAAGCGATCGAGATGAATGGCCCGGAGGCGCGCGAATTGCTCTCCCTCTACTACCAGGTCAAGGGGATTCCGCGCGACGATGCCGATCACGTGGTGGGGCATCTGGCCGACTCGCCGGAGCAATTCACGCGCGCGCTCGCCGCGGAGCGGCTGAACATGACCGAGGAGGGGCTGAGCCAGCCGTGGGTTTCGGCGTGGTCCGGCGCGCTGTCGACGGCCGTTGGCGCGTTCATTCCTATCCTTCCCTTCTTCTTCATCAGCGGTTATCCGGCCGTGATTGTGTCGGCGATCATTTCGCTGATCGCGCATTTCGCGGTGGGCGCGGCGAAATCTCTGATCACCGTGCGGAGCTGGTGGGCCAGCGGCCTGGAGATGACCTTCGTCGGTGCGCTGGAGGGAGCCGCAACCTACGTGATCGGAATCGGCCTGGGGCGCCTCGGGGCCTAGAAACAGGTTCAGCTTACAGGGTGCAGGTCACAGACAGAGTGTGGCCGGTCGCGTCATGCCCACTCGACTCGCGGTGCTTCCGGACGAGCATTCCTCATCATTTCTGCATCTTCGCGTAGTAGTCCCGCAGGGTGTTGAACGCCTGCTTCTTCTCGCCTTTGTTGGAGACGAGCCCCTTGCGGTTGTAGTTGTCCTGAATGCCGGGCAACTGGCGCATCGGCGAGCGAAAATCCATCAGAACCCATGGTGTCATGCCGCGCAGGAACGGAATCTTGTCGAGCATTTGGAACTGTTGCCGATACACAGAGTCCTGGTATTCTTCGGTGAATTTGTCCGTCGCGGGGCCATGCAGGCCTGCTTTGGCGTCCGCTCCAAATTCGCTCATGATGACCGGCTTGCCCATTGGATTCTGCCAGGTGTAGTCGGGGATCGTCTTCGCGTCGCCCATGTACCAGCCGATGTACTCGTTGTAGCCGAGAACGTCGAGATCCTGCCCGAGTGGATCGTCCAGCGTAGCCGTCGTTCCTTTGAAGTGCGTGACGATGGCTGATGTGATCAGGCGGGTTGGGTCTTCGCGCCGCGCCTCAACGACGAGCTCGTGGATGAAGGCATTGCGCTCCGGACTCTCCGGAGTCTCGTTGGACATAGACCACAGAATCACCGCAGCATGGTTATGGTCGCGGCGAATCATCTCCCAAAGCTGGTGCTTCGCGACCTCCAGCGTGCGAGGACTGGTCCAGTCGATGCCCCAGTACACAGGAATTTCCGACCAGACCATGAGGCCCAGCTTGTCCGCGAGGCGATATTCGTTCTCGGTATGCGGATAATGCGCCATGCGCACGAAATTGCAGTGCAACTCCTGCGCCCACCCGAGCAGCGTCGAGGCGTCTTTGTCCGACCAGGCGCGCCCGGAGCGGAACGGGGCTTCATCGTGGAAGCTGATACCGCGCAGGAACACCGGTTTGCCGTTCAGCCGGATTCGATCCCCCTGGACCTCAATGGTGCGAAAGCCGATTTCGTCGTTCAGGCGATCAGAGCCGGCGTGCAGCGCCACTGCATAGAGACGCGGATGCTCGGGGGACCATAACGCAAGGCCAGCCGCTGCAAACGAGAACGAGGCGCGGCCATTTGTATCCGTCACCGCTTCTTTTTCGATGTGCAGGCCCGGGATGCCCAGCGTGACCTGAGTGCCCGCATCAGCACCGGCAACGTGCACGTATCCCTCGAGCCGGTCCTGCGTGCCACGCTCGAGCTGGAGCGAATAGTCATCGATATAGGTATCGGGCACTTCAATCAGAGAAACGGGCCGGGTGAGGCCGCCATAGTTCCACCAGTCCAGACGCACCGTGGGGACGCGTTCGACCGCACGCGTGTTATCGACGGCCGCGACGATGAAGTTTTCACCATCCTTCGCGATGCCGCTGATCTCGCAGTCGAAGGGCGTGTAGCCGCCTTCGTGATCGCAGACATGCTGGCCGTTGACGAAGATGGAGGCAGCATAGTTCGCTGCGCCAAAGTGGATGAAAACGTGGGTATGCGGTTTCGGGTGGTACGTGAAGTCGCGTTGGTACCAGAGCAGTCCCTCGTAGTAGAAGAGAGAATCCTTCTGCGAGTTCCAGTCGCCGGGGACATTCAGCGTTGGAGATCGTGCGAAGTCGTACTGGATGAGTGGCCCGCCGGGGACGTAGTGTGCATTGGCTGCATAACCGTGGAGGCTGGCATGATCGGGGTTCGGTCCCCAGCCCTCGCGATAGGGATCGGGAATGTAGTGCCATGGGCCATCAAGACTGATCTGCGGGCGATGGTCGACATCGACGAGCAGCGTGGCTTGCTGCGCGTGCGCGGCAAAAGGGATAAAAGCGGCGGCCATGGCCAGGCAGAAGACGTGAAGGCGAAACATGACGACCATGGTAATCCGCAAAACGAATCCAGGGGGCCATCGGATTTGGCCCCGGCGGGCGTCGTTATGGTATTGGGAATGGACGGCGTTGCGCCCCTGGCAGATTCAAGGATTGCGCGGGTCGCGCAGGTGAAAGCGATTCGCGTGGTCAAATTCGTCGCGCAGCTCAGGATTTTTGAGGTTTTCCCGGATGTAAGCAAGGCGCTGCTCGATCGCGTCGAGCGATCGGGCGATGGCGTCGGAGTTGGTGTGCGCAATGTCGCGCCACATCGAGAAAGGGCTCGCCCCGAGGCGCGTCATCTCGCGAAGCGCGCGACCGCCAATCGGGAGCAAGTCGGTGTTCGCGGCGAATTCGTCTTCGAGAAGCGCGCACATCGCCGTGGAGACAAATTGCGGCAGATGGCTGATCCAGGCACAGAGGACGTCGTGGCGTGCCGGATCCAGATCAATGATCCGCGAACCAAATCGCGTGACCCAGGCCCGCCAGGCCTGCGCGGCCGGCGAAAGTTGTTCGTGTTCGTCACTGCGTGTGAAGAGCCAAACCGCGTCTTCAAAAAGTTCGGCATCAGCATTTTCGGCGCCGCTCACTTCCTTGCCAGCCATCGGATGGCCGGGCAGGAATCCCGGCTGACCGGGTGCGTTGTACTTGTCGTGCGCGTGAACACACAAAGCACCCTTGACGCTGCCTACGTCGGTCACCAGCTGGTCCTCGCGAAGGATGGGCGCCAGACGGTCGAGCCATTCAAGAATCGTGAAAACCGGTCCCCCCAGCAGGATCAGTTGCGCCTCTGCAGCAGCGGCGAGAGGGTCGTCGGCCGCCACGGTAATTGCCTGGCGGCGCAGGGCAACGTGGAGTTGGCCAGGATTGGGGTCCCACCCCGTGATCGAGCCGCCGAACCCATGGGCACGCAGCGCGAGACCCACCGAGCCGCCGATGAGCCCGGTGCCCAGGATCGCGATGCGGGACAGGTCGTCCACACCATGGACGCGTTGCGCCGAATCCTGGCGTGGGTGATTCAAAGGGTTCGCTCCACCGCGGAGGCAATCACGCGCAGCGAGCCCATCAGCTCCGCAAACTTGTCGGGGAACATAGACTGCGCGCCATCCGAGAGCGCTTTGTCGGGATTGGGGTGCACTTCGATCAGCAGTCCGTCACCGCCCGCTGCTACCGTTGCGCGAGCCATGGCCGGGACTTTGTCGCGGCGGCCCGTGCCATGCGAGGGATCGCCTACGATGGGCAGATGCGAGAGTTTCTTGACCACCGGAATCGCCGAGATATCCATGGTGTTCCGCGTATAAGTTTCAAAGGTGCGGATCCCGCGCTCGCACAGGATGACGTCGTAGTTGCCGCCGGCGAGCAGATACTCCGCGCTGAGCAACAACTCCTCAATCGTCGCGGCGATGCCGCGCTTCAGCAGCACCGGGCGGCGCACCTCGCCGAGTTCCCGCAGCAGGTTGAAGTTCTGCATGTTGCGCGCGCCCACCTGGAAGAGATCAACGTACGGCATCATTGGCTCGATCTGCGAAATCTCCATCACTTCGCTGACCACGAGCAGGCCATACGCATCACCGGCTTCACGCAGCAGCTTGAGCGCGTCGAGGCCGAGCCCCTGAAAGGAATAGGGAGAGCTGCGCGGCTTGAAGGCGCCGCCGCGGAGGAATTTCGCACCGGCGTCTTTGACGATCCTGGCGCAGGCGAAGATCTGTTCGCGGCTCTCGACCGAACACGGACCGGCCATGACGACGACCGCTTCACCGCCGACGCTGACCCCGTTAGGGAATCGGACGATCGTGCCTTCCGGCCGGAAGCTGCGTCCCGCAAGTTTGTAAGGTGAGGTGATGCGGATAACTTCGGCGACCCCGGCCAGCACTTCGAATTCCTTGTGGTCGAAAGCCGCGGGCGTGCCGACGCCTGCCAGGATCGTCTGAACAGTTCCCGTCGTCCGGTGGACGTTGAAGCCGATTTCTACCATGCGCTCGACGATGGCCTGAATCTCTTCTTCGGTCGCGCGCTCCTGCATCGCTACGATCATTGGTCTTTTCCTGTCTCTTTCGTGTGGGCTTCAGTGGCCGGAACGCCCGGGCGCGAGGCAAGTTCATTGCGCTGCAGCGCGCGCATGACGTCGACGATGCGCTCGTAGATATGGACGAGCTCAATGTCGGGCAGCGGGCCCGGATTATGCGTACGGACGTTTTCGAAGATGACGCGCTCGCGATTGGGCTCGTAGACCGGCAGATCGGTGGTGCGCTTCAGACGGCCGATTTCCTGCGCCGCCGCGGCGCGCTCGCTGATCAGCAGCACAATCTGTCGATCCAGTTCGTCGATTTTGCGTCGCCAGGTTTCGATATCCATGAATTTCCCGATCTCCGCGCGAAACGGCGCGGTCGGAGATGGAGCAGTCCGCAAGAAACTATCGTATACGGGAGAATTAACGGGCCGGCACGGCTGGCGCTGTGGCAACGCCGCGCAGACCCTCGATAAATCGGGCGATGGAACTGGCGGCATGCTTCGGACCGGCCTGCTCAATGGTCGCGACCAGCGCACTGCCGATCACGGCCGCGTCGGCGAATTCACCGACGGCCGCGAATTGCTCCGGGGTCGAGATGCCGAAACCCACGGCGACAGGGAGCGGTGTGAAGCGACGCAGACGCCGGACCAGTTGCTCGGCGTCGGACGCCAGAGATTTCTGGGCGCCCGTGATGCCGGTGCGGGAGATCGCGTAAACAAAACCCTGCGACGCGGCTGCGATCTTTTCGAGGCGCTCGTCGGGGCTGGTGGGCGCAGCAAGAAAAACCGGGGCCAGATGATGGCGGTGCAGCGCCGCGAGGTAGTCCCCAGCTTCCTCGACGATCATGTCGGTGACCAGCACGCCATCGACGCCGGCTTGTTCCGCAGCATCGCAGAAATTCTCAAGGCCGAAACGAAGCACGGGATTGTAGTAGGTGAAGAGGATAGACCCCGCGCCGGGCCGCTCCCTGCGAAGACCCGCCGCCAGGGCAATCACATCGCGCAGCCGCGTGCCGTTTTTCAGAGCACGTTCGCTGGCTCGCTGGATGACCGGACCATCGGCGACGGGATCGCTGAAGGGCACTCCCAGTTCAAGAACATCAGCACCGGCGTCGATGGCGGCGAGCGCAATGTCGTGCGTCGTCCGCAGGTCCGGATCGCCGACGGTGAGATAGGCCACGAGGCCGGGCTTGTTGGTGAACTGAATCGGCATCGTCGCTATTCTCCGGAAAGCCTCAGTTCACGGACGAGGATGCCCATATCCTTGTCGCCACGGCCGGAGACGTTAACCAGGATAATGTCGCGTGCCGAGAGCGTTGGCGCGAGGCGGATGCACTCGGCTACGGCATGCGCACTCTCGAGAGCAGGGATGATGCCTTCGGTCCGCGCCAGTCGCACGGTCGCGTCGAGAGCCAGAGCATCGGTGACCGAGGTATATTCCGCACGTCCGGAGTCATGCAGCGCGGCATGTTCAGGCCCGACAGAGGCGTAGTCGAGTCCGGCCGAAACCGAATGCGTCAGCGCGATCTGCCCGTTGTCGTCCTGCAGAACGTAGGAATAGGTGCCCTGCAATACGCCCGGAACTCCGCCCGAGAATCGGGCCGCGTGTTCTCCGAGCTGCGATCCGCGCCCGCCTGCTTCGACGCCGATCAGGCGTACTTCCCGATCGGGAATGAATTCGTAGAATGCGCCAATCGCGTTCGAACCCCCTCCGACGCACGCAATGATTGCGTTAGGCAGCCGGTTCTCCTTTTCGAGAATCTGCGCCCGCGCTTCGCGGCTGATCACGCGGTGAAAATCCCGCACCATGGCCGGATACGGATGCGCGCCGAGAACGCTGCCGAGGAGATAGTGCGTCGTCCGGACATTCGTGACCCAGTCGCGCATCGCTTCGTTGATCGCGTCCTTGAGCGTGCGCGAGCCCGAGCAGACGCCGCGCACCTCCGCTCCGAGCATCCGCATGCGGTAGACATTGAGCTTTTGGCGCTCCATGTCCTCTTCGCCCATGTAGACGAGGCAGTCGAGGCCGAAGAGCGCGCAAACCGTAGCGGTGGCGACACCGTGCTGTCCCGCGCCGGTTTCCGCGATGATGCGCTTCTTGCCCATGCGGACCGCGAGCAGCGCCTGACCCAGGCAGTTGTTGATTTTGTGCGCGCCGGTGTGGAGCAGGTCTTCGCGCTTGAGGTAGATCTTGGCGCCGCCGAGAGATTCGGTCAGACGTGGTGCGAAGTAGAGTGGCGTGGGGCGGCCGGCGTAATCGCGCAACAGCGAATCGAGCTTCAGATGGAAGTCGGGATCGGCCTGGGCCTCGCGATACGCGTGCTCCAGCTCGTCGAGGGCGGCGACAAGGGTTTCGGGAACATAGCGCCCGCCATAAGCGCCGAAACGCCCGACAGAAGTTGTTGCGCTGGCTGCCATAGTTACAGGTTACAGGGCTCAGGGCTCAGGGTACAGACCACCGGCCTTGCCTCAGCGCGGCGTAAGCGCGGCCAGTGGGTGATTCTCGATCGCCGCGAACGCGGTGCGGGCCGCAAGAATGAAGGTGCGCACGCGGGCGGGCTCTTTCTGGCCCGGCTTGCGTTCGACGCCGCTCGAAACGTCGACACCCCATGGCTTCACCGTGTGAATCGCAAGGGCGACGTTCTGCGCATTGAGCCCCCCGGCGAGCACGATGCGCATCTTTCCGGCTTCGGCGGCAACGACGTCGTGCGCGCGCGACCAGTCGATGGTGCGTCCCGTGCCCCCAGCGGCCGCCGCGGTTCTCGCGTCGAGCAGGATCGCATCGACGATGTTCTGACCGGCAACCGCACGCATTCCATCCCGCAAATGCCGTTCCGATTCCGCCGGATCGTCATCGACGGACCAGTGCAGAGTCTGTATCAGGAATTGACGTTCGCCGAATTCGCGGCGGAGATTCTCGATCAGCGTCAGGTCCAGACCTCCATGGAGCTGAATGCCGCTAAGTCCGGACGTGCGCAGGGCCTTCACAATCTCCGCAAAGTCACGCGTCTGAAAAACACCGACGTGCGTCAGGTCGCCGGGAAGCTGCGCCGCGATCGGGGCCACCTGTTCGGGCCGAACCTGGCGCGGGCTGGCCGCAAAAACGAAGCCCACGGCATCGGCCGCCGCGTCCACCGAAATGCTGACGTCATCCAGAGAAGTGTTTCCGCAGATCTTGATCCACATGGGATTTCAGGCCTTTTCGATGAGGATCTCCACGGAGTTGTGGTCCACGGCACGGAGCATGTTCTCCAGCGCCGCCCCCGGTTTCGCCTGGCGCATAAGCGACTCGCCGATGAGGAGAGCATGAAAGCCGGCGTTCCGGAGGGTCTGGATATCGGTGGCGCTATGAATGCCGCTCTCGGCCACGTGAATGGCACCGGAGGGCAGCTGCTCCGCCAGGTCCACCGACGTTTGCAGTCGGACCGCGAAGGTTTTCAGGTCACGATTATTGACGCCATACGCAGCGCAGCCCAGGTCGCGGACTCTCCTCAACTCCTCGGCCGTATGCACTTCGCAGAGAACATCGAGGCCATAGCGCTGCTGCGCGATCCGTGTGAAGGAATCGAGCTGACTATCCTCGAGCGCGGCGGCGATCAGCAGGATCGCGTCGGCCTGGTGGGCGCGGGATTCGACAATCTGATACTCGTCGACGATGAAATCTTTGCGGAGACAGGGGATCTTCGTCGCGGCCGAGGCAATCGCGAGGTTTTGCAGGCTGCCCTGGAAAAACGGCTCGTCCGTGAGGATCGACAACGCGGTCGCGCCCGAATCTTCCAAATCGATCGCCAGGGCCCGCGGATCGAAGTCCGGCCGGATCAGACCTTTCGACGGCGAAGCTTTCTTCAGTTCGGCAATGATCGCCGCCCTGCCCGCACTGGCCTCCCGCAGCGCCCGGGCGAATCCTCGCGGCGTGTGTTCCGCTGCCCGCTTTTCCAGCTCGGCGAGCGGTACCCGCTCGCGGCGGTGAGCCACGTCGGCGCGGGTTCGGGCGAGAATACGTTCGAGATGCAGAAGAAAACCTCTGTTCCAAGTATAGCGACGCGATGCCCGATCTCGGGACCAGCGCGAGGTCGGCAGGCGGCGTGCACCCTGACAATTG
>Ga0335072_10002122_pt1 | contig 31220 bp, 29 predicted proteins | sample Lox_Sample_21_FD_206725 | JGI IMG/M metagenome (GOLD analysis project Ga0335072, IMG submission 206725) | Soil microbial communities from Loxahatchee National Wildlife Refuge, Florida, United States - Lox_Sample_2.1 | ecosystem: Environmental > Terrestrial > Soil > Wetlands | place: USA...
GCATTTTGAAGTGATGGCTGAGTTTGGCGATACGATCCCTGAGTCTGCGGCAACGCAAGTCGAATTCAAGGATGAAGACTTCGAAGATACCGAGTACTTCGTTGTAGAGACATTGGAAGTCAAGCTCCCGGCAAATGCCGAACAACCTAAACGGCTATCTGCATAAAGGAATTCATGGCTGACGTAACGTTCACAGTCGATGGCAAGAAGCTGACCGCGCCCGCCGGGACGCTGCTGATTGATGCATGCAGGGCGGCCGGCATCGAGATTCCCGCGTTCTGCTACTATCCCAAACTTTCGGTTCAGGCGGCTTGCCGCATGTGCGTCGTTCGCATTGAGAAGATCCCGAAGCTGCAGACGGCATGCACTACACCCGTGACTGAAGGCATGGTGGTTGCGACTGAGACCGACGAGGTCAGGCAGTCGCGCAAGGCGATGATTGAGCTGCTGCTGGGGAACCACCCGCTGGACTGCCCGGTGTGCGACGCGGGCGGCGAGTGCGAGCTGCAGGACATGACGTTCAAGTATGGTCCGGGCGAATCAAAATATGTCGAGATCAAGCAGCACCGGGATGAGCAGCAATGGTCGCCGGTGGTCTACTTCGATCGCCCGCGCTGCATTATGTGCTATCGCTGCGTCACCGTCTGCGGTCCCGGCATGGATGTGTGGGCGCTCGGGGTCCAGCATCGCGGCGTAAGCTCGGTGATCGCTCCCAACGGGCAGGACCATCTGAACTGCGAGCAGTGCGGCATGTGCATCGATCTCTGCCCGGTCGGCGCGCTGACCTCGGGGACGTACCGCTACAAGACGCGGCCGTGGGAGATGAACCACATCGCTACCATCTGCACGCACTGCGGCGATGGCTGCAAGACGACGCTGGGCGTGCGCAGCGTCAACGACGGCGTGGAAATTATCCGCGGCGACAACCGCGACAAGAGCGGCATCAACGGCGATTTCTTATGTAACAAGGGCCGTTACGCATTTGATTTCGCCAATCGAACAGACCGCCTGACCAAGCCGCTCCTCCGCCAGCCCGACGGCAAGTTTGTCGAGGTGAGCTGGGATCATGCGCTTGATTTTGCCGGCAAAAAACTTCGCGAGATTCGCGAGGCAAAGGGCGGGCAGTCGATTGGCGTGATCGGCTCTAATCGCACGACGAATGAAGAGGCGTACCTGCTGCAGAAGTTTGCGCGGACGATCCTCGGCACCAATAACATCGATCATCACCGCACGGCAGACTATGTTTCGTTTGCCGCCGCGCTCGCCGGAAAATCGGGGCGCACGGCTTCCCTGCGCGATACGTTAACGGCTCCGGCAATTCTGCTGCTCGGCAACAATCCCACGGAGCAGCACCCGGCGCTGGCGTGGAACCTGCGTTCGAATCTTCGCCTGAACCGTGTACGCATCTACATCGCCAATCATGCAAAGATCAAGCTCCGGCGGCAGGCGCACGCGTTCCTTGAAATTCAGCAGGATGGATATGCATCGCTGGTGCGGTATCTCGCCGGCAACGACGGAGCGATGACTGCAGATGACGATGCGGCTGCATTCCGCGATGCGGTTCGCAAGGAAGAGTCGCTGCTGATCGTCTTTGGCTCCGAGTTCCGCGGGCGCGATATTCATGCGCTGGTGGACTTCGGGCTTTCGCTTCCGAACACGAAATTTGCCGCGCTGGGCGACTACGCTAATTCACGTGGCGCTGCGGACATGGGTCTGCTGCCTGATTTGCTGCCGGGGTATGTTCCGGTCAGCGCTGCGGCGCATTTTACGGACGAATATGGCACGGCTCTGCCGCAGACTGCCGGACTGGATCTGCTGCAGATGTTTGATGCAGCGCAGCGCGGCGATCTGGCGGCGCTCTATGTAGTCGGGTCAAATCCGGTGTCGCGCTATGGAGTCGCTCCCGCAGCGCTCAAGAACACCTTTGTCATCGTTCAGGATATGTTCCTGACCGAGACGGCAGCGCTGGCTGATGTGGTATTTCCTGCTGCCAATCTGTACGAAAAGGCAGGCACGGTCACCAATACGTACGGTGATATTCAGCTGGTCAAGAAGGCCGCGGACAAGGCCGGCGTGCGCACCGACTTTGAGCTTATTGTGCGTCTGGCGGACCGCATGGGCGGCGATCCGAAGAAGCTGGTTCCCTTTGGGCGCGGCGTCAGCGCGGACATGGGACAGTCGCGGGGCGCGCAGTCGGGTGAGGCCGACCGCCACGCCGTCTGGCTTGCCGCGAATCACCTGGAGCCGAAGCTGAGCCCGTTTGATCCGTTTGCTACGCTTGACGAAATTCAGCGGCTGGTTCCTGGTTATAACATTTCGCGGCCTGAGCTGCTGACCGGGACGGAACAGCCGGAGAAGTTTGACCTGGTGCAGATCCAGACCGCCGGCGCGCGCCGCGACCTGGTCCTGCCGGCTGAGGACACGCTGTTTACTTCAGGAACGCTTGGCCGCTATAGCGATATGCTGAAGGCGGTCGTCGAATCGCATACAACACCAAACCCCGCGGAAACAGCGGCGGTCTAGCACTTTTTCTTGGAAGGCCCGATGGAAGTTAACATTTGGATCTTTTTACTGTTGAGCGTGCTGAAAGTCGCCGTGGTTACGGTGATCCTGCTAATGGCGGTCGCTTATACGGTGCTGCTGGAGCGCAAGCTCGTGGGACGCATCCAGAACCGCTGGGGCCCCAGCCGCGTGGGGCCGTTTGGCCTGATGCAGCCGCTGGCTGACGGCTTGAAGCTCTTTCTGAAGGAAGACCTGCTGCCGACGAATGTGTATCGGCCGCTGTATATCCTGGCGCCGGTGATTGCATTGAGTTGCGCACTGATTTCGATCGGTGTCGTTCCTTTTGGCAAGGAAATCTATTACAAGGGCGTCGATCTTTTTCAGATTGCCGATGTGAATATTGGGCTTCTGGTCATTCTGGGCATTACGGGGATTGGCGTTTACGGAATTGCGCTGTCTGGATGGTCGTCCAATAACAAGTATTCGCTTCTAGGCGCGTTGCGCGCCTGCTCGCAGATGATCAGCTACGAACTGGCGCTTGGATTGTCGCTGGTGGGTGTCGTGCTGCGCACCGGCTCCCTGCGGCTGCGGGATATCGTCAATTTGCAGGCGACGCATGGACTGCTGTCATGGAATGTCTTCGGCGGACTGCAGTTTGTTGCCTTCTTTATATATCTGATGGCGGCGTATGCCGAGACCAATCGCGCTCCGTTCGATCTTCCGGAAGCGGAGAGCGAGTTGACTGCCGGATACCACACTGAGTACAGCTCGATGAAGTTCGCCATGTTCTTTATGGCGGAATACGCCAATATGATTACCGTCGGCTGCGTGGCCACGCTGCTGTTCCTCGGCGGATGGTCGAGCCCGTTCGGCAATCTGCTGCCGGCATGGGGCGGACCTGTGGTGCAGGCGCTGCTGCCGGTCTTCTGGTTTGTATTAAAGGTCTTTTTCTTTCTCTTTCTTTATGTCTGGGTACGCGGCACGCTGCCGCGTTTCCGCTACGACCAACTGATGGGTTTTGGCTGGAAGTTTCTGTTGCCGCTGGCGATTGCAAATATTATTGCAACCAGCCTTTGGCTGGCTTATCGCGCAGCGTAGGTGGGCTGGACGAACATCCGTGGTTTCCTTCCCTGTCGTGCAACACCAGCACAACAGGATGGGGTACCCGGCATCCAGCTATGCTGAATTACAATTTACTTTCTTCACGGTTCCTTTCGCTTAAGAGCATGCATTTAGTTCTGTTCTTTATCTTCGGCGGGTTATGCGTAGCGGGGGCGTTGAATCTCCTGCTGCAGCACCACCCTATCAACAGCGCGCTTTCGCTGATTGTGGTCATGACCTCGCTCGCCGTGCTGTATCTTCTGCTGGGCGCGGAGTTCCTGGCGGCGGCGCAGGTGATCGTCTATTCCGGCGCCATCATGGTGCTCTTCACCTTTGTCATCATGCTGCTGAATGCGGGCGTTGAAGAGCGCACGCACGGCAGCAAGGCCGCATACATCGTCGGCTTCCCCGGAGCAGCGGCGCTACTCGGCATCCTGACCTACATCTTTCTGAAGCAGCGCGACCATCTGGGATCGGCAAAGCTCGGCGGCTATCTGGTGACGACGCATGATTTGAGCCGCGTGCTCTTCCGCGACCTGCTCCTGCCGTTTGAAGTGACGTCTGTGCTGATTCTGGTTGCCATCCTCGGCGCGGTTGCGCTGGCGCGAAAGGAGCACTGAGCAAAATGGTTGTCCCGATTGCCTATTACCTGGTGCTGAGCGCGATTCTCTTCTCGATTGGCGTGGCGGCGTTTCTGGTGAAGCGCAACATCATCAGCATCTTCATGTCGATTGAGCTGATGCTGAACGCGGTGAACCTGACCTTTGTGGCTTTTGCGCATCACTGGCACCAGGTGAGCGGGCAGATCTTTGTCTTTTTCGTGATGGTGGTGGCGGCGGCAGAAGCCGCGGTTGGGCTTGCGATCATCATCGCCCTCTTCCGCACGCGCAGTACTTTGAACGTTGACCAAGTGGATTTGATGAAACTATGACCAGTTCTCTTCATCTCTGGCTGATTCCGATTGTCCCCTTCGCCGGATTTCTGGTGAACGGTCTGCTTGGCCGACGCTTTCCTAAAGCGCTGGTGACCACTGTGGCCTGGGTGGCCACGCTGATTCCCTTTCTGCAGGTGCTGAATATTGCGCTGCATTTCGGCTCCCTGACGCTTCCCTACTCTGAAAACGTTGGGACGTGGATTGCGGCTGGCGGCTTTCACGCGGACTTTGCCTTCGCGCTCGATCAGCTGACGCTGATCATGCTGCTGGTGGTGACGGGCGTCGGCTTTATCATCCATCTCTACTCTGCCGGATACATGGCGCATGAAGACGGCTACTGGCGGTTCTTTGCATATCTGAACCTCTTCATGTTCTTCATGCTGACGCTGGTGCTGGCGGAGAACTTCCTGCTGATGTTTGTGGGCTGGGAAGGTGTTGGGCTCGCGTCATACCTGCTGATTGGCTACTACTTTACGAAAGACTCGGCTGCGAACGCCGGAAAGAAGGCATTCGTCGTCAACCGCATCGGCGACTTTGGATTTCTGCTGGCGATGTTTCTGCTGGTCGCGCACTTCGGCACGCTGAGTTTTAACGCGATCTTCAGCCAGATTGCGCAGCATCCGGAGTGGCAGGGCGGTTTCCTGACGGCGATTGCGTTGTTCCTGATTCTGGGCGCGACGGGCAAGTCGGCGCAGATTCCGCTGTATACATGGTTGCCGGATGCGATGGAAGGCCCTACACCCGTCTCGGCGCTGATTCACGCGGCGACGATGGTCACGGCCGGCGTCTACATGGTGGCGCGGGCGCATATGATTTTTAACCGCTCACCATTTGCATTGACGACGCTGGCGATTATCGGCGCGGCGACCGCGCTCTTTGCCGCGACCATCGGGCTGGTGCAGACGGACATCAAGCGCGTGCTGGCTTACTCAACAGTTTCGCAGCTTGGATACATGTTCCTGGCCTGCGGCGTGGCTGCATACTCATCCGGCATCTTTCATCTGCTGACGCATGCGTTCTTCAAGGCGCTGCTCTTTCTTGCGGCGGGGTCGGTGATTCATGCGCTGAGCGGCGAACAGGACATGCGCGTGATGGGCGGATTGTGGAAGAAGCTTCCGATCACGTTCTGGACGATGACGGCGGCAGTCTTTGCCATCTCCGGGATTCCACCGTTTGCCGGCTTCTTCAGCAAGGACGAAATTCTTTATCAGGCGTTCATCTCGCCAAATCCCGTTGGGAAGATCGTATGGTTTGTTGGTCTGCTGACGGCTGGGCTTACTGCCTTTTACATGTTCCGGTTGTGGTATCTGACCTTCTTCGGCAAAAGCCGCACTCCGGAAGCCGCGCACGATGATCACGGACATGGACACGCGCACGGCGTGCATGAGAGTCCGTGGATCATGCTGGGGCCGCTGGTGGTTCTCGCAATTCTCTCCGTCATTGGTGGATGGGTTGGCGTTCCGGCAGCGATGGGCGGCCACAACGAGATTGAGCATTTCCTCTCGCCGGTGATGCATGCGCAGTACCTCTCATATGAGCAGGTGAGCGTGGCGATGAGCACGCATCCGCAAGCGGTGGTGCATCCTGCGCCGGAAACTGCAGAGGGCAGCAATTCTCTGGCGCTGCTGCTGGCGGCTCTTTCGGTGACGGTGGCGGCGATTGGCTGGTTCATTGCGCATCTGCTGTACTTCGCCAAGCCGGAGCTGCCGGAACAGCTTGCGACAAAGCTGCGCGGGCTGCATTCGCTGCTGCTCAACAAGTATTGGGTTGACGAGTTTTATGGAGCTGCCATTGTCGCGCCGGTGCTGTTTCTTTCGCGCTACGCGTTGAAAGGCTTGTTCGATACCGGCGTGATTACCGGGGGCAGCCTGGCGCTGGGGTATACGACACAGGGGATCGGGTCGGTTGTGCAGCGTATTCAGTCAGGCAACATTCGCTCGTACGCGGGATGGCTGGCGCTTGGCGCCGCGGCGCTGCTGTTGCTGACTTATTTTGGGTTTGGAACGCACCTCTCGTTTTGATGGGTGCATTTCCCTCAGGGGGCTTAAAGCCCCGTGAGGCTGGAATCAATCGGCACGGCTAAAGCCGTGCCCCTACAAAGAAGGACCTGAAGCAAGGAACGTATTCGTGCTGAACGATTCCATCTTATCGACCATTACGCTTGTGCCTACGGTGGGCGCGATCGTAGTTGCCCTGCTGCCGCGGCGCGGCAAGTTGATCCAGTGGTTCACGCTTCTGGTGACGCTGGCAACGTTTGCGCTCACGCTGCATCTGCCGGCGCATTTCCAGTATGGGCAACCCGGCTTCCAGTTTGAGGAGAACCATCCCTGGATTACGAGCCCGAAGATCAGCTATCACCTCGGCGTCGACGGCCTCTCGATGTGGCTGGTGGTGCTGGTTGGCTTCCTGGGGCCGCTGGCGGCGCTTGCTTCGTGGAAGGCGATTGAGACGCGGACCAAGGAGTTTTATTTCCTCTTCCTGCTGCAGCAGACGGCGATGCTCGGCGTCTTCGTTGCGCTCGACATGTTCCTTTACTACGGATTCTGGGAGCTGTCGCTGGTGCCGATGGCGATACTGATCGCCATGTTCGGGCGCAATCGCGGGCCGCAAGCGGCGATCAAGTTCTTCCTGTTTACTTTCATCCCATCGGCGCTGCTCCTGGTCGGTCTGCTCTGGCTGTATTCGAAGACCGGCACATTCGATTTTGTCGAGACGCAGCAATATCTCACGCAGAACAGCTCGCTCTTCACGCCGCAGGCGCTGTGGTGGGTGTCGCTGGCCTTCCTCGTGGCATTCGCTGTGAAAGTTCCGGTGTTTCCGCTGCATGGATGGCTGAGCGATGTTTTCTCGGAAGCGCCGACGGCGATGGCGATGGTGGTTGCGGGCAAGCTCGGGCTCTACTCCATCATTCGCTTCAACCTCGGACTCTTCCCGGCGCAGTCGCGGCAGATTGCACCGCTGATGATCGCGCTGGCGGTCATCGGCATTCTTTACGGAGCCTTAATCGCCTTAGTCCAGCAGGACCTGAAGCGCTTCATTGCCTTTTCGACGGTCGGGCATCTTAGTTTCTGCACGCTCGGCATTTTCTGCTTCACGGTTGTAGGGTTAAATGGCTCGGTCTATCAGATCCTGAACCATGAACTTTCCGGCGCGGCGATGCTGGTTCTCCTCGGCATTCTCTATGAGCGCTATGGCACATATGACATGACGCTCTATGGTGGCATGGCTGCGAATCTGCCGCGCATGGCTACTCTCTATGTCATCACCACCTTGTCGCTCGTTGGCCTGCCGATCCTCAACGGTTTTGTCGGTGAGTTCCTGATCCTGAGTTCGAGTTTCGGCGTGCATCCTTATTGGGGTGCGGCCGCTACCTTAGGCGTGATTTTGAGCGCGGCCTATATGCTCACTATGATTCAGCAGCTCTTTTACGGGCAGAAGTCGCAGATGGTGGCCCACAAGACAGTGCCCGATGTGGTGGCACGCGAATGGTTTGCGCTGGTGCCCGCTGTGATTCTTATGCTGGTGATGGGCGTGGCTTCACCGTATTGGATCCGCGCGATCAGCGGCGCGGTCAGCGGGCTGGCGGACAATATCGCGCATGCAACCGTAACTCTTACGACGAACGTGGCGGAGAAGCGATGACAGGAACGGCGCAGATATTTCGTATTCTCCCTGAGGTCATTCTTACTGTCACCGGCGTGCTCATCATGCTGGCCGAGCCACTGCTCGGGAAAAATTCCAGCCGCAAACCACTCGGATGGCTCGCCGTTCTGGGAACACTGGCTGCATTGGCAGAAAGCGACTGGCAGCTGGGATTGCCTCCAGGAACGGCCTTCTACGGCACCGTTCAGACCGATGCCTTCAGCGTCTTCTTCCATGTTTTGATCGCCGGGATTGTGCTGGCCACGCTTCTGGTCACGCTCGACACGACAGGCCCGGATACAGAAGGCCTGGGCGAATACTTCGCGCTGGTCTGCTTCGGCGCGGTCGGCATGATGCTGATGACCAGCGCGGTCGAACTGCTGCTGGTCTTCATCGGACTTGAGATTTCCTCGATCTCAACATACATCCTGGCGGGCTTTCGGCGGAAGAGCGCCAAAGGGCCGGAAGCGGCGATCAAGTATTTCCTGCTTGGCTCATTTGCCACCGCTTTCTTTCTTTATGGAATTGCACTTATCTTCGGAGCTACGGGCACAACGGCCATTCCCGCCGTTGCTGCCCTGCTGACCTCAAGCCCGACGCCGATTCTGGCGACGATCGGGCTGGCTATGATTCTCATCGGCCTCGGCTTCAAGGTGTCCGCTGCGCCGTTTCAGGTGTGGACGCCGGATGTTTACGAGGGCGCGCCGTCAGCAGTCGTTGGGCTGATGTCCACCGCGCCGAAGGCCGCTGCGTTTGCCGTGCTGCTGCGCATTCTGTATGTCGCCTTCCCTGCTCTGCACAACCACTGGCAGCCGCTGATCTGGTGCATGGCGGCGCTCTCGATGACGATCGGCAACCTGGGCGCGCTGCGGCAGCAGAATGTGAAGCGCATGCTGGCGTATTCGTCGATTGCGCACGCCGGGTATCTGCTGGTTGCGTTCACAGCTCTTTCGCCGGACGGCATTGCCGCGGCCAGTTTCTACGCCCTCAGCTATGCGGCGATGAATGTCGGCATCTTTGCCGTCTTCAGCCATGCTGGCGGAATGGATGACCGGCTGACTCTGATTCAGGATTATCGTGGGCTCGCCTATCGCTCGCCACTGCTGGGTGGAGCGCTCGCGTTCTTTCTGATCTCGTTAATCGGGATTCCATTTACCGGCGGCTTCTTCGGCAAGTTCTATGTCTTTGCTTCAGCGCTGCACTCCGGACTTATTTGGCTGACGATTATTGGCCTGGTGAACAGCGGGATCGCTGCATACTACTACCTGCGGTTGCTGGCTTCTGCCTATTCGAAGCCGGTGCACAGCGATTTGCTGGATGAGATTCCTCGGGCCACTATGCCATTGTTGTTTGCTCTGCTGCTCACGGTGGCAATTACGCTGATTCTTGGTATCGTTCCGGGGCGTGTGCTGGCCGTGGCCAAGGCTGGCGCGAATACGCTTTCGCCTGCGGGGGCGGTCGAAGCGGGTGCAAGTACTGCGGCTGTGAAATAGTCCCGTGTCAATCCCACCCTTCGCTGCGCTCAGGATGGGGGCACCCCAGGTTCTCGCTATTCTGTGGTCAGATTCAAGTCGCGGCGGCTGAAGAGCCATGAAGCTGCCGTGAACCATACAATCCCCGCGAACACGGTAAGGACAGCGTCGATTCCCAGTGTGAGCGGTGTGTTTTTTCCGGAAATCGACGTCTGAAATAAGGCCAGAAGCAATCTTGCCGGACCGATCATTCCAAGCTGGCCAACATATACTGCTAAACCGACGCAGGCGACTGAGACAATCGAAGCTACAATCTGCGGCAGCAGGATCGACCAGAAGACGCTGACGGCTCCTGCCCAAAGGCCAAGCACGAGTTGCTCTCCTGCCATTTCCGCGATTCCCCAATATGGTTTGTGCAGCAGGCTTGCCATGAAGATACCGCTGATAACAAATCCAGTGACGTAGAGCACGAGCGGCAGCCATGCCGTGATCAGCATGGCAAAAAGATACTGCGGGCGGCTCACCGATCGCGCCAGCACCATGATGATGCGACGCGAGCGCTGTTCGTTGCCGAGCAGCGTGCTGCCGGTGACCGCCACCAGCGCGAGTCCGGCGAAACACTCCTGATGCAGCATCCAGAGCACGTCGTCGGGATCGGGCTGACCGCCCGCGCAAAGGATCGCGGCCATAACGTAGGGCCAGAGCATGAGCATCAGAAAAAGCCAGCGATTTTGCCAGAGCAGATGCTGCGCGATGAGGCATGCTTTGATCATGCTTTGGGCTTCCCCGGTGTATTTTCCGTCCATGCAACGAAGAGGTCTTCAAGTGTGCGTCGCAGTGGGGCGACGCTTTTGAGCGTTCCTCCAGCGGCCCATGCGCGCTCGATCAGCTCGCGCTGCAGGCGCACGGGTATGACAAAATGCATTCCGTTTTCCGAAGACTCGCTCCCGTATTGCCGATATGGCAGCAATGCTTCTGATTCGGCAGGTAGATTCTGAAGCACGACTTCGATACGACCACTGTCTTCAAGAAACGCAGCCAGAGGACCGTGGCGCAATAATCTGCCATGGTCAAGGAAGGCGATGCGGTCGCAGATCTGCTCCACTTCTGAAAGCTGGTTCGAACTGAAGAAGATGCTTTTGCCCTCATCGCGGGCGGTCTGCAGAAGTCCGCGTACTTCTAGCACGCCGGGAGGATCGAGCGCCGAAGTCGGCTCGTCGAGAATGAGCAACTCGGGATCGTTGACCAGCGCCTGCGCCATTCCAAGTCTTTGCTGCATGCCGCGGGAGAAGCGGCGCGCATCTTTGCCTGCCGCAGTTAGATTCAGTTTGGCCAGAAGCGACTTTGCACGCTCCCGCAATTGCGGATCGCGCACGTTATTGAGTCGTCCGGCCAGTTCCACGGCGCCCAGAGCTGTTCCGGCGAAAAAGGCAGGCGAATCGGGAAGAAAACCGATGCGGGCGCGCGATCTTGTATCCCCAAACGGGTTGCCCAGAATCGTGCCTCCGCCGGTGGTTGATCTGAGAAATCCCAGCGCCAAGTGGATGGCAGTGGTCTTGCCTGCTCCGTTAGGGCCGAGGAAGCCTAGAATCTCTCCTCGTTCGACTGTAAGAGAAAGCTGGTCGAGAGCCACATGGGAGCCGAAATGTTTGGTTGTGCCTTGAAATTCGAGCGCGGCAGCCACAGCGGCATTGTCTCATGTGGATTTGAGTGTGAGAGACGATAGGCAGGCTGGTTCTATTCTGCTCAGGGCGAAGTTACTTCTCCGGCCCTTTGAAGAAGAGCTAAGTTGGCTGTCCTTGCTTCCTGATGGCGTCTCCTAGAGAATGAATGAACCACTATTGTTTTTGAGGTGCCATGACGGCCCATCTGGTACGAAATCTGTTTCTCGGGATTAGTGCGATCCCTTCCATTTACTACGCCATTGCACTCGTCAGCGTCGTGAGGTTTTTTCAGGCAGCGCCAGCAGAGGCCGAAGAGAAGAGCGGGTTCGAGCCACCGGCGAGCATTTTGAAGCCAGTGCGGGGGCTTGATCCGGGAGCCTATGAGAACTTTGCCAGCTTTTGCCGGCAGGATTACCCGGATTACGAAATTCTATTTTGCGTCGGAGATACGAGCGATCCGGCGTTCCCGCTGCTGGAACAGGTCGTTCGCGACTTTCCAGAACGCCGGATTCGCATTCTCATCGGGTCGGGTCGCGAGGCCGCGAACGACAAGGTGGCCAAGTTGGTCCGACTTGTGGATGAAGCCTCGCACGAATACCTCGTCATTAGCGACAGCGACGTGCGCGTGAAGTCCAATTATCTTCGCAAAACAATTGCACCATTAGCGAATCCTAAGATCGGCGCTACGACTTGCTTTTACGTCCCTATCGAGGACACAAGCTGGGTGCAGCGCTTACAAGATGTGGGAATGCTTTCGGACTTCTATCCCGGCATTCTGGTGGCAAAGCAGCTAGACGGAGTGAAGTTCGCGCTGGGTCCTACAATTGCCACGACACGCACCCGCCTACAGGCTTTTGGCGGCTACTCTTCTCTTGAGAACCGCCCGGCGGATGATCTGATGGTGGGGCGATTGATCGCTGACCAGGGCTATGATGTCGAGATCCTCCCATACTCAATATCCACGGTGCCGGACTACCAATCGTTGAGCGATCTGTTCCATAAACGTCTGCGCTGGATTACGGTGATGCGCCATATGCGCCCGTGGGGACATTTGGGCCTGATTTTCACGCTGGGACTGCCATGGGCGCTCCTGGCAGTTGCATTGCATCCCACCTTCGCAATCGCGATGGGATATTTGGGTGGGTATCTGGCATTCCGCATGGTTCTGACCGCGCTGGTTGGGGCGTGGGGGCTCAGGCAGCGCGGTGTTTGGAAGAAAATGCCGCTGATACCGTTGTGGGACGGGCTCGCTTGTCTGATCTGGCTGGTCAGCTTCTTACGCCGAAGCATCCGCTGGCGAGGACAAAACTATCTAATCCGCGACGGCGTACTAGTTCCCACACCCTGAGATGACTCGTCCCGGTACTCGACGTTCAGTCGTCGCCTGAAACGGTTTCTGTTGTCAAGAACGGCTGCTTGAATTTGTCGTTACTGACGCGCCTGTCATTGCGAGCCTGCCGCCAATTCACTTGAGGTTCAAACAGCGCAGGATCAATGCGATTTTGATAACGCAGCGCAACATTGATCAGCGAATCAATCAGCGAGCCGGATAGAAGGTGTGGCTTCAAACCGAGGTTTATCAGGCTGGAGTGTTTCGCATTGTAGTAATGCGATTCTGCTTCAACGCGCGGATCCGGGATGTGATCGACTTCAACCTGGAGCCCCATCTGTTCGCCGACAGTTTTGACGATCTCGGCCAATTCCAGCACCGAGAATTGCTCAGTGAACTGGTTGAACACGCGGAATTCGCCACGCTCGGCAGGATTGAGACAAGCAATCTCGATGCATCGAACGGTATCGCGAATATCGAGAAAACCGCGCGTCTGGCCGCCTCGCCCGTAAACCATGAGTGGACAACCGATCGCAGCCTGAGCACAGAAGCGGTTGAGAACGGTTCCGAAGACCTCGTCGTAATCGAAACGGTTAATGAGCGCTTCGTCCATCATGACTTCATCGGTGAGTGTGCCGTAGACGATACCCTGATTGAGATCGGTTGCGCGAAGACCCCAGACTTTGCAAGTGAACATGATGTTGTGGCTGTCATGCACTTTCGAGAGGTGATAAAAGGATCCCGGCTGCTTAGGATACGGGAGAACATCTTTCCGGCCGTTGTGCTCGACAGTGAGATAGCCTTCTTCGATATCGATATTCGGCGTGCCGTATTCACCCATAGTCCCGAGCTTCACGATGTGGCAGTCAGGCTGCAACTCACGAATGGCAAACAGGAGGTTCAGTGTCCCGACTACGTTGTTCGTCTGGGTGAACACCGCATGTTTGTAGTCGATCATGGAGTAGGGCGCAGATCTCTGTTCGGCGAAGTGAACGACCGCTTCCGGCTCGAATGTTTTGATCGTGGAGGATAGAAAATCGAAATCGCAAACATCCCCCACGAAAAGCTCAATCGTATTTCCTGTCAGTTGATGCCAGACATTCAGGCGCTCCGATAGCGGACGAATGGGCGTGAGCGTTTGAACACCCAATTCGTAGTCCCATAGCCTGCGGACAAAATTATCAATAATCGCAACAGAGTGCCCTCTATTTGCAAGATGCAATGCGGTGGCCCAGCCGCAGTATCCATCACCACCGAGAACGGCAATTCGCATGTTTCCTCCATGTCACACATCTATCGACGTATACTTCAAAGCTTTAGATTCAGGGAAAAATAGCTATATCCGCTGGCCTGATACGAGTTGGTCTTCTTATGCTCATAGGATTTTCAAAAGCTGCCGGTCAGGTAAGTGGATGGTTTGTGAGCAGAACCTTGCCCCCGCTCTCGTCAACCGTAGTCATTTGATCTCGACCCACCAACGCTTCCAAATCAGGTACGGCAGATGCTTTGGTTACGATGTAATACCTATCCGGCTTGAGCCAGAGATTTTTGAATTGACTGTCGTCAAGAAAAACATTTGGAGCATCTGGCGCATACGACCCGTAGACGAGGTTATTGAATCGCCCATGCAGGAGCAATGCATTTCTGTCCGTATAAAAGAACACCGAAGAAAACCAATAGTAGTGGTGATTCACAATTAGCTCGCCCTGTGGAGACCGCTCCAACGCTTCAACCAGCGGCCGCGAAGAAAGATATGGATCAAACCTGACCATCGCGAGACGCGCCGCCTGGAAGAAAAACACCATCATAACCCCGACCGCAATGTAGGTGTACCTGCGCGCTGGACGCAAGGTGCCAATGGTCCCGATAAGGAATGCACCCGCAGCCAGAGCAAGCGGAAGACGCAGGTAAGCGAAAGAATTGAGGGTCAGGTCTTCCATATGACCGAGCGAGAGTTTGTATGCGGTCGGGTGGAAACTCAGGGCTTGGGAAATGTCACCGGGGGTCGGCACATGCCGGACAGCCACAAGAAGAGCGATGGCCGACACGACAGCGCACGCACACAGAACTGTCAGGACACGAGTGCCACCCCTGACCAGACGACCATTCATCGCCATTGCCGAGCCAATCAGGAGAGCAAATGCCGGATAGCACGGCATGGAGTAGTACTCCTGGGTCGTGGAAAAGGTAAAGAAGACCAGCACGAAGCCGACCCAGCAGAGCGCCAGAAGCCTGGTCCTCCCGGCCCGATCAATCGGTCGATACGATAGGTTCGCGGCCGCAGGAAGATAGACGCTCCAGGGAAAGAGCCAGACCAGGTTGAGCAGCCAGAAATAAAGGCGTGGCACGGTGTTGTAGTCGCGCGGATAACGAAGGTTAAGGAACCTCAGCAGTTGCTCGTTGATGAAGAAAAACCAAAGAAAACCGTGATATTCCCCGGGTACACTCTTCATCGTGAAGGACAAGTAAGGTGGATTTCGAAGAGTGGCGAGAATGTGCCATGGCGCGGCAATCAGCAGAATGATGACTAGACCGCTAAACGGTCGAAGACGCTTCCAGGTGCGAGCCGAAAAGAACTGACGAGTACACAGGAGATAGACAGTGGCCGCGCCGATTGGAAAAACGACCGCGATGAGGCTTTTCAAAAGTAATCCGACGCCCAGCGCAGCAGCAAGTGTTGCCGCCCACGCTCGCGGATGCCGCTCCTCAGAGTCAAGGACACGGAGAAATGCCCACATCCCCAGCGCGATTGTGAAAGTCAGCATGACATCCGGGATCAACACGCGCGTGAATAGCCAGAGCCCGACGCAAGTCGACATACACAAGCCCGCAAAGAGTCCCGCTGGTCTGCCAAAGGCCCAGGTTCCAAATGCCATTGTGACCCAGCATAATGCGATTGCCGAGAGTGCAACGGGAATGCGCGCCGACCAGTCGTGCGCGCCGAAAACTTTGTAGGAGCCAGCAATCATCCAGTAAATGAGCGGTGGCTTTTCCAGATACGCCACTCCATCCAGGCGAGCCGTGACCCAATCACCCGAACTGAGCATATTTCGAGCGATCTGTGCTTGTACCGCATCGACGTCATCCATCAGCGACGGCGGGGAGAAAATGCAGCCCAGATAAACAGCGGCTGCGAAGAGTACAACAACGAGAAGTGCTTGCCTGCTGCTTATAATTCGACTGCGAGTGTCTGTCTCCGGAACAGCTGAGACGGTGCTGACTGAATATTCCATCGTTTCATCCACAGAAATAGAATGAGCAAACCCCACAAGTGATAGCCGGTGTTGATACGTCTGTCGAGGTGAAGTTGCATATAGTTTCGGATCGTCTCGAAGCAGAATAATTCCGAGTGTTCTGCTTCCGCGGAGGTCAACGATTCCATTAACATCGAGCGCAGCGTTCCCCGCAGCCAGTCATGAGCCGGAATATCAAAGCCGATCTTCTCGCGCTGCACAATTGACGCGGGCAATCTGGGCTTCATCAACTCCTTGAGGAGATACTTTTGACGCGCCCCGCGAATCTTCAGGCCGGTCGGCAGGGTTGAGGCAAATTCTACGATGCGGTGGTCCAGGAACGGAGGACGGACCTCAACGGCATGGGCCATGCTCATGCGGTCGGACTTCACGAGAATGTCATCGGGGAGGTAATACTCCTGGTCAAACCCCAGAAAAGGCGCGACTCCATCCCCGGGAAGACTCCCTTTGAGACCCGCAAGAAGATTTGCAAAAGTGCCCGGTAGTGGAACGCGCAGAAGAGCGGCTTTTTCTGCTTCGGAAAAAGTTCCGTTCCAATACACGTGGGCCTGCTCCGGAGGCATGAGGCTGCCTTGAAGCAGGCGCTTCAGCTTGTACTCCAGACTGATTTTTTCATTGGAAACGGGCCAAAGCTTGAGGCCGCGGAGCGCCATGCCAAGAGCTCTCTCGGGCACATGCCTGATATGGGCGGCAATGCGGTTTGCACGATACGTAAGGTAGCCCCCAAATATCTCATCGGCCCCTTCTCCGCTAAAGGCGACGGTCGTATGCCTTTTGCAAAGTTTGGAAAGAAACCAGACAGGTAAGGCCCCAGAGTCCGCGCTCGGCTCATCGGAGTAATAAGCGAAGTTCTCGATGGCGCCTTCCAGATCCTCCTGGGGGCTCAGATCGAATTGCTCGTGATCCGTACCGTAATATTTCACTGCCTGCTGAATATACTGTGTCTCGTCAAAACTACGACCGGTAAAAGAAATCGAAAAGGTGCGAAGACGAGTACCGGATGCCTGGGCAGCATAGTGCAGGATTGTCGACGAGTCCACGCCTCCGCTGAGCCAGACCCCGAGCGGAACGTCCGACATAAGATGCTCGCGAACCGATTGGTCGAGAAGGTAGTCGAGTTCAGCCTTTGCATCTTCGATGGACGTCTGTCGTGGTCTCATTGCCGGAACGCGCCAGTAAGTATGCTGCCTGGTCCGGCCATCTTTCCATTCAAGCCATCGTCCTGGCGGCAGCTTCTCAATGCCATCCACAAGCGTCCACGGCGACGGCACATAGTTCATTGAAAGGTAACAGTCCAAGCCCTCAAGGCTCAACTGACGCTCGATCTCGGGATGGATGAGAATCCCTTTCAATTCCGACGCAAAATACAAATCGTCCCCGCGTTCCGCGATATAGAGGGGCTTAATACCGAGTCGGTCACGAGCTAATATGAGGCGCTGCTCCGCATTGCTCCAGATCGCCAAGGCGAACATGCCCCGCAATCGTGCAAAACAGTCGGTGTCCCATTCAAGAAAGGCATGAAGAACGGTTTCGGTATCGCAATGGGTTCTAAAGCGGTGGCCCAATGATTCGAGCTCGCGGCGAATCTCAAGATGGTTGTAAATCTCCCCATTGAAGACGATCGCAGACTCGCGATCTTCGGAAAGGATGGGCTGATCGCCAGAGGCCAGGTCAACAATCTTCAGACGGGTCGCTCCAAGGGAGCACATCCTGGATCGGAAAACCCCTTGCTGATCCGGTCCGCGGTGGAAAAGCGTGTCCGTCGCATTTTTAATGCGCTCGTGATCAGAAGGACAGTTCTTAGTCGTGAATCCAACGATGCCGCACAAGATATTTCACACCCCGTCAAAAGTATGGCGTCAGACTCCACCATGCTTGGTCTTGCCGACTAAACACAAATCGTTACTTCGGGTTTCCTGATTCCGGTAGATACTATCGCATAACGCTTTTCCCAAAACACCAGCGTCAAATTGCCATTGTAGGACACCCGAAATGCGCGTGTGGATATCTATCCGAAAAGTGCAGGTTCGTGGCTTCCAAAAATGTTGAGTCATTGATTGCGAATGCGGCAAAAAAGGTACATCTACTATTGACGGAGAAATCGAAAAAGAGTCGCAATGCCATCGGAGACAGGACTGGTGCCTGCCGCTTTTAACTGAGAGAGTATTATTCTCCTCAGGACATGATAAATCTTTCAATGAGTGGTCCAAACTGCCAAGCACGAGTCACCGCCGCGATCGGCATAACAAGAGGCCGATGACGCACCATAAGCCATTCCATCTGAAGACTTATTTACTGATTGCAGTGATGATCATAGCAGGCCCGCTGGGCAATGTTCTCCTGGGCAAGGGGATGAAACAGATAGGGGAATTTCCCGTTTGGCCTCCATCGCAGCTGATTCACGTGGGAATGAGGGTTTTCACGACCGGGGAAATCTGGTTGGGAATTACTTCGCTTCTCGCATTTTTTGTGGCGTATATGCTGGTGCTTTCCTGGGCTGACTATAGTTTCGTACAGCCTGCTTCCTCGCTTGCGTATGGTGTTGTTGCGCTCCTTGGCTGTTGGATGCTGGGCGAAAGAGTTTCACCCTTGCGTTGGGCCGGGATCGCAGTGATTTGCCTGGGAGTGTTTGTCGTCAGCCAAACGAATCCTCGAACCACGGAGTTGGTTTAGTTTGCGCCAGCTGATTCTGTTTGCTCTCATTGTCATTGCAGGTACCGGAGGCGAACTCTGTGTCTCAAAGGCGATGAAAGTCGTCGGCGAGGCCAAGAGCTTTCGACCGAGCGACGTCGTCAACCTTATCCTGAGGACCTTGCGCGTGCCCTGGATGTGGATTGGGGTTGGAATGATGGCGGTAGCCTTTTTTTCTTTACTGGCCGCGCTCTCGATCTTCAATGTCAGCTTCGTGGTGCCTGTAACGGCGCTAAGTTATGTTGCCGGGGCTTTTGGCGGCGCAGCCTTTCTCGGTGAGCAAGTAAGCAGTCGACGCTGGCTCGGCGTCTTACTAGTAGCTATTGGCGTCACACTAGTATGCTTAGGTGGTCATTGACGCTCTTACCAAGGTCAGAATGATTGGCGCTGCCGAGTTCACCAGAGAACGCAGGATCTTCGAGAATATACTCCATCTCGCCATTGATTCTTTCCGTTTGAATCGTGCCCGTTTTCTCCTAACATCGCTCGGCATGGCCCTGGGTACAGGATCGTTGATTTGGGTCGTAACGATCGGTCTTACAGGGGAGCAGTATGTCCTGACCACAATCCAGAACATCGGCGCCAACCTGATCTGGGCCGAATATGCAGGCCTCGCATCCCCGGTGGTTGGCGCGGAAAGCGACTTTCTGACCGTGAGGGACATGGAGGCAGTGGAACAAGAGGTACCGGGAGTCTCATCGGCGACCCCGGTTGTGAACCTGCATGTGCCATATTCAACAGGCTCTGGGGGAGAAATCTCCCTGCTGGTGCTGGGCGTCTACCCTCAATACGAGCAGATTCGACGGATGCAGGTGCTTTCCGGCAGATTCATCGATCAGTGGGACGCTCAGCTTGCCAGCAAAGCTGCCGACGTAACCGAAAAGTTTGCAGTGAGCCAATTTGGGAGTGTCCAGGATGCTTTGGGACGGAACATTTATATTTCTGGAATTCCGTTTGAGATTATTGGAACATTCACTGAACGAACGACCACGTACGGCCAGTCGGAGATCACTGACGATACTGTTCTCATCCCCTATCAGGTTGCCCACTATTTTAAAGGCAGTGACGCCATCAACCAGATCTACTTTTCCGCTTCGGAAATGAGCATTGTCCCCCAGGTCACAAAGGACATTCTCCGTGTCATCAAATCAAGGCATAGATCTGAGGCCGTCTACGACGTCGGGAATCTGATCGACGTCCTATCGATGGCAAGAAAAACGGTGATTGCCATGAACATGCTCCTGCTTTTATTCTCTGCCGTCACATTGCTGATCGGTGGCACGGGCATTATGAACATTATGCTGGCCACGGTGGCTTCGAGGATTCCGGAGATAGGAATTCGCAAGGCTCTGGGCGCGACACGAAGCGAGATTGGACTGCAATTCCTTTTGGAATCTACGTTGATATCGCTGGCGGGAGGAATGATCGGCGTATTTCTCGGTTTTATGGTGCCCTTTATCATTCATCTGTTCAGCGGTCTCGATCTGGACTTTTCCTGGATTTCAGTCGTTGTGGCCCTTTTGGTCTCGGCGGCAATCGGCGCTGCATTTGGGACAATGCCAGCAAGGCGCGCCGCGCTCCTGGATCCAGTCGAATGCTTAAGGTTTGACCTCTGACTGGACATGAGAGTCACTGTGATACCGGTAGAGGCGTCACAAAATGGGCTGTAGGCCACCATTCCGATCCCGATCGCTGCTTGTTTAGCGGGTCCAAGTCGGACTGGCTCCAAAACTGATCCGCCACTGATTAGAAATTGGGCCAGTGTAATAAGTAAATTCTATTTTCAGCATCACTTTTTCTGATACCCACGACATCGTTATACTGTCACGATAACCTGTTAAGAGAGAACAACCAGCCAGGTCGAGCTCGCTAATTTTTCAATCAGGTGAGCCACGGTGGGCGCCGGTTAAACCCATCCAGAGGAGATGCATGTTCAACGAACTTCGTAGTTTTCTGTCACTGTCATACGCAGAGCTGGAAGACAAAAATCTGAGCGCCAAAGAACAGCGGAAGAGCCGCGTGCCCATCCACAAACTCCAGGAAGAGCGCCTGAAATATCTGACCGACACCAAAGAAATCAAGGCGGTTACGGTGCTCTTCAGCGACCTGGAAGGCCGCCTGCACATGCTGGATTACGACAAAAAGTTCCTGATCAAGAGCTACGACAATCTTACCTTCGACGGCTCGTCGATCCGCGGCTTTACGGCGCAGCGCGAGAGCGATCTTCGCCTGGGCATCGACTGGAGCGCATTTTACTGGGGTCCGGCTGACATTTTTGGGCCGGGCAAGGTACTGGTGTTTGGCGAAGTAATCGACAAGGGCGGTACGCCTTACAGCGCCGACATGCGCGGCGTGCTGAAGGGCTTTGCCACCGATCTGCATGCAAAGGAAGGCTACACGCTCAACGCAGCTAACGAGATTGAAGGCTTCATCTTCGCCGGCCTCGATGCGGAACGACGCTTCCCCGAGACCCACAGGTTCGAATACGTGAACACCGGCGGCTATTATCACTCGCTGCCCGGTGATCCGCTGCGCATCTTTATTGACACGGCAGCGGAAGTGCTGCGTGCGATGGGTTTCGAGAACGAGAAAGACCATCCGGAAGTAGCGCCTTCGCAGTTTGAGATCAATTACGGCTATGGCGAAGTAGTTGCGGCTGCTGACCAGATTCAGCTCTATAAGCTGGTCTGTCGACAGGTAGCGACGAAGCTCGGCATGTCGGCGTCGTTCCTGCCAAAGCCGGTGGTCGGCGTCAACGGCAGCGGCATGCACACGAACGTCTCGGTCAGCAAAGAGGGCAAGAACATTTTCTGGGATCCCAAGGGTGAAGAGAAGCTGTCCAAGTTTGGCTGGGACTTCCTGGATCGCATTCTGACCCACGGCAATGACCTTTGCCTGCTGATGAATTCGAGCGTCAACTCCTACCGCCGTCTCGACCCGCACTTCGAAGCTCCAAACCAGCTCAAGGCTTCGGCGGTGGACCGCGGCTCGATGGTGCGCATTCCAATCGGCAACGAGAAGAGCATGCGCGTGGAAGTGCGCGCGGTGGCTCCCGATGCAAACCCCTATATGGTGCTGCACTCCATCTTCAAGACGGGCCTTGACGGCGACACGGCGAAGATCGAGAACCTGCGCCAAGCGCAACGCTATTTGCCGGACAACATCTACACGGCAATTGAGAACTTCCGCAACGCCACGTGGACGACAAAGATGCTGGGCGAAGATGTAAAGGGCCGCTATGCCGATCTGAAAGAGGCTTCGGCTGACCGCTGCCCGCGCCTGCTGGGAACTTTTGTGAAGGCGCAGGAAGTGCAGTTCCATCACGAGGTCTACAACCAGTTTCTCTGGAACCAGTTCTAGGAGAGGATTGCATCGTTACTTCTATCGCCCTGGCTTTGGCTGGGGCGATTTTGCTTATGAACGATCGGCCTTTATCGCGTCCTAAATTTTCGCGCTGTTCCGAGGAGATGCGCAGGCTCTCCGCTCTTCTGGGTGAGGAAATGCTTCGCTGGCAGGATGTGAATGAGCGGCCGATGTTCGGCATGCGCGCGTTCTACCGGAAAGGTGCAATCTTTGCGCTGCTGCCTGCGGCGCGTACCATGGACCGTCCAAATTCAATTGCATACAAGCTTGCCGATGAAGACCGCACCACTCGCGAAGGCAGGAAGTGGCGGCTCTTCGATATTGAGGACGAGTCGGCCATTACGGAAGCGCTGCAAGTGTTGGATGAGGCCTATTGCAAGGCAAAGAAGGCTCCGCCGCGAAAGAAGAGATAGAGCGAGGCCTACTCGGTCCGCAGCGCCTGCATGGGATCAACCCGCGAGGCTTTCCACGCAGGCATCGCACAGGCCAGCGCCGCTATAACGAGAAGAATCCCACAGACAGCGATGAAGACGATTGGGTCGAACGGATGTGTTCCGAATAACAATGACTCGAGAAGCCGCGAGGCTCCGACGCTTGCCGCCACTCCAATAACAAGCCCGGCAATCGCCGGGCGTAGGCCATCGAGCAGCATCAGTTTCAGAACCTGCTTCCGCTGAGCTCCCAACGCAATGCGGACGCCAATTTCTGTCGTCCGCTGCGCCACGATATACGACAGCACGCCAAATAGTCCTACCGCAGCGAGCACCAGAGACAAGACCGCAAATGCAAGTAGCAGCTTCGTATCGAAACTTTCGTTCACGGTAGATTGCCCGATGATCTGGTCCATCGTGAGAACGTTGGCCACGGGCAGATTGCGATCGAGTCCGGCAATGACCTTCTGCACCGGTATCGCTATGGCAGTGGGATCGTTTGCGGTGCGGACAGCCAGCATGGCAGAACGTTCCGTGCCGACATAAAGCGGATAGTAGATCGTTTGAAACGCTGGCATCGACAGATCTTCCAGCGTATCGCCGACGACACCTACAATTGCGTAACTCGGATTCCCTTCTCCAAGCTCCGGGACAATGTGTTTCCCGATGGGATTTTCGCCCGGAAAATATTCGCGAGCCAGCGACTCGCTGACAACAACCGACAGAGCGCGCGCATAGCGCTCGTCAGGCCGCAGGAGTCTTCCCTGCAGAAGCGGTATCTGCATCGCCTGAAAGTAACCGGGATCAACGAAACGGGTGGAGGCGTCGAGTACCTGTCCGCGCGGTAATGGCGGATGCTCGGGGATGGTGAACACATCGTCCCGCATGCGCCCCTTACCTGGCAGTACAGTCGATAAGCCGGCACCGAGCACTCCGGGCAATTGCCGCACGCGCTCTTGCAGCTGCTCGAAGAAGGACACGCGCTTTGCGGCTGTGTCGTATTCGACCTTCGGCAGGTTGATGTCCATGGTGAGCACATGGCTCGTTGCGCAACCAAGGTCAACAGAACGAAGCTGGCGATAGCTCTTGAGGAGCAAGCCGGCTCCAATAAGAAGCATCACGGTCAAACCAACTTCCAGGGCAAGCAGTAGCTGGCGCAGGCGCGTACTCCCGCGTCCGCCGCTGAACGAGCGGGACGACTCGTGCAGTGTTTTCAGAATTTGCCTGTCATTGGAAGACATCGCTGGAATAAGACCAGCGAAGAAGCCGCATGCGAGCATGATGCCAAGTGTAAAAAGAAGGACGACGCCATCGATATGAATCGCATCGGCTCGGGGGATATCATCGCGGGCCGAAACAAGCCAGTGCAGAATTAACGATGCAAAGAACAGCCCTATGGCGCCACCGGCAAACGAAAGAATCAGGCTCTCGATCAATCGCTCTCGAATGAGGCGCGCTCTGCTCCCGCCCAACGCGCTGCGGATGGCTGTCTCCCTACGCCGCGCCGCTGAACGCGCTACGAGCAGGTTCGCAACATTCAGGCAGGCAATCAACAGGAGGCATCCTGTAGCAGCAAACACGACATACAGCCCAGTCTTTACGCTGAGGACCTCCGCTTCCAGCATCGGACGGATATTCGCTGCGTCGTTTACCGGCCCGTCTGGAAATTGCCTGCGGATTTGGGCCTGAATTGCGCTTAGTTCCGCAGTGGCCTGCTGTATCGAGACGCCCGGCTTAAGCCGCGCCACAACGTCGAAATTGTGTGCGACGTATAACTGCATGAGCCAGGGCGGTTTTTCGTGATACAGCGCTGTCCACAACTGCACTTTGGCATCGGGATAAGTGAACCATGCAGGCAGGATGCCGATGACCGTGTACGGCCTGGCGTCAAGCAGTATGCTCTTGCCGACAATGCCGCGATCGCCGCCATAACGCCGCTTCCATAAGCCCCAGGACAACATCACGACAGCGGCAGCATTGGGCCGGTCGTCACTGGACATGAAGTTTCGTCCAACCGCCGGCTGCACGCCAAGCAGGGGCAACAGATTCCACGATGCCGTATAGGCGTCAGCAAGTTCCGGGAGCTGTCCGCCCGCGCCCGAAAGGTTATAGTCGATGCGCTGGGTGATGGCCATGTCATCAAAGCTGCGTGCCTGCGTCTTCCACGCTGCAAATGTTCCACCGGCGACGACATTGTCTTGAAACGCTCCGTGCGAGTCGGCCTCATATAAGCGCACCAGGCGGTCCGTGTCTTTGAACGGCAGCGGTTTGAGTAGCACAGACCGAACCACCGTCATAAGCGCCACGTTGGCGCCAATGCCGAGCGCCATCACCACAATCGCGATGATGGAGAAGCCGGGGGTTCGCGCCAGCGTTCGCGCACCATAACGAATATCGCGCCAGAGCTGCTCAAGCCAGTTCCAGTTCCATGTCTCGCGCGTTTGATCGCGCAGCGCCGTCGGGTTGCCGAAGAGCCGCAGCGCAGCGTGGCGCGCGTCTTCCGCGCTCATGCCGGCAGCGATGTTCTCCGCGATCTGCTGTTCCAGATGGAACCGAAGCTCGTCATTCAGCCGCGCATCTTCTTTGCCGCGAAAGAAGAGCATCCGCAGTTGCATGGACAGCTTGTGCAGCCAGCGCATTCGCGGCCTCCTCATGCTTCCTGAACGACGATGTTGATGGCTTCAGACAGGCGGTTCCAGTTTGCGGTTTCCGCCTCCAGCTGCTTGCGGCCCGCCGCGGTCAGCGAGTAGAACTTTGCCTGGCGTCCCGTCTCGCTTTCGGCCCACCTGGCCTTAATCCAGCCCTGCTGCTCCAGCCGGTGCAGCGCCGGATACAGCGATCCCTGCTGCACTTGCAGCACATCGCCTGAGACTTGCTGGATACGCTTGGCAATGGCCCAGCCATGCTTGGCTTCAAGAGAAAGTGTTTTGAGAATCAGAAGGTCGAGCGTGCCCTGCACCAGATCGCTTGGTTTTCCCATACCTTGACTATCTACACAATGATCTGTAGATAGTCAAGGTATTCAAGAATGACTTTCTCACATAAGCAAAAGACAACGTGCCCGGAGGTGTGGTAGTCTATAGGCGAATAAAAGGCGAATATAGGGTGGAATTTATTTTATCCGTGTTAGATGGATCACGGCTGAAATTCACTGTTCCTGGTATTTCTTGGTGACCACTCTCGTGAAGCGCAGAGTTATCCCGATGGGTCCTCAAGTGGGTAAGAATACAAGCGCCGGTCGGAAACAATTCAGAAAGGCGGCTATTCTCACCGCAGCTCCCAAAAGCCTGCAAAGGTTTCGGCGCGAGACCGTGATGATAGAGCCTAAAGAATATCTTTCAAGTGAGCCGCAGACTTCCGCATACCTGGTTCGGAACTCCTCGCTTTGCGGCTCACGCCCTTCCCAGGTTTAGGATCGACAAAGACAGCTCGAATGCAGAGGATCAGCAATCCAGCCACTTCGCCAATAGTAGCGCCACCAAGCCAGAGCAAGACGTTCGCCGGCAGGTAGAACCCATACACCCGAAAGCCCTGTAGAAAATAGACCCCCATCGTGGTAAGCAGCAAAAACCCAAATGCGCAAAGCAGAAAAACAAGAACGATATTGCGCAGCCGCCACGATTCGGCCTCAACCCGCGTCGCCCAATTTTTCGGAGTCAGCCGGGTTTCTGATTTACCGTTCATTCCTGCTTCGAACTACACACGCGCTGCACGGGAGTGCGCCCGCTGGCGCACAGCTCGCTCCTTCGCGATCTTCTGCAGAGCAGGCGTGACCAGGACACGGTAGCTCTCGTCGTCTTCATTTACTGCGGCGATTTCGTTGCCGTTCCTCGTCTCGTGGACTGCCCATTCAAAGATCGTCAGTGCATTGTTGATGAGGTCTTTCATGGTGTCTAAACCCGCTTCGGACTGGAGTTCTTTTAGCTCGTTAACGCGCTCTTCTGGGAATTCGAAATTCAATCTCATGCTCAGTTTTGTGCCCTCTTTTCCTTGCGATTCGATTCAAGGACATAATGGAGCCTGTGCCGACAACCAACATTTTGTTTAGAATATGAGTAAATTAGGTTCAAGTAAAGCACATTTAAAACATATTTATTGAGTTTATTGGCTTCGCCAAAATGATCCGATTTCGCATTTGCACAAAAACACAAACGCGCAGCCGAATGGCTGCGCGTTATGCAAGATGATGGAGAACCTAGCGTCCGAAGTAAGCCGCGTTCTTTTCCGTATAGCTCGCCCATTTCTCCGGCAGGTCGTCGGCGGCAAAGATGGCCGACACGGGACACACAGGAACGCAGGCGCCGCAATCAATGCACTCTACCGGATCGATGAAGAGCTGCGCCTGTTCGGCGTAGGGCGCTTCGTCTTTCTTGGGGTGGATGCAGTCAACTGGGCACGCATCCACGCAGGCCGTGTCCTTCGTGCCGATACAAGGTTCCGCAATTACATATGCCATGAGAGCTTCTCCGATTGCAGATAATTGAAGATTCATTGTATCAGGTGCGGATCGCGCAGGAAGCCTGTCCTGAGCAAAGTCGGCCGAATGAAAATCTGGGGAATTCTTAGCGCCCGCGTGCTGCTCGTTTGGCGGCAAACTCCTGCGGTGTCGGAATGGGCTCCAGATCGCGTCCGGCAAACATGTTCTGGAACAGCGCGATCACTTCCCTGTCAATCAGCCCATTGGTTGCAAGCACTTCCCGGCTGTCCAGCTTGAATGGGCTGCCGTCAAACCCGGTCACCGTACCGCCGGCTTCGAGCACCAGCAGCGCCCCGGCAGCCGTGTCCCAGGGATTGAGATTGAACTCCCAGTAGCCGTCGAAGCGCCCGCACGCCGTGTACGCCAGATCAAGCGCCGCAGAGCCGGCCCGGCGCACGCCATGCGAACGCAGCGTGATCTCATGATAGAAATGGATGTTCGGGTTCTGATGACGCGCGCGGCTCGGAAACCCCGTGGCCAACAGGCTTTCCGCCAAATCGTTGATGCGCGAAACGTGAATCTTCTCGCCGTTGAGATAAGCGCCTATTCCCTTCTCTGCAAGAAACAACTCATCCCGCATCGGGTCATAGACTACGCCGGCGACCAGAGTGCCATCCTCGTTCGCTGCTAGTCCTCGTGGGCGATGCTCAAGCCCAAGCGACACGCAAAAGACAGGAAAACCATGCGCAAAATTCGTCGTGCCATCGAGCGGATCGACATACCAGCGGTACTCGCGGTCGATGTGATCGCGCGTTCCCTCTTCGCCGTAAATGCCAAAACCAGGAAAGCTCGTGTGTAGCCGCTCAACGATCAGCTTTTCAGATGTGCGATCGGCTTCAGTCACAAGATCGACGTCTGTTTTATATTCCGTGGCAACGCCGCGATGATAGAAGTCGCGGATGAGCGCGCCCGCTTCAAGCGCAACAGCAGCTGCTGGTTCGGCGAATTCCAAAGCAACACCCGCTGTAAGCCGGCTCACTTCAGTTCTCCGTCAGGTACGGCGTCCGTGTCGTCGGCAGCCTTGCGCGCATGACGCGAACGCGAACCGTGGCGGCTCGTCTGTTCCGTGATGGTACGGATCTGATGTTTATAAATAAACAGATTCGGCTTGCCCTCGCGCGTCAGGCGGATCATGCGATCGTCAAAGTATTCAATCCAGCCCGTGAGGGTTTCGCCATCGCGCAGTTTCACCACGACAGGCACCTGCTTCTCGCTTAGAAATTTCAGATAAAGCGCTTCCTGTCCAGTGTCTCCGGGTGGAGGCGCTTTTTGACGGCGACGCGATGAGGTCGGGATGGTCATGCAGCTATTGTAGCGAAGCCGGACTACTGGCCCGGCGTCGCGTAATATCCCGTACGATGCCGGACATTGTAGTGCTGGTATGACGGCTGCTTCAGCGTTACGCTGATTGTCCGGAAATCGGAGTCGGTAACGCGGCGTACTGGATAATATGCCAGCAGATACTGCGTGCGCAGATCTTCGGAAACCTTCTGGAAAGCCTCATCCAGATGGTCGGCATCGGCATAGTAGTATTTGCCGCCCGTCTCCTGCGAGAGCGTAATCATGGCGTGTTCGCCGCCTGTGTCGCGTCCGGCGTCGGCCACAATCGGCACGTCGATGATGCTGTACACCATCGTCTCTGATCTCACCGCCTGTTCCAGGGCGTCAGCGTAGTCGGTTCCCTTCACGGTATTGCCGCCGTCTGAAATCAGCACCAGCACTTTGCGTCCAGGCTGCGTTGCCAGGCTCTGCGCCGACAGATAGACCGCGCTGTAGAGCGCCGTAGCCGGCCCGGGAATGAGGTTTTCCAGCCCATAATCGATGCGGCTCAGCTTATTGGTGAACGGTACTATTTCCCGCACATCCGAGGAAAAATCAATCAGGTCTAGACGGTCTTCGGGACGCAGCAGCGAGTGCACAAAGGTGTGCGCGGCGCGCCTTTCAATTGCCAGGTCTTTGGCTACGCTGCCGCTGGTGTCAATCGCCAGCACAATCGATAACGGCATGTCCGATTGACGCTCGAAAATCGCAATCTTTTGCGGATGGCCGTCCTCGGCGAGCGCGAAATCGTCTTTGGTGAGACCACCTACGGGTGAGCCGTTGGCGTCCGTCACGTTGACGAAAACATTCACCAGCTTTACGTCAACGCGAATCGGGGGTGCCGTCTGGGCCTGCAGAAATCCTTGCGCAACCACCGTAAAAGCAAGTGCAAAGAGAAACTTCATACCTTAGACGCGCCCTTCGCTTCCGCCGGAAACGGCTCGCCGTCAGCCCAGACAGCGCCGTCCTCGAAATGCTCTTTCTTCCAGATAGGAACAGTCTTCTTGAGCCTGTCGATGAGCCAGCGGCACGCATCGAAAGCAGCCGCGCGGTGTGCAGATGCAACCGCAATCAGCACACTGGTCTCGCCCACGTTCAGCCTGTCGAGACGATGCACCAGCAGAACATCGCGTATAGCAAAGCGCTGCGTAGCCTCCTGCGCGAGCGCGCACATCTGTTTCAGCGCCATCTCTTCATAGGCTTCGTACACCAGATAGAGCGTGCGGCGCCCGCGCGTGTTGTCGCGCACAATGCCGTCAAAGACTACCACCGCGCCGTCTTCACCCTGTTTAAGTTTGTGGACAAGCCTCTCAGCCTGAATCGGCTCCCGCACCAGCGCGACATGCGATGCGTGATTGCCGCCGCTCACAGGCGGCAGCAACGCTATTTCATCTCCATCTGCCAGAAGCTGCGCCGGTGATGCGTATTGCTGATTAACGGCCACGGCCAGCGACATCCAGAGCCGATCCTGTTGTGGAGCCAAAGCTCGAAAATGATCGAGCAGCGTGGCCACGGTTGCGCCTGCGGGCATTTGGAGGGAATCAATCACTTCCGGAAACATATCTTTCAACACGCCAAAGAGCAGAACCCGCACATGCATACCTTCTAGAATACTTATCTCTTAGACGTGCAATCCAGCCGCCTTGGAAGCGCTTTCGCGTGGCGTCAAATACCCTCTTTGGTGAAAACCGCGCGATTCGGTGTCCACGTCAGGCGGAAACGGCTGCCCTTGCGCACATTGGACACGACGCTCGGCCGGAAGCACGCCATACAAGTGCCGCCCGGCCTGCGAACGCTGGGATAGACCACTCCAAGCGATCCATGCTCCAGCAGTTCCACAGCCAGTTTCTGCGATGCGATATAGCTGGCCGGATCAAGGCACTCGTTATACTGCCCGCGCTTTTCTTCCGGCATCGCTTCAGGGCGTAAATCGTGGAAGCTGCCGGTAAAATCCGCCAGATATTCGTCGTACTGCATGACCTCGCGCTCAGACCAGTTGACCTCTGCGAATTCGACCGACTTGTGAAACATCACCTCCGCTTTGGCCGTAACCAGCTCGAACGCTGCGTACCAGGCTCCACGCTCGTTCGTGGAAAAGCGCGCGCCGAGCGGGTTGGGATGGCAAAACGCCGCGTTGATTATGTGGTAGCAGGGAACATTAAAGACCAGTTCTCGCTGTGTAATGCCGGGCCGCAGATTTTCCTCAGCTTCCAGACGCGCATTCGTAGCATCGTCCAGCACAAAAATCTGCTGCAGATGCTCGTCATTATCAGCGATGCGCGTCAGCACGGACTCAAAGTTCACGCTGTATTTTGCAGGCAGCAGGCGGTGCGTGTCGAAACGGCGCAGCTGCGTGATTGGAGGCAAAGCCTCATTCACATGAGTGGCTTCCGGGATAGGGACTTCGGGATGCGCTTCCATCTGCGCGCGCACCGATGCCAACGCGCCCGCTGGGTCACGCGGATTGGTAGAAGCTTCTGCTTTGGGCCGTGTCATGGTTGGGGGAGCTGTCTTTATCGTTGAGCGATTAGCCGCCGCGCCGCGCATCCAACAGGCGGCGAACAACTTCCATGGCCGGGGTTCCACCCTGCAACATGTATGCAAGCGGGGTGCGTCCGCTGAAGAGCGGATTTGTATTGCCGAGCTGCACCCAACTGTCAGCCAGTCGCGTGCCGTAAAGGATATTCAATGCCTTGAAGATGCCGATGAGGTAGGAAATCCGTTGCAGACGGTCCTGGTCAAGAACTCGATTCGGCTTTTTCTTGAACTCGTAATATGCGCCGCTCGAAATGCCGCCGAGCAGTTGACGCGCATCATCATCTCGAATCCCCCAGCGCTCTACGATGTTAAAAAAAGCGCGCAAAGCCGCCGGCGAAAGACGACGCCGCTCGTCCGGCCGCGACAGATCGGGCCATGCCGGCGGCGCATACATCGTCGCCGGATACGCTAAGGCCTGGCCGACGCTATTCCTTGACACTCAATTTCTCCTCAATGGAGATTGCTGGGCATATCTCCATCTCTGGATAAGTATAGCTCCAA
>Ga0335072_10002123_pt1 | contig 31219 bp, 27 predicted proteins | sample Lox_Sample_21_FD_206725 | JGI IMG/M metagenome (GOLD analysis project Ga0335072, IMG submission 206725) | Soil microbial communities from Loxahatchee National Wildlife Refuge, Florida, United States - Lox_Sample_2.1 | ecosystem: Environmental > Terrestrial > Soil > Wetlands | place: USA...
GGATGTCAGTCTTAGCCGCCGCAGCCCTAATTGCTCCAATAGCCGAATGTGCCTGTGGCCGCAAGTGCCTGTCGAATGTGCCTGCCCCGAGACATTCCGGCCACTCAGCACCCCTACAGCTCATCCTTGCCCTGTATCCCAACAAAAGATGCGGCACACATTCTATAAGTGTATGCTAATTCCCCAATCCTCCTGTTCTTCTTCCTTATAGCAGAGACAAATGCTTCGGGTACTCCTAACCGCGTCATTCGCAATTCCGTCCCTCAATATCAGCGTAGCACTTCCTATCGTACTGTAACTAGGCTAATAACTGACTTCTTGAGTTATCCAGTCTCTGGGGAAGTATTTGGTATAAGGCTGGGTTTACAAGGCTTTACGTATCTAAAGGCTTGATAGTACATTCCTCCAAGTAGCTATCACTATACTACAGACCGTACAGCGTAATGGTGTCCTTACTCAACTCCCTATTGACAACCCTGACCCAGTTCCTAGGAAGATTCGGAGAAAGACGAAGGCTCACGGATCTACTAATACTGCAGGATTAACCCTCTAGTATTGCTCGCCTCGAGGTATGACGTCGAGAGATGGGTGTTAAGCCTGCCCTGCAAGTCCTCAGCACGACCACCGAAATCCACAGGGCGACAACGTCGGCGAAGTCGATATCCCAACGTAGCACCGGGATAATGGCCAAGTCAGGGTCCTGAGTGGATGAAAGGGCCCCAAAGCATTGGCTCTTCTCCGCGAGTCCGCAATTCCTGAACGGCGATGTGCAGGGCATCCGCCGAACGCTCTATATCTAGCTCGTGTTGCTCATTGCTTAAATTCCTGTAAAAGAGACCAGATAGCTGCCCCGATGTAGTGTCTGCTACCCTCCAAAGAGTCGAAATCACATGGGGAACGCCAGCCATGTGAAATCCACCGGCAATATGAACTCCCTCATCGCGCAGGCCGAGGTCCCTGTTTGCACTCGTCTCACAAGCAGAGAGGTATACGAGTTGACACTCCTGAACATCAAGTTTGAGGAGTGTGCGCACACAGAACGGCTGCGGATCCCGGAAACGATTATCTCGGTAACAGTCTTGAAGCAGAATAGCACTTTTCGATGGATCCTTCCAGTCAGCTAGTGCGTGGCAAGCAAAGTGGGCTATACTGCAGGTTTTCAGTTGATCCTTGACAGATTGCGAGTCAGGTTGACGCAATTTTTCGATATTCATGTACGGCTTGAGTTGCTCGTCGAAAGAGCCAATCTCAAGCTCGACATCCAGATCCTTATCCGGTCCCATGCCCGGAGTCACTGCCATTGCCACTATAAGGCCATGCCAAGACTTTGCGTTCAGGTTCTTCAATTTGAGCCTTACCATGCTTTGTCTCACAAAGTTTAATGCTTTGAGGGAGGTTGTGTAGGAGGAAACCACGACGTCGTGGACGCAAGAGGGCTTTCCTTCCTCTCCGGGGGCACCAAAGTCGCCCGCCGCATGGATTGGCAGAACGCTGATCCAGCCTGTAGAAACCCATATGACGCGAGGTTTACCGGCAGGGCCACGACGGTAGCCAAGAAAGTCGATATTCTCCAATATCGGCTTGGCTGCTGAACACCAAAGCCACTTCATGATAGTTTTGTAATCAGCATGTCCTACCGCAATCATCTCTGCGTTTCCACTTGACTGCTTATCTAACGCTCTCAAGAAATTTGCCGAATTCACCGTTACACTGTCCATAGTGAATAGCGGCAGAGGCAAGCTGAACACCTTGTCCTTTGTAATGATAAGTGCATCGCTTCGATATCCGCTTGCGTTGATGAATACAATTGGAGCCTCCGTCGCATACCTCTGAAGCCCGGATGGTTCTCCAGAGAGTTCCATAAAATCCTCGAAGCCGTCCTTCCGTCTAATTTCTTTAATGAGTTGCCGATATGCTTCAGCATCTCGCTGGCGTTGGAGCCGGACCTCATCATTGGGCGCTATGGAAGATGGGTCAGTTAGCGCGCCTGCTTTGCTCGAAGCGGTGACTTGCAGCGAGAGTCTCTTCTGCAATGATTGAAGTCTCTCTGCCAAGTCCGGGTCGGCATTCTTCAAAGCATCTACAGGAGTCTTCTGGCCGAGAAGGCGGTCCCAAATGTTCGCTCGTCCGGCTTCAAGACGATGAATTACAAGTGGAGCTGGATCATTTGCTGCGATCGATAATGCTGCTGCGCTACTGGGAACGTAATGGTAGGTGCGGATGAATTTCATCTGTTCTAGTCTGCTCTCATGTAGCAGAATAGCTTCTGGAAGGAGATTTAAAGATATACAGATAAAGTCTCGGGCTCTTGCAAAATCATGTTGGATTTCAGATGCAAGTGATGCGGCAATCGAAGCTGAGTTGATGCGAGTCGCGGGTGTGGCCATATTGTTCAGTGCTAGGGAAGCGAATTTCTCGAGCGCACGGAGGGCCTGCGTATTTCTATCGGGGCCGATAGAACGATTGTACATCTCGAAGACGAGGTTTGCTTGATTGAGCAAGTTGACCCATGAGTGTGGTTCGTTCTCCGGTAAAAGCTGTCGCACCTCTTCGAACGCTTGATAGCTCGCATCGAAGTCATTCGGCAGTCCCGTAATCTCTGCTTTCTTTCTGAAAACCACTGCTTTATTCGTCAATGTAGTGGCTCGATACGCCAACGAGATTCCAGTTTCTGCTAGCGCTCGGTCATAGTGCTCAACGGCATTCTCTAGGTCAGCTGGTTGGTTTGATTTTGAGAACGCTCGACAAAATGCATTGCCAAGATGCGTCTCTAACCAACTTCTGAGTTCACTGCCTAGGTGTACCGGGCCGTTCAGTGCACTGTTAGCCCGACTTTGGCTCTCCTTGAGGACTAAAATGTCGCCATTAAGCTCGAAGAGAAGCTGGAGCGCGTAGCTTAAGTTCCCAGCTCGCGGAGCATATCGCGGATGACGCTCGTCTATGCCTGACATACTTCTGCGATAGTAGGATATACTCGATTTTAAGTCAGGTTCTGCTTTCCAATACCGATAGCGCTCGAGCATGGCGAAGCCCAAGGAGCTGTTGAGCATAAGAACGTCCGGATGTCGCTCGTTCGAGTATAGTTGCTGCAGGCTAGCAAGAGATCTCTTATAAGCATCAATACCTTTTTCTAGGTGGTCGGATAGAGCTTCGTGGACAAAAAGCTCAGTGTACGCATTTCCAAGGTCATTGAGCGCAAGAGGTCTGGAAGACGTAGTCTCTAGCATTTCTTTGACGGACTCAAGGAAGGTATCTCTGGCATCCCGGAGCATCTTTAAACTACGGTTACCTTTGTACATTCTTTCGAGGACTTTTCCAGAAACCCACTTGCATTCAGCCAGTGCTGCAGGATTCGCAGCGTCGCACCGGCGCATGGCTTCATCTGTAGCTTCGGATGCTTCAGCAAGATCCTGGGGCTTTCGGGAATGCTGATGTCTGTCAAGGAGGCATTGGCCGAGGAAGCGGTAAGAGTTCCACAATGCTTCGTTGTCATTACATGCTGTCGCAAGTCTCAAGCATTCGATGGCTCGGTCGAGATCCGGGAGCTCCCCGTCTATATTGTACTTAGAGTAATGTGCCGTACTGCAGCAGTTGTACACCCATCCTTTATTTCCGAAATTAGTTGGCATGGCATTTACGGCCGCCTCTATCAACTTGACCGCTTCCTCGCTTTGTGCGTTTGCTTCTGCTTGGTTACTGGAATTGGCGGCCTGCTTTTGATAAAAATCGCCCAAGCGTACCCGCGCGCTTACAGTATTGGGGTCTTCTTTTATGACCTCTTGCAAGATTTCACAAGCTTTGGCCAGATCTTCAGGTCGGCTGAGCTTCTCTCCTCGCGCAAAATATGCGATCGCAAGCTCATTGTTGAACATCTCCCTTGCTGAATTTTGTCCCTGCGCAAAAATGATCGCCTTTTCGAACGTCGATATCGCCCTTCCGATATCCATTTCGTCGCTGGTGACCGCGAACTGGGCCAAATAAGCCTGGGCGGCATTACGATGGATCATGCCATAAGGAAGACGAGGCTTGAAGGGCAAAGCTAAGTATTGGTTGCAAAGATCCAGTGCCACTTCTTGACAGGCGACAGCATCTGAAATGCGGGCTGCATAGTGAGGCTCGCCTTCACGTGATGTCATCCTGAGGAAATCACCCTTGTTTGACAGTAAGACTGCTCGGTTCGGGGACTCTCCTACCAGAGTGAGCGCTCGATCATAGCACCTTCCCGCCTCTTCCAAGTCAGCGAATTGATGTTGGCGGACGTATCTCTTGTTCACCATAACTGCGAGGTCGCAGACCCATGCACAGAGCACTGCATCTACCTCGGCCGCATGCTGAACCGCTAGCCGGTAGTGCTTGATTGTCTGGTCTAAGTCTCCGGGTCGCCCTGTGAGCTCCCACACCTGTTGGAAGAGCCTGCCCATGTGGTGATTGGACTTTCCGCGGCCTGGGTGTTGCGACGGTAGGTATCGGAGCGACATGGCTTCTAAAGCCATCGCTGTCGTTAGCCCATCATCCGTCTTTGTTTGCAAATAACTTGCAAGGGCTACCTCTGATTTTATGTGGCAAAACCCAGGTCGGTTTGGGTCATCTCCAGCGGCCTGAATTGCGCATATGAGAACCTTTGCGTCTCGGGGGAGGGAGTCGAAGTATGTAGGATCGTCGAAAAAGGTACCGGGCTCGAGGTCGTCGTTTAGCGGAAGATCGCGGGCGAAAGCTGCTTTCGTGTTGTCCAGTACCTGCTGGGCAATCGGAGGAGGGCTCGTCATGTTGGCTCACGTGTAGCTGGGGATGAGGAAGAATTGTTCGGGTCGACGACGAGACCTTCGCTTGCTATGTGAATGGTGACGTCAGTGGTTGCAGCCTTCAGCCTTTTGCGGCTTACGATGTTGTTCGCGAGGCTACCGAAGTTTCAGCCTCATCATCCAATTGGCTCACTGGTTTCATTTGATTCTAGTACTATTCAAAAATACCCATTATCATCATGCAGCTCTTTTAGCTTTTAACCTCATCGCGGAGCTGACAGTCCTGGAACGCCCTCCTCCTAAGGTTACAAAACATTACTGAACTGTAGTCTCACGATATCTGGTGTCTCAGTTCCTTAGCGGCAGCGAGTGCACAGCCAGTGCCACCGCAGTCGGCCAGAGATGAAGTTGGCCTTACTTAGGGCTACCTCAGAAGTCAGACATACAGGCTGTAGCAGTGAAGCACGCATTCAATCGCAGACGTTCATGGGGGATTTCGAGATCCAATCCCAGCTTTCGCTTAGAATTCGGCTTCGTTGTCTTGTTGGTCATCCCCTTCTTTGGCAGTGGACATTGCATTGACTTCCGCTTCCCCGATTTCCTCACTTTCCGCACTGTACTCGTAGCCATCATGAACGAATTTGAATTCTTTCGCTTCTGGGTCAGCACCTCTCAATTTCGTCAACGACGTCTGATGAAGGGCGTACTGCTACTGTCAAACCCCGAATTTTCGATAAGTTAATGAGAACTCACATGTTGAGGAGCTAATTTGCGGTACTTGAAGTACAAGCCCCCAAAGAAGACGACTTTATTCTCGGCAGGCTTACGATGAGTGAGTACTAGTATGTCTGCTACCGTAACCACTCAGATAGAACTCACATTCTCAGATTTAGACGTGATCCATCCGCCATCACTAGCTGCGGTGTACCACTCTGATGAAGGCGCAATTTCAAGGACATCAACGACACTGGTCTTGAATCCAATTGAAACCTCTTTGCTTCCATCCCTCCAGGCATTTATGTCTGCCTGGCTTGTATTGTAGGTCGAGGTGACGAGGATGAGACCGCGGGTCTTCACATCCTGCCACTTCGCAAGGATGGTTGGAGTATTTTCTCTGCACCACAGCCTAAAGGGCGTGTCTCCATAGAGTGACTCTCTTACAACAGGCGATTTGGTCATGAGGATGGCACCAAAGGCCTCGCTACTAGCGAACTTGTACAAGGCGCCTATTTCGGCGGGAATTCCCGCAGGGATGAGTCTTGCATTCGTTAACGCATGGGCAGAGAAGTGGCAGCCAGCCAAACTTACGAAGCGTCTGCCTTAAAGTCCACCTTAGCCCCGGTAACCCGCCCCGAAACCTTAGGACCCCAAGTTCTCTTATCAGGCGCGGCTCTTGCAAGGTGCTCAAACGGTGATAGGCCATTCAGACGAAGGGACTCCGCGTCGCCGAGGTCAATCCGCTTGTTGTTCCCTATCAGAGGTGTCCATTGTCCATCTTCCGTCAGATATCCACACACACCAGGTGTGAGGAGGTTGGAGGACTCAGGCTCGTACAAGGCATAGCCGTACGGATGGTTGCGCATCGACTCCCGGTAGGTATTGTTCAGCATGATGTCCACATGTCTCGGCCGGCTATGCTTGTCGTTCTCTAGCGTCCGGCTCCGCAGATCTTTGCAAATTCAGCCCTGCATATCATGGTTAGCTAATGGCCTTGCCAGGGAAGTAGGTGAGGATACAGTGCTAGGCAGCATCATTACCCGCAATGCTTCTCAGTTTTTGAACTTTGCAGATGTCTTCTACTACTACCTAGCAAAGCAAATTAAGGTCTTTAAAGGGAAAGAAAGTACTAGTATCGCTAAGGGTTTAGGGCCACCTTCACAGCGCTAGGAAAGTAGCAATTTGTGGTGTTGCAAGATCTGGGCCGAGTGCCAAACAAACCCAGTGCGGAGTAGGAAATTGCTCTGGCATGGCTTGGCGCTATCGCCGACATTTGTTGAAGAAAGTTGAAAACATATTCAGTATCATTCAAGGAGAGACACAACGAATTTTGCTTCTCTTCTTGACCAACGTGGTCAATACCATATTCATTGTAGTTCGCGACTGTTGAGGCTGCAGCCTCTATCGATAGCCAAAACGCCGTCTCTTCAGTTCAGCCTCCGCTTCAATTCTCCCTCCCTGTTATTTTCCGAACCTGCAGCTGGGCCTGCATTTACTCTCTGCTTCGTACACACTCTAAGACGCCAACCGACATATTCATCCACCTCCTCCCAACGCCGATCATACGCCAAAAGAAAGATGCCTCCTAAAAAGGTAGTTAAGGAGGAGAAGATCCTACTAGGGCGCCCTGGGAACAACCTGAAGAGCGGAATCGTATGTATGGGCCCCAGCCTAGCTGTACTTTGAAGCACAGCCAAACTGACCTGTCGCCATTAGGTCGGCCTAGCCAATGTCGGCAAATCTACGCTCTTCCAAGCAATTACAAAGAGCTCGCTAGGCAACCCCGCCAATTTTCCCTACGCCACCATAGACCCAGAAGAAGCTCGCGTGATTGTGCCAGATGCCCGTTTCGACTGGCTGTGCCAGCACTATAAACCAAAGTCCGAGGTCCCTGCCAACCTTACGGTTTACGATATCGCTGGCCTGACAAGAGGCGCATCAACAGGAGCTGGACTAGGCAACGCTTTCTTGTCGCATATTCGGGCCGTAGATGCTATCTTTCAAGTCGTGCGATGCTTCGACGATGCCGAAATCATACATGTCGAGGGAGACGTCAACCCGACTCGTGACCTGGACATCATAAGCGAAGAATTGAGGATAAAAGACATCGAGTTTGTAGAAAAGGCGGCAGAGAACCTTGCCAAACAGACGAGGCGAGGTGGGCAAAGTCTGGAGATGAAGAAGCTCAAAGAGGAGGAAGCTACTACGAATAAGATTTTGGAGTGGCTAAAATCGGGCAAAGACGTAAGGAAAGGGGATTGGACTCCAAAAGAGGTACGGTACATCTCTTCCCTTGCATGCAGGCTCCCTCTTTTCAATGATGAACAAGAGCTCTCAGCTCTATAATCCCAGCTCGTCGAATATGGTCATGTCAACATCGCGTTGAGGCCGTTATGAGAGGAAGTCCAACTCTGAAAGCAATCTAACTTCTAGAGTACACATTTGGCTTGAAGTATTCGGCATGGACTGACTAAGATTCTCCCCTTAGGTCGAGGTCATCAATCCGTTGACTTTGCTCACCGCGAAAGCGGTTGTCTATTTGATCAATCTTTCCGAGAAAGACTACCTCCGCCAAAAGAACAAGCATCTACCAAAGGTCATGGAGTGGATCAAAACCAACAGTCCCGGCGACCCTGTCATTCCCATCTCCATTTCCTTCGAAGAGCGGTTAACACGATTCGAGACGGAAGCCGAGGCTTTAGAGGAATGCAAGAAGCTGGAGACGAAGAGCGCTCTGCCGAAAGTCATTACGACTATGAGGCAAGCTCTAAATCTTGGAAGCTTCTTCACAACCGGTGCGGATGAGGTGAGGCAATGGACTATTCGGAAAGGGACAAAAGCGCCGGCTGCGGCAGGAGTCATTCATACTGGTAGGCCGCTCTCTGGAGATTCAACCCGCTGGCTGGATAAGATGACCTAACCAGCTTGACAGATTTCGAGAAGACATTCATCCAGTGCATAGTCTTCAACTACGACGTATTGAAAGAGCTTGGGGACGAAAATGAGGTCAGGGCGAAAGGAAAGGTAATGACGAAAGGCAAGGACTATGTTGTCGAGGACGGAGATATCATCCTCATCAAAGCTGGCGCTGCGAAGGCATAGTTTGATGGAACTGTAGCCTACGGCTGGGTGACAAGAAAGGTTCTAAAGGCCATTAACGCGGCTGTCGACAGGCTGACGACATTTGGGATTTCCATGGCCGATGAGGCGTAGAAGTCGATACCCTGACGCTCGGGTTCATGACTGGATCAAACCATTTAGTTCTTGATAGAGAAAATTGGATGTCTTTGGATTATTCCACAGTCATGCCTGCTCAATGCGGGCACCCTTAAGTAATCATCGCAGGGCGTCACTCAGCGTAAAGGGATATTCCGTGCTTGGCGGAGCAGTCTCCACGACATGACATGTTGTGGTAAACAGATTTTCTCGCACAGGTGAATCTACACAACACCTCGAGAGAAAACCTGACAAGATGTTCAAGAAAGAGTAGCCTTTGTCCTACCCATCTTCCTGTCCCACGTCGCTGACGCCAGTAATCGGATTTCTAGGCTAAACGCAGGAGCGAAATCCAAAGTGAAGTCGTCCGTCCAGCGCGCCATCCGCGCCAAAGTCCTCGAAACTTACCCCCGCCTCGAACCACACATTGACGAACTCATCCCCAAGAAATCGCAACTCGACCTGGTGAAACTGCCCGACCGCGTCTCGCTCTACGTCCTCGACGCTGCCCCGCTCTTCTGGCAACACATGGACGACCCGCTCGTGCCGCATTTGAAGGTCGTGCACGCATTTCCCAGCTGCTTTAAGAAGATCCGGATTGACAGGGGCGCAATACGGTTCGTGTTGAGCGGGGCGAATCTGGCGGCGCCGGGCCTGACGAGTGCGGGCGGTTGGTTGCCGGAGAAGGAAGAAGAAATTAAGGAGGGCGAGGTGGTGGCGGTGGAGGCGGAGGGGAAGGAGGAGTGTTGTCTCGTGGGGATGTTGAAGATGGGGACGGAGGAGATGAAGGAAAAGAAGAAGGGGATCGTGATGGATGGGGGCCATTATTTGGGGGATGGGTTGTGGAGGATGGACCTCACGTAGCTGAGGTTCGGAACGAGGAGGTTACGCCCACTGAAGGCTCGGAGAAGGAGCTGGGACTCGGACATGAATTGCGTATCGAAGACTACAGCCGGTCAGGCCTGGCTGGTGCTACCGCATGAGATTATGACCACATGGGATGATGTCACGACAAAAAAAGGGAAATTCCAATGTTGGGAATCTATAACAACGCCTACTCGTCGAAACCATTATGAATCCTGCTATCGGCTGCTGCACTACGCTCATCTTGAAACGAGAGCGACCGATGAGAGTATAACCCGTCCTTTCCGAATCCTGCTCCGCGATGGGCATGAGCCAATATGCATCCACAAAACCTGTCTAGGCACTTTTTTCATTACCCCTGCTACGTCTGTGCCTGAAAAGGACGGGAAGCATTGCCAGCTAGACCGTTGTCGAGTACAGCGCAGCACACCGTGAGTGCAAGTAAGAATAAAAATAAGCAAAGCGCAACTGTACAGCCGCACAGAGAAATCAGGAGCCAAAATGGCCAAAAAAGAAACTCATCAACCAACTGCTTGCGACCCGAGGTCGTCAACTGCATACGATGGACTCCGCTCTGTGAGAGAGAGGTTGACGGTGAACCGAAAGTTGCACTCAACTTTTAGAGTTTTCGTCCTGAGGACGTTAGCTTGGAAATTTGCGGAATTATTAGATTACCATTGGATTAACTGCACGTGTGGCTCGCTAACTTGGAAATATTTGGATTATTACCGGATATATAGGTTGGTTTGGTCATTGCCACGCACGAACCCTTGAGCATCGTTCATGTATGCAGCCGAGTACCCAGCTCGAGCATGAGTGCCTTGAGGTGCTTCATGCTTGTCAACGGAGATCAAATTCCCAAAGAGTTACGGCGGTAAGCCTCATACCAGTGCATAGTGCTGACATGAGTGTGCGGGCCAATTTCTCTACTTTCCAGACTTTGAGGGAGTCACTTTCCAGCATTTCCACATTCACGCTTTCACGTTTCCACACTTCCACATTCTCACCTCAATTCCCCACCACTTCTGCCGACCGCCTTATTCCTTGACCTTCGCATCACTATGATTCCTTTATGCCCAGCTGAAGAATTTCTCTTCAACGATTGACTTCTCCACCTGCGCAGCCAAGACATCGACCTCCATCCTCACCTTCCTGATGACTGTCCCCTGGGCTCCTGTGGCGCGCCCATTTTCAGCTGGTCCATCAACCATCTCCTCCCAGATCAGACCGACAAGACTGCGGTCCTGAAATTTATGGTTCTCAATCCTTCGACTATCGAAGCGGTCCTCGATCTGTACGCCCAAGACACTGAACCGCACACAAGTTATGGCGAAGCTGCATATGACAGCTTCATGTACACTTTCCCGTTAGCAAACCGTCTGCGGCAGCTATACGCCGAGAGAAGCCTCTTGGAGGATCATATTATCATTCCTACGGTACGACTTATCCTTACCCATTTCTTTCCCATCTCACACCACTGACAGGGGATCTGTATAGATGGCTACATCATCGCAGGCATCGACATTGCTGGCCTCAGCCCAGAGTTCGCAATCTGGTGTGGTCTTTCAGAAGAAGATTCCCGGTACAATGAGCGTCCCATGTCAAGTCGGTATCAGGTGACACCAATGCAGTACGCTCTAGAGACCGCGGATAGTAATACGTGTTTTCTACAAGAGCTTAGGGGGGAACAGGACTTGAGGCCCCAGCCGTGGTGGTTGCCCTCCCTGTTCTGGCGGGTGAGCCCCGGGTGGGAAAGAGCGGAAGTAACGGAATGTGTGGCGATTAGACCGAGAGGTGAGGAGAGAGGAGGAGGGTCAGAAGGAGCAAGTGCAATTTGGCATTACTGTCGTCGTATATTGACAATCAAATTTTGAAGCGGTTATCAAGTCCTTGAAGCGAACCTTGACATCGCCATTAATCGTGTGTCGTACACTATACATTCTCTTTTTGGTGTAAACCCTTGACCCAAATCCTTGAGGCCCATGCCGCGCATATACATTATCCGCGTCTTTACGCTTCTCTCAATATTCCAAACCGCGTAATACCAAAATATGGAAAGGGCGCATACTTGCAGTCTAACCTGTCAAGGTCATGAATTATAATACGGTCGAGAATAGAAGCTGTGCACCCAGTCAGTTGAGTCTTTCACTGGCAGATGCAGATCAAACTTACTCCATCGCCTGATTCCCCCAATCAAACAATGCAACTACGTTCTTGAGGAACGGATCTCCCAGCCAGTATGGGCCTCCAGCAGGAACGGGCACTACCGCGCTTGAACAGGTGCCGTCACCGTTGGATACAATGAGGTCAACCGGATTGATGTAAAGAAAGCCGCCGCCAACGCCAATCCACAGACCTGCAGGGACAGCGCTGCAATCAACTAAGCCATTTGAGTTGACGCCCCAGAGATCATTGTAGGCAGTGGCAAAGTCAGACGGGAGCTCGAGGTTTGAATTTCCAGAGTCGATGAGGACCTGCACGCCTTGGTCGTAATATGAACCGCCTGCGTAAAGGCTGTCGAGCTGGATGCCGTACCAGGTGTATGTGCCACCACTCGGGTTGGCAAGGTCGAAGGAAGCAGTGAAGGAGGACTCTGTAGCGTTGATGAGGGGGTCGGTGGATTCGGGAATTCCGCCAATGACTAGGGAGCCGCCAAATCCGTTTTGCGACTCGTCGCGCGAGATGGCGAGGGCGAATTCCGGGGGGAGGGAAGGCGTGAACAGATCGTTGACGAAGAGGTTCTCAAAGAGGCTGGGGTAGGTTCCGGAGGAGGATGTTCCAGGTGTAGAAGCTAGAGAGGCTCCAACGATACCGGATTGCTCGCCATTGCCGTCGGCTTTGTATGAGATCTGTGACTAAGATGAGCAAGATGTAGGGGTTGCATCTCAAGTGTGGAGGGTCCTTACCATTGATCCTGAGCCTACGCTCTGGCCCAGGATGGTGAGTCCAGCGATAGTAACATCGACAGACCCATATTGTCCTGCGATGCAGCGTCCTGCATCATTTGAGCCATAGCAGTCTGTAAAGGTGACACCCTCATAGGGACTGAAGCTACTATCTGGCGTGTATGTGTTTGGGAAATTGCAGGTGCTCGAATCAATGGGAGTTGTAAAGGACCCTTGGGAGAAGCTGCTGTAGCATGTAAAACCCGATTCTGCGAGCCAAACGTCTGAGCTACCGGTATCGAATTCGGCATCAAGAGTTTGGCTACCCAATGTTATTGGTATCAGGAACCTGACCTGCTCGTCGTCGATAATATTCTGGCTTTTGACGGTCTGGCGGCGATGAAGCAGGCGTGGGTGGGGATTGCTGTGTCTCTGTCGCTTCATGTAAGTTGAATATGGGGATACGCTGTGACTACGGCGGGATAAGGCTGAGAATGATGAGCGCTCCGGGAACGGCATTGCCACCGTGAGAGTGCATAGAGCCGCGATTTCACAGAGGTGCTTCATGGTTGACAACAATAATTTCAAGTACAGCAAAGAAAGTCACAAGAACCAAAAGAGATGTGCACTTAACTTCGAGGGCAGCTTCTCGTCCTGGGGAAGGAAGTAGGAGGCTGATATAGCCTTTCAGCATATGTGTGTGTTTGAGGCTTCAAAGCTGAGGTGGGACATTTTAAGAAACCGGCAGTGCAAAAGTGCAAATGGAGATGCCATATCGAGCTCGCCAGCAAGCCATGACGAAATGCACCATTAAAACGGCTGGAAAGCCTAGCAAAGGCCGTCGTGTTCGCTTAGATTTAAGGTACTAGGTGGAGGCGCAGTTTTTTGCTCCAAGTCTTGCAGGCGGCGCGTGGAGAACTTTTGGACCCCAACAGAAAGCTCCCCTTTCCAAGGCAGTGATCAATGTGCATGGAAAGGTGTGATGGCTTGCAGAAAGGCTGGTCATCGCTGATTAGACATACTGGCAGAAACTTACGTTATGTAACCCTTGGGTTGTCGTTGGTGGCCCGAGCGTCACCCATCCACCAAAATTATTGGTAGTGTCCACAGCGACCCAACTTGCGCAACTTTGGACTATTTAGCTGTTGGAAGTTGGGTAACGCGCTCTACGACGATTCTGGGTACTCGTAAGGAATATAGATGAAAGAGTGAGTCGCGTACCGACTCCCAGGACCTTGAAATACTTACCCAATGCCCTCAGCTAGCTGCCCGCCTCCAGATCTTCGGAAGCCTTCATCTTAACCATGAGACTTACTGATAGCCCGTGCCTAATAATCCGAACTTCGGAGATAACTGAAGGAAACATCGATTAAGGTGCTCCACGGATTGTACTTGTTTTCTTCATTTAAGGCCAGGCAGGTTCGATCGCGTTAAGATGAGGCAAATCATCTAGCCATGTTAGACGCGGTACTTTTTATCGCTCGTATGTACGCGCTTCACGATGATGAGTCTACGTAGTGGTACCGTGTTCTTGTGTTGGGTCATGGAAGCTCCTTTTGGACAGCACCTCTATATTCTCGCCCGATTATAAGACCTAAATTGTACCCGTGCCCACTCACGACAATTGCTTGCGCCATACATTTGAAGTCCATCAGGTCGGCCAGGGATGTTGCCTAAAGAATCGTTGATGTGGTACTGGGGCCAAAGACATCGGCATGCCTCCACTCATGCACCATGGCGTACTCGAAGGAGGTCAGGCTTTGCAGGTCGGCCGGCTGTTTGACTGGACCATTCCCAACATCAAAACTGCCTGTCGTTCTTACACGAGACTCCATCGCCGGCTTCGAATCATTAGGCCTTAAACCCATTTCCCAGAATATCCTTTGGCTTAGGTATTTCTTCGAACAGGTCGCGAAATCGAGGAGATACGTATAGACAGCAATTTCTAACCACCTCCTAGTAGCCTTCTAAGAGCATGGAATGGTAGCCATCCTTGGGGTCTCTTAGGGTGTTCTCGTCGACTTCCAAATGAATCGCGATTCTCATGTCCTCGCGTGATGGAGGCAACCTGATGCTCGATCTCATCGGATGCGGCCGCTGGTGATTGGGCCGAAGTGGGCAGTAGGACGCTAGAAGATGCTTCTTCACATGGTGATAGCTGAGAGTCTGAACCCGATAGATCTCCACCGCCTTGCGTGGCTGAAGAGCCCAAGCTCGTTCCGATTCCGCTGTCGTGGAACTGGTTCTCGGCTTCTGCGGAAGGCAAGGGAGGTTCGCCCGCCTCTGGATCTCCAGTATCTTTCCAGTGCAATTTGAATTTCGTATTGTGACCGAAAATCACAGCGCCACTATCTTCCCCTCTAGTAGGTTCATTCTCCGAAAGCTAGTATAGAGCTAGAGGAGCATACTTATCCGTGCCTTGCAGCTGATCATTCGCGTCGAGCCATTTTGTTATCGTATTCCACGACAGCTCAGACTCGCACAAATCCACAGCGTTGCGAAAATCCCGCTGGGCATGGCTTTTACACTTCATATACTCTCCCCACCATTCCGGCCATATACGTCTCATGGCTTCCATATACGTGCCTTTCAACTTCATCCGCTGCCACATTAAGAGTCGATCCTGAAAGAGCAGATCATCCGCCCCACGACGATAGTTCGTCGGATCAGGCTCTTCTGGGTAATCTGCCCCCTGTAGTAACTGTGGGAAATCATACGCCGCCCAAAGTGGTAGGCAAGATGTTGCTTCCCAGTCCAGGATCGCTGTGATGGTGCCGTCTTCGCGGCAGAAAATGTTCTCCTGGCTCAGGTCTTCGTGAAATAGAAAGGTCTCTTCTTCGGATCCACTGTCTGGGAAGAGCTTGGGAAGCAGAGCGAGGAGTCGCTGGGCGATTTCTCCTGACCTTTCGGCGGCCTCGAGATCATTCTTGTCGGAAGACTCTTGCAGTCCTTCGCAAACCAACACAACGTTTTCGAGCTGGGCGGAGAGCCAGTCGGCAGTTGTCCGAAAAGGCCCTCGGTTGACAATTTCCATCACGGCGCTCTTCAGTAGGAACGGCTTGGACACGATTTTGCCCACATAGAAATGATGCGGGCTACTTTTAGCTGAGTTGTCTTGAGCCGAATCGCCTGACACTTGTTCGTCTCTCCGACGATATATGTTACCGATCTGGCGGAACTTTGTTTTTTTGAACAGCTCAGTCTGGATCGCGGCAAGTTGTTCGATCATCCGCTCGCGGCCAGCATCTCCAAGCTGGTGCCAGATGGAAGAGAGCTTGTGCCCTGGAACGTAGGTCTGAAGCATCCATTCAAAACCGAGAGCGTTCTTTGCGCTCTGGGAGCTGTGAAGGACTGTTGTAACAGGAACAGTCGTACACTCGTTGAGATATTGGATAGTTGCCACCTCGCTCGAGCTCTTCAGTCGTGGATCCACTGGCAATGAAACGCGGAAGACGTATTTGAAATGCTGAATGGTCTCCACAATGCCGGTCTTCAGTTGCGCATCTGACGAGGCCTTGACCTTTGCAATCGCGTCAACCCCGTAAACGCGATTAAAGGCACCCTCGTCCAGAAATTCGACTTTTGTTTCGATATCGCTGAGAATCCGCGGGTAAGGCTGTCTGAGCAACTCGTAGCAAATGTCTTTGATGACCTGTATGCAGGGGTCCACGGTCCAGACAGGCGTCAAAGAGAATGTGTCTCTTTCCCATTTCAGTCCATGCTGTTCGCGGCCCACTTGGGTGAGTGTTTCGTCAATTGTCGGCATTTGGATCCGGCAATCCCAAGGTGCGACTAAACATTCCAGGTCTCCTTCTGGGTGGATGAGTTCGGAAAGAGGCTGTTATGAAATCGCGGGTCTCTGACCAAAGTGAAGCGAAGGAGCAAGCGTATACTGAAGCTGAGCAAAGCTAAGGACAGTTGAAAATCCCAAGCGCCACCACCGAGCGTGGCAAAAGCACTTCGGCACATGACGAGGTTGGAGATTCAGCATTTTGACGCTCATGGGGAAGAGCTTGGTATCAGGGCGTGTAGTTCTAGCCGTTTCGATGCTAGAATCAATTGTTAAGGCAGCGGGTTTTGGAAAGGGATTTATCGGCTCAGGCCACCACCATTTTCGAAAATCGGGAAGATACAATGCGGGTTGATATTTCGCATGTTCCGCTTTTGTGTCTTTCAAGCATTTGGGCGAGTTTCTCGGTGCTGTCACTACAATAGGCAAGGTTCGAAAGAACTAGGCATAACCATCCTGTGGGTAATAAAACATTTGGTTCGAATGTAAGGCTTTAATGCTCTTTATAACTAGAGAGCGCTCAAACAGTGGAACAAAGAGACGGCGAGCGCCTACAGTAATGGAAAGAGAGTGCCCGAGTGATCTGGCGAGAGATGTAAAGCATCCTCCACCATGACAGGAAAGAATAGTCGAGAATGTGAACTATTCGACAAAGAATTCTCGTTGTGACTGGGCGAAGTAGTGTCAGCCATGAATCGAAGTGGGAAAGCCCAGAGACAGGCTTTCGGATTGGGTTTGCTTTTTACAAAATCGCTTATTGCGTGGGCCTCGCCTCGCGGGGACAACCCTAAAGAGTCAGAGATGACATAACGACCGCCCAATTGCCTACTCCTTGCGTATGCCTTTTGACCTCAAATCCCCAGGACTGACTTCGAACCGCTTATGCTGAATATGATATTCCCCAAACGCCATCGCTAAGATCAAATACCTTATGTTATCATGACATCTTGCTGTTCGGCCGCGCTGCCCATGATACCCAAAAGCCGTGCATATGGCACAGTCACTCTTTGCAGATCTCGATGCTTCCCTAGATAGGCATTAGCAAATAACTCAATCGAGGCGAGAGAGGGAGTGCATACCAAGAAGGAGAACTACGTCTTTCAAGAGCTCATTTCTAGGCCAGCCGCAAAGAGCTTCGGAATCCCCTTGCCAGTTTCGCTCTTGTCTGGTGGGAGTTGCAGCATTGCTTCCGTTCTGCTTCTTATCATCGTCTTCTGTGGTGCCACCAAGCAGAGTCCGCAGGAGCTCTTCAACTTTCAAGCGCAGTCCTTCAGCACCAAGTCGTTTCGCGTACATGAGGAGATATAGCCTAAATTCTTCCTTCGCACCAAGCATCAGTGCAGCTGCAACACGGTTTTCCAAGTGTGCGATTGAAATGCCTGCCTCGAAACTTTCGAACCCTTCTCGGGAGATTAAGACCTTGATAAGTCTTTGCAGGAAGTAAGCTCTGCCACGCAGTAGCGTCTCGTTTGTCGTGTTTCTTTCCAGGAACGGTATGACACCTGCAGACACGTTCTCTGCCTCTTCGTGGCCACTCTTCTTAGAGGTCTGGATGTTGCCCACGGATGAGTCGGTCGTATTCCAATACTGACTCCCAACAGCCCACCACACTTCCGACAGGCGTTGCCAGACATACATCTGAGGCGAGTACGCGTACCCGTCGCCGTTGGAAAGGCTGACTATTATTCGACCTTCTGAGTTGAGCCGCGCGTTGGTGACAGCAGGCGCTGCAGTGGGGTGGGTAGTCAAGGTGTGAATAGCTGCATCTAGAACGGGAGCTAATGATACCGGAGGGTGCGGTGAAGACAGTGATTTCACGTCCCACACGTAACACATACCAACGGCTGTAATACATAGTAGCCAGTTGTTTTTCGATGCGAGGATGACTGGCTGCGCTTCTAGGACAAGAGCGCTAACCAGTCTGCGGCCGGAAGGCGCCCAGATGTATACCGAACCAGCCTCGTCTGCGGCAGCCCAGAAATCCTTACCGCCTGTCACGAGTATGACGGTACGTGGGAGAAAATCCTGCCAGAGTGGCAGATCCTTTTTGCTCAATGTGATACGACAAGGCTCACGATCTTGAGTCCTGCCTGTGAGAGACTGAGGTGCAGGATTGCGTGCTTCGAAGACGATGTCGGACCGCGACCCAGATGATGGGTCTTGTGAAGTGCCTACAACGTCGACCGGATTCCCCGCCATGTCAATGCCTTGTACAATGTGCGCGCGTACCTTGGGAACCGCTAATCGCAATTGACTAACCATTAGTACAGGATTGAGAACTGCTGGTCTTATGAACTCTGGGGTTGGTTGTTGACCAGTGACGGCCGGTTGAGCTTGGGCAGGCAACAGCCCATCCGGGCCATTAGTGACAATCGGCGTCGCACCATTTTGACTTGCAACAGCGATTCTTTTTTCAACATGACCGTCGTCGTCATCTTCGAGTTGAGCGAATTTTCGTTTATTGCCGAGCAGGAGACTTGCAAGTCCACCTTTGGGAAGGCCATCAAAAGGCTTGGAAAGGTCGAGGATCGATTGTGGCCCATCAACCACTTGAGCAGCTGAAGACGCATTGACAAGCCTCGACTGAGGTAAAGACGACTCAGCGCCTACTGCGCTCGACACCAAAAGAGGTTTGATTCGCTTCTTGCCATCTTTCGTGATTTCAACCCTCGACTTCAGCCTCTCCAGCTTTGCCTGATTCGGGTCTGGCTTGTCAGGCTGGGGATCTCCACCAAGAGCCACAAATGAACTAGGTTCTGTCCCGTTCGTCGCGATCGCAGGTGTACTCCCGTTTGGCATTGAAGTGCCATTGGGCAATGGCTGCGAGGAAGAAGCATCGCCCATCAACGCACCCATTCGGCCCTCAACACCCTTTAGCTCGCCAGCTTTGCTGCGTTCTTCGAGTAGTAGACCTTCGACCGTCTCGATAACGCCGACACCTTTCCTGCCTATGCCGAACTTGGCTAGGGATCGATCATTCTCCTCGACAGCCCAAGGATATCCTATTTCGCCCTCCTGGAATACTAAGGCAAGGATAGTCCCATCCAAGGCAGTGGCAAACAGGGACATCCCATCAGGGCTCCACGCAAGATCTGAAAGCGGCTTTCCGGCGACGTCCTGACTGACAAAGGCTGGTCTGGGATTGTTGGTGGTCCATATGCTTAGAGACTTATCAGCACCAGCACAGGCAATAACGGTAATGTGTGGTGGGGCATGGCCATCAGCAGTCGGCCTAGGAATAGGCTCGCTGCCATAGAGGCGAGGAGAAAAGGCGCAAACCTCAACAGGGCCCTCGTGACCGATGAGTGTATTATCGCCATCCCATGTGCCTCGATTGATGATGGCTATGGCGCTGACTGGTCCGTTGACTGCATTGGCTGCAGCGATGTGCATGCCATCTGGAGACCAAGAGCAGCGCCTGAAATAAGTTGTGAGTGGCGAGTTTGCGAAAGGCGCAGAAATGGTATGTTCAAGAACGAAGTTGTTCATTTGATCGTGGGCAGACGAGTTGGGCCCTGGCGACGTAAATCGAAACACTTTGATGGTGCGATCATCACTAGCGGTTGCAAAGTATTTGTTGGCAGGGTCAAAAGTGATCCCTTTCACATGGCTCTGATGGTTTGATAGAGTCTTTAGTTTCTCGAAGGTGTGGCCAGACCAGATAACGATCTTGGAGTCCAGCCCCACTGACACGAGTATTGATCCATCCCACGACCAACCAAGGTCTTGCACATCATTGTCGTGACCAATTAGTCTTCGAAAGTTACGCCAGTTCTCCACAGGCGGCGGCTCATTTGATCCTGCACCACGACGGGTTAGCATGTGTCTATAACATGTGTCGGACAAGGTAGCGTACCGAACGTTGAGGAGTGCGAAGGAGGGTTGGGGTCGAGCATGTAGATGCAGACAATCTTGTCGTCTGCTCCTGACGCAACATATCTGCCCGTTGGCGAAAATCGCACTGTATGGATTGTGCCGGAGTGGTAGCTCATAGAGGCCAGCTGCCTGGGTTTATTGAACGAAGTGTCACCGGCTCGGTAGATAGCTTCTGTGGACCATATTCGTACATAGCCATCTTGAAGCGGTAAGCTAGGAGCTACTCCATGCATTCTATTCCCAACTCACCTCCGGCTGCGGTAACCAGTCGAGTACCGTCTGGCGACACATGGCAACTATAGACCTCAAAGTCCTTTTTCTCTCCTGCGGAGCATTGTCAGCTTGGATCCAAGATGTGCAGTTGGTGTTTTGGAAGGGTGCTTGTGAGAATCAAGCTTGTCGTACGGACCTCCATGTGTTAGCCAGGTTGGCTTAATGAGGTGCATCGTCGCTACCGTGCAGACAGGGGACTGCGCATGGCTGGTTGCTGAAGATCAGGAAACCTACTTAGGAAGCCCGACTGAACAAATGTTGACAAGCGATGAAGGCTATGCGCGACACGACAACTGACGAGGTTACGCGATCCGAAATTGACGATTTCGATGTCGATCCAACCTCCGCGGCGGAGGGATGGCCTGTGCGGAAGTTTGTTTTCCAGTCCAGTTAAGATGAGCCACACTGACACTATATCACGTCTGCAATTCTACTATAGCATATGGATGGATGTCTTATTTGGCAGATGGTTGGTTGCTTTTCTGCATTCCTTCTGTATGGTTGAGTGGATAGAAATACAAGATATTGGTGCAATAAATGCCATCCCCCCTATACTCCAGAGAGGTCTGGATTTCCCGAGTCTCTTTGATCAGCGCAAAATATGCACTATCACGACCTAAGCGCGTGAAGTTCCTGGGCTTCTCGAAACTGTTCAGCACAGTCTTCGCCCTAACGGGAAATATTGGTGTAACGACTGCTTTCCTGCTTTCTACTTCCTAGCGTTTCTGGTTCTATCGAAACCTTCGAGGACCGTTTTTGCCATGTCTTCAGCCTTACCGTGTTGAATAGCTTCGACATCTTGAGCTCCGGTAAGTGAGCCATGTTCTTCGGAATTGTGTGGCCTTGGAGGTTTTCTCTGACTCTCATTGACCTTCCCATACACTGCCATGGCACTGGCGATCATGCCTCCCATGTCGCCAACATTACCGGGAACCACAACAGCTGTGCCCTCCTTTGCAAGCTGACCAAAGGCGTCGATATATTTATCAGCTACTGTCAGGCTCACAGCATTCTGAGCACTGTCTTTGCCCTGGCTGATAGCTTGAGCAACAGCATCAATGCCGCGAGCAGTCGCAGTTGCTTTCAGTAGTATCGCTTCAGCTTCGCCAGAAGCTAGATTGATTTGCTCACTCTTCAGAGCCTCAGAAGCAAGTATGACGGACTGCTTCCTTCCTTCTGCGATGTTAATAGCGCTCTGTCTTTGACCCTCAGATTCGAGGATTTCTGCTCTCTTCGACCTCTCAGCGGTGACTTGACGATGCATTGCAGCAACAACACCGTCCGGTGCATGTATGTCTCTTATCTCGTAACGTAAGCATGTCACGCCCCAGTCCTGTGCTGCCTCATTTATAGCTTGAGTAATATTGGTGTTTAGAGCCGCACGCTCTTTGAGGACGTGATCGAGTGTGAGCTGGCCTATCTCGGAGCGCATTGTTGTCTGCGCAAGCTGAGAGATGGCGTACTCTGCGTCTTCGACACCATAGCTGGGACTCAATTAGTGGCGAAATTGCAACAATGAATGGATTCGCACCTTGCTTTGTAAGGGTCAAACACTCTTGTGTACAGCACACCGTCCAATTCAAGAGTGACATTGTCTGCCGTAATGGCACTTTGGCTGGGTATTTCGACTGCTGACTCTTTCAAACTCTGCACATAAGCGATACGTTCTAAGACCGGTATCAATATCGCAAGCCCTGGCTGTAATATTCTGTTGAACTTTCCCATTCGCTCTACTATCCATGCTGTTTGTTGAGGGACAAATCGAATGACCGTATTGGCGGGTAGCGAAGGCTTTTGAAAGTATGAGGTGGAAGAGCCTTGAGAGCCAGAGGATGACATGCCCATCGGAGCAGGCAGGCTGTATCTTGAATCCGAGGAGAACTGTCTGCGACTCCATATGGCCATGGGAGACGTAGCAGCAGAGGAAGGGTTTCGAATGGTGCGTAAATTGCGCGACAGCGCTCGAATGGAGACCTCCATGATGCAAACACTCAAAGGCTACTCTGGGCAACGCTGTACAAGAGTTTGGCCGATGTTACCGCCTCATCGCTGATGGTGTTGTAATTATTTCTAGACTGAGTCGTGTGCCACGCCGAGCAAAATGGAAAAACCTGGTCCCAGCCTGCGTCGGGTTTAGTCCGACCCGAGCCAACGCGCGGAGCTCGACCAGGATATCCCTGAAAGTGACGACCCGCCTATCCTCTTTGTCCGACAGACCCTCAACCCTCACCATGTCGTTGATCGCCTCGAACTCGCCTCTACGTATCCCCTACACATCTACGTAACGGGAGGAGCCGTTGGACCTCCCCCCCCTGGGCCTTGTTTGCTTGACTTGCTTTCGATCACGATCCTTTCGACCAGATTGTCCTACTACTGGAGGCAGCTTGCGCCATCCGACACGTTGCTTGTGATATGAAGGGATACCATATGGCGCTAACTGTGACGGTAAGGATGCAAGGATACCGTCGAAGGCCACCGGAAAAATAGGAGCCATCAATGAGAATGGAGTGCTTCAGAGACGCTAGTTGGAACGCAAACAACGCGCAACCCCTCAGAGCTTAGGCCTGTCAAGAATCATGTGGCGTGTCTGCCTGTGTCTGCACCATAACGTTTCCAATAGCATAACTCCTCAAGCCCACCAACGCAACTAGCTGTTATATCGGAGGACGAGGTTGACATTTGGCATTTCTTCTACAGCATACACAAGTTCTTGCCAACGCCATCGCCCAAACTTTGAAGCTAAAAGAGCCGAACAATAGACGATGTACGCACAAGTACCGCAACCGGTCACATTGGAGTCCACATCAAAGTGAAGACTTTGGTGACAGTATAGGCCCCTTTGATGAGGTGATGAACGATTCCAGATGTACACGCCTCACCCCACCATTGACGATCATTGGGATACGTATCAGATTCAGGATCTCATTTGTTGTCATTAAGTCAGCGTTCCTCAAGAAGTTTCGGTCGCTGATTTCCTCTCCTTGAATCCGGCACATCATCATTGGCATGATTTGAAAGAAGAGAGTTTGACTTCTCTCACTCAAATTCTCCTCCGCCATCTCGAGATATTTTTTAGGGTGTCTAATTGGCTAGTCCTGCTTCATTTGCCCAAATCCATGTTTACACGTAAACCGAAGTGGAATGTTGTGTCTATTAGTGACTCATCAAACTGTTCCCAAGGTATTTTACGTTTTTGCATTCTGGCAGAGCGCATGGGCGGGCCCATTATTTCTACAAGCTCGACACCCACAGCTCATGGACTACCAGGGTGAAGCGGCCTTACAATTTCCGGAGAACTTCAAGGACCTGGAAGATGACGAAAAAGTATAGGTGAGAATGTTACGTGTTGAACACTGCCAGCCGAGGGCTGAGACAATTGCATTTACCGGCGACGCTTGAGATGATGATATCCTACCTTCCCGAGAGTCCTTTGATCAGAGTAGAAAGGTGAAACCACTTCCCTGGAGGAAAGGTTGTTTTGATCAATAGGAGGCGCGGAAAGGAACAAGTTGAGGCTGAGTGGCTGATGGCAAGATTGACCGTGACCACCCACGTCTGATTCGTGGTACAATGTAATGGGTAGCTGCAGACCATGCACTCTGTTCAAGCTTGAATATGAGATTCTGAAATGGTAAAAGCACCAAAAAAACCTCGCACCCAATTCTACGTAGAGCACACTACGACAGAATGCATTTGTAACAATTTGCCTAACGATAAAAGCTCTTGCCTTGATGCCCAACCAATTTTCCACAGCCACCAATGCTTATCACAGGCGTGCATCTTACAGGCGTACATCCCATGACCGTGTACTTCACAGGTGTGCACCTCATAGGCGTGCGTCTAATGGGCGTGCATCCTCACGGGCGGGCGGGGCATCTCACAGGCGTGTGCTTCAGAGCTCGCGGTAATATGGGACGCCGTCCCCAACCGGTCTTCGTCCTTGCCTCCCTCGTCGTCCTCCCTCTCGAATCTCAAGCTTTGACTTTCTTTTCAGCCAGAACCCGCACTTCAAGTCATGGGCGCACCAGCATTGCAATCCCTCCCTGTCTCTGCCCCTCCACATTGGACAGATCCTGTGTCCCGCGAGGAGACATTAGCGGATGGCGGTTTGATCGGAGGCTTTGCATTCGGCGCGGGCTCATTGATGGACCTCCACTCTGCCGCAAAGGCAGTGATAAAAGCAACGCCACTCATCGCAGTAGTGAATACCCATGCGTCTTTGAGACCAATCATGTACGAGGCAACAACAGCCGCGAGGTCTTGAGGGTTTGGGAACGCTTGTCGTAGTCCAGTAGCACCTGCAGTCAGCACGTGCGCAGGGGTGACAACAGAGTTACCAAACGGGAGCGTGTCGATGAGGCGGTTGTTGAGAATGGCCTGACCAGTCGACACACCGAGACCTCCGCCAACAAATTGGGCAACTGTCGTGATACATTAGCTTTCTGCATGTGAAGGACCCGTAAGCGACCAAGACTTACACATCACGATCCCCACAGTGACAGACAAATCTTGTCGCGTTGAGACCCTCTGCGCAACTATGGCCGGAAGCTGAATGACGATGCCCTGCCCAACACCTGCAATGATTTGGTATCCAATCCAATGCCCAGCCGACGAACTTGGATCCAAAGTATAGTATAGGCCAGATCCAATTGTGATCAAGATGCCACCTGCCCAAAGGAAAGGCTGATAGTATCCAACCTTTCCCAGTATGATGGAACAGCTGAAACTTGCAAGGGCTTTGGCAGCCGACGTTAGTAAAATTGCCTTGAAAAGAGGATCTGACTATTCCCATACAGAATGATAGCACGCTAGGAATTGTGCGCACACCACTGTTCGATGGCGAAACCCCTTGGACAGCCTGAAAGTAAATGGGAAGGGTGTATGTTCGGGAAACCCCACCGGCGTTGGAGCTGGGGACACAAAATGGTCAGTCTCAACGTACACACAATCGAGCTTCTTGTGCTTACACGAAGCTGTAAATGGTACATGCTGCAATGGTGCGACTCTTCAAGAGTCGCTTTGGAATCATAGCAGTGTCGTCCTGTATCCACTCGGCGACAACAAAGGCGATGACAAGCAGCCAGAAACCAACGAGCAAGCCAATAGAGAAGCTAGAGTTCCAGGCGTGCTCTACACCACCATCCTGCAGCACGAGCAGCAAGCAAATCCAGGCACCTAGTCCCAGAACCACTCCCAAAGCATCGAACTCGCGAGGGTATTGTCTCCATGGTGGAGCTTTAACAGACCGGGAGTGTGGCGGTGTGCTGAAGAGAAAAAGGAGGACGAGAAACGTTACGCCGCCAATAGGTAAGTTGATCCAGAAGCACCATCTCCAGGTAAGATCTTGGGTGAACACTCCACCAAGCACGGGGCCCAAGACGGATACACAAGCCCAAATGACGCCAAACAGTCCCATAACCGTGGATAAGCGCGAGGGCTGCACAATGAATGCGGTGATGATGTAGCATCCTGAGGTGAGACCCGCGCCACCGAGACCCTGGACTGCACGACCAGCAATGACGGCCACGCTATTGGGAGCTAGAGCGACCACGAGACTTCCAATCTCGAAAGTGAAGATGCAGGAAAGGAAGACAATCTTCTGCGGAAAGTATTTGTATGCCTTGCTCCAGACACCTTGAAACATGGCCAGGCACATGAGGAATGCGGAGCCATACCATCCGACCTGGTCGACACTGTGAAAATCCTTTGTGATCGTCGGAATTGCGGTGGCGATGATGCTCTATTTGAAGGATCATTCATTTGTTAGCTTGCTACTACTTATTAGCCAAGAGAAGACGAGAAGTCTACTTCGTACCATGTCGAGGGCAACAATGAACATGGCAAGTATCAAGGCAATGACTAGGATCGCTTGTTTGAGTGCGCCTGGGTACGAAGGCGCCGTTGCTGGGGTTGCGGGTGCTTTTGACGTCGTCTGTGATTGCATTTCTGCTTCCGCAGTGGCTCCCTTGCCCTCGACGGTGTAATTGTTGAGAGATGACGCATCGTCGGATCGGCAATTCAAGGGATTATCTGTCAGGAGTCGCTCAGCTCAGCCAGACACTCAACCAGACACTCAACCAGATGATCAGGAGAAATACTGAGTGCCGGATGGTACCTTCTGCCATAATGAATCAAACAGTCCTTCCACGATGATAAGCCAGAAACTCCAAAACGGACTCAAAACATAGAGCAGATGTGGTGAAAAGTGATTTGGGTGTGGGGGTCGCAAGTGGGTCAGAGGTGGTGGCTTCATTAAAACCATTGACTGTGGAAGTACATCAATATCCATAAGGTTAGGCCTTTACCTTCGGGTCGGCTCCTTAATGTCTGATCTAAGAATCGCCTTGTTCTTACTTGGCTGATGCTCGAAAGCTAAAACGAAACGTGTGGAACGGTCAAAGCGGATTGGCGTCGCTAAAAATCGACCGACAGATAGCTTGCTCGGGAAGCACAGCTACCCGCGTGGCCGTGCGCGGATTGCCCCCGGACATACGATAGCTGTGCATACTTCCCCCAACGATCCCGAAGCGATGGGGTGGTCAGCAAGGTGGGCACGAACATGACGAGGAGTATCCTTAAATTATTTTACCTTGGTTTACTAAATAAAAAATCGAAGAAAGGGGACGCAAAGTCGCCGAAGGAAGGCCACATGCACGTTCTCTCGGCATTCTAATGTGCGGGACCACCTTCCGTAGAAACTCGTGCTACGCACAATTCGCCGAATCCCTCCTGTCCTGCACCGCCCTCCTCGCCTCCCCCAAGCAATCGTAACTAAACAACATCCTATTCACACACGCTCGCGTAAAGTCCGGAAGTTCCTCCTCAGACAGATATCCTCTTACCATATCCTGTGTCTCCCTACTGAGTTCATACTCCACTCCGATCGTCCGACTCAAAAGCTGCACTGCACTCGCCCTCGGTCTCCGCACGTGATCCCACACCTTTAACCTTCGTGTCACCTCGCCCACGTCCGTGACTCCCTCCATGACCACCCCTAGAGCTCCTGCATCCTCGATCGCCATCCCCGCGCCGTTGCCAAGTGTCGGAAGCATTGGGTGCGCAGCGTCGCCGAGGACGATAAGGCGGTCCTTGTGGTAGGTAGGCAGAGGGTCGCGGTCCGCAACTTTCCAGAGGTACATGTCGTCTTCATTACAGTAGTCGAGCATTTTGTGGAGAGAAGGGTGGAAGCCCTGAATGCGGTCGCGGGCAACTTGTTTTGACGTCTGCGTTTTCCATTTCTGTTCGTTGGCGGGGAGGTCGTCGACGGCCGCGTAGAAGCCTAAGTTTTGGAGGAGATTGCTATAAAGAGCGGCGATGTTAGTGGAGGCTAGTTTTCAAGTTGAGTGATATGACTTACTCTCGACATGGGTATCGCAGAATCATCCGATCTCGTGTTGTCCCAAAACTGACGGAGGTGCCATGGGGCGCAAGCTCCATAAATTCCCTTAATTCCTTGTCCTCCATGAGTGCCTTAGTTGGCACGCAAACCCGCACATTGCTTATTCCGCTCAGCTTCGCAGGCCTCTCTTCTCCATCTTTCATAATGGCTTTGTGGGCTTTCGATTTCACGCCGTCCGCCGCAACTATGAAATCCGCCCTTAATATCTCCCCATTATGCAGGGTAATCGAGCCGGCAAAGTCAAAATGCATTGCCGAAACTCCCTCGACAATTTCCACCGGCACACCTGCACCCTCCTTTGTGGTCGCCAGATCCCTTAGACAATTGTGCAGATCCACACGGTGCACCGTCATCCATGGCGCTCCGTACTCCTTCTCGAGATTGGCCAACGATGACCGCCATAGGACTTGGAATGGCCGCTGTGCTGGTGCCGCTTGGATGATTACCTCTTCGGTGCAGTGCACCATACGAGCACTCTTAAAGTCGACGCCAAGGCTTCGTAGGACCGTATTTGCATTGGGGGATATACTTATGGCGAAGCCGACCTCGCGCTTATTGCTGTACTTTTCTAGGACGATGACTTTGTGGCCGGCTTGACGGAGTGCTACTGCAGCAGCTAGGCCGCCGATGCCCGCCCCGATGATTATCACGGTCAGTTTGAAAGACATCTTGAAGAAGAAGACAACAGAAGTAAGATCAGGAAGCTAACCGTATCTATGTAAACCTACCGATGACTTGTGGATTCGTTGAGAGATAAGTAAGCCTTCGTTCAGGCTCTATTATTGGGAGCCTTGAAGTATGACAATTATTAGACGGACAGAAAACATCTCAACTGTTTCTTCCCGGGCCTCTCCAGCCGCTCCGGCGATATTAAAGCAGGGGCCGAAAGCACGCTCTGAACACCGCGTCAGGCAGTCGGTGATGGGTCCAACTTCGGCGATTTCGGAGTTTGCAAGTAGGTAGGGCTACGCTAGGCTTTCAAGTTCACCTATAAGGTTGAATCAACAACAATGACCTTCAGGGCATCATTTTCGCATTGAAAATGCTTAACCTCTTGTTTCTAGCTTGTGTTGTTGCAGGCGTGATCTGGTTTCTCGCAACACCTTTGCGGACAGGACTATGGCGCTTTCCGGGACCATGGTGGCGTCGGTATACAGGTAGCCAATATCACAATCCTGCTGATGCCTTGGCTTATAAGGTCTAACATGTGACTAGATCTATTTCAAGTGCTCGACACATACCATGAGCGAACGCGTCTGGCTATCGGGCGCCTGCACATGGAGTACGGCCCTGTGGTCCAAATTGGTCCACGCACCCTCATTTTCTCCGACCCAGCCATGATTGAACAAGTGTATGGCAATAGGTCACCACTTCCCAAAGTATGTGATTGCAGACTGCCTGTACCCCACGAGCCATGGCTAAGTCGGGGCAATATCCTCTTAGAGCCATCACTTTCAGCCGTTGCGACATGAGCTCAACGGCGTTGTTTATCCGAATATCTTGGCCATGGAGAGTACCAAAGATCATGCGGCTATTAAACGACCGATTGCGGGCATCTATTCCATGTCTAACGTCACAAAGTCGGAACGCTTCATCGACGAGTGCATCCTTCAGTTTGTCCACCGGCTCGACCAGGAGTTCAACGGCAAAGGAAAGACGCTACCCGTTTACCAATGGGCGCACTTTTGTGGGCAGAAGCACATACTCGCTCTGATGATCGATCACTAACAATGCCTACACAGTTGCGTACGATACGATCATGAAGATTACCGCATCCGTGGACTTCGGACTCATTCGAGGTGAAGCTGATCGAGAGGGCATGTTCAGGGGTATCCATGAAGCTCAAAAATTCCGAGCCATGGTAGGTTGCACATGAAAGAAAGCGACGCTTTGCCGTTCGCTGACGGCATGCAACCATGCAGGGCGTCTGCATGCCTTGGATGTACGCAGTTCTCAAGAGGAGCCCATTGGCTACGGTGATGGTCAAACGCATGGGCTCCTTCCCACGCCGAGCACGCGAACTCATCCAAAGCAGGAGGGCGAAGGGAGTAACAACAACAAAGAGCAATGACCGTGAGGACCTCCTCGACCAGCTCCTGGAGACGAAAGAGAAGTTTCCACAGACCGTCGATGAGCTTGTCCTACACGGCTACGCCACGACACCGCTCTTCGCTGGCGGCGACTCGGTCGCTGCCGTTATCACAGCCGTGGTCTACTTCGTCGGCAAGCACCCCTCCGTCGCCGCCAAACTGCACGCCGAACTCCAATCCTCCGGCCTCCAGATGCCGCCGCTCTGGGTCGAGATCCAGAAAATACCCTATCTCGACGCAGTCATCCACGAAACTTTCCGCTGCCTTTCCCTCGGCGCAGCGCTCTCCCGCCGCGCGATCCCGCCCGGTCGTGAGTTCATCCTCAACGACGGCCGCCGTGTGCCACCCGGCACGGCAGTCGCGATGTTAGGCTGGGCGACCCAATTCAACCAAGACATCTACGGCGCGGACGCGCACCAGTTCCGGCCGGAGCGGTGGCTCATCGTGCCCACCGAGAGCCCGGACGAGTATGCGGAGCGGCTGCGCTGGATGAACAAGGCGGACTTGACCTGGGGCGCGGGTGACCGCGCCTGCATGGGGAGGAATATTGCGCGGTGTGAGATCTACAAGCTCGTGGCGACGCTGTATTCCATGTTCGATGTGAGTGGGGCCTTTTCTTTTTGTCTTCGCGCACGAGGAACGACGATTCGAATCGGACTGACCATTTGGGGCAGATTCAACTTGTGGACCCAGCGAAGGAATGGAAGCTCAGGGAGGCTCTGGGGGTGAAGCCGGAAGGTGTGGAGGCGACGCTTAGTTTCAGACCGGGTGCGAGCCTCGATCATCTTCGAACAGCGAAGTAAGAGATGAGCCTGGGCTGCCGTTCAAGGTGACATGAAGCACCGCAATCTCTTGCTCGGTTTGCCACACTCCAAGAAACAAATACTGAAGAAGACATGTAAAATTCGATGGATTAAAAAAACGACTACCTGACCAACCTCACAACACACTTCTCTCCCCTGAGTTCCCCCTTCCTCACCATCTCCATCCCCACCAACACCTGCTCCAATCCGCCTTCCAGTAGCCTGACAGGGTGATGTCTCAAGCGTCCCTCATCAAGCAACCGCTGCGCCACCGCCCACAACCTCTCCCCGTACGCCAGATCCTCCTTGCTCGGTGGCCGTCTGTATGGCTCTGGCCACACGGACCCCTCACCGAAGAGGGAAGGTCCTAAAACCCAGTCCGTCTTGACCGTGGCGCGCGTGGCGACGCGCTGTTCGAAGGGATCAAGGGAGACGTATTTGCCTCCTGCCCGACCCAGGGCCGCGAAGCAGAAGGCGGTGGATTCGACCGTTGTGATGCAGTCGAGCGCGTAGCGGAGATTGTTTTTGGTATAGGCCTTCTATGCAGGTATGAGGCGAGAACTT
>Ga0335072_10002124_pt1 | contig 31219 bp, 27 predicted proteins | sample Lox_Sample_21_FD_206725 | JGI IMG/M metagenome (GOLD analysis project Ga0335072, IMG submission 206725) | Soil microbial communities from Loxahatchee National Wildlife Refuge, Florida, United States - Lox_Sample_2.1 | ecosystem: Environmental > Terrestrial > Soil > Wetlands | place: USA...
TAGTGGTGCTGTTACTTTTCTAAGGAGCTCGTCGCCGACCGAGTATGACATTGAGTAGCTAGGCACGCGGTGCTACCACAGCAGGTGTAATTCCAACAATAAATAACTGTCGTGGCACGGACCTGTTATTCCCTGCAAACTACCAACCACGGTCTCTGAAACTGCCCTCCGAGCTATAAACTCGTCCAGGAGCCGCGTCAGCTACCCGCTTTGCTTCGAGCTACACGTATATAATACCTAGCTTATTCCCATATAACTTCGCCTCTCAGCGATGGTCGGGGTTCCTCACAGCACTGGCTGTCGTACTTGTGTTCAACGTCGAGTGAAGGTTCGTTGTCAACAAGTCATCTGAAGAACTCTCCTCCACTCTCAACTAGCCGTGCTAATGACCGCAGTGTGATGAAGCGCGACCTGCCTGCGCAAGATGCAATGCTCATGGCGTAAACTGTCCAGGATATGTTAAAACCTTTAAGTTCGTAGACCGGGCATATCGTCGGTCTCAACCGCAATGTAATAACATGTGGACTTCGCAACAAGGCTGTAGCACTGCCGTCTCTTCTGCTCCAAATTTGGCCGCTGAGTCATCAAGTTCTCCAGAGACATCGATAGTTCAATCCTCTAGGAGCTTACTAGACCGGGCTACTGCCACGATAAGTTCCCCGAGTATCAACCAAACTCAATGCCTGTCGCGCTGGATAGCAGATGTATCGAAATCCCATTCATCAAACCCCGATGAAATGGCGATTCCCAAATTGTTCTACTTTCTCACTGCGCGGTTAGGAACAAGTAATGCTCTTGACATGGCCATTCGCTGTCTCACAGTACATCATTTGGGTATCACGCAAGACAACGAGCAAGCTGTTCGATACAGTCGGTTTGTCTACGGAAAGGCACTGTCCAGCTTACAAAAAGCAATATACAATCCTGCGCAGGCGACGACATCCACAACAATCTGTGCCACGATGGTTTTGTGCCTTTACGAGGTATGCGATGGCTCCCTGATTTAGATCTTGACCACGCTTAGTGCTAAGCTTGCCATTCCTAGCTATTCGTATGCACGAAATCTGACTCATGGATGAAGCATGCAGAGGGAGCCAGCAAACTGATACAGCTCCGAGGCCCACAAAGCTTCCGAGATGAGTTTGATTGCGCTACACTGTTGGCTTTTAAGGGCCTGTTGGTACGGCTTTCTATCCTCAATTTGCTGTCTACAATATTTTTTCGAACATATACTTTTACAGGATGACATACTAATTAATCTAAGATCATGGAAGCCTTATTCGCAGGTAAACATTGCTTTCTTGATCGGGAAGAGTGGAGGAATCTCGCATTGCAACTCCCAGGTGATAAAATATCAGCCCAGTTCTATGAGAAAACCGAAGAGTTCTCCAAATGCCTTGCAGTGTGTCCAGGACTAGTGAAGGAAGCATATGCACTTCGTTCTCCTGATTCAATTCCGGAAGCAGCCCAGGTTTTGAGCTTGTTGCACCGTACCATTGAAGTCTACGACCGCTTGCAACAATGGTTCGAAGGCTTCATTAAATTTGCTCCGTCGCCAGAAGAAGTTATGTCATCATCGCGAGATTCATTGTATCCGGTAGTCTACCATTACCACAATGCTTCCATCGCAACCGTTTTCTGCTCTTATAATGCGACCGCTATTATATTCCGCAAGATTCTCATGGAATTTAAATACGCAGATTATGCCGACGAGATATCGCAGTCCGTGGACAATATATGCAAATCAGTCGAATATTTATCTGAAACAGGCATAATGGGTCCATACAGGTTGGGATTTTCTATGAGAATTGCGTATGAAGTATCTACAATTACGACGAAACTCTGGATTAGGACGTGGTTGGTACGACTTCAGAAGTTTTATGGCTCAATTAGCCTGGAAAATTATCCCCCTATTGAGGTTCCAAATAATTGAATTTAGCCATCGTTATTTCTAATACATACATAAATATGAAATTCCAATACAAACTCTTATACAGGACCCAGAGGTAGGAATTATGGCCCTAGTCCACGACTATAGGAGCGTATAAGCGCAAAATTGAGGGCGCCGTTAAGGGTAGTTCATCAACATCTAATAAACAGACGATAGAGCTTTTATAGTATTCTCCGTAGAGTTAACCGGTCTCAACTTTACCCGACTCGTATGGCGGTACTCTAGCAGCCTTACTTCCAAACGCCAAAGGCTCAATGGCTATTCGCGCCATTACCAGAAGTACCACAATGCCAACCTCCATGGCGAATCCCATGCCAACAAGATATTGCCAATCTCCAATAAGCGGGTCGAATTTGATGCTACCGAACTCGACCAGCAAAAGATATATGACTCTGATAAGGTATAGTGGAAGTGTGGCGACTACGAACCAAAGCCCTCGCTGCGCGGCCCTCTCGAGTTGATGTAGGATGCGAAACAAGATGTATTTGACGATGATTACCAGGTAGACGAATGTAACCATCAGTATTATCGCCCCAACTTTGATACAGGTCAGGTTCAATATGCATCCCGCCACCATGAACAGGATCACGGCCGCGATTATCGGGAAGCGCATGCACTGCAAAAGCCTTTTGAGGATCGGATATGACGGTGGTAATGTATCTTCGCGGCCCATTCCTATGCTGTTGCTCAAGACATAGTTAGATGAATACAAGATTAAGGCAAGGTGGAAGATTGAGGCACCGATACAGAGGAACATACCACCAGAGCACCGTGAAGATCAGCTCTATAAGCAGTGGCGACAATCCAATGCTTTGGAGAATGACTTCCGCAATTAGGAGGCTTCGGCTGGGGTTCTCGACCGCGAGATAGAGGGAGAAACCGACGATTCGAACTGCATATCCATCACAGACGTCAGTCACATCAATCTCAATATCATCAGACCACATATATTCGACCTTCGACCGCAAGTTCCCCGTCTTCTCCCCGCAGACAGAGAAGATTTTGTCAAACAAGGAATATGCGGCGGCCGGTCGGTCAAAGCAGATTCCATGGGGTGAAGCTTACTCAGTGCGAAAGCGACGAGGAAGTTTAACGCAGCTCTGAAGAAGCTCGAGAGCGGATTCTTGCCGCCCTGTGTCTGGCCGCGGTGCCGTATTTGGATATATCTGACACAAAACTGTACGGGCAAGACAGCGCCGAAGATTGCAACTTCTGCGATGGCAAGATTGTGCCGTTCTGGAGAGGTGGGCAGCACTGGGTTGGCTGGGAGACTGAAAGACATGTTGCTGCACCGTATACACTAGGAGGTTGTGAGTTCTCCTTTATTGGCTTTGTAAAATAACGCTGCTGGTAGCCGATTTTGGAGGTGGGATGTCTCGTTGATGGTTGTTGAACGTTGTTCTTAATGCCCACGGGTTACTCTATTATATATATATATATATATATATGGGTTAGGAGGCGTTACTGTCTTCACGACTCTGCCCCTCTCCGCAAATAGGCTTCATGCTGCGAGTCTTATGTCGCGTAGGCCTCGGGCAGGCCGTGATATTCCCCCCATCTTGCGCATCCGCGTCACAGAAATGGCTCGGGGATGTCAAGCACCCTGGTCATTTAACGCTTCTGCGAATGAAATGGATTGTGCCTGGTAGCAGGTAGCCACAATATTGGGTATGCAGCAATACAATTATACAAACACCAAAGATCTATCGCGAATGAGATATCTTCATTTCCCACTCTCCTGCGTAGAAGAATTTCTGTGCGAGGGTGGACGTGGCGTTGAGCTCGGTGTATGTGACCTTTTTGGGACTAGTGTGGGTGGCTTGGGTGGCTTTGTGACGTAGCTTGATACCTCAACTTTAAGCCGTATTACTACTGTATCGACCCATATCTGGGAAATGCCTCACAGAGCCTGAGTGATACTTCAGGTCATGTTCATATATCCATGCATCAGCTGAACCTGTTAGTCGGTGTTACTAAGCGGGCATCTTGAGCCAAGGAGCCTATCGTGCCTACAGAAGAGTCACTGAGTACTGACTCACCCAGGGTGTTTCCTGCTGAGAATAGGCAGCGATTAGGGGACTTTTAGTGTATAAATACTGGGCCTTAAGCCTAGTATAGTGATCTAATTTAACAGTCTTTTAGGGAGCCACCAATGGTCGTTACATCTTACGTAATCCGCCTAGCCTGCTAACAGAACCGTGATATCCTGAAACGCTATGGATCACAATTTCATAGGCGCGTCCATAAATCATTTTAGTGGCCGAAGCAACACCGAACGTCCCACTTACTCTGTTGCATAGCATAACGTCCATCGCGGCATCTAGCACAGCTTCCCTTTCATTTTCATCACAGTATTATGACCCGCAGCCGCAGCACAGATCTTATCTAGTAGCTATTCACTAATATGCCATCAGCTAATATTTGGCTCCTGTTTAAAGAGCTGAGTTGGTGCTATTCAGCGTTCAATCGTATCATCGTGGCTCGCGATTTCAAGGTTATCTGGGTACGCGATATGTGGCTGGGCTGACGCTACGGAATTATTTTCCTCCACATCACGTGCCCATCTTCCATCTCCACAACTCGGCTTGACTTGAGGTTGGTTTACTCTTCAGGTTTGTCTGAAACATCCGGCTTTCGCGTGCTCTCCCTCAAGCTGATCAATCTGGTGGCGTGCTAGGCATCGCGCCATTACTTCAACGCAATGATAAACAATCTTGTCACATAGCAATTCGGGCACATTGCCCTCGGGGCATGGCTCATCTTACTGACAACGGGACACGTCTTCATTGATCATAGACGTTGGACCACCCCGCTCCGGCAGTTCGCTGTAGAGTTTTAAATATTAAAATTTGTCCCTTGCATTTCATACCGTGTCCCATACTGCAGACTTCTCTGAGACCGTTCTCTAAAGGCAAGTTGCTCCATATATAGTTTTCCAACTTTTCTGGACACTATCATATTGCTATACGTCTTGTACCTTAATTATGGACGCACAAAGTCCATATGTCTCAAATTTTGTAATAGGCATCCATTTGGTAATTTTCGAAAGATATTTCGGCCCTTTACGCGCAAGGTTTTCTAGTATCGGTGGCTTGGCTACAACAGCGTTTTCACTAACTTTCAGCGTTGTCCAGTTTGTTTGAAAACGGCGCAAAATTTTCAGCGCTCCTTGTCTATATACGGCGCAGCAAGATATATCTACTACACCGGACATAAATTGGTGAAGTAGCTCCACTATTAGTCACACGCTACTCGCTCCTTCCTCATAGACATCAATCAACTTAAATCAGCATGGATATAACTTCCTCCTCCCGCACTCTGCTCTTACCTCAACTGGTCAACAGCTCCAACCACATCCAGTTGTCAGCAGCCAATGGTCATTGCGAACACAACAACCTATATACTGAGATTACAAAGGCAGTGCAGCCTACTCCACCGAGCGTTCGCATCATGGCATCTGGTCGTTGTACAGCAGTATTCATTTCAGGCAGACGAAAGATTCCATGTGATTGTCCGCAGGGCATATTTGGTATTCAGCAAGGTGCACACGATGACCCAGAATGTCAAGACTGTGCACATCCTCTTTCCCAGCATGAGGATGCCAGTTCTGCTCCAGCTCAGGATTCTTCCCAGAGTAAGCTCCCTACCATCAACTCCCTAGCAATGGTATCTAAATGGTTGCTGATTGAATTCGTCCAGGTCCTTCAGGAACGTCTCTGATTCAACCGGCTCTTGAAACTCCTGAAACCTCATTCTTCGACCCGTGTGAGACTCCGCGCGATGATACGGTAGCTGCGCTCTGGGAACAGCTTCAGCAGGTTCGGGTCGTTCTTGTTCGAGGCACTCCTACTAGCGGCAAGTCATCCTTAGCTCGTAATCTCAGATCATATGTGAAGAGGACAAAGCCGAGCGTACAAATATATTCATTTAGTTGGGTGGACGATTCCGATTTCCCTGATGGACTCCATCGATCCTCTCAATACAATCTGTTGCTCGACTACATCACGGGGCGACGGGGGACAGCAGAGCACGATTGGCTGATGATGCAAAACACGCTGCTGATTATTGATGAAGCGCAAATGTCATACGAATGTCGTCCTCTATGGAACGACTTCCTCAAACCCCTGGCCTCTGGTTCGACAGGAGGTCCTTTAGTCATCCTTTTCTCATCTTATGGCTCGCCTTCTGAAGTTCCTGTTCGAGTTATCCCTGGATCAGCTCCAATTCACCTCTCTGTTCAACAACGGGTCTCTGTCCGTCCTCTTCCTGAGAACAACCCAATCGTTTCTTTGTACTTCACACGCTTAGAGTTTGACGATGTTGTGGCACGAGTCTGCAAGTACAGTAGTAAGGATGGGCAACCTTTCCTTCCATCGTCGGAGCTGCTAGAGTATGTTTGGGAATTTACCAACGGACACCCAGGGGGAACGAGAGCTGTGCTTGACGCCTTAATTCACTCTGAGGTTAGTATTTTAATTCTCTAGTTTTAACAGTTAGATTTTAGCTAATAGTCTCAATTCATCAAACTAGCAATTAAGACCATTTCGAAAGACAAGTTCTTCGATATCTCTTGATGCTGCGTTAGAATTTCTTGACAACGACGAAGATCTGTTCACTTGTCTAACAAAGGGAGGTCAAGGCTTTAAACGTAGCCTGCCTAAAGTAGAGGCGTTAGAAGAAAATTCGGCTCTCGCACAGTTCCTCCGAGAGGTCCTTGCTCTCAACCGGTCAAATGACGACTTAGAGTCAAACCCCGCCCTTAGTCATTGCTACAAAAAAGGATGGCTTCAGGCAGAATTGTCAGCAGAAGGCAAGACGACCTATATCTTCCCTACAAGGATTCATCAAAGGTACAAGCTTTCTAGTGTTTATAACTGCTATTACTATAAACTAATATCATCTTAAGGTATGCTGAGTTTCTACTGCGTACTAGGGCCCCAGATTTCCCTTTAGATCAGTTTCCTTCTGCCAAGGACCTATGTTTCGCTGTCATACGCAAGTTCTCTCATGTCTCACTAGCCTCTACTAAGCGAGGTCTTGGTGCTGGCGCTGTAGAGCGGCCGATGGAGTCTCAATACCAGGATGAATTTTGCCGGGCTTGCTATCTTGTGCTTGGTGGTAACGTGCACCTCATCTCGGAGTGGGCAGGAAGGTTGCTTGGAGGTCGGGTAGATTTTCAAGTAATGCCTGTTAAATGGGCTATTGAATGTGTTAGGGAAGGGGACAGGCTTGAGGATCACATTGCGAGATTCCTGCCAGAAGGCAAGTACTACAAATGGATTATGTCCGAAGAAATTAAGGAGTATATTTTACTGGATTTTCGGAAGTCCAAGCCTCGGAAGGTTAGAGGTATAGTCATATTTTCTATTCCTCTAGGTCGACGAAGGCTAATCAGGCTAGATAACGTTCCATTCCTTTATTTTATCGTCTTCTCCGACGACTATACTAGCTACGAGACCTACGACGCAAAACTGAATCTGGTAGGGGAGAGAATGGCTTTATTACAGTAGACATCTTTCAGCAGTGCTATCAACAGTTTAGAGCATAGCTCACGCGCCTGCTACTCTTGCGGCTCTTGTATCTTTTGTCATTAAGGAGGAGTGTAGGTTAGTAGATATTACTATGAATAGGGAGTTAGGCAGCCTAGTTAGCAGGACTAGCACCGCCTAACATACATAAGCAGCTATAGGACTTTACTCCTTGTTCTTTACGCTTTGCATTGATTAGAGAACTTAGGTTGAGCCTTTGACATTCCAGCGGTTTGTCCAACGATTCCGCCTTGGCCATCAGAAGAATCAAATTCAGGAGTAGAGCACCCGGACACGCTGGATAGCATGACGAATTTGGCATCGATGTACCGGCGTCAAGGACAGCTGAAAGAGGCAGAAGAGCTGGAGAGATTCAAGTCAGGGAGATGGGACAATAAACGCAAGAGCCGGAGCATAACTCTACGCTGACTCGCATAATTAAGCTCGTGGGAAAGTAATAGGATAATGGGTTATGGAAGGAGGCTGAGGGGCTGGAGGTGCAAATCACGGAGACGCGTTTAAGGGTGCTAGTGTAAATAAGATCAAGTATGGAGTTATGTTGAACTGCTTTCCGAGTGGTGTGCTATCATTAGTGCCTTGCAGATTTACGTCTGTGCCAATGTCAGGAGGAACATGAAATATGCCCCAGTGTTTGTAATCTATGGTAGTCTGCAAAGTGCAGCCATAACCGCTAGATTCCTGGTTCATGTCTGCTTCGTTGTAGGGCTGGTGCCTATAGCGATGGAGTTTTACAAAGGGAAGGGTCATCATGTAGTGTTTTCGAGGTCGGAGGAGAGGAAGAACTAGAGGGAGTGTTGTCAAGGTCGGAGAAGGGAAAGGGAAAGTGGGAGGGAGCAAAGGTGATACGCCAAGACTAGAAGTTGGGGTTCCTGGCTGGAAACATGCTCGGGACAAATCAAATTTTCATTGAACAATTCCCAATTTATGAACAAATATATTCTCAATCTAAGGGTATCTCCTCTCCCCTGAACGCCCTCAAACGCCCTCAATGCCTCCCATGCCAACTCCCCATGCCAACTCCCTATATCCAGCACTAGCACTAGCACTACACCCAATCAAGTAGGACTAATCCCCCCGGCACTCCCCAACGCCTTACTCTTCCTCCTCTTCGGCTTCGGCATCCCTGGCGTCTTCGGGCTCTTATCGCCCTTACTCCCCTTCCTCGCACTCAACAGCGGCAAATTCGTGTCCACAGTGACTTTCTCCGGCGTCGGCGGTCTCGTCGTCCTTAGGCTGTTTTGGCTCTGCGAAGCACTTTTTGACCCCGGAAGCGATTTGAAACTAGATTGTTGGCCTTTTCGGCCGGTGGTGGAGAGGTGGAACTCTCCAGGGTGCCCAGTGATGGGGTTCTCGTCCATGTATTCGTCTGCGTAGCGGAGGGTAAGGTCGAGGGATTCTGCAAGAAGGCGGGAGGATGCGTAGGTGCTATTGTTGGCCGATAAGGGGAGGGATTTCTTGGAGCTGGTGCTCTGAAGTGAGTCTGGCATGGGTGTGGACTCTTTGCTTGCTTGAGGGAGTTGGGATTCGGTGGTTTTGGTGCGTACGCGTGGAGGAGGCAGATATGTGTGGCCGAGGGCCGGGGTAAAGTTTGGAAGGGAGGATGCGGTGGAGACAAATTTATTGAGAGAGTTGAATATTGACAGCTGAGAAGGTTAGTGCTTGTAAGATGGTGGGTATGGAGGAGACTGACCAGTCGGCTCCCAATTACGTCTCCTACTGCTGGAGCCATATAGATATTCTCCCCCATAACGAAGTACGTGGAATGGACTGTGATCTCGTCCTCTTGGCCCGCCCTTTTCCTCCTCGTCTGCTTCCTAATAACCCACACACCAGTTCCCGTTCCCGGCGCCATCTCCGCCGGCTCCTGGGCCACAATATACTCAAGTCCAGACATTGTCTTCAACCGGCCTTCGAAAGCTTCACGGGTAGCAATAATGGGAAACATGTTTTGATTGTACTGTGCTTGGTTGAACAAAACCGCATTGTTGGAGGTCTGGTCGAAGAATGGCGATCTGGCGAAGTAGAACAGCACTGCGGCGAATTAGTTAAAGATGCCAGAGAGCATAAAGACATACCCGAATTGGAATGAATGCCCTGCATCTCCTGAGCTAGCAGAGGACTGTGCCATTGTATCTCATCCAAAGGCGGATCAGACGCGCGCCCCGCCATGGTGGATGAGGCCGAAGTCTTGTGGATGGATGGGCGCTGAAGGAATCCGGGGTACAAGCCGCTAATTTGGCGCTACAGCAGGCTTCAGCCTCAACTCACGTTACGAAACTTTTATCCTTTAGCAGTTTTCAACGTGAGTGGCTCACACCACACAATCGTGACGAAACTGGCCGAACACCGTTATTAGAATACACGGCCAAGATGGATCTCCTCTCCTCAATCCGCAAAGAAGGTTCCCGTGGCGGGGTAGATTTCAAATGGTCTGACGTAACAACCTCCCAACACCGGGAGAACTACCTCGGACACTCCCTCATGGCGCCAGTCGGGCGCTGGCAAAAGAACCGCGATCTAACCTGGTACGCGAAAGCCGATTCCGGTCCAGCCGGCAGCAGCACAGAGACGGCGGAAGAGAAGAAGGCGCGAGAGAAAAGGGAGGAGATGAGAAGGATTAAAGAGGCGGAAGAGGATGCGTTGGCTAGGGCGTTGGGGCTGCCGGTTGTAGATCGAGGTACTAATAGCGTGGGCACGGGGGCAAATAGCATTGATGTCGGGGAGGTAAAGCGGGTTATCAAGGAGACGGAGGTGGGGGACGATGAGATTGAAGACGTGGGACGTGGGCGAGGATTCGGTGGTTTTGTGGGAAAGATGGACACCAATGGTCCAGATCGATCCTCAGAATTAGACATCAACATACAAAAAGGCGGACTGATGGGCGGAGATAGTACGCCGAGGCGAGTGAAGCGGCCTGCGAGGGCGGAAGATAGGAGCAGAAGCCGAAGTCGCAGCAGAGATAGGAGACATAAGAGACATACTCACCACGAACGCAGTCGTGAGCGCGACAGTGGCGGAGGAAGATATCTCCATCGAGAACGAGATACCGACTCACGAGCCTACGAGAGGCGAAATAGAAGTCACAGCCCACATCTCCGGGAGCGCCAATACCGCAGCCGTAACGAGCGTGAGCGGAAAGACAGAAGTCGCAGCCCCCAAATAAGAAGAGAACGGAGCCGCAGTCCTGCCAGGAAAGAAGAGAGGCGCTATCGATCCCGTAGTCGAAGCTCCTCGCCACCACGCCGCGATAGGAGAGATGATCGAGAGCGAGATAGGGATAGGAGAGGTTTAGGGGCGGAGTATAGAGCTGCGCAGAGTCGGAGGAGTCGGCCTCCTGATCCTCGCGAGAGGGAGAGTAGACGAGGGGTCGGGGAGAGATGGAGATGAGCAGCTGCGTTTAGAAAATTATTGAAACTGTAGCATAGCGAAAGGGAAGGCGAAGGAGAGCTTTTGAGCTGTGATTATGATTATGTTTGCAAACAGATTCGAATCCCTGTGATATCCTATGGACAAATACCCTCGAATGAGGTTTCTATCTTCTACAATTTATACCGAACCACGCCTATATGAACCATGCTATCTACATCTACAAACGTCCATCCTATTCCACTGGACTGCACATGCCCGTCTATTAAGATACAATATTTGTAGAAGCATTGATTAAAAATGACAATCTACCCACTTGTTTTATGCGCCGTTCGGCAACGTATACGCGTTCGGCGCCCCTATCTGGCGCTGCACGGGAATACTCTGCACATACGCTGTCGCTCTCGCCATCATCTTAGGAAAGTACTGCGCTATAAACATCTCACTGTTTTCATCAGAAGTCAGCCGAGCTCCTAAAAAAAAAATAGAAGAACTCACGTGTAATAACTATGCTCAGCACTATGCTCATTCACCAAGTTATGCGCCAACTCATGCGCCACCACAATCCACCACCAACTAGCGGCCTCCACGCGGCCCTCACTTGGACTAAACTCGACCTTCCTCGCATGTAGCTGCTGGAAAAAGCGGAAGTTGCAAAACACGCTCCCTTGCGCGTTGAATGCGATCGTGCTCCCAACCTCATCATAAAAGATATGAAGCGCACGTCTCGGGATACCATATACGTTGCCAACTTCGTATAATAAAGTTGCGAAAACGTTCAACGCGGCGGCGTTAGAGGAGAGGAAGTCCGCAGCGGAGATGGTCAGGTCACGGGAGACGAAGATCCGCATACCGTTGGCTGCGTCACCTGCGTGGGTGATGTTGTGCGCCGGGCGGCTATCGCAATACGAGGCTTGTTCTTTGACGGTCGTGGTTGACGGAGGAGAGAAGAGGGTTGAGGAATCGTGGGGCCGGGAGGACTGAATTGCGTTGAGGAGGTTTTGGTGGAGGGCGGCCGGGGAGGTGACCTTTTCGATCTCGCCTGGTGGGCGGACGCCAGGTTTGAGGCCGTGAGAGGTTTCGTCGTAGTATGAAGGGGGAGCATTGCCATTAGGTTGCAGGGCAGTTTCTTCTTCATGGTCGTGGTGGTTACCAGTAAAGAAGTTTTGGAGATGTTGTTGGGCTTCGTGGCCGTCGATACCCAGACGACGAGTTAGTCCTGAAAAGAGGCCTCGAGATTTCTTGTGTTGTGGTGGCATTGGGGAGTTCTCTGGTGAGTCGTTCCCGAATGCACCAGGCATAGCTACTTCCTGGCCAGATTTGCGTCGCTCTTCACCTGCAGCTGCCGGCACCATCTGGCTCTGCTTCCAGAGTTCTTCTTGCTCTCTGATCCGTTTCTGCTCGGCTTCCAGCTGCTTTCGCCGTTCATCTTCGGCGATGCGTGCGTCAACAGCCTGCGCCCTGAGAATGCGATCGACATTGAATCCACGACGCTTCAGGCCCTGCAGGTCCGAAGTCAAAAGAAACTCAAATAGCGCAGTAGACTGATTATTGGGTCTCGAGAGAAGTTGTGCCACAAGAGCTTGGCTAACATGATACATGTCGTAATCCCGAGTAATCCATAAGACCCATCCCTTCCGCTGATCATGATTCAAAGTGGCTGTCTGTTTCGCAGTATGTGATACAGTATAGCCTTTAAGAGATCGTCGCAGGCTTATATTGCTGACCATTTCAACACTGAGATTTTTCTCGAGCCAGCGGCTATCATGTCTGATACTGTCAGCAGGGAATTCATGTAATAATAGCTTCGACCTCTCGAGTATCCGTTTGCGGAGCTTTGGAGTGACGTCCTGCTTTTCAACCACATTGCCTAGCCGTACATCGTCTTGCACGAGTGTGCTAATCAACGAAGATCCGAGAGCAAGGTATAAGTTCTCCAATGACTCTTCCAAGGGGGCACACAATAGAGCCTCTTTGAAAATGCGGTAGGTAGTATAGTCGTCAGCGACAACGATCCTGTTGGCTGGCTGCAATGACCATTGTTTGATCCCGACATCTTCATCGTCATCATCGAGGTCATAGGACCCATTCTTTACCGTCTCGTTTTCTTTCACAGGTTTACCAGGTATGTCTCTTGTTGCCAAGAGAAATGAGGAAAGCTTCATCTGCTTGAACAGAGTCTTGTCGCGCTTCAGGTCCGGTAATGCGTCTGCCAACATCCTCAAAAGTGAGAGGTACTTGTCTGGACTTTGCACTATGCCAAGCACACGAGCCGGCTCTGTGGCAAGCATAGAAGCCACCTGTGACTTCGAAGGTTCATGCTTCGATCCGCAGTGAAGAAGAAACACATTAGCCTCAGGACTAAAGTCAACAAAGTCAAAGATATCTCTATAGGTTCCTGATTCGCCAATGAAACACATGCGAGGAGCTATGTGTTTGATGCCACTGGACCGATTCTCGGACCGTACTCTTGTCGAAACTGGAACTATTTGAGCATCGCCCAATTTTGAAGTGTGATTTTGGCCAATTTCTCCAAGTCTCGTAGCGAAGTAACTGAAGAGCGTTACTGCCTCCCGGTGCGACTTTGGAGGCTTTGCAATGAGCCGGTTTACACAGTCAGTCATAGGAGGGTTCTCAGCAACACCAAACTTATTCGCGTGCAAGACAAGGGGTTGTTGCAGCACGTTGAACCCAAGCAGAGCGGACTTTTCGTTCGTAAAGCATTGTGCTGGAGTGACAAGGCGCTTCTCGTCACCCTGAACGGGTAGAAAGGCAGTCTTTGTATCGCCAAGGTTGAATGAAGAATAGCCATTCAAAGAATGGTTCGCAATGAAATAGGTCATAGCTCTGCCCCGCATTGCCAAGTCGTCTGAGGCCATCATTTCGACCAGCTCTACTACGGAAGGGAATGCCCTTAGACCAAGAGAAGTGAGGAACCTTCCCTCTTGACTACCAGGACGATATTCCCCCTTCCCAGACCATTGAAGAATAGGTAAACCTAGGCTCCGTAGGGACTCCTTGGGCTCAAAGAGCTCACTGATCTTATACCGTTTTGAGGTTCCTTGTGTTGATTCCTGGCCTGCCGGTCCAGCTTCTGCCACACATATTGGTGTTGCCTTCAGCTTCTTTAGGTCTTCTGGCGGGATATCATCTCTAACAGACGCAAGATATTTTATCAGGTCGACGTGGCTCCACTTGGACTCTAACTTCTCTCCAATGACTGAAGATTCTGATGGACTTAGAAGACGCGCGAATATAGCATCCAATTCTACAGTCTTCCGTACCCCCAGAGCTGCAAGGAATTTCTCCTTGACCCCAGGGAAGCCAGTTACGATTGGTAAGTCGTCAAACAGCTTGACATTTGGGAAGTAAGCCTCTGTTGGGATTTTCATGCCGAGCTTTGTGGGTATACAAGAGAGCGGTTTGAGAAGATCAAGCACAGTCCCTTTTGAGCTTTGGCTAAGTGGTTCCCATTGTTTAGATATGATCGCGAGTACCTGACCCGAAAATCGCGCTGACCAAGTAATATCTTGATCTGTCGACAAACCATTACGCCCGCCGATCGATCCTACCAGAAATCGCAGCCATGGGATAACCTCCAAAGGCTCCCATCCGAGCGCTTGAAGTTCATTCGCAGATGACAACCGCGTCAGCTCAAAGGATATGGTATTTGCCGGAACGGGCATTTCTGGTGGAATCTTGTTTGGGTTCCTGTAGTACTTGATAGTACTCAATGCTACAATCTCACCTTGATTTTCGTTCTCGTGGACAGCGGCAATGGCGTTATCTAGAAGATCATTTATAGTGGCTGCATCAATCTCACCGGTAATGGCCTTTTTGCCCGCCCATCCTATAAAATGGATAAGTTGATCCTTGGTCAAAGCTTTAGCACCCAGTTCCTTCTTCACATCACCGACTGTGATCTCTGTGACAAGACCGAAGTCAACTAGCTTTTTGATGAACTTATTATCGTCTAATGGCGTCGGTATCACGGGTATCCCTTCCACAAAGCCGCTGAAATCCTCAGTGGCTATCCTCACTGAAGTTGTTGGAAGCACCCCTCGAGTGCTGTATATCTCAATGGAAGGCTTCTTGTATGTAGTCCAGAATGCCTCCTCAATAATTTGCGCTACCTGCGAGCTAGGCGTCGACTCTGAAAAGGTGAAAGTTTGCAAAATATGCTCAGCTTCAGGTAAAAGATTATCAATATCATCTTTAGAAATCTTAGCTCCACGGCCAGCAGACTCAGCGGCACGCTTGACTTTAGAACCAAGGTCTGCCATTTCTCTCGTAAATGCTAGACGAGTAATGATGCCTGCAACTCGAAGCATTTCAATGTTCCAAGTCCTTACCCACCTGGCATTCAAGTCAATAGACTCTCGCTCGACAGTAGGAATCACTGATGGTGCTGAAAGATGTATCCCAGCACCGGTTGTCTGATGAGTGGGAAAGCCAATGAAGATACGTCCTCCAGGATTCTTCCCTGGGAGGACCGATGCAAAGACATTAATGCGCCTAGCCGCCGTTTCTGCCTTATTTGATCCTTGTGAAGATGCTGATGTTTCATCATAGGATGATGTCAAGATCGCAAGTTTGGTAGTTTTAGGGGGAGGTTTCTTGGTGGCACGTTCAAGTTCCGAGGCAAAAGAAGCTGAGACTGACGTTCGTACAGTGCCAGTAGTAACTGAAAGGAAGACATTGGATGTTGTAGGTGCAGTAAGGTCTTCAAGGGCGATTTCTTGCATAGCATTTTCCTCTCGTAATGCTCTGCCCTTTAGGTTTGTATGGCTTGAGGTTGCCGTAAGTCGAGAGAAGAAGGACCGTAATGAAGGGACTTCCAAATTATGTCCATAGTTGTTTTCGCCAAAAGAGCTGGACTTGGGAACGATTGTTGTTGACGAAGGCTTCCAGCCAACAATATTCATGAATGCAGCATCCATCTGGACACTTTCTCTTTCTAAGCTATGGAGCTTCATAAGTCCTTCTTTCGTCTTAGTTTCCACGTCTCGGGGTATCGGATATTCCACACTCGGAGCCGCCTTCTTCTGCAATGACAATATCCTCCAGTTATCCAACCAGAGCTCAATATTCTGAAGAGCAACGAACGTGAGACTCGTCGCCAAAAATTGACATAACGGTAGAAGCGCAGGAACTGGTGAAGTACTGTTCCGGTAATCAAGGACGAAACTTGTCTCCTTATCACTTTCTGAAAGCTGTAACTTTCTCGTAAACAACGAGTTGCCCTTCCAGTAAAATGCCATAGCTTCATTCCCCGAGCTCACAAAAGGCTCCTCGCAATCCGCAAAGACACTGTAAAACCCCACACCAAACGCACCAATCTTCGTCTCGTCTGGATTCCCTTCAGCAATACGCTTCAGCCTCGACCAGTCGTTCACGCCAAACGGCACTCCGTCGTTGGTCACAAGTAATCGACGGAGGGTATGGTGGAGCAGAACATGCTTGAGGACTTCGGAGCCATTCGTGGCGTTCGCGACAGGCACTTGAGATGAGGGTATTGTCTCGAACTTGATCTTCACGGTGGTGGCTGAGGCGTCTGCGGCATTTTGGAGGAGCTCTCGGAGCGTGGTGTTTTCGCCTGAATATCTCGCAAGCACCTTGTCGATAAGGGCGCGAGTATTGACAGTTACAGCCTCCTCGTCCTGTCCTGAGCTCATAGCCTGAGCTCGCAGCTTTGTGTAATCCATCTTAGACACGCTCCCGCTTAAAGGATTTTGTTGATGTTGACGTGTCCTGATCACGTCCCAACTCAACTCCTGTCCTTCACGTGTTTTTGGAGGATGTGTGCGGTATTTATATCATTTTGAAATCTCTCGCGAATTCTTTCTTCGGCTTTAAAGGAAACAGTTGCCACCCAAGGCTACCAACAAGGGACGAGAGGTGAGTCAAAAGGAGCGAGTTATGAAACGCTGGGGAAAGAGGATGACGAGTCTAGTGAATTTTAGATAGGCATAGATAGTAGTGGTAAACGTCTGAACCAGCCAGAACTCCACAGAAGGTTGATGTTGGACTTCGAAACAGATGTCTCTTCGTAATCAAAAGGGTTGCCTGTAACGGAGTTTAGCCGCTAGTTCCCGCATAAACGACGGCGATAAGGCTGTAGATTAGCGAGGATTCCCTAGATTCGTCGTTATTGGAGGTTCTAAAATAGACAGGACGCGATAATTTTATCCACTTAAAACTGCTGTTTCTATAACTATCCTGTGACCCTATGCACTACATATTATAGCTACTATGCACCAGTTAACAACGACCCTCTAAACAAGACCCGTGCCAATTCACTGCCAATCATCCCCTAATCACCCTTTCTTACGATCCAGGCCTTCGCCTTTCTTTTGCACCACCTTCCTCGGTAACACTTCCACTTTCCGACTGAGCAGCTTTCTAAGTTCTGGGCTGATAACCCTCCTCAATGGGGGTGTTTCCTCTTGTGACACTTTGGCTTTCCCCTTTGTCGTGTCCAGAGAATTTGTTTTGCCACTCGTGACATTAGCTCCAGTAGTCGTCCCACTAACACTCTCACCGTTGGAGGTCAACTCAGTCGCTCCTGAATTTGCATTCTGCACTAGCCGTTGCCGCAACTTAGGGGCGGGGAAGTTCTGCTTCTTGTCGATAGCTTCGACAGTACGCTGGAAGCGGCGGAATAGCGCTTCGGCGCGAATGAGAGTGGCCTCGAGGTCAATTGTGTTTGCCAGCTCATTCACTACAACACTTTCAGTATCAATTCTGGTTATTGCTAAAGCTAGGAGAAGGTTTACCATATTTCAGAACCTCATCAAAATGCTTCAAATGATCCATGATGACCGATCGGTGTTTTTCGAGTATTGCCAAAGCGATGAACAAGTGAAAGCCACTTGATAGGTAATCTGTCCAGAGGACCTCCCATAGGTGTAGAATATCCATCCATGGGAACTCACGCTTATACCACACCAGCAACATGCGGAAGAAAAAGAAGAAGTTGGTGCTGTCAGCGGACTGGAGATGGAGGTAGAGCTTAGGATCCATCAACTGGACGAGGTGGTCAAGTGCAAGAAGCTGCACTCGCATTCCAGATTGATCGCGAAGGAAATTTCGTTCCATACGTTCCATAAAATGTGCAAATCCCCAGAAAGCTACGGCATCGTCTTGCATGACTGCATAAATAGGAGCAAGGAGGTCTGACATCCCCTGAACGTACCCCAAATCGTGGTTGTACTCGTTATAAGTGAGGAGCATGTCCTTCATTTGCTCGAGATGCACATTCGTACCAACCTCAGCAAAAGGAGATGAAGGATCCGGATGTGGAGTATCTTCTCCAGCAAAGATAGGGACATGACGATCTGTGCGGTGTACATCCTTCTCTGCATGAAGAACCCCAAGAAATGGGATGAGTCAGTTAAAAGCTTTTATTAATTCGAAACAACAAGATCACATACCTATTCGGCCACGTTGCTCTCGCCACCATTCTCCATTCTCACCATCGCCACCAAGGTCCTCAAGTTTGTCCCACCAAGCACCCTTAAGCTTGACATACTCATTACGGAGATGGGCCATCTCTTTCTTGCGCTCATCTGCACTGCTCTCCCAATCAAAAACACCAAGAAGAAATAGCCATGCCTCCTTTCTAACTCCATCTTCGGCATCAAGCCCGCCGTGAAAGATTCGCTCTTTTACTTCATCGACCGTGACTGACAGCCTGCCAGTGCGTTGGTCGAAAAAGTTATTCCACTCTTTCATTGTGACTGTTTTCCGCTTCTCAGCCAAACTCAAGCCACTGATCTCCGTATCAAGTAGTTCGAACTCTCCAACATTTGTCTCCTCCATTTCAAGCACGTCCCTCGCGGTCCAAATCCGCTGGTTTCGATCCCTCTCGCTCTGTTCAGCAATGCCCATGGCCCACCTTGCGAGATATATTCGCGCCACGTCGAACTCATCTTGTAGTGTCTGTACCTCCGGGTTCTTCAACAGCCGTCTTACCTGCGGTGGTATTTTGGGATTTTCTACAATATCCTCCGCTGTTCGCCTGGCAAACGTCGTGACCTTGCTGAACTTCTCCATAATATTCCAGCCAGCCTCTTTGACAAACTTCATAACAGGATCCATCTGCGCATCTCTTGGAGATCTTGAATTTGAAACCGATGCCGCACCAGCAGCACCTCCAATCCTCATCCCAGTATTTGAGGTTCTCCTAGCAGGCGTTCTGTCTGTGATTGGCTTACCAAAAGCCTCTTTATCTTCCGCACTTGGCTCAATTAAATATATATTAGGCTCAGCACCACTCCTCTCAACAGGGACATATCTCTTCAGCCATCTCAGCACTTCATCACCACCCCAGAACATCTCCCCATTCTCGCCAAAGGGATCGAAATTCTCTCTTGTCCTCCGCTTCTTCTGCAGAATCGTAGACTGACACTCATTATCATGAAAGAACAGGGCTGGAAAGCTCTCTCCAACTCGGCTGTTAATTATGACGCTGCCGTACCACCATCCAAAGCTTGGTGGCCGTACAAGTAAGGAGTAGATGGCACTGACGGGTATGGCAAATGCGTAATGTCCAATCGAGCTGCTATAGACCGTGGTAGGCGGCGGAGGAACGAGGTAAGATTGCTTTGGTGGAGAATCGCCATCTGATAGTTCCACCTTGACATAGATACCCTGTGCTTCGCCGAGAGAGTGTTCTGGAAGCCATGCGAGAAGCAGAGATGATGAAGCGGGAGATTTCGAGTTCTTGGAAGATGAGGAGGTCGGTCGCGAGGAAGGTGGTTCTTTTTGTTGTAATAGAGCAATATATCCGGGTATGTTATCCTTCGCAGATGGTGTAGGATGTATGTAGACCTATGGGAGAACTCGTCAGCCATAGTTGATACGTCTCGCTAGTAAAGATATCAAGGTAGAAAAAATCGCGCACAAGCCGGAGCATTGGCATACCTTGCTTTTTGAGTATAATAGCTTCACTCCTCTGCCACTGCTCGTATGTGTTATGGTGTTATATTCTCCTTCCTCGTCATCGCTCAAGTCGTAGAACGAGGCTGATGGAGAAGGCGGGGCAGGTACCTTATCCGACGTCATCGCTGCGACAGTATATTTTCTTAATGAGCTTTAAAGGTTGAAGTTGGAACTAAGGTATAACAAAAAGGAGCGGTCGAACGCAACAACCGGTTCATACCATTGTGAGTTAAGGGATTTTGTGTTTATGTGGAATCAGTTGGAGTTTCTCTAGCTTTGGCTTGTGATGGTAGTGGTGGCGCGAGTCGTCAGCCGCCCCCCTTGTTTGAGAATCTGCTTGAGTGCACAGCCGCAGAAAAAACATCAAGCTTAAGATGGCAGCCTGGCCGAAGTACGTAACCATATAAGTTATGAGCCACAGCCGCGTATATCATAATCACACTAACTTATTGGGTGAAAATAGTTTTCCTCTTTAATCACACCGTAAAACAAAATAGAGTACAATCTGATTGAACTCTATAGACTTGAATCAAAGGGTTGTTTTGGAATCTGCTTCACCTACAGGGTCGGCCCGTTCAGCATTTCAGGTTCCAAACCCTTTTTAGGTTGCTTCTCTGTTTCCTTTAGTAATTTAACAAGCTGAAATTCCTCAATCCATGCCAAACCCTAAGATGCAGTCCTATGGACGCTTTGGCCTAATTTATAGCGGCTTACACCTAGATAGGCTAAGAAGCCGTATACTTATACGTATATAAGTCGTGCGCAATGTATTTAAAGATGCATAGCCGTGAAGCGTTTGTTAAGGTCAGAATAAAATATGGAGTCGCTGACTGGTCATGATAGGTTAGTTAAATCACCTAGGCTTTCGACCGATGACAACAGTCCTAGGTCTAGTCAGCATGTATGAATAAAACACAAGCTAGGAAAGTCGTACACGTCGAGATAGGCGCGGGTGCTTAAGTCCATAACAGCATCTCTCATCTCGTCCATAAAATTTTGTGCTTCCTCAAGTGACAACTATCGAAAGTCTGGTCAGTACAAAAGTCTTGGTATTGAATGAGAGATCATACCCCCGCAATCTGAGTGAGTGGACGTAGCATGAAATCTTCAACTCCATTAAACAGTCTCAACTGATTCCACATTCCAAGTTCTTTCAGCCTAGAGTTATTGGGCCAGCCATTCATGGGCCACTTGTACCTAGTCTCGGCCACGTCGACAAACCCAGCCCGTTCAATATAATCCTTACTCTGGGACCAGATTGTGAAGCTGTTTCCACTCATTACGCCTATCTCCGTTACTGTCTTGCCCCATCGGCTGAAAAACGCATCGGGACCACACGTCCCGTAATCAGAAACTGCAAAGACACTATGCTCTTGTATTTCAACCCAGCCTCCAGGTTTTATTGCGTCATACGTCTGACTGAATAAGTAATCCCAGTCAGGGATTGAGCCGTAGAGTTCCCGAATATGGACGTAATCAAATTGATTAGCAGGCCATGTCCAGGGCATGGTAATATCTTGGACCTCGAAATGGCAGTTTGATGGAACAAAGTGTGGTTGAACTGGGGAAAGGTCTGTTCCAGTGACGTGAGCACCTGGGTATCTGAAGCTAAATTAGCCAGGCAGCCTAAGAGATCCTTGTGAGAAATACTCATCGGCCATTTCACTGAACATTAGTTAGCCAAGTAGAAGTAGTAAATGCATATTGACAACTTACATGGCCCAACTACCCGCTCCAGTGCCAAGATCTAAAATATTCTACGGATGATCATCAGACTGATGCTAATTCGTGTAGGCGAGGACACTGACATGAGGGTTCTCAAGAGGTGCCAGGTGAAGCTTGTTATCCAGTGTTAACTTCCACAGGTGATGTGTGATATTCTGCTGCTCGTTCGCATATTCGTCGTTTGGTCCCTACGAGAATTAGGTCGGGTCTAATGCCATAACCTGGATCATGCTGGACGCACCCAGTAATGCGCATTGAAAATATGCTCCGCGTGATATCTTCTTCCATTTTGCCAAGTGTAGTGAGTAATGAAGGAGTTGAGGGTTTGCGTATCGCTAGCACTGCAAAACTATCAGTGAGTGCCATGGTAGCAGAGAGCGGCAAGAAGGTTACAGATCACTGCCAAGTGCAGAGTCGTTGTCATCAAACTCGTTGTCTTCTCCCTAAGGCCATCTGAATTAGAGCTTGTGACCATAGCTGGGAGAAGGTTAACTCACTTCAACGGCAAGCGGCTCGTGGGCCATATTGATCAGGCAAGCTGCAGAGGTATGAAATGTGTAGGGCAATTGTCCTGCCTACCTGCCTCGCAGTCTCGCAGTAGTTTCGGTGATATTCGAAGCTGTAAGCACTTCCTCTGGTCGATATTTCCCTTCCCTTAGCGAATTGGTCATCGGTATTGTCGGGCTTTATTTTAAGCCCGAAGGCGGGCGTGGTTCCATGCATGACAGTATCAATGATCAGCATCCCCCGCAAATTAGCTTCCAAGCCTACTAACAGCCGGCACGTCCCGTGCTGTGATCCTTGGGCTTTATCTCTCGGAGCTTTGGCGTGATGAATCTGTACTTGAATATTATTGGGTTTGAATGATAAAATCAAAGTTTGAATCGCAGGATAAAAGCACAGCGATAGCTACGATACATTTTACAAGGAATCGTACGACGCTGTGCACCCTTGCACTACCGGAAGCTTTGTTGCCGCTACACTCAATTCGCCGGTAGTAGCTCAGTGGTTCCACGGCTTTGGTGCTTACACTTAACGAGGATTCTCGGGTAGGTCTAAAATCAATGATGGAATCACCCAACCCCTCTTCTATTTCCCATCGTTTACCATCGCATTCCGTGATATTTATTTATTTTTTCCAGGTTGCTATAAATACGTTAAGGTTCGGTCCGCTATCTTGGAAACCAATGCTGCCACAAGACCCGGCTGATCGGGCCCTAGCCCTATTTGTCGACGCGATGTTGGTTCCAACTTCACGATATCCGCGTTACCGGTAGACTGGCCATTGGATGGTGTCGATATAAGGTGTGGTTTCCCCAGAAATAGAAGCAGTTTCAATAAATGCCATGAAAGTTTTGTTTTGGACAGTTGATAAGCTATTCCTATTGCACCACGCACTTGCGGTTGGGTCTTGAGCGATTAGTTCTTTCTATGGACATTGCATGTAAAAAGTAGAACGCTATCAGACCAGAACTCCTCGCCATGCAAGGAACTCCCTTTTGTGACGTCGGTTCCGATTTCCTAAAAATCAACAATGTGCATCTGCCTCTGTCTCCTATCGCATTCCTCTGGGTCCACTTGGTAGTCCTCCTCCGCCAGGCCGCCTTCCTGCCCCAGGTCCGCTTGGCAACCCGTTTCTTGCCCCTCCTCCTCCGCTACCGTAGCTGCCTCCCATGAATTCGTCCTCATTAGTGGCCCATGGCGCGGTAGCAGCGACGAATGGTCGATCGCCATTCCCACTCGCACCGCTTCCTCCTCCACTCCATGAACTGCCCATGCTCCTCGAGCGATCGTCATATGCTCCACCGCCTCCATAACCACCAGAGTTTCCAGTCCTCTCATACCCAGACGGCGCTAGACTCGGTCGACTCTGTTGGGGAGCCTGTCCCTGTCCTTGTGCGCTTGCTTTCGCTGCACCCCACAGTCTCGCTTTTAATCTATCTTGCGCCGTCGTAGCACCCGCCGTTGATCCTGATCCCGAACTTCCAGGAGGCGATTCGACCCTAGCCGGATTCTGAACACTGCCTGCTCGCTGACTAGGCAGCGGGCGAGCCTGTACTACTGGTTCCGAATTGTTCAGAGATGGTTGTGAGCGTGTATAAGGATTCGGTCTGCCTCCACTTAGGGCAGATGATCCTCTCCCACCTTGGCGCAGGCTTTGTGGTCCACTTGGTTGTTGCGGCACTGGTTGTGCATCCCACAAGCTCCCGAGCTTGCTTTGTCCGCCGCCAGATTGAAGTCCACCGTAACCAGCGCCGACTGGGGCATTCGAGGTATAGACAGGTTGTACGACTGGTTGGGGGGCTTTTGGATCTGGAGGCAACCAGCCGGGGAATGGTCGACCCTTTTCAATATAGTATGCACGGAGCACGCGGCAAAGATGGGTGTCGTCTTCAGTATCGCCATCTTGCTCAGAGTTGCCCGGTAATAGTGACTGCAAAGCGGCATAGCGAGAGGTTGTCGTGGTGAGGAGGGTCCTGAAATAGGATGACATTGCGGATTGTCGGCCAAGGTACTAGACCTTGATGGAAGGGGGACGGTCGCAGAGGTATGGGTTTGTGACTGACAGATTATATTCGGTAGAAGCAGGACTGCGGGCTCTAAACAGCTGTACAAGCAACATATGACGAGATTTGTCGATGAAAGTAGCGGTTTAGTTAGGTTTCGTGTTTCACACACAAGCCGGCATTTCTGCCCCGCAGGGCGCTTAAATGTGGCGGGGTCATGAAAAGTCGCAACACACTAAACTACAGAGTCACTCAAGGATTCTGGCTGACATTTCAGAGGACACTGTTGAATAGTTTAGATTTTCCATTTGTTCTATGGGTATCTAAAAGTCTCTAGAGCCAGTAATATACATGGCAAACCAGCTATTACTCTGTAAGGGCCATCATGCTAATGTGAGGATTCGTCTTGGGGCTTCGTTCTCGTGCTCATATTCAATCTCCATCTTCGCCATCTTCTTTGGCTTTCCCTTGGAAGCTGTGCCTGATTTCCGTTTTATGCCGGCCGCTACCTTCTTCTTTGCTACTTCCTCTTCCGAGTCACTCATCTCTTCGCCATCCTCATCCTCATTATTCTCTTCCGCCTCACTACCAAGCCAGTCCTCTAGATCTTCTAGATCTTCTTCGTCTTCGCCCAAGTCGCTGACATATTCCACCATGCCTACGCCTTCTTCCTCCAGCTCTTCCTCGTTCTCATTTTCTAATTCCTCCTCAATTCCCTCGTCAAGGTCCTCGTCTCGTGTCCCCTCGCCTCCTCTTTCTAAGCCCCTCAGCACCTTCTTCCAGATACTTTCACTGACATTCAATGGTTGATCACCATATGCCCCACTTCTTAACCGTTCAATTAATTCTCTCTCAATAGCCCTCTCGACCTTCGCCGCCGCCTCAGCTTTTCTTTCCCTGGTCTCCTCCCGTCTTCTTACCTTTGGAGCCAGCTTGGGAACAAGCCTCTCTCCTAGCCTTTCATCCTCTCTGGCCAATCTTCGCATCCGGATACCAACTTGTGTTAACCTTGTAAGCCTCTGCTTACACTTGTGAATCAAGAACTTCGGCCAGTAGATTAATCGCTCGTCAACTTGTTCAAGTGCCTTGACGTAGTTTTGTGACAGTTTTATCCGTTCCCATAACTTTGCAGGGGTATGTGCTCGCTCTATTGTTTTCATATAAAGGTATAAGGTGCCAGAACCTGGATGAGCTCGGACGGTGGCATAACGCGAATTTGCCAGAGGGCAGGATTGGCGATTGCATAGACCAGTGACGTTATACTCGTTGCGGCAGAAGTTCTTCTCTTTCGCAGTTCTGGAGATGGTCAGCTGTGGGTCTTGAAAATGGTATACAGCCAGTCATACTTGAGTTTGAACGAGCAGAATTGCTGATTGATAACCTGCCAGACGATCTCGTCCGAAGACATGGTGAGAAGTCTTCGAGAACAATACGGGAATTCAGATCTGAGCCAGTGAGAAATTCAACTTTGACGTATTCTAAACTTTAAAGCCTCTGCGTTCATCTAAAAGTAATCAATAAGATTCGTGATTGCACAGAGGACTATATTTAAGATAAGAATCTAGAAACTTTTTGAAATTTCGTGACATTATTATTGGCTCCTCATATACAAGGCAGCAACATGCAGAATTGACCTAAGATCCTTGCACCTCCTGAACAACAAAAAGATAGACTCATTGTCCAGATCAATGAGACGAAATGCCGCCTGTAGAGCTAGAAACAGCATACAAACCCTCTTAAAACAACACGGGGGCAGTTGTAACAGCCTCAACCTGCGCCCATGTCTGCTGTCTCTCGGCTCCAGGTGCTGTCCATCCTACATCCTTAAACAGCCTTTCCTGACCTCGTCATCGCGACCACTGAACCGAGATACAGATACTAGACAAGATCCAGTATGGGGTAGCACGATATATGCCCTTTCTACGGCGCCGGGAAGAGCTGGTATAGCCATTGTCCGCATCTCAGGTCCCTTGTGTACCAATGTATGAACTTCTATTGACGGATTAATCAATCTTTATGCACACTTTATTAATGTATGCCAGATCTACCGCTCTCTATGCCCTACGAAGCCTCTCCCAAAGCCACGATTTGCGTCACTTAGGACTCTGTACGAACCAAGTGTAGAACCGTCTACAAAAGTGCTGGACTCCGACGCATTAGTGCTTTACTTTCCAGCTCCCAGAACAGTCACTGGAGAAGATGTTCTTGAGCTTCATATACATGGAGGCCCAGCAACGATCAAGGCTATCTTAGCCGCAATCCCGAGATGTGCCTCCGCCTCTTCTATTCGCTATGCGGAGCCGGGTGAATTCACAAAACTAGCCTTTCAGAATAACAGGCTAGACCTGGCGCAAGTGGAAGCTCTCAGTGATACTCTGTCTGCTGAAACGGAACAGCAACGCCGTGCCGCAGTGCAAGGCAACTCTGGTGCTCTCGGTCGCACGTATGAAGAGTGGCGCCGACAGCTGCTAGAGGCGCGGGGCGAGCTGGAAGCAATTATAGACTTTTCCGAGGACCAATATTTCGATAGCTCAGATACAAAGCTTCTAGACAACATCAGCCATCAAGTCAAGTCTATGTTGAAATCCATTGAAGTTCATGAGGAGGCAAGCCGACGTGGCGAGCTTCTGCGCAAAGGCATACGAATTTCGATGCTGGGGCATCCCAATGCGGGGAAAAGCTCACTACTGAATTTGATCATTGGTCGAGAAGCTTCAATTGTAAGCGCGGAAGCTGGCACTACAAGGGATGTGGTGGAGGTCAGCCTGGATATCGATGGATATTTATGCACTTTCGCAGACACTGCTGGGTTACGACCTGCAGCTCTGGAACACCCAGGCAGCGACATCCAACAAGTGGGCGATATCGTGGGTCAAGTCGAACTTGAGGGAATCAGAAGAGCGAAAGCGAAGGCCAGGGAGTCTGATATCGTCTTGGTCCTTGCGTCCGTGGAGCCTATGCAGATGGGAGATGGTTGGGAAATCCAATTTGACGTCGAGGCACTTCAAATTGCAGCCCGGGCCCAAGACTTCCTCATCATTGTAAACAAAGTCGACCTCGTACCTGAAGGGCTTCTTGAGCAACTACTGGGCCAGTTTAAATGTACCTTGTCCCACTATGATATAGCATATCGACCTCAAAACATCGTTACAGTATCGTGCATGGATACTCAGGAAGATGAATCTTCGTCACAAGCTACGGGAAATATAAAGCATCTTATGAATCGTCTGGTCGGTTCCTTCGAAGGCTCAACGAAAGTCGACGACGAAATCCTTCTCGGAGTAACTGAAAGACAGCGCCATCTGCTCAAAGCATGCAGAGGGCATTGCGAGGATTACCTTGAAGAGGCAGATGTCAGATCTGGAGAAAAGGGGTTGGCTGATGGTGATTTTGACATTGTCCTCGCCGCAGAGCACCTCCGGTCAGCTGCGAACTGCTTATCACGAATTACGGGTCGAGGTGATGCAGGTGATGTAGAAGAGGTCCTAGGAGTGGTATTTGAAAAGTATGCTTCTTTACCACTTTCACTCTCAAGGCCCAAAGGTTCATCAGCTAATACATTCTAGGTTCTGCGTCGGAAAGTAAAAAATAGTGATTAAGGTCTATCCAGATAGATACTAGATCTCAAGGAAGAGAGACAAAGTGGTAAAGTATTTTTGAAACCAGAGCACCACTCAATGCTGCGCCAACTCAATGCTTAAACTCCGTATCCAATCAATGCCGCGCCATCCCAATGCTCCTGCTCTATTTTCAATCTTGCTGTTCTCTATCTATGCCACGCCATGCAATGCAATTCTATGTCATCCCCAAAACTCCAATGCTTTGCAGCAAATTTTATCTTTTAACACTGCCGCCTCGAACAGCGACCAGCGCTCAAAACGCCCCAAGAAATGCAATGCGTCAACCAGGAAATGCAGAAAAATGCTCGCTTGCTCGCTAATATCGACAGAATTGAACTCAAAAGAGAAGGGCTAGGGCCGGAAGTTGTCTTCAAGAAGCTTAGTTATAGCCCCTGCGACCATCCTCGGCCTCATCATCGTCATCGGGACCACGGTTGTAGCCGCCCCGGCCGCCCTTCTTCCCACTGCGGTTATAGCCGCGGCGGCCGGAGCTATTGACCATCTGGGATTCTTCGTCGTTGTCGCCGTCTTTGTTGTAGCCACCGCGGCCGTAGCAGACGAAATTTGAGGCGGAGGAGTGGATGCTTATGAGAGACATTTTGAATTTGTGTTGTGGGAGGGATTGACTTCTGATGTTGAGGTGGAGTATTATGAATATGAAGTGATATGATGTGAGCTGATGTGATGGAGGATGTAGTAGATGTCTTGAATGTTATCTGTTTGTGTGATGATAGAACTCTTTCATATCGAAGTAGGATCATGAAGCATATATACCCCTCCATGGAGGATACCCCTCTTCAGCCCCCTGCCTAATCCTCAGAAGATGTATCACCAAACCCTCACAAATCTTATCTCATTGCTGCACCTCGCAAGCCTCTTTCCAAAAAACGGTTCATCCAAACCGTCAGCCCTGCAGCACGCAGATCGGATGACTGTCTATCCGCCCTAAGTCCTTGTGCTATTGCAACGTTGGCATCCCTTCTATATGCAGGTACAAGCCAATCCTAAATCCCCGATTGGCCCTTCTAAAAAGACTATTTCGGCCCTATATAACATAGGTGCTATGTGGGAAACCGTCAGTTTGGAATTGTCGGGATTGGCGTTATGCACGGAACCTCGCTAGACGGCTCATTGGTATGGGTGTTGCAGTTAAACGCCTGGTGGAAATTTTAGAAGGGGCTATTTTTGGAATTATATGAGCTGTTCGGCCAATCCCGGCGCCTCGGTTGGCGTTAGTGATGCTATAAACGGTATCCAGGCGAGCGCGTCAGCGCTTTGCGCTTATGGATCGGTGCCTAGCGGCGTGCTGACCCTGCAGTGGCTTGCGCCCGTTTTTTCCCGTGCATCCCGGCTTTGGGTCGTTATTGGCAGACCACTTGGAACGAACAGGGGGGAGGGTAAAATGGGTGTGGCTAGGGTTGTTCTTATTCGACCCAGCCCCGCCACGATGAATAGGGGCTGGAGCTGGGGGCTAGAGTGCGGGCCAGAATAGAATCGCACGTCCTTCTAACGAAGATCGTCAAGCGACCGGAGTGACACCGTTGACGCGCGTGCCGAGGCTCCGCGTCTCACTGCCAAGTTTTGCTGAAAAGTGGATGCCTAATGCAAACGTTGCTGAGTCGTTACATAGTAATCCGGGCGCCCGTTGATCACTATGATGACAAAAGCGCCTACAATTTGGAAGAGTTTGCTGACTTATGATCAACACGCTTTATCACTTATTACGTCGGTGCTGCCGACCGGAACGATCTTTTGTGTGTTCATTCCAAATATCAACGGCTTCTGAATGCGGCCGAGCTGGATCCTCTGTGGATGTAGGTAATTGGCGATGACGATACCATAAGCATGTGCTTATCGCGTTTTCCTGACGATGATGTCTCGATCTCCAGCTAGAAGTGAGCTGCAGATCTTTGCTCTGGTCATCTTTCTTTCTCTGCGCCATTTGCATGCTTTCGGGCCTTCTTCACATTGCAAGTGTTCATCCAAAACTTCAACAGCTTGAACCGGCGGACTGAACACGTTGATGGTAGTTCTTTCGACTTTTCAGCTCCGAGGTTACAGTTTTCGCAGTGTGGATAATCCATCAAGATTGACATCACTGTTGATATTGGATTTTACCCAAGAAATCTCCATTATACGATGTAAAACTCACAGGCTCTTTGTCCCCCATGGCCACCTGACTTGCCTGATTGAATCTACTGCGACGACTCGGCACAAGACCTAGCAACAGCAAGGGCTTTCGATAAGGGCCGCAAAAATTTAAATCGATTGCAAACCCTCTTTGATGATTCTCAATCGAGTTTTTGGTCTGTAAATTCACATATGAAATCCAATCCACGTTCGGCCCGATTTCGTAGATATCAAAAATATTCAATATCTGACCGGAGTCCTACATGACAGATATGTCGTCCTGGAACGGTCCTAAACTCTTGAAGTGGAAAGCCTCGTCCTTAACAAATGCCTGGCCGGTGATCAAATCTCCGACAAGAACGAAACTTTAGAGTGGACTCCCGTGAGATACCGCCTCTCCAACTATCGGAATTTTCAGTAGTCTACTCTAAAATATCCTGAGGAAAACCCCTCTCATAACTTCTATGCTCGGTTTAGCTACGTCAAGAGAGATTCATCACCGTCCTAGGAAACTCGTAAGGGTCGACGGGCATAGGAGAGGTGAGTTGAGAAAGTTTGTGAGAACCGCAGCAGCTGGCCCGTATGATGTTCGTATTGGAACCGTCAGTGAACAGGGTGCATGACCAGCATACGAATTGCCAGTGTTTACATTCGCATTAGTTTACGCCTCACTCTCATCTGCAGAAACTCTATCTCATTTACGCAACACCTTTCTCGGGGGCGACAGGAACGATCCTCTTCTCTGGGCTCTGCGCGACATAGGACCGGCGGATGCCAGAAAGAAGAACGAGGAAGGAAAGACTTTAGTCAACCTGAATAGCATCCAACAGCGGATCGCTAACAACGATTGCTGAACAAGTAGCAACGGCATCAAAGATAAGATGTCTTTAGTGACTGTAAAGCGCAAGAAGGACCTAGCACCACTATACTCAGACGTCATTCGTAATATTTACTATCGCCAAGATGAACTCCCTGTTGAGGTGAAAGGCGAAAGGAAGAGAAAGGCAGGAAGAGCCGGGCCGTCTCGTAAACGGCATCGCACAGGTACATAAGGAACAGAGAGAACTGTTCCTGAGAAGACGGCTACGGAGGGAAAGCGACTCGCTATCAATGAGCCAAGTTATGGTGCTTTAGAAACGACGTGCTAACAATTACAAGCCCTCTGCTCAAAAGAGAGGCCCCGAACGTCCTGCTCCAACGCCTAAGCCCCTATTGTCTAATTATGGACAGACAGGTTAAGAATCACTAAAAGGCACGCTGAAACTTCAGGCTACGAAACCAATGCCGGAGATGGAGAGACAACAACCAACAAGGAAGGGGTTGGCTGGCTAAGAACTCGACTCCAACTTTAGGACATAGCGGATGCGGTGTGGTTTTCTTTTGGGTGGGGGTGAAGGATGATGGATACCTCTATGTGGGTGAGGGATA
>Ga0335072_10002125_pt1 | contig 31212 bp, 28 predicted proteins | sample Lox_Sample_21_FD_206725 | JGI IMG/M metagenome (GOLD analysis project Ga0335072, IMG submission 206725) | Soil microbial communities from Loxahatchee National Wildlife Refuge, Florida, United States - Lox_Sample_2.1 | ecosystem: Environmental > Terrestrial > Soil > Wetlands | place: USA...
AAACCTCCAAGACCATCCTCGCCATCAACAAGGACCCCGAGGCCCCCATCTTCGAGATCGCCGACTACGGCATCATCGGCGACCTCTTCACCGTCGTCCCCCAGCTCATCGAAGAAATCAACAAGCGCAAGGCCGACTGAGCGGCGCTCCCCGCTCGCGGGGGGGTGCATAGTGAGTACTATGCACCCCGATGCCGACGTGTTAGTCTCCCATCTGTCCGCTTTGCGGTCACACGCGATCATCTCCGGATGAGCCAGCTGCAGAGAAGAGGAGATGCCGACGATGGCCAACCAGATCGGGAAGCGCTACGTATGCGCGCATTGCTCGACCCAGTTGCTCGTGGTCAAGCCGGGTACCGGACAGCTTGAGTGCCACGGCGAGCCGATGACGATCGAGGTGCCCAAGCCGCTGCCGGCCTCGGACTTACATCTCCGTGCACAACTTCCGACTTAAGCGCTGATATGAATATTTAGCGCGCAAGAAGGAATGAAGGAAACGCCATCCCCGGGTAAAGATTTCCCTCTAATGATTTACTGGCACACGTTAATGCTGTAAGCATTGAAGTGCAGCACACAATCACGGGAGGGACACATGGGTAATCTTTCTCGAAAGGCCGCTTTGGGTCTCGCGGCCGTTCTTACCGCGGCCACCGCAACCACCGCAGTAGCGGGGGTCGCGGGCGCCGCCCCGGCGACGACGATGGCGTCGGCGTCCCGCGCGGTGCCGGTAGCCCTAACCGCTCCGGCGGTCCCGGCAGCGCCGGCCGGCCTGGCCACGCCGCGGACCCCGGCCACGGCGAGCGCGGCGAGCTGGTCATCTCAGATGTACTGGCCGGTCGTCAGGCCCGGCGACAGGAGCGTCAAGGTAGTCGACCTCCAGTGCCTGCTGCGGCAGTCGCTCGGAATCTGGCTACCCTGCAACACCCGCTTCGACGGGCGGACGGAGAGGGCGGTCAAGCTCTTCCAGTGGAGGCACGGGATTTACGCGAACGGAAGGGTCGGGCCGCAGACCTGGGCCAGGCTCATTGTCACGGTCGGCTACGGCAGCCGATACAACCTGGCCGTGCTCGCGGCCCAGGCCAGCCTGCGCATGGCCTACCGCTACCCGATCACCATCGACGGGATATTCGGACCTCGTACGCTCGCGGCGGTCAAGGACTTCCAGCGGAAGTACGGCCTTGACCCCACCGGCGTCGTCGGGCCGCGCACGTGGGCCACAATGGCCCACTACGAGTGGTAGTTCCGCCTGACTGCCACAACGAAGGCAACCCGGCTCCGGTGCCTTGCGCCGGAGCCGGGCGGCATTGTGAGTGGCACATCCGCGAGGCCTCGCGAAGTAACTTAATGCCGACATGCGGCCCAAGTCATGCTCGTAATGTGAAATGGCGACTGACCACTCAGGTGATTTTCAAGAAGAGCCACCCCTAGCGATTCACCGGCGGACCCTCAGGGGTAGACACCGAGTGCACTTCCGGTACTCGATCAGGGGGGATACATGGGTAATCTTTCGCGAAAGGCTGCTTTGGGAGTAGCGGCAGCCCTTACCGCCGCTACCACGGCCACTGTGGCCGGCGGCGTCGCCGGGGCGGTCACGGCGACGATGGCGGCGCCGGCATCCCGCGCGGTGGTGGCGGCCCTCGCGGCGCCGTCGGCTCCGGTGGCCCCGGCGGTCACGGCCGCTCCGAACTGCCTGCAGGCGGGGCTCACCTGGCCGCTCACCAAGCGCGGTGCCACGGGTGAGCGCGTTTACGCCATCCAGCAATTCCTCAACCAGCGGATCGCCGCCGGCCTGACGCCCGACGCGGACTTCGGCCCGCTCACGGAGGCGGCCGTCATGCGCTTCCAGACGAGCGTCGGGCTGCCCGCGGACGGGCAGGTGGGACAGAACACCTGGCCAAGGCTCTGCATTCAGGTCTCGCGCGGAGCCACCGGACCCGCCGTCATGGCGCTTCAGCACAACCTGAACGTCTCCTACGGCTTCCACCTCGTCGTCGACGGGATGTTCGGGCCGGACACGGAGGCGGCCGTCCGGACCTTCCAGATGGTCGAGCGCATCACCGTTGACGGCATTGCCGGGCCGGTCACCTGGAACCGCATCATCCTTCATGAGCCGTAATTCGGCCTGAATGACTTAACGGCCGCAAGCCCGGTTCCGGAGCCGAGCCCGGAGCCGGGCTCTGGCCCGACCGGTTGGATTAGGCTCGCTCGAAGACGGCAGCCAGGCCCTGGCCACCGCCGATGCACATGGTCTCCAGCAGGTAGCGGCCGTCGCGGCGCCGCAGCTCGCGCAGGCCGGTGGCCAGGATGCGCGCACCGGTCGCGCCGACTGGGTGGCCCAGCGAGATGCCGGACCCGTTGACGTTCAGCCGGTCGAAATCGCTGTCCTTCAGCTCCCACTCGCGGGTGACGGCAAGCACCTGGGCGGCGAAGGCCTCGTTGAGCTCGATGAGGTCGATGTCGGCCAGCGCGAGCCCGGCCCGGGCCAGTGCCTTAGCCGTGGAAGGCACCGGGCCGATGCCCATCGTGGCGGGCGCGACGCCGGCGACGGCCCAGCTGACGAGCCGGGCCAGCGGACGCAGGCCCAGTTCGGCGGCCTTTTCTGGCGTGGTGACGAGGCATGCGGCCGCGGCGTCATTCTGGCCGCTCGAGTTGCCCGCCGTGACGGTGGACTCCGGGTCCTGGCGCAGCCGCACCGGCTTGAGCCGGGCCAGGATCTCCACCGACGTGTCGGCCCGCGGGTGCTCGTCGGCCTCGAAGGTCGTCTCTCCGCGCTTGTCCGTGATCGTCACCGGCACGATCTCATCGGCGAAGCGCCCCTCGGCCTGGGCGGCGACGGCGCGCTGGTGCGAGCGCACCGAGTACTCGTCCTGCTCTTCACGGGGGATGCGGTACTCGCGGCGCAGGTTCTCCGCCGTCTCCAGCATGCCGCCAGGCACCGGGTAGTTGCGGCCGCCCGCGGTCTGTCTGGCCCGGTTGAGCCGGTCGTGCAGCGTGAGGTCGGCGCCACGCGCACCCCAGCGAATGGCCGTCGAGTAGTGCTCGACCTGGCTCATCGACTCCGCGCCGCCCGCGATCACGACGTCGGCTACCCCGGTCTGCACGCGCATCGCGGCGTCAAGGACGGCCTGCAAGCCAGAGCCGCAGCGCCGGTCGAGCTGCAACCCCGGGACGGTGATCGGCAGCCCGGCGTCGAGCGCGGCGACCCGGCCGATGGCGGGGGCCTCGCCGTTCGGGTAGCCCTGCCCGAAGATCACATCGTCGACGATGGACGGGTCGATACCGGTACGGTCAATCAGGGCGCGGAGGACGGTCGCCCCCAGTTCGGTGGGGGTCACGTCCTTCAGCGCGCCCCCGTACCGGCCGACGGCGGTGCGCAGCGGCTCGCAGATGACGGCGTCTTGCATGCTCTGTTCCCCTTGTTGCAGTACAGGTGAGCCTCGTGCTCTCAGGTGAAGCCTATGTCGCCGGACAGCCGAATTGTCTGGGCGCCCTGGCGGCTGTCGGCCTGGCAGGCGGTGGTGGCGGCCCTGGGGGCGGTGGGGGCGATGGGCGCGGTGGTGGCAGTGGTGGTACTGGGGGCGGTTGGAGGCGGTTGGAGGCGGGGCTTGCGACGGTTGGAGGCAGGGCTTGCGGCCCCGAGGAGGTCACGTGAGTCACTTCGGTCATATGGGTTGCGGCACGCAACTGTAGTGACGCTGGCTGATAGCTTTTAGCGAAAACTTTTCTGATTTGGAAGATTTTACTACGTTATAGTGCGGAAAAGCTTTCCACATAATCGGCTTAGTCCTTGGCCAAGGTACGGGGGGGCGACCGGAATGCCATGTTCGGACAGTTTTCGAACCATTCGGACCCCGGGTCCGTAATCCCCTATAAGAGGCGGTCGCACGGACGGGGCGGTCTGGCGGCCAGGAGAGATGTTGAGGGCCATCTGGCCGCGGCGCAGGGCTTTACCGCCTGCACCGTTACCTGGTAGCTCTCAGTCGGCACCTTCGAGGAGAGAGAAGCATGTCGACATCGGCGGGCTCGATGCTGTCCTTCCTACGATTCCGGGCACGGCGGCGGAGCCGTGCCCAGTGCCCGGCCGGTCCGGAAGGCTGGCACCCGGCGAGCCGGGAGCCGCTTGGACCGGGCCTTGGCGCCCTCGTGCGCGTCCCGGCGCACTCGGCTCCCACCGCTGCGATGCCTTGCGTGGCGTCGGCGCCTGGTGTGGCATCAGTGGCTGGTGTGGTGCCAGTGGTGGGTGTGGCTTCGGCGCCGGTGGTGGGTGTGGCCTCGGTGCCGGTGGCGGGCGTGGCGTTGGTGACGGGCGTGGCGTTGGTGCCAGGGGAACCTTGTGCGCCACCACCCACGATGCTGGCCCGCACCTTGCCCGACGCGGCCCTGCTGACTCCGGCGGCCACCATTCCGACGGTGCTGGTGCCGGTCATGCGGACGCCGGGTAACCCCTCGCCGGGGCAGGAGGCTCCCGGTGAGGGAGGTGAGACGACCACGCTGCCGTCCCGCCAGGATGCTCCGGCGACGACCATTCATCCCCGCCGGGCCCGCTGACGACCATCGGCAGGGCCTGGGCTGGCGACGTGGCCGACTGAGCGGACTAGGCTCCGAGCATGGCCGCGAGCTTGCCCGCAGCTGAGGAAACAGCCGGCCTGGACTGAAAGGCTCCCCGATGGACAACGCCGACCTCGAAGACGTCATCGCGACCGTTCGCGCCCTGATCAGGGACCGGGTGATCCCGCGTGAGGCGGAGATCGACGAGACCGATGAGATGCCCGCCGGGCTGCGCGAAGAGGCAGCGCAGATGGGGCTGTTCGGCTTCTCGATTCCCGAGCAGTACGGCGGCCTGGGCCTGACGATGTCGCAGGAAGTGCGGCTGGTGATGGAGCTGGGGTACACGAGCCCGGCGTTCCGGTCCATGTTCGGGACGAACAACGGCATCGCCGGGCACGTACTGCTCGAGGGCGGCACCGAGGAGCAGAAGAAGCTGTACCTGCCCAAGCTGGCGGCCGGCGAGTGGACGGCGGCATTCGCGCTGACCGAGGAGGACGCCGGCTCCGACCCGGCGGGCCTGGCCACGTCGGTCGCGGCGGCCCAGGACGGGAGCTGGGTCATCAACGGCCTCAAGCGGTTCATCACCAACGCGCCGGTCGCGGACGTGTTCATGGTGTTCGCCCGGCACGCCGATGGCCCCGCCGCCGACAAGATCTCGGTGTTCATGGTGAGGGCGGACACGCCCGGCCTCACTGTCGGCCCGAAGGACGCGAAGATGGGCCAGCACGGCGCGTGGACATCGGAGGTCCGCCTGGAGGACACCTGCGTTCCCGCAGAAACACTCATCGGCGCTCCCGGCCAGGGCTACATCACCGCGATGCGCAGCCTGGCCCACGGCCGGATCCACATCGCCGCCCTGTGCGTGGGCCTAGCACAGCGGGCGCTCGACGAGACGATCAGCTACGCCGCGACCCGCAAGCAGGGCGGCCAGGTCATCGCCGGCTACCAGCTCATCCAGGGGCTGATCGCCGACTCACAGACGGACGTGATGGCGGGCCGTGCCCTGGTGCTTTCCGCGGCGACGGACTTCGACTCGGGCAAGGACCGCAGGCTCGGCCCCTCGTGTGCCAAGTACTTCGCCAGCGAGATGGTCGGCCGCGTCGCCGACCGCGCGGTGCAGGTCCATGGTGGCGTCGGGTACATGCGGGGCGTGACGGTCGAGCGCATCTACCGCGACGCCCGCCTGTTCCGCATCTACGAGGGCACCAGCCAGATCCAGCAGCTCGTCATCGCCAGGCAGGCCCTGCGCGGCGTCGCCGGTTAAGACACCGCGTACTTCTCCAGCAGGCGGCGGCCGATGATCATCTTCTGGATCTCGGCCGTGCCCTCGCCGATCAGGAGCATGGGGGCGTCCCGGTAGAGACGCTCGATCTCGAACTCGCTTGAGTAGCCGTAGCCGCCGTGGATGCGCAGGCTGTCCTCGACGACCTCCTTGCAGTATTCGGCGGCGAGGAACTTCGCCATGCCCGCCTCCAGGTCCCCGCGTTCCCCGCTGTCCTTGGCCCGGGCGGCCAGCACCATCATCTGGTGCGCGGCGACGGTCTTGGTGCCCATCTCGGCGAGCTTGTGCTCAATGGCCTGGTGGCGGGCGATCGGAACGCCGAAGGCCGAGCGCTGCTGCGCGTAGGTGACGCCCAGCTCGAACGCTCGCAGCGCCACCCCGCAGGCGCGGGCCGCGACATTGACCCGGCCGACCTCGATGCCGTCCATCATCTGGTAGAAGCCCTGGCCGGGCTGCTCGCCCAGCACACGATCGCGGGGGACGCGGAGGTCGTCGAGCGCCAGGTCGGTGGTGTCGACCCCGTGATAGCCCATCTTGGGTATCTTGCCGGGGACGGTGAGGCCCGGGCAGACCTCGCCGAGACCAGGCTCCTTCTCGATCAGGAAGGCCGTGAGGTTCTGGTGGGGCCGGGCGCCGCCCTCATCGGTGCGGGCGAGCAGCAGCACGAGGGTGGAGGTCGAGCCGTTGGTGAGCCACATCTTGCGGCCGTTCAGCACGTAGTCGCTGCCTTCGCGGCGGCCAAACGTCTTGATCGCGGCCACGTCGGAGCCTAGCTCGGGCTCGGACATGGAGAAGGCGGCGCGGATGTCACCAGCCGCCATGCCGGGCAGGAAGGCCGCCTTCTGCTCCGCCGTCCCGTACTGGGACAGCAGGTAGGAGACGATGAAGTGGGTGTTGATGATGCCGGAGACCGACATCCAGCCGCGGGCGATCTCCTCGACCGCCAGGGCGTAGGTCAGCAGGCTCTCCCCCAGGCCGCCGTACTCGGGCGCGATCGTGAGGCCGAAGACGCCGAGCTCCCGCAGGCCGGCCACGATCCCGGCCGGGTAGGCGTCCGCACGGTCAAGCTGCGTCGCCACCGGGATGATCTCGGCATCGACGAACTCGCGGACCGCCCGGAGGATGTCGCCCTGCAGTTCGGACAGGCCGTCGGTATCGATCAGGCGGTTCATCGGCTGTGCTTCCTTCCCCAGCGATACGCAACGGCCCTCATAGTACGAGCCGCCCCGGCGCGCGGCCTTGCCGTCGCACCGGGGCGGTTGGCCGCACTGGCCAGAAATTACGACTTGCAGGCGGCAGGAACTCCCGTCGGCGACAGGCTCAGCAGACCGCAGTAGCTCGCGTCGCTGACCTTCCACACGCCATCTTGGAGGACCGCCTGACCCTTCTGGTTGGACAGGGCCACGGTGCCGTTCAGCAGGAGGGTCCAGGTGACGCTCGCGGTTGATGACGCGACGGAGACCGCGGTGACCTCGGCGGAAGTTCCCGATGCCTCGGGAGTGTTCTCCTGTGCCGCCAGCGCGGAGGAGAACGTCGAGCCGTTCTCAAGCAGGCTGAGCCTGGTCGCGGTCGGTGTCTTAGCGTTGAAGAACGTTACCCAGTTGGTCGCGATCGTCTTCGCGGTCCCGGTCAGGGAGGCCGGCACGGCGGACGACGAGCCCGCCGATGAGCTGGACGATGACGAGGCTGCCGGCGTCGTCGCCGCCGCTGATGCCGGGGCGGGCGCGGAGGTGGCCGTGGCCGACGAGGTCGAGGTTGAGCTGCTGCTGCACGCGGCGAGCGCGAGGCAGCTGACGGCCGCCGCGGCCATGAGAAGTGACCCAACTCTGGATCGAGTATTCATCGAGCGCAGGCCTCCTGAAGGTTGACTAAGTGTCGACTAACAGCGTATGGAGAACTCGGTTCTCGATCCAGGGAACCTCGCGACTGTCACCCTGCCCCAGCCGGCATCGCGGCCGGGGATCCTGGGTAATACGAAGTAGTGCTTTCAATTAGCCTGCTGGGGTGGCGGCGGTTAGATCGCTCGCGGCGTGAGTACGACACAGCATGAGTACCTAGGAGTGACGTGAGCGCAGTACCCCCCGGGATCACCGTCAGCGGAACCCTGCAGCGACAGGCATGGATAGACCGGGTGCTTCCCCCGGTCGAACTGGTCCGCCCCGGCTTGTGGTCCATCCCTACACCGTTCCCGAACAGCCCGCTGCGCTACGTTCTGGCCTACGCGGTCGAGTACAGCGGGGGCGTCGCGCTCATTGACACCGGCTGGCCGGCGCAGACATCCTGGGACGGCCTGGTCGCGGGACTGAACGAGACCGGCCATGACCTGGACGACGTGAAGGCCATCCTCATCACCCACGGGCACGGCGACCACATGGGCCTCGCGCGGCGACTGCGGGAGCGCACCGGAGCGTGGGTGGCGATGCACGAGGCGGACACGCTCGTCGACAAGGCCTACGCGAGCCCTCAGGACTTTCGGACGGCGAACGACGAGTCGCTGCGCAAGCGGGGCGGGCTAGCCGCCGACTTCGAGGCCGTTCGGGGCAACCGGACGGCCGCGCCCGCGCCTGACGGCTTCGGCGAATTCAGCCTGACGCCGGACCGCTTCCTGGTGGACGGGGAGCGCCCCCTGGGAGCAGGGACCGAACTGGTCAACATCTGGACGCCGGGCCACACCCCGGGTCACGTCTGCTTCTTCGACGACATCCGCAACGTGCTGCTGGCCGGTGACCACATCCTGCCGCGCATCACGCCGAACATCAGCCACGCCCCAAGGCAGACCGGGGACATCCTGGGTGACTACCTCACCTCACTGCGCGGCATGCTCGACATCACCGCCGAGGAGGTCCTGCCCGCTCATGAGTACCGGTTCATCGGGCTGGCCGGCCGCATCAACGGCCTGCTCGCGCACCACCAGGAACGGCTCGCCGAGGTCATGGCGGCGATCAGGGCCGAGCCTGGCTGCACGACCGTGACGGTCGCGGAGGAGCTGCACTGGAGTCGCCCGTGGGACCAGATGCTGGGCATGCAGCGGAGGTTCGCCATCGGCGAGGCCTACTCGCACCTGGTGCACCTGGAGGCCACCGGGTACGTGACGAACAAGGGGACCGACGTCGACTCCTGGCACGCCCTGCGCGATACCGACCCGATCGTCGTGATCGCCGGGTTAGACGGCCCCCTTGGCGCGCCCTTCTCAGGCTCCGGTGCGGACCATGAGCTTGGTCATGCGGCGGGCGTTGAAGTGCATGGGGTCGTAGTCGATCTCGCCGGTCAGCTGGGCGGTGTCGCCAAAGCGCCGGTCGAGCTCCTCGATCATGAGCTTGCCCTGCACCTTGACGAGATTGAGGCCGATGCACATGTGCGGGCCAGCCCCGAAGATGATGTTGCCCGCCTGGTTGCGGGTGATGTCGAAGCGGCGGGGCTCTGGCCAGCGAGCCGGGTCAAGCCAGGCAGTGGAGAAGAGCGTCATGATGAACGATCCCTTCTCTAGGAGCTGGCTGCCGACCTCGATGTCCTCCAGCGGGTAGCGGGGGATGGCCCCGAACTTGCCGTGCCCGGACCAGCGGAGGATCTCCAGGATGGCGCCCTCCATCAGCTCTGGCCGCTCTCGCAGCAGCCGCCGCTGGTCGGGGTGGCTGAGCAGGGCGTAGATGGCCAGGGTGTGCAGGTCGACCGCGGTGTCCGCGCCCGCCGTCACCAGGGCGCTTATCAGCCCGACGATCTCGAAGTCGGTGAGCCTGTCGGCGTCCTGGCTGGTCTTGATCAGCGTGCCGATGAAGTCGTCACCCGGGTCGGCCATGGCGCGGCGCTCGGCCACCATGTCGAACAGGTACTGCAGGCCAGGGAGCGTGCCCTGCACGTACCGGTCGCGGTCCTCCCGGCTGTACATGGGGTTGTTGGCCCGGACGCTGTTCCAGCCAAGTCCATGCTCGAAGAGCTCCTCGGCCGACGGGGGCACGCCCACCATGCGGGCGATCGCCCTGATCGGCGCCTTGTTCGCGATCTCAGTCGCGGCGTCGAACTCGGACGGGTCCTCGATCTCGTCGAAGATCCCGACGATGGCGTCCCTAATGCGGTCCTCGATCTGGTCCATCACCCGACGGGAGAAGGCCGGGGCGGTGAGCCGGCGCAGCCGCTGGTGCTCGGAAGGCGACGCGGTGGCCAGGCCCCGTGCCTGGACCTGCTCGTACAGGTTCCACTCGCTCTCCGGCTTGCGCGGCGGCGCGTCCTTCCAGTCCGAGAACTGGCAGCTGAACCTCGGGCTGCGCAGGATCTCGGTGACCAGGTCATGCGGGGCGACGATCCAGGCGTTAAGCCCGGTGTGGAAGGCGACCGGGTACTCCTCGAGCAGCCGGGTGAACTGCGGAAAGGGATCCCGCACGAATTCCTTGTCGAAGGGGTTGTACACCGAGAAGTCGATCTCGACCCTGTCTGTTGCCATTTGTGCCATAACGCATTCGGTAACATCCTGGTCCTACCGGGTCAAGAGGCGATCCCAGCCTCCGGGATCGAGCGCGGGGGGTACCGGGTCAGGGCAGCGCGAACGGTGCGGACAGGGTGCCGACGGCCTGGAGCAGCTCGCGGGCGTGACGCTGCCAGGCGCCGTCGGGCTGAGACTGGGGCTGGGGCTGGCCCTCGTGACCGGCCGCCCAGTCGGCGTAGCTGCGGACGACGCGGAGGCGGCCGATCAGCGGATCCCGCACAACGTGCATGAGGGCACCGTTTCCTGAGTCGGGCGGGCCAAGCCAGGGACCCCACAGCGCCTGCTCCCGCTGGACGACAGGGCAGGCCGGGATCTCGTATTCCGCCAGCAGCTCCAGCCAGTCGGCGACGGGGCGGGCCGCGAACGCCGACGTGAGCGCGCCCGCCAGCCCGTCCGGGCCGGTAAGCCCGGCGGGATCGGCCGTGCCAGTGACGGAAAGCAGCGCGGTGACCTGCTCGCCACTGATCGCGGCGACGGCCAGCCAGCCGTCAGCGGCGCGATACAGCCGTCGCAGCGGAGATGGCCCCGGGTAGTCCACCGCGCCGACGGCAGCCGACGGCCGCCCGGCGTACGTGGTCATCTCGGCCAGCTGCAAGAACCCGGCCGACCCGGCGAGCGAAGCGGTCACGTGCTGGCCGGCCCGGGCGCGACCGTCCGGCGCGGCCTGTGATCGTGCCCGCTCGAACAAGGCGGCCAGGACGCCGAGTGCGCCGAGCACCCCGGTGGCGATGTCGTGGACCGGGGCGCTGGTGGTCACGGGCGGGTTGGCGTCGCTGGGGTCCGGATTAGCGGCGGTCACACAGGGCTCGCCGACCAGGCGCGGGTCGGTGATGCCCTGGTCGGCTCCGCCCTGAACGGCCGCCAGCCCGCTGAGCGACTGCAGGACCGGGTCGAAGCCGGGGAGGCTGCCGTGTGCCCCGGCCCGGCCGAAGGCCGATACCGAGCAGCGGACGAGGGCCGGATTGACGGCGGCCAGGTCGGCCTGGCCGAGGCCGAGCCGCTCAGGGCCGGCGGTCAGCATGTTGTCGACGAGCACGTCGGCGTCGCGCAGCAGGCCAGCGAGGGCGTCCGCGGCGGCCGGGTCACGCAGGTCCAGCGTGGCGATGGCCTTGCGCTGGTTGATCGCCGCGTAGGAGGCGGTGAACACCCGGTACGGGTCGCCGCCTGGCCTTTCTACCTTGACGACCTCGGCACCGTAATCGGCCAGCAGGCTGCTGACGAAGGGAGCCGCGAGGAACGTGCTCAGGTCGACCACGCGCAGCCCAGCGAGCGGGCGTCCGCGTGGCGTCGCTCGCGCCGGGATCGCCGGGCTGAGCCAGGACGACGGGACGGAGTCTTCTGCCCGTTCTGGCGCAAGGGATCGGACCTGTCCTGGGGTCGCCGACAAGTGGATGGGGACGGCTGGCATGGTGACAATCCCCAGGTCAGGGTGGTCCAGCGTGACGAGCCCGTCGTGGTAGGGGCCGGCCAGCCACTCGGCTCGGGTCGCGACGGGCGCGGCGGGGATGCCGGCGGCGGTGAGGTCGGCGATCCACTCCGCGCAGGTCCTGGTGGCGAAGGTCTTCTCAAGCTCGTCGCCGACGCGCGCCCCCGTCCTGGGCACGAGCAGGTTGGTGAACTCGCCGTCAATGCCGGGCAGCAGCATGACGTCCACCCGGTCAAGCACGCTCAGCGCGCGCAGGAAGAAGTCCGGGCTGAGGGCGGCCAGGTAAAGCCAGCGGCCGTCGGACGCCTGATAGGCACGGAAGTTCGGCGCGCCGGGGATCCGCGTTCCGGTTGAGTACACCTCCGTCACGTCCAGCCCGGTGATGGCCACCGTGCACAGGCAGGCCGCCATCGCATGCAGGCCGCTGACCACGACCGTGTCGCCCGCGGTGCCCGCGGTCTTGACCCGAAGCAGGCCGGCCGCGGCGGCGGTCGCCCCCAGGGCAGCGTGCACGGCGGTGAAGGTCGGCACTACCGAGGCCACCGGCCTGCCGGTCACCGAGGGATGGTGGGCGGCGAACCCGCCCAGGGCGCTGCGGAGCACCGGGTCGTCTGGGAGGCCCGCGAAGCGTCCCGACGCGGAGTGCGGCGGCATCCAGACGCGGACCTGCTGCCCTTCCGCGTGCCCGGTGGCAAGGCCGATGCCCTCCTCCCAGGGCGCGTCGCTGAGCACGACGTCGGCGTGGCCCGCGAGCGCGCCGACCTGGCCGGCGGAGCCGTAGCGCTTGCCCCGGTCCCAGGCGAGCGTTTCCGGGGAAGCTAGCGCGGGCCCGGCATCAGGGACCTCGGCGGCCGAGACGCGCACGACGTCCGCGCCCAGGTCAGCGAGCAGCATGCCCGCCATCCGCGCCGCCTGTCCTTGTGAAACCTCAAGGACCCTCACATTGCCGAACGGACCGGCCATGCTCTCCTACCTAACCGGCGACGGCCTTGCGATGACGCTGGTCCACACCCTCGCCTAAGTCCATCCCTGGCTACTTCCAGCATAATTGCGGTCAGTGTGCCGGTGACAGGGGTGCGGCCGACCGGCTCGCGCTGGTCCGGCAGGCGGTCGGGCGGCAACGAGACGCAATCCCATCGACCGCCGCCTATGCTTCTGAGCATGGTGGGAGCAGCGGAGGTGGCAGTGGCCCGGCGGTCCGCGCGGGCGATATTGATCGACGGTGACGGAAACCTGGTCGTCATCAAGCGGACGAAGCCGGACGTCCCGGTGTACTGGACGACCGCCGGGGGCGGGGTGGAGGACACCGACGCCTCGGTTGAGGCCGCGATGCGCCGGGAGATCTTCGAGGAGCTGGGCGCGACGGCGGCGGGCGCTTCCCGAGTTTTCCTGGCCAGCACGCAGTCAGAGTACGGGGTGAAGATCCAGTACTTCTTCGTGGCCCGGCTGACCAGCCTTGACCTGTCCCTGCGCAACGGACCGGAGTTCGACAACCCGGCCAAGGGCCGCTACGATCCGGACCGCATCACCCTCCTCGATGACGGCACCGCCCTGACCGCCATCGACCTTCAGCCTTCCGAGCTTAAGGCCTTCATCGTGGCTAACCGCGAGGCCTTGCTGGCCGAGGCGGGACTCCTCGGCTGAGCTTCCCGGAGCGTGGGCCGCTAGGGTGCGGACGTGACGGCGGTGAGGGTGAGCACGCTGGTGTAGGGGCCGGGCACGGCGGTGGGCGGGATCACGAGCGACAGCTGCGCGCCCAGCGTGCTGGTCCCGAAGCCGCTGCCCGCGCTGGCCGACGCCAGCGCGGCCGCCGCACTGCCAAGACCAGGGGCAGCCGCCTGCACCGCATTGCCCAGGGTGACGCCGCTGGCCACGGACGTGGTGTCAGGGATCCAGCCGAGCTGGTTACCCGAGATGATCGTGTCGGGCCCGGGACTTGCGGTGGTGAAGTCGGAGACCTGGCCTGATACCGACCAGCCCGGATAGGTGTTCCTCGAGTCGGACACGACGACCGGGAGGATGTCACCGGACGCGGTGGAGCCGCTCACCGTCATGGTCACCGTGCCGGTGGTGGGCACGGTGAGGGTGAACACGCCGGCCGACGGAACGGTCGTCGTCAGCGGAACCGTAAACGAGCTCGTCGGCCGCACGGTCACGATGACCACCCCCGCCGAGGGCTGGAAGGCGCTGACGTCACTCGGCGTAAACACGGCCTCGGCCACCTGCGGCCCGGCTGTGGCGGACGTCACGGTGGCGGTCAGGGTGGTGGCCTGGCCAGGGATCGGCGAGGCGGGCGAGGCGGTGACGGTCGTGGTCGTCTGGGTGCCCTCGGGCGAAACGGCGGACGTGCACTGGGTCGGGCCCTGCTGATCGCAGGCGGGCGGCATCGGGGTGCTGCTGGCCAGGGCGTCGGTGCCGCTCGAACTGATCGTGGGACTATCGCAGCCCGCGAGGAACGCGCTGACGGAACCAGGCAGAGCCGCCCCAGGAGCCTTCGCCAGCTGCTCGTAGGCGTCGCTCGCCAGGTTGACCGGCAGGGCCGCGTAGCCGAGCTGGTCCACCGGTTGCTGGCCCTGGCACAGCGCGTAGGCGCCGAAGGCGCCAAGGGTGTATCCCGTGCTGGTACTCACGATGCCCGAGGTGTCAGTGGGCAGGATCAGGTAGGAGAGGTACGACAGCTCATAGGTGCGCGGGTCGGTGTCGGTGTAGACGCCCGACAGGTTCGCGGTCCCGTAGAGCGGGTCGCTTGAGTTCGTGTTGACCTGGGCCGCGAGCAGCGAGACCCCGACATTCTGCGCGGTCGGCTCGGTGTAGTAGCCCGCCGCGTTCAGCACCAGCGCCACCGGGAAGCCGGCCGCTAGCGCCATGGCGTACGGCGTGAAGCCGATCGCGCCGTCCGCCTGCGGCTGCGACACATAGCCAGAGACCCCGAGGTCACCCTGCTGGCCGACCATGAAACTGTTAGGCAGTACCGGGTAGGTGGTGGTCGCGGCGCACGGGCTGATGGCGACCCGGGCGCAGTAACCGGTCCAGTCGGCTCCCTGGGTCGCCATCATCCACTGGGTGAACGCATAGGTCTCGGGAGAGCTGTCGTCACGGACGACCGGAGTGATCGGGATGTCGGGCAGCGTGAGGCCGGGATTGTCGGCCGCGATCGCCGGATCGTTCCAGGTGGTGATCTAGCCGGTGAAGATGCCGGCGATGACAGGGCCGGACAGCCGCAGGTTCGTGACCTGCTTGCCATTGATGCTCAGGTTGTACATCAGCGAGGCCGCGCCGGCAGGTCGGGCATATAGGCATAGCCGCGGCTCGGCGGCGGGTCGGTCACCTCGCCATCCTGGACCCCGTAGGGGATCTCAGTCGCGCCGAAATCCGACTCGCCAGCGGCGAAATCTTCCCGGCCGGCCGTGTCACCGCTGGGGCTGTAGTCGACGGACACCCCGTACTGGGCCACGTCAGCGGTCCAGGCCCGGATCGCGTTGCTGGCCCAGGTCGAGCCCGAGCCGGTGATGGGCACGTAATCGGTGGCCTCGGCGGGCCGTGCGGCCCGGAGTAGGCCGGCCAGCAGGACGGCAACCGCCGCCGCGACCACCGCCACTGGTTTGAGCCGACGCACCCAGCGCGCAGTTGATACGGCCACCCCGCCACCCCGCCACCCCGCCACCCCGCCACCCCGCCACCCCGCCACCCCGCCACCCCGCCACCCCAAGGAAGATAAGTCCCGCGCAAATCCGGTTACTCATCTTTCCCGCTAGAAAGTTATTTTGCTAGCCTGGGTGAGCTTGAAAGATTTTTGTCAAAATGCCATTCATTTAACGTTCGCCAAAGGGCCTTTGATTGGTTACGTTGGTGGCCCGCCTGCCGGAGGTGGCGGCGGGCCAGGCGGGCTTGCGGCCAGCGTTCGACGAGGCCGCGCGGACCTAGGCCGCGCGGTGGCGGGCCAGCCAGACGGTGGCCGCCACGAGCAGCGCAGAAAGCGCGAGAAGCCAGCCGACCTCAAGGAGCTGAGCGGGCCAGAACCCGGCGACCACATAGTGCGGCCGCAGGTATTGCCAGGTCAGCAGATCGATCCCGCAGTAAGTCGCGAAGGTGGCGATCATGGCCGGGATGACACGGCGAATGAGCATGCCGAGGAACGCTCCCAGCGTGAAGCCGGCCAGCACCCAGCCCGCGAGCACGATCCCCCAGGTGTCGAACACGGCCGCGCTAAGCCTGGACATGTCCTGCTGCACGGCGAACGGCTGGAAGAACCAGCCATTCAGCTGGCTCACCGCCGCGGCCCCGACGGCGAAGACGACGGCAAGCAGCACGATCTTGCCGATGGCCCACCGCACCCGGCCGATGCCCTGCGTCCAGGCGTACCGGTAAGTCCCGGTCTCCAGCTCTCTGGCCAGCAGCGGGACGCCGGCGAACGCTCCAATCAGCGCGGGAGCCAGCTGCAGCGCGATATTGACGGCGTCGCCGACGTGCCAGTCGCTGCTGCCGACCGAGTTGCTCAGGTTCTCGCAGGTACTCGCGGTCAGCGGGTGGCAGGCCAGCAGGGGCCCGTAGTCGTGGTGGATCTTCAGCCCCTCTGACAGCATCACGATGGCCAGGGCGGCGAAGAACGCGGGCACGCCGATCAGCGCGGGCCGGTGCTGGCACCACGTGACCCAGGCCATCCGCCGCCAGGGCAGGGGCCGCAGGGGGCCAGCCTGACCTGGCGGCGCGGGCTGGGCGGGCTGCCCTGGCATGGTCAGGACGGTCATCGTGCCCCCTGCGCTGACTCGGCGGGCTGAAGACGTGAAGGGCTAGCCAGCCCGGCCTTGCCCTGGTCACGGAGATAAGCCAGCAGGAGCTCTTCCGAGCTGACTGGGTGCGCTTCCCAGCCGGGCGGGACCGGGTCATCAGGATCGCTGGTCTCGACCAGCAAGTGAGCCTGGGCCTCGGCCCGCTGCACCTGCACAACCCGCACCTGCCGGGCGCAGGAGTCCACCTCGGTGGCGGGGCCGGTCAGCAGGCGGTGGTGGCTGAGCAAGTCATCAATCCCCCCAGCCAGCCGGAGCCTGCCCCGGGTCAGCACGACCACATAGTCGGCGACCCGGTCGAGCTCGGGGAGGGAGTGCGAGGAAAGCAGTACCGATATGCCGTCGTCAGCCATCGCCGTCAGCACGGTTGTCAGGAAGTCCCGCCGGGCGAGCGGATCGAGCGCGGACAGCGGCTCATCGAGGATCAGCAGCCGTGGCCGCCGGGCCAGCGCCAGCGTCAGCGCGAGCTGGGCCTGCTGGCCACCGGACAGCTGGCCGGCCTTTTTCTTCAGCGGGATCTCAAGCTCGGCCAGCCGGGCGCGGGCGTAACGCTGGTCAAAGTACCTGTTCAGGTTCCTCGTCAGGTGGACCATGTCAGCCACTAGCAGGTTCGGGTACACCGGCGCGTCCTGCGCGACGAACGCCACGGCGTCGAGCGCGGCGGGCGACCCAGGGACCTGGCTCCCGAGCACGGTCGCGCTGCCATCTGTGGGGCTGGCCAGCCCGGCCAGCATGTTCATCAGCGTGGTCTTGCCCGCGCCGTTCGGGCCGACGAGCGCGGCCAGCTGCCCGGCGGAAACCTCCAGGGTGCAGTCTCGCAGCGCCCAGCTGCCCCCATAGCACTTGCCCAGGCCGCGGGTCTCGATGATGTTCACGCCACGCCCTCCGATCCCGCGTGCTCCGCACCGCGGGATCCCCAGTCCCGCAGCACGCTGCTGAACAGGGCCACGATCCCGTCCTCGTCGAGTCCCACCTCGTCCGCCGAGGCAAGCCAGCCCAGCAACGAGCGGCGCAGTCCGGCCAGCTCGGGCAGCGCAACCTGGCGCAGCGTGGCCTGGATGAACGTCCCCTGGCCGGGGCGGCCAGCGGCCAGGCCCTTGGTCTCCAGCTCCTTGTACGCCTTGAGCACCGTGTTCGGGTTAATCGTCAGGGCGGCGACCACGTCCCTGACCTTGGGCAACTGATCGCCCGGCCGTAGGTACCCCAGGCGCAGGGCGTGCTCTACCTGCTGGACGAGCTGCAGGTAGGTCGGCACCCCCGAGTCCGGATCGAGCCTGAACTCGACCGGCGAGGCCGACCCGCGCCCGCTGGCCGCGGAGCCGCCATCAGCCGCGAGTGCGCCATCCGGTCGCCCTTTATCTATAGTCATAAGACAAAGGTACAGAAGGAGGGGGCGCTGTCAAGCTTGAGGTCCGGGGCGAGGACCTGCGGTTCGGTGCGGCGCCCTGAGGTCCGGGGCAAGGAGGGGGCGGCCTGGGCAGACCGGCCCCTTCCCGTTATGCATGGTGGTTAGGAGTGGTCAATCATCAGCGTCGGTCCCTGGCCCAAGGCCAAGCTCAGCCAGGATCGCCTGGGTGTGCTGGCCGAGCGCGGGGACCGGACCGGTGGATAGCCCCTCCCCGTCGAACAGCATGGGGGGCAGCAGGCCGAGCACCGGGCCTGCCGGGGTCGGCACCTCGTGCCAGCGACCGCGCGCCGCCAGGTGCGGGTGGTCAAGGACCTCCGTCGGGGTCCGGTACACGGCGTTGCCGATCCGGGCCGCATCGGCGGTCGCCTGGACATCGGCCAGCGTGCGGCCTGCTGTCCAGCGGGCGAGGATCTCGTCGAGTTCGGCCCGATGGCGGACCCGGTCGTCGTTGCGTGAGTAGCGCGGGTCGGCGGCCAGGTCGCCGCGGCCCAGCATCTGGCGGGCCAGTCGCTGCCACTCGTCGTCGTTGGTCGTGCCGAGCACCACGGTGCGGCCGTCGGAGGTGGGATAGGCCCCGTACGGTGCGACGGCGGGCGAGCCCATGCCGACCGGCTCCTGGTCGACGCCGGTGTACCTGCTCCACGTCAGCGGGTAGCCCATGAGCTCGGCAACCACGTCGAACATGCTGATCTCGATCTGCCGGCCCTTGCCGGTGACCGCCCGCTCGGCCAGCGCGGCAAGCACGGCGATCACCGCGTACAGACCGGTGCTCGTATCGGCATAGGGAGGGCCTGGCTTGGCGGGCTCGCCCGGGCGGCCGGTGATCGCGCAGGCCCCGGCCTCGGACTGGACCAGCAGGTCGTAGGCGCGCTTGCCGGCCAGCGGCCCGGTGCGCCCGTAGCCGGAGATCTCGACCCCGATCAGCCGCGGGTAGCGCTCGGCCAGCTCAGCGGGCCCGATGCCGAGCCTGCCCGTCGCTCCAGGCCCGAGGTTGGAGACCAGCACGTCGGCCCGCTTGAGCAGCGCGTGAAGCGCGTCCGCGCCCGGCCGCGAGCGCAGGTCGAGGGCAACCGACTCCTTCCCGCGGTTCAGCCACACGAAGTGCGCGGCCATCCCGTTCACCACAGCATCGAAGTCGCGGGTGAAGTCGCCGCCATCGGGATGCTCGACCTTGATCACCCGCGCGCCGAGGTCGGCGAGCGTGCGGGTCCCGAGCGGTGCGGCGACCGCCTGCTCAAGCGCCACAACAAGGACGCCCTTCAGCGGCGTGAACGTCATCAGCACGTCCCTTCTCGCGGGCCAATCTGGCCTAGCTGTGACGGAGCACGCTACTTGGCCAACCTCATCAGGTCACCGCAACCCGGTCAATCCCCTGGCCCCACCGCTGCCCGGGACCCGGCTCCACGGCGGACGCAGGCCGCGGCAAATCCCTTACGAGAGGCTTACAGGCCGCCGTCGCGGGGCAATCGCTCGTAAGATCCCGCCTTCCGGCGGCGCCGACAGGTGTCATGTCAATCCCCCATGACGCGAAGGAGTGTCATGAAGCCCATCCACAAGCTGGCGGCGGTCGCCGCCAGCGGCGTCGCCGCAGTCGCGATCACGGCGCTGCCCGCCAGCGCAGCCACCCAGCAGGACGGCGCGAAGGTGGTCCCCGCCATTTTCGTGCAGACCGACGCCGCTAGCGGCAACACAATCGTCGCCTACGACAGGACCGCCTCGGGCGGCCTGGCCCAGGCGGCCAGCTACCCCACGGGCGGCGACGGCGGGGCGCTGGCCGGCTCGGTCGTCGACCACCTGGCGTCGGAAGGGTCGCTCGCCTACGACAAGGAAGCTGGCCTGCTGTACGCCGTCAACGCGGGCAGCAACACCATCACGGTCTTCTCCGTGCATGGTGACCAGCTCACCCGCCGCCAGGTGATCGGGTCCGGAGGTCAGTTCCCCGTCAGCATCGCCGTTCACGGGAACCTGGTCTATGTCCTGAACGCGCTCGACGGCGGCTCGATCTCCGGCTTCCTCCGGGTCGGCGACTTCCTGGTTCCCGTCCAGGCCTGGCACCGTGCTCTTGGCCTCAACCCCACCCAGACGCCCCAGTTCACCAGCACCCCCGGCCAGGTCGGGTTCACGCCGGACGGGTCGCACCTGGTGGTCACCACCAAGAACGGCGGCAACACCATCGACGTCTTCGGTGTCGGATTGCTCGGCCCCTCCGCTACGGCGACCGTGACCTCGCTGCCGAACACGGTGCCGTTCGGGTTCGCCTTCGACAGCTATGGGCACCTCGTGGTGACCGAGGCTGGGCCTAACGCCGTCTCGACGTTCAGCCTGGCTGGGGACGGTGCCCTCACCCAGCTTGACACCGTCGCGACCGGGCAGGCGGCCACCTGCTGGATCACGGCCGCTGGTGGCACGCTTTACGCGTCCAACGCCGGCAGCGGCACCGAGTCAGTGCTGAGCGACGACGCGGCGGGGACGCTGACCCTGCTCGGGGCGCCGAAGACCGACGCGGGCACGGTCGACGCGACCGCGTCGGGCGACGGCCAGTACCTGTACGTGCAGGCCGGCGGCCCGGGCAACGTCGACGCATTCCGCCGCGGCCCAGGCGGCACGCTTACGGAGACCGGATCGGTCACCGTTCCTGAGGCAGTGGGCGGAGAGGGCATCGTCGCTCCCTGACCCGCAGGAGCCGGGCTGCTCGGGGCGGTCCGCGCGGTCGCATGGTCGCGCGGTCGCGCGGTCGCGCGGTCGCGCGGTCGCGCGGTCGCATGGTCGCGCGGTGGCGCGGTCGGCCGTTCGCGAGCAGCCCGGCCCGGGCGGGGTTAACCCGCCCTGAACGGGTAAGCCCCCCAAGACGCCGGACGTGGCTTCGCTGGCTCCTCCGCGTCCTGGTGCGAGTCAGTGCCTGGCACCTGCGAGACTAGGGCTTAACGTAAGAGAACTACTCGCCTGACGCGAGCGCGGGCGGCCGCCCGCGGCCCGACTGACGGGGGGACAGCCTGATGGAGCCGGCCACGACGGCGTCCACGCCGCCCGGTAATCCCGCCGGGGCGCCCGCGATCAGACGGGAATCGGCCGAGTTGCGGACGCGTCGCCTGGTCCAGGCCCGGCGTCGAGCTACCGCCCTGCTCGCCGCCGTGACGGTCGTCTTCATCGGCGTCACCGCCTACGGCGCCCACGGAGTCTTCCTCGGCTTCGTGCAGTCGGGAGCCGAGGCCTCCATGGTTGGCGGCGTCGCCGACTGGTTCGCGGTAACGGCCGTCTTCCGGCATCCGCTGGGCCTTAAGATCCCGCACACGGCCGTGCTCGTCGAGCGCAAGGACCAGTTCGCCGCCACCCTCGGCCAGTTCGTGCAGGAGAACTTCCTCAATGGCGACGTGCTGGCCGACCGGCTGCGCGCGGCGGGGCTGTCGGCCCGGCTGTCGGCCTGGCTGGTCCGGCCGGACAACGCCACGCGCGCCGCCGGGCACACGTCCGACCTCGTGGTCACGCTGGCTGAGGCGCTCAGGGACGAGGACGCCCAGCGGGTGATATCCGAGCAGTTGTCCCGCGCGGCGGACTCCCTTGACGTCTCGCCGCTCGCCGGGCGAGTGGTCCGGGCGATCATCGCGGGCGGCCACCACTCCGAGCTGTTCAACACGATCTTGTCAAGCGCCGACAGCTACCTGGACGAGCATCACGAGGAACTGCGGGTCCGGTTCGAGTCCGAGGCCCCCCGCTGGGTGCCAGGACTTGTGTACGGGCGAGTCTTCGACCGGATGTACGCGCACCTGCGGGGGCGCCTGGCGGCGATGGCCGACGACCCCGAGGACGAGACCCGCAAGCAGTTCGAGGAGTGGATCGACAGCCTGCCCGACCGCCTGGAGAACGATCCGCAGCTACGCGAGCGCGGCGAGCGCCTCAAGAACGAGCTGATGGGCAGCCCGCTCATGCGTGACTGGTCCTCGATGCTCTGGGGCAGGGTCAAGGAAACCTTGCGGGTTCAGGCCGCCGACCCCGACTCCGAGCTGCACAAGCGCATGACCGGCGCGATCGAGGCCGCTGGGCATCGCCTGGCCAGGGACCCTCGGCTCCAGGAGCGCATCGAGCACGTCATCGAGACGGCCGCCCGTGCGCTCGCCGATCAGTTCCACGACGAGCTGGCCGGCCTGGTCACGGGCACCATCCAGCACTGGGACGCCCATGAGACGTCCACTCAGCTGGAGCTGCTGCTCGGTCGCGACCTGCAGTTCATCCGCATCAACGGCACCGTGGTCGGCTGCGGCGTCGGCCTGATCCTGCATGCCATCGCGCTAGCGGTCGCCTAGCGTTAGCTGAATACGGTCCTGGGGCGCTGCTGGAGCTCGCCGTCGAGGTAGATGTCGACCTTCTCGTTGTAGAAGCAGGCCAGACCGGCAATCTTCTGGCTCTCCGGCAGCGGCGTGCGGTAGATCCAGACGATGTCGCGGTGCGGCTCGCGCCCGGTGTCAACCGACCAGTAGCTGGCCGTGCCCTTGTACGGGCAGGCCGAATGGCTGTCCGACGGGCGCAGCAGGTCCATCCGGACATCGCTCAGCGGCACGTAGTAGCGGGGCGGAAGGTTCGTCTCGAACAAGATGCGCGGGTGAGTGCTGTCGGCGACCGTGACCCCGTCCAGCTCGACCCGGACGTGGCGGGAACTGGCCAGGATGTCCACCCGGGTGTGGGGGTCTCGCGGGTGGGTGTAGACCGGCTCGTCCTCCTCCAGCCATTCGTCCATCGACTCCCAGTCAAGGTGGACTAGGTCGCGAAGCTTCTCCAGCGGGGAATCCGGGTAGCGCCGTGCGGCTGCCTGCGCCGTGGCGCCGTCAACCCGCACGTCGAGGATCTCGGCCTCGCCCCGGCTCGGAGAGTGCTCCGTCTTGCCCGTCGGCACCAGCTCCGCCCGGACGTCGGCGAGCGGCAGGTAGTAGGCCGGGTAGTAGGGCTTCTCCCACACGAGGACCGGATGTGTCGTGTCGGCGACAAGCCGTCCGGCCAGGTAGGCACGAAGCCGCTTGGCCCCATCCTCCACCCGTACCGCCCCGCGTGCCTTCTCGCTCATCGCACTTCCTTTTCAGCCGGCCCTGCCTGCCACCCACCGTACCCGCGCGGGCCGTGCCGCAAGCAGCCGGCCGGTGCCGGGCGAGCGGGCGGGCGAGCGGGCGGCAGGCGCAACAGCAGTGCCACCATCGCCGCCCCGGCATTATGTGCGCGATGGGGCATAGCTGCTGCCTGGACGACAGCGGTGCTGCATCGCGGACATTTCCCCGGCGCAAGGATGCCACCATCGCTGCTCTTGCGCCGCTGGAGGGAGGCCGCGGGACGGGTCAGGCTGGGGCCGACGGCCTGGCGGGCCTGGCGGCCGGGCTCTCCATGTCGGCGCCGCAGCAGCGGGGGGCCTGGCCTTCGGTCTTGATCACCACCACCTGCGTCCCGCAGGTGGCGCACTCGAAGCGCTGCCCTGCCTTAGCATCAGCCACTGGGCTTACCTCCGCTCACTTACGGACCGATGATGTGTCGTCGACCGCGCCGGACTCCAGAAGCTTGCCGATGTCCTCATCGCTGTAGCCCAGTTCACCGAGGATCTTCCTGCTGTCCTGCCCCGGCCATACCGGCCCGCTCTTGATGACCCCCGGGGTACCCGACAGCTGGAAGGACAGGCCGCCGAGCTTCATCGCCCCGACCATCCGGTGCTGGAAGGAGGCCGTCAGCTGCCGCCGTTCGGCCTCGGGGTCGTCGAACAGCCTGACCACGTAGTCCGGGTCGGTGACCTCGCACGGCACGCCGGCCGGATCAAGGACCTCGAACCAGTCCCTGGCCGGCCGACGCCGGAAGACGGCCGCAAGCTCCGCGGACAGCTCCGCATCGTGGGCGCGGCGGGACGGCCCGCTGACATAGCGAGGGTCACTGGCCAGCTCCGGCCGGCCGATCGCCTCGGCCAGCGACCGCCACGACGGGTCGGAGAGGGCGGCGATGGTGAGGTAACCACTGGCCGTTTCGTAAATGCGGTACAGGGCATGCCAGCCCCAGCCTTCCGCGTCAAGGCGCGGACGGGCGGCTGCCGTGGCCCCGTCGGGTGACACCCAGGCCATGGAACTGTTGAGCAGCTGCGCGTAGATGATCGAGGTGCGAACGAGCTGCCCCTCGCCGCTACGGTCGCGGTCATAGAGCGCCTGGATGATCCCGAGGGCGGACAGGTAGCCGTTGCCGGTGTCGCCGAGCGAGGTGACCGACCAGACCGGGCGACCGCCGTTGTCGAGGCCGCCGTCGAGCCAGCTCGTGCCGGCCAGCGCCGCGCCGGTCTGGTCGTTGGCGGGGTGCGCTGCGCGCACGCCCTGCTCGTGGCCCATCGTGTGGCAGTAGACCAGCCGGGGATTGATCGCCTTGAGGCTCTCGTAGTCGACGCCCAGCCGCTCGGCGGCGTCGTAGCGCATGTTGTGCTGCACGACGTCGGCGCTGGCCACGAGCCGGCGCAGGACCGTCATCGCCTCGGGGTCCTTGAGGTTGAGCGTGATCGACTCCTTGTCCCTGTTGCAGCACATGGCGATGTGGTTGCTGAACCAGAACTTGTCGTGCATCATCGTGACCTTGATGACACGCGCCCCCAGCTGAGCCAGCACCTGCGTACCGAACGGTCCGGCCACGGCCAGCCCCAGGTCAAGCACGGTGATGCCGTCGAGCGGATGGGCCAGGTTTGTGTTGCTGTTATCACCATGGGTGGCGCTCTCGGCGGCGCTCGGGGTGGCGCTCTCGGCGGCGCTCGGGGTGGCGCTCTCGGCGGCGCTCTCGGCGGCGCTTCGGGCGGCGGCGGCTGAGCTGGGGCGGGAGATGATCTCGTCGGCTTCGGCCTGCACTGCCGCGGTGTGGGTGCCGCGCGGTGCGGCCCCGGCGGGAACGGGCTGCGGGTGCCTGGCCAGCTCGACCACCCGGCCGACCTGGCGCAGCGGGCCTAGCTCGGGATCGGTGACCTCGACGACGCAGCCGTCGGCGAGGAGCGCGGGGTCGAGCAGCGCGGCCTCGGGTGACCGTACCGGCTGCACCGGGACGCCGACCTGAGCGGCGAGCTCCACCCACTGGCTGGCGGGGTACTGCCTGACCGCGTCGGTGAGCGGATCGTTGAGCGCGTGCAAGATGACCATGTCCTCGGCCTTGGGGCTGATCCTCAGCGAGGCGTCCTTGGGCGAGGCCACGTCCGGCGTGGCCCGCATGCCGCCGGCCGCGGCGTTCAGGATGAACTCGGGCAGCGGCACCCAGTGGTGCGTCCAGGTGCCGTCGCTGCCCTGGAAGAAGCCCTTGGGTGCGCGCGGGTCAATGACCCAGGTCTCGAAGAGCGGCACGTCGGAGTGCTCGACCCGCATCCACCCGGCGATCGTGGTGGCCAGGACGCCCTGCAGCAGCGAGGCGCTGACGCGCTGGCCTCGGCCGGTGAGGCCGCGTGCCCTGATAGCGGCGTTGATGCCGATCACCGCGATGTAGGCCGTCGCCATGCTGACCCAGGGGACGCCGGTGAACAGCGGCCCTTCCCGGTCTGGCCCCACCCAGCAGCCCTCGGGTGCCGCAAGGCCGGGCATCATGCCCTCAGTTCCTGACAGCACGCCGATGGTGCCGCCGACCCGGCCGCGCACCTCGAACTGGTGCCCGGTGCGGGCGGCGACGAGCCCGTCGATACCCGGCCGGTCGCGGTCCGGGTCGTCGCGGCCGTAGCCGGTGATGTCGCAGTAGATAAGGCCAGGGTTGAGCCGCGCGAGCGCGTCATAGCCGAGGCCAAGCCGGTCAGCGGTGCCGGGCCTGAAGCTCTCGATCAGGACGTCGGCCTCGCTGGCCAGGGCGATAAGGCGGCTGGCGTCACCGGCATCCTTGAGGTCAAGGATGGCGCTGCGCTTGCCCCGGTTCCAGACCGGGTAGCCGGACACGTCCGGCAGCGGGCCGCCCTCCGGTGCTTCGATCCTGGTGACGCTGGCACCGTGGTCGGCGAGCAGCATGCCCGCGACCGGGCCGCTGATCCCCCAGGACAGGTCGATAACCTTCAGGCCGTCGAGGACGCCCATATCTCAGTCCCTCCTGCTTGCGAGCTGGCCGGCCCAGCTGGTGACGCGTTCCCATAGCTCGTGCCTGCCCGGCTCGACGTTCTGGTTGTGTCCGGCCCCCGCCAGGACGAAGAGGGTGATGTCCCTGGATGCGGGGAACTCGCTCGGGATGAGCCGGTGATTGGTAGCGATGTCGTTCTCCCCTACGCCCAGGAAGACGGGGACGCCGACGGCGGCGGAGGCCCGCCGGGTCGAGCCGGGAATCAGCGTGGCGTTCCCGACGACGGCAAGCAGGGGTGCCCGCACGTCCACGAGCGCCTGGTGGACGTCGTCGGGCATGATGCTGCTGACCAGCAGGTCGGAGCTACCGCGGCCCAGCACGGGGAGCGGACTGTCATGCCGACGCCGGGCACTTGCGACGAGTGCGGCGGCGAAGGCGTCCGGGCTGGCCGCGTCGAGCTCGGCGAGCGCCAGGTCCTCCGCCTCCAGGTACTGCGGAAGCCCGTGGCCACCCCAGCCGAGGAGGACGAGGCCGTCGTAGGAGCCGCTCAGTGCCTGCTGCTGGATGAGCAGGTGCGCGCCCATCGAGTGGGCGACGCCGATGACGGCCGCCGAGCTTGGCAGCGCCGGAAGCCCGTCGACGCCACCGGCCCGGAGCTGGGCGAGCGCCCGGTCGGTGGCGGCGACCTCGACGCTGGCCACCACCTCCGGCGTCAGCGTCCAGCCGTCGTCGGGTGCGTCGGAGCCGCCCACGCCGGGATGGTCGGCCAGCATCACGAGGAAGCCGTGCTGGCGGGCGAACTCGGCGAAGCTGTAGCCGGGGACGGCCAGGTCGAAGTACCCGCGGCTCATCCCGCCGCCGGGGAAGCAGATCAAGACGGCACGGGGAGCCAACTGCCCGGTCCCGGCCGGCGGGATGATCTCAAGCGCGAGCTCCTTGCACCCGGGCGGGGCCACGTCGCTCACGTTGACGCGAAGGACCGCCCGGGCCAGCGCGCTGGTGGCCTGCGTGGCTACAGGTTCCACACGCGCTCGGCGTTGCCGGACAGGACCAGGCGCCGCTCCTCGTCGGTCACGCCCTGGGTAACCTCTTCCGCGATCGCCTGCGAGCGCGGCCAGCTCGTCACCGGGTGCGGGTAGTCCGAGGACCACAGGACGTTCTGCACGCCGATGATGTCGTGGGCGTACTTGATCACGTCGGGCTCGTCGATGAACGTCACGCAGATGTTCTGCCTGAAGTACTCGCTCGGGGCCTTCTTCAGGCCAGGGAACTCATAGCCCTGGCGCGCCGCGAGGTCGTCGACGATGTAGAGCCACCACGCGACCCAGCCGACGCCGGGCTCGACGAACACGAGCTTGAGGTCGGGGAAGCGCTCGAGGACGGCGGTGAGCACCCACATGCCGAGCGGCTCGGCCGTCGACAGGCCGACCATCGGCACGAAGATGCCCTTCTGCGGGGTGGGGTCGCGGCGGGCGAGGTCCTCGAGCTGCGTGTTGAGGCCGATGTGGAAGCAGATCGGCAGCCCGCTGTCGGAGATCTCGCGCCACAGCGGGTCGTAGCGGGACTCCCAGTAGTCCGGCAGGCCCAGCTCGGCCGGGAAGACCGGGAGCTGCAGCGACTTGCAGCCGACGGTCTTGGCCCACTTGACCTCGGCGACCGCGCCGTCGATGTCGTGGATCGGTATCTGGTAGGAGACGATCAGCCGCTCGGGGTCGGTCGCGGCGAAGTCGGCCAGCGCGGTGTTGAACGCGCGGGTGGCCTCCCGCCAGCCGTTCTTGACCATGTACAGGTAACGGAACGCGCTGACCTCGCAGTAGGTCGATGAGATCGCGACACCGTCGGTGTCCATGTCGGCGAGCCGGTCGGTGGCACTGGTGTAGCCGGTGCGCCCGAAGGCGGCGTTGGACGTCGGCGGGCGGTTCATCATGTTGGTCTCGCTGGCGCCTTCCAGGCCCTCCTGCTTGCGCCAGCGCTGGTTCGCCTCGCTGCTCAGCGTGCCGGACATGGCCGCGCCGAACGCCTTGAGCGCGTCGACATACTCACCGTGGAACTTGGGGTCGAGGAAGGACATGATCTTCTCGTGGCTGAGGTCGACGTGGTCGTCGGCCGAGATAAGGCGCTGCGCCATCGGAAAGCCTCCATCCGGATGTGGCCCAGATCACATATACATAAAATATAGTAGTTACAATGAAGGCTCAAGGGGCGTCAGGCCTCGCCGTTGCCGAGGATGAGGGCGCTGTGGCCCGCGGCGCACAGCACCCGCGCCGCCCGGCGAACCTGGTTGACGGACGTGCCGCGGATCTGCCGCACGCCTTCGATGACGTTGTTGAGGCCATGGATGTAGGCCTCGCCGAGCAGGCCGCCGTGGGTATTGACCGGCAGCGTCCCGCCGAGCTCGATGTGGCCATCGGCGATGAAGCCGGCGGCCTCGCCCCGGCCGCAGAAGCCGAACGCCTCCAGCTGAAGGAACACCACCGGGCTGAAGTTCTCGTAGATCATCGCGGCGTCGATGTCGCCGGGCGCCAGGCCCGTGCCCTCCCATAGCTGCCGGGCGACGAAGTTCGCCTCCTCGAACCAGGCGAGGTCGGGGCCGTAGAAGTTGAACATCGTGTTGTCGCCCGCCGACGACAGGTGCGTCTGGGTGGCGCCCTCCAGGGTTACCAGCGGCTGCCGCAGGTCACGAGCGCGCTCGGTGCTGGTAACGACCATCGCGACGCCACCGTCGCTCTCCTGGCAGCAGTCGAGCAGCCGGAGGATCGGCTCGACGACCCAGCGCGAGGCCTGGTGGTCGGCCAGCGTGATCGGCCTGGTGTAGAACCAGGCGTTCGGGTTGTTGGCCGCGTGCTTGCGAGCGACGACGGTGTACCGGCCGAAGTCCTCGTTGGTCAGCCCGTAGGTGGTCATGTAGCGCTGGTACCACAGCGAGTAGACCTTGGCCGGGGTGTCGAGGCCGAACGGCTTGTACCAGTTCCAGGCCGGGTTGGGCTGCTTGGTGGGCTGCCCGAACCGGGTTGCCGAGCGCTCGTTGAACGCGCGGAAGCAGACGACCACGTCGGCGGCGCCGGAGGCGACCGCGGCCGCGGCGTGCTGGAGCATGGCCTTGGACCCCCCGCCGCCGAAGGGGGTGCGACTGGTCCAGCGGACTTCCCTGATGCCGACGCTGCGCATCAGGGACAACTCGTCGTTGGGGTCGACGGTCATCGTCACGAGGCCATCCACGTCGGCGGGACCAAGCCCGGCATCGGCGAGCGCCGCGCGCACCGCCTCGGAGGCAAGCTGCAGTTCGCTGCGGCCCGAGTCCTTGGAGAACTCCGTCTGCCCGACTCCCGCGACCGCCGTGTGGCCCTTGAACAGCGACATCAGGACTGTCCTTCCAGCGGGGCGAACTGCGGCAGCGTCGTGCCGTCGATCTCGGCGAAGCCGACGCCGACCCGCAGGCCCGTGCGGATGCGGGCGGGCTCGATGCCGCGCAGGTTGGTCACCATCCTGACCCCCTCGTCCAGTTCGACGAGGGCCACGACGCGCGGTTCGTCGTCGGGCTGGCTGGGGTGCCTGGAGATGATCCAGCTGTAGACGGAGCCGGTGCCGGCCAGGTCGATGACCTCCCAGTCGACCGACCCGCAGCGCGGGCACATCGGTGACGGCGGATGCTGCAGGTACGAGCACGCGGCACAGCGGCGGCCGAGCAGCCGGCCCGCCGCGACCCCGTCCCAGAAGTAGCCATCGTCTCGGCCGGGAACCGGCGGGGTGACGCGAGGCACCAGGTACGCCCCTTCCTTCTCGGCCCTCTTGCAAGAGCCTTCATAGCATTTACTATGAAAAACAGCTACCGATGACGCTAGCCGGTCCAGGGGCATCCATCAAGGGGCTGGTCAGGGTGCTTACTAGAATTGGCCAGGCCGGCGAGGCAGAAGGAAATGAGGTGACGGAAGCCAGATGACGGAGGCCATGCCGCGGTCCAGGGACACCACGAACCGCGCTTCGCGGGCAACCGCCGACGGCCCGCGGCGCAGGCCCCCAGGCGACAGCGCCTCGCGCCAGCGAGTCCTGGACGCCGCCATCCAGTGCATCCTCGACCAGGGCCTGTACCGGGCGAGCTCCAACGCGATCGCCGAGCAGGCCGGCCTGTCGTGGGGCGTGATCCAGTACTACTTCGGCACCAGGGAAGCGCTGATGACGGCGGTGCTGGAGGAGGGCGCGCGCCGGCTGGGCGAGACCGTGGAGCAGGCCACGATCACGGGCGGCACGCTCACCGAGCGAGTCGAGAGCTACCTGGATATCCTCAACGGCTACTACGGATCTCCCGACTACCTGGTGTTCACTCAGGTCCTCATCAGCCTCAGCCACGACCCGAGGACCTCGGAGCGCACCAGGCGGACCCTGGATGCCATCAACGAGGCCACCCAGCCACCGCTGAACCGGCTGCAGTCGGAGGTCCTGGCCGGGACCGGCGTCTCCCGTCCGGCCGTGGGCACGCTGCTCTTCCACGCCCTGCGCGGGCTTGCGCTCAGCCACCTCATGCTGGTCACCGTGCCGTCGGTCGACCTGCCCGCGATGTCACGGCAGTTCCCTGAGCAGCGCAGGGCGCTGGCCGAGGCGCTGGCCCTGCTCATCGAGAAGGAAGCCGGCGCGGGACCCTAGCCGCTATTGCTCGCGCACGAGCCGCAGGGCCGCCGCGGGGCACTCCTCTACCGCGTCCCTTACCCGCTCGCTGCCGTCCACCGGGCCGATGACCGTCGAGATGCCCGCGTCGTCGAGAGCGAAGACCTCGGGCAGGCTGAACGCGCAGGCCCCGGTGCTCATGCAGCGTTCCCTCGATACCTCGACACGCCAGCTCGACCCCATCAGCGACCTCCAGCGGACTTTCGCTTCTCACTCTGCCGCAGCCTTGACCGTCACGGCAAGCTAGAACTACATTACAGATGATTGAAACTAGATTACCGGTATAGGTCGGGAGCCGCCAGGCTCTCGGGCGGGCACCCACCAGCGGGAGAGAGACATGACTCAGCCACTGGCCACGGACACCGGCCGGGTGGAGATCGACTTCTCGGTCTACAACCCGTTCGACATGGAGTTCATGAAAGATCCCTTCCCGACCTTCAACCGGCTGCTCAACGAGTACCCCGTCGCGTTCCACACCGGCATCAACGCGTGGCTGGTGGCACCGAACGACCTCGTGACCGAGGCGCTGCGGGACCCGCGGTTCAGTGCCCGTATCGCCGACTGGACCGACGCGCCGCCGGTCAAGCCGGAGGCGGAG
>Ga0335072_10002126_pt1 | contig 31210 bp, 27 predicted proteins | sample Lox_Sample_21_FD_206725 | JGI IMG/M metagenome (GOLD analysis project Ga0335072, IMG submission 206725) | Soil microbial communities from Loxahatchee National Wildlife Refuge, Florida, United States - Lox_Sample_2.1 | ecosystem: Environmental > Terrestrial > Soil > Wetlands | place: USA...
TCCGAGCGTCTGGACGGCCGCCCAGGTGCACCACATCGCCGTCTCGGACGCGTGCAGCTTGGCCATCGCCGCCTCGGTGCTGGTCCGCTCGCCCCGGTCGAGCATCTGGGCTGCTCGCCAGGTCAACAGCCGCGAGGCGTCGACGCGCAGCGCCATGTCGGCGAGGCGGAAGGCGACCGCCTGGTGCTCGGCGATCGGTTTGCCGAACTGGACGCGCTCCTTGGCGTATTGCACGGCGTAGTCGAGGGCGGCGCGGGCCAGGCCGGTCGCCGACGCCGCGAGCGTCACGCGACTGCGGTCGAACGTTTGCATCAGCCCCAGGAAACCCTGACCCTCGGCTCCCAGACGCCGGTCCTCGGAGACGAACACGTCGTCGAGAAACAGCTCGGTATTGGGGATCGCGCGCTGGCCCATCTTGCGGATCGGCGGTCCAGCGCGCAGCCCTTCGTCGTCGTCGCGTAGGAGGAATGCCGTGATCCCGCGGTGACCGCTGCCGGGCTGCACCGTCGCGAAGACGACGTAGAAGCTGGCCACGCCGCCGTTAGAGATCCACGCCTTCTGCCCCGACAGGATGTAACCACCGTCCACCCGGCGAGCTCGGGTCCGGATCGAAGCGGCGTCGGACCCGCTTTGGGGCTCGGTCGCGGCCAGCGCGGTCATTGGCGGGTCCTCGGCGGCCAGCGGCTCCAACCATCGCCGCTGTTGTTGCTCGTCTCCTAGTGCGAGCACGGGTTCGGCGAAGAACCCGTTCGAGGTGATCAGGTTCCCGATCCCGGCGCAGCCGTAGGAGAGCTCCTCCTGCACCACGCATCCCGTCAAGCAGTCGCTCATTCCGGCCCCGCCGTATTGCTCGGGGAGCATGAACGACGTCAAGCCGAGTTCCGACGCTTTGCGCCACACATCCCACGGCACCGTCGTGTCGGACTCGTCGATTTCGAGCGACACCGGCCGGATCTCTCGCGCCGCGAACTCCCGGCAGGTCTGCTGGATCGAGCGCTGCTCATCGCTGAGTTCGAACATCGGATGACTCCTTGGGGGTGCGGATTTGGTCGGGATCGCTTTAGGAGACCGGCACGCCCGGCTCGGTTGGGGCAGGCACGAGCCGCGGCGTATCCGCGAGCAGCCTGTGCGTGTACTCGTGTGAGGGCTGGGTAAGCACCGCGTCGGTCTCGCCGGTCTCGACGATCCGCCCGGCGTGCATCACGATCACGCGCTGCGCGATGCTGCGCACGAGCGCCAGGTCGTGGGTCACGAACAGCAACGCCAGCCCCTGCTCGAGCTGTAGTTCGTGCAGAAGCTTGACGATCGCCGCCTGAACCGACACGTCCAGCGCGGAGGTGACCTCGTCACAGATCAGCACTCGTGGTTGGCACACCAGCGCACGGGCGATCGCAGCTCGCTGGCGCTCGCCGCCGGAGAGCTGATCGGGATAGCGGTCGGCGTATGCGGCCGGAAGCGAGACGCGCTCAAGCGCCCCTGCGATGCGTTCGCGACGCGCGCGGCCGCGCAGGTGAAAGAAGTGCTCGATCGGCAGTGACAGTGCGTCCCCGATCGTGCGCCGCGGGTTGAGCGAGCTGTACGGGTTCTGGAACACGTATTGCAGCTCGCGCCGGATGAGCGAGGACCGCGCGCGGACTTGGGGCGCCAGCGGCCCGCCCGCGTAGACGATCTCGCCCTGCCAGCTCGAGAGCAGGCCGACGATCGAGCGCGCGAGCGTCGTCTTGCCCGACCCCGACTCCCCTACGAGCGCCAGACACTCGTGCGAGCCTAGGGCGAACCGGACGTCGTGGAGCACGCGGTGCTGGCCGTAGGAGGCAATGAGATCCCGCACGATAAGGATCGTGTCCTGGGCCGGGATCGCGCGTGCGGGAGCGGGCGAAAGGCCGGCCGACGACGGCAGTTCGTGGACGCGGAGGCAGCGCACGCTCCGCCCGCCGGGCAGCTCGACGGGGGCCGGAGGAGCCGTCGCGCACGCGCCGATCGCGAACTCGCATCGCTCGCGGAAGGCGCAGCCGGACGGTCGGGCGCGCGGCGCCGGCGCCCGGCCCGGGATCGGCTCGAGCCCGCGCCGACTGCCGACGTCCGGCAGCGCCGCCAGCAGCCGACGCGTGTACGGGTGCGCCGGTTCGGCGAACACGGCGTCGATCGGTCCCGTCTCGACGATCCGTCCTGCATAGGCGACCAGGATCCGATCGGCGAGGTTGGCGACCACCGACAGATCGTGGGTTACATACAGCGCCGAGGTGCCGTGCCGCTCGCATAGTTGACGAACCGTTTCGATCACCCGGCGCTGGGTGGTCACGTCGAGACCGGTCGTCGGTTCGTCGAGCACGATCACACTTGGGCGCAGGAGGAACGCCATGGCGATCGCGATGCGCTGCTGCTGGCCGCCCGACAGCTGGTGCGGGTAGCGGCGCAGAAACTCGCGTCCGTTCGGCAGGTCGACCTCCGAAAGTCCCGCTGCTATCGCCTCGCCACGCTGAGCCCCGGATAGCTGGGGGTTGTGTCGCTCGAGCCCCTCCTCGAGCTGGCGCCCGATCCGGAGCGCCGGGTTCAACGCCGCGGAGGGATCCTGCGGGATGTAGGCGACCGTGCGCCCGCGCGCCCGGCGCAGAGCGGGCGGCCCCAGCTCCAGGACCGAAAGGCCGTCGATTTCCACCCGCCCGCTCGCGATGCGCGCCCCCCGGCGGGCGAAGCCGAGGAGTGCGTTGCCGATTGTGCTCTTGCCACTTCCGGACTCGCCGACCAGGGCCACGATCTCGCCGTGCTCGATCTCGAAAGAGACGTCGTCGACGATGTCCGCCCGGACGCCGCTGAGCTCGACTCGTAGCTGCGAGACCTCGACGCAACTCACGGCAGGATCTCCCGATCGATCCCGGCGACGCTGCGCGAGATCCCGTCGGCGATCAGGTTGGTGCCGATCGCGAACAGCGCGATGCAGATGATCGGGGCCAGCACACACCACGGATTGGCGGCCAATCCGTCCCGGTTCTGGTTGATCATGAGACCCCAGTCCGATGCCGGAGGCTGCACGCCGAAACCAAGAAAGCTGAGCGCGGATATGAGGCCGACCGACCACGTCAGCCGGAGCGCGTACTCGACCATCAGCGGGGTCGAGAGGTTGGGCAGCACCTCGCGGACAAGGATCGTGCGCCGCGGGATGCCGATGATCGCGGCGGCATTGACGAAATCCCGGGTGATGACTTCGAGCGTGATCCCGCGGGTGGTGCGCGCCACGCCGGGCAGCCACCCGACTCCCACCAGGAGCACGATCAGCGCCTGGTTGGATCCGAGCAGCGAGACGAACAGGAGGACCAGCACGATGTAGGGAAACGCGTAGAGCACGTCGAGCAGCCGCATGATCAGGTCGTCCAGCAGATTGCGGCTGTAGGCGGCGATCATGCCGAGGGCGATACCGACTCCGACCCCGAGCGTGGTCGCCGCGAACGCCATCCACAGCAGCGAGCGGCCCCCATCGAGCGTGACCGACAACACGTCTCGCCCGAGGTAGTCAGTACCGAGCGGGGCGCCTGCGCTCGCGGGCGAGAACGGCGGTCCGACGAACTGCGTCGCGCTGTGCGGCGCCAACAACGGACCCAGTAGCGCGAGTGCGATCGTGAGCAGTGCGATCAGCGCGCCCGTCTTCGTCTGCGGGCGTCGCCAGGCCACGCGGAGTGGGCCCGGCTGGCGGCGGGCGCGCGTCCGGAGCGGCACTGTCAGCGCGCCAGCGCTCATGCCTGACCTCCGGTTCGCAGCTTCGGTGTCAGTAAGACGGTGAGGACGTCCGCGGTCAGGTTGAACAGGACCACGCCGGCGGTCAGGACGATGCTCACGACCTCGATGGTGGGTATGTCTCGGCTGCTGATCGCTTGGGTCAGCAGCGTTCCGATGCCCGGATAACCGAACACATACTCGACGACCACGATTCCACCGAGCAGGTAGGACATGATGATCGCCGAGGCCTGGGTGACCGGAATCAAGGCGTTCGGCAGCGCGTGGCGCATGACGACCGTCCACTCCGACAGCCCCTTGAGGCGGGCCATCGTGACGTACTCGGACTCGAGGACGTCGATCATGGTCCCTCGCACGAGCCGGTACAGGTAAGGGACGACGGCGAGCACGAGCGTGAGCACCGGTAGCGCAAGCTGACGCGGATGCGAGAACGGGTCGGCGTGGGCCGGGAGCAGCGCCACCGCGGGGAGCACTCGCCAGACGACGGTGGCGAACACGATCACCAGCACGATGCCGATCACGAACTCGGGGACGGCGGTCAGCAGCAGCGAGACGAACAGGGAGCCACGATCGAGCACGCCGTCGCGCCGCAGCGCGGTGAGGGCGCCGAGCAGGATCGCGAGCGGGATCGAGATCGCCGCGGTCGCCGCCAGCAAGCACAATGAGTCCTCGAGCGCGGGCATGAGCTCGACCGTCACCGGCTGCTGGGTGGCATAGGAGCGTCCGAGGTGACCCTGGAGCAGGTTGCCCAGCCAGCTCAGGTACTGGCTGATCACGGGGCGATCGAGGCCGAGGAAGCTGCGCAGGTGCGCCAGCGCCTGCGGGGTCGCCTGCTTGCCGAGGATCGCCTGGGCGGGATCGCTGGGGAGCGCGTGAAGGGCGAAGAAGATCAGCACCGAGCAGCCCCACACCACCACCACGCCCAAGGCGATCCGGCGCAGGATCCAGCGCGCGCCGACGCCGCTCCTCGGTCGCGAGCGATCGGGCTCGCGGCCCCGTGCCCGTCCGAAGGCGCTCCGACGGGCGCGACCGCCGGGTCGCAGCGAGATGCTCATGCCAGCCACAGCCGCCAGAACTCCGAGTCGCTGAAGTCCTGTCCCCACTTGGTGGGGATCAGGCCCCGAAGGTTGGGCGAGTGCGCGTCAAGCGTGTTGACGAACCCCCAGATGATGTAGCCGCCCTCGTCGTACTGGAGCTTCATCATCTCGTGCTCGTACGGCACACGCTTGGCCGCGTCGGTCTGCTTCAAGGCGGCGTAGTAATTCTGCGAGAAGACGGGATTGCTCCAGTGCGTCTCGTTGTAGGCGGAATTCGGCCCGTCGGCGACGACGGCCTGATCCAGGTATTTGGTTGGCGTCCACCAGTCGACCGCGAACGGCCACTTGAGGTAGTTGTTGCCGAAGAAGGTGTCGTCGTCGACCTGATCGAGCGCGATCGTCACGCCGGCCTGGGCGGCCTGGGTGACGAGCACGGTGGAGGCCTCGACCACCCCGGCCTGGATCGGGCTGGTCACCAGGCGCACGCGCAGGTCCGATTGTCCGGCCTGGCGCAGCAGCGACCGGGCCTGCTCCAGGTCCTGCTCGCGCTGCGGCGCGTCGAAGGAGATGTAGGCGGGATCCTCTGGTGAATAGAGGTCGTTTGCGATCCGTCCGTATCCGGCCAGGGCCTGATCGACCATCTGCTGCCGGTTGACGATCAGCCGCATCGCCTGGCGAACCCGCACGTCGTTAAACGGCGGGACGTCGATGCGCATGGTGAACGGGCGCCAGTTACCGGTGGGCACGTTGAACAGGACCTGACCCTGGGCCTTGAGCGAGGAAGCCTCGCCAAACGGCACCGCATCGATGCCGTGCACCTGGCCGGCGAGCAGGCTGTTGACCCGCGCCGTGTCGTCATCGAGGTCGATCAGCTGAAGCGCATCGACGTACGGGGTGCCCGTCGCACCCCAGAAACCACCCCACCAGTTCGGGTTGCGCACGAAGGTCGATTGCCGTCCGGCCTGGAAGCTCTGGAACATGAACGGGCCCGTGCCGACGGGCTTGGTCTCATCGAACCCCACCGGCACGACAAGAAGTTCGGCGAGCGCATTGGGGAATATCGAGAACGGATATTTCAGCGGGACGCGCAGCGTCAGCTTGTCCACCTGCTTTAGCCCGTTCAGGTCGACCATCGCGAACCGGCCGGTCAGCCCCGAGTAGGGGACCCGGAAGATGTGCCGCAGGGTGAACGCCAGGTCCTCGGCTCCGAGCGTCTTGCCGTTGTGGAACTCGATTCCTGACCGGAGGCGGACCGTCCACACCGACCCGTCGGCGTTTGGCACCGCTTCAGAGGCAAGCTGGGGCTGGATCACGAAATCGGTGTCTGGGTAGTAGGCGTAGTCGAACAGCGCCGCCGCCCGGTAGTAGTCGATGTTCGAGACCGCCTGAATCGGGTCGAGCGTGTCCGATGAGCCGCCGCCGGACATTCCCAGGCGGACGACTCCCCCACGCTTGGGGGTCCCCCCCGTCGGCGCCGTCACGGCGCTCGCGCCGGATCCGCACGCGGCCAGCATCGACCCGGCTGCCAGGGCTCCGCCGGCGGCGATGCCGGTGCGCAGAAGATCCCGCCGTGACAGCAGGGGGTTATCGGACACAGGTTCGAGCCTCTCGTGCCGCATCTGCCGACCCTCTCTCGTTCCTCGCGGTTGGTCTCTCACGCCACCGGGTCCCCTGTGGCCCCAGCGGCGGGCGAGGACCGTACCATAATATGATATTGTTGTCAACGAGGCGCGACAGTACGACAAGCCGCGCCGACACGTTTGCCGAGCGCGGTTAACCGCTTATGCGGCGGTCAGCCTTGATGGACGGCTGCCGCGGGTGGAGGTGGGTTATCTAGGTCTGCGCCGGCGACACGAGCTCGACGCGTTGCTCGAAGGTCGAGGGCGACTCGAGCACGCGATGGACCGGACACTTGCCGGCGATTCTGGTCAGCGCTTCGACCTGCTCGGGCGTGCAGCTGTCGGGAAGGCGTAGCACGAGGTTGAAGTGGGCGGGGGAGCCACGCTCGGGCGTCTCGTACTCCACCTCGACCTCGACCTGTCCGACGTCCCAGCCTTTGCGATTGGCATACATCCTCATCGTGACCGCGGTGCAGGACGCGATGCTGGCCGCCAGCAGCTCCTGCGGGCTCGGGCCCTCGTCGGCGCCGCCGTGATCAGCGGGCTCGTCGACGGTGAGCTGATGATCGCGGACGTCAATCCGATGGGTGAAGGTTCCGCTGCTGTGCCTCGCGCTTGCCTTCATTGCGTTGGTCCCTTCGTCGCGGATGATTATGTCTGGCTAGACCAGCTCGGCGGCCGCCGCCGACTTGAGGAGCCATTCGACGTCGACCTCCTCGCCGCCGACGCTGCCAGTGTCCCACGGCTCGCTGACCACGAGGGTGTGCACCAGCTGTCCCGGGAGCTGCTCCAGGTGAGCCCTCAGGGTGGCGTCATCCGGCAGGCCGTCCATGCGCGCTTGAAGCCGGCTTCGAATCTGGCCCATTCGCATCGTCAGTTCATCGATGTCCGCGTCCCTGTCATACGACCCTCGGTCACCTTCGGCGATTCCCAGCGCGATCTGGTCTTTGATGGGCCGCACGTTGCCCGTGGCGTCGGTGCTCACCATCTGCCGCCATGCCCGGTTCTTGTGCCGATACTGCAGCATCGCCATCACCGCTTCGTGGCGCGTGAAGTCGGAGTCACGCATAGCGGGTCTCCGCGAGGCCGCCGCCAGGCAGCGCGACAGCGAGATCGCGGACGCCAATCCGCTGTTCAGCCCGCGCCCGGGCCAGAAGTGAATTGCGTTGGCCGCATCGCCGAGCAGGAAGCCGAAGGTCCCCGGCAGGGTCGCCGTCCTGGGATACAACTGTACCGTGAAGCGCGACCGCTGCACCATGTCCAGGCGGAAGCCGGTCACCGCGGTCAGATTCTCTGGCGGGACGCCGAACAACTCCAGCCCCGCCTGAACCCGCGTCCACAGAGAGGACTCCTTCATCACGGCGGGCAGGAACACGGCGTGATGTCCGGCACAGAAGAAGTCACCGTTTGCTTGTAGCTCCAGCACACAGGGCGTCGACTGGATACAGGGAGTGAACACTCGCTGTACCGGATCGATCCCGATGGCTTCCTGGGCCTCCTGGTCGGTAAGCCGCATATTGAGGAAGCCGTCACCGTGCAGCGAGTTCAGCAGGAAACGATTCTGGCTGACGGTCAGGAGCACCGACATCGGGTCGGTGAGCTCTGACTTCACCCGTAACCCGAGAACCAGGTCCTGGACCTGCTTACCGTCGAGCGCGTACGCGCCGGGGTCGCCGACGCCGAACTTTTCCGCGAAGTGCTCAAGCGTCTGCGACCGGCTCCCTTCGCAGATCGCGAGCACTTGCCGCCGGGCGATTTCGTCGTGTGACGCGGCCGCGTCGAACACCTCAGGAACGAGGCGGATGCTGTCCGGCTTCTCGTTCGCGATCGCGAGCAGCTGATCCTCGATGTAGGCGATCCGGATGTTGCGCGGGCCGAACCCCTCGATCGAGTCTGGGCTCATCGGCCACATCTCGCAGTAGGCGTCCGCGGCGAACAGACGTTCCTGGATGTCGGTTGGGAGCCGGCGGAACTGACGGCTCTGCACGGTGACGACCTGCTGCCGGCGCACATTGCCCTGGGCCGGCGTCTTCCAGATGATCTTGCCCTGAGCGGTTGTCCAGCGGCCGTCGTAGATGGTGATGTCCACACGCGGGCCCAGGAGGTCCTCGAGGAGCAAGGCGAAGCTGAGGCCGACTGGGCCGCCCCCGCTCACGGTCACGCGCAGTTTCCGCGGATCCGGGCGCGGGACGGACACCATCGTGGTCTCCCGAGGGACGGACACCATCGTGGTGTTCCGCCCGACCGAATCGAGTGTCGCCTTCTCCCTAGCAGGCGCCACCGCGGAGCTGTCCGTTTCGGTCAACGGCCCCTCGTCCCCGACAACTGTGGCTTCACCACGACGCCCGCTCCGGCATGCAGTCCTCAGCACCGAATTCCGGGGCAGTATATCTGAGCAACGGTAAGGCTCGCTTGCTTTGGCCGGCTAAAGCACCTCGCCTGCTCGAAGGTCGCGCCCAAAGCGCCGGATTCCAGGTTTTTCTTCGGCGCGCGCGGGGAAGCATCCGACCGCTCGGCGTCGACCTTTAGGGGAAATATGTGCTTGCGTAAGACGATCTCGGCTGTGGTGTTGACCGTCGGTCTCGTGGCTGCTGCCGCCGGCCCGGCGTCCGCCAGCAGCGCGTCCACGTGGTCGTCTACGGCCACCGGCGCGACCAAGCTGGTGCACGCCACGAAACTGGGCGCCCTGCCCGCGAGCAAGGTGCTGACCTTGGCCGTCGGGCTGAGGGTGCGCCGAGCCGGTGCGCTGGCGGCGTTTACCAAGGCGGTTGACACGCCCGGCAACGCTCAGTTCCGCGATTACCTCACCCCGGGTCAGTTCACCGCGCAGTACGCGCCCACCGCCGCGCAGGCTCGAGCCGTGAGGGGCTATCTGAAGTCGGAGGGGCTCACCCACGTGAGCGTGAGCAGCAACCGGTTGTTCGTCACGGCTGACGCCACCGTGGCCCAGGCCGAGAAGGCCTTCCACACGAGCCTTTCCCGGTATGAGCAGTCCGGGCGCGTGGTCTATGGCAACAGCGCCCCCGCCGAGGTGCCCGCGTCCCTGTCCGGAGTCGTGCTGTCCGTGCTCGGCCTGAACGATGCCAGCACCTTCAAACCCGGCCTGAGCGCCAAGTCGCTTCCGGGCGGGGTGAACCTAAAGTCGCTTCCGGGCGTGGGCAAGCTGATCGGATCGCTCCCGACCGGAACGCTCCCCTCCGCCTCGTTGCCGGTGACGGCGTCGACCGACAACTGCGAGCTCGACCCCACCAACGGCGAGCCTTATGGCCTGTGCTACTACACCCCGGAGGGCTTCCGCACCGCCTACGACGCAGGGTCTCGGACCGGCGCGCAGACCACGATCGCCGTCATGGCCGAGGGGGACCTGACCGGCGTGGTCAAGGACCTGCGCACGGCCGAGAAGGCTTTCGGCGAGCCGCAGGTGCCGTACACGATCGTGCCGGTCGGCGTGGCCAGCAATGACACCAGTGGTGCCGACGAGTTCGATCTCGACACCCAGTACTCGACCGGCATCGCGAGCCAGGTGAAGCGCCTCTACATCTATGACACGACGTCGCTCACCGACGAGGACATCGGACTCGAGTTCAACAAGTGGGCCAGCCAGGACGTGGCCAAGGCCGGCAGCGCCTCCTTCGGCGAATGCGAGGCCCTCCCGTACGCCGACGGGCTGATGGTGACCAACGACGAGATCATGAACGAGGCGGCCGCCCAGGGGCAGACGATGCACGCCTCCTCGGGCGATACGGGTGGACAGAGCTGCGCGGTGGCCCCGACCAATGGCGTCCCCGAGAGCGGTGGCCCCGACGTCAACTACCCGTGCAGCTCGCCCTACATCGTGTGCGTGGGCGGAACGTCTCTGTTCACCAATCCGGATGGCAGTTATGACATCGAGCTCGGCTGGGCCGCGGGCGGCGGTGGCATCAGCTACCTCGAATACTCGCCGTACTGGCAGTCCTGCGTGGTCCCGAGCAACGCGGGGGAGAACGAGTCCCGTGGCGTGCCCGATATCGCCATGGACGCCGACGAGAACACGGGCGCGGACGTCTACGTAGACGGCTCGCCGGAGGTGGTGGGGGGAACCAGCCTCGCCTCGCCGCTCGCCTTGGGCGCGTGGGCGATCATCGAGTCCTCGGCGGCGAACCGCCTCGGCTTCGCCTCGCCGCTGCTCTACCAGCTCTACCCGTCCGCCAGTAACTGCGAGTCCGGGGTGCCGACGCCCCAGACCGGACAGCTGGGTTCAGCGACCAACGATCCGAGCTACCCGTTCCACGATGTCTACCTGGGCGGCAACGGTCCGTATGCGGCGACCTTCGGATGGGACTACGTGACCGGCCTCGGCAGCTACGACATCGCCAAGGTGGCCGCGGCGCTGGATAAGACCGCGGGCTCCTGAGCGCGGGCCTTGAGCCGGCGGGGCTTGAGCGCGGCCGGCGGTTTGCTCAACCGGCCGTGCCATTTGTCAACCTCAGGTTGGCGAGGTTCGCGGCAGCCGAATGGCCGGCGGGCCTGATCGAGCCCGGAGCGGCGGCTCAGGCTGACGTCCGGGCGCGCGGGCCGCGCTTGCGCCCCGGGCCCTCACCATCCACCTCATCCGTGGTCCCGACGCTCTCGGGAGCCGAGATGTCCTCGTCGACCAGCCGCGGCCGTGGGGTGCGCTTGGCCGGCAGTCGCCCGGCGCGTCGCGCCTGATCGGTGAGCAGGTACTCGATCTGGGCGTTGATGCTGCGCAGGTCGTCGTCGGCCCAGCGTCTGAGCGTCTCGAACAGGTCGGGGTCGAGTCGGAGGAGGAAGCGCTTGCTTTCGGGCATCGTCAGTCCCTACCCGTTACGTATACAGGGAACCGGTGTTGAGTACCGGCGTTGGCGCGTGATCGCCCGACAGGACGACCATCAGGTTCGACACCATCGCCGCCTTGCGCTCGGGATCCAGTTCGAACAGGTCCGAGTCCGCGAGCTGGGCCACGGCCATCTGGACGATCCCCACCGCGCCGGTGACCATCTTCCTGCGGGCGGCCAGGATCGCCTCGGCCTGCTGGCGGCGGAGCATCACCTCGGCGATCTCGGCCGCGTAGGCGAGGTGGGTCAGACGCGTCTCGAGCACCTCGATGCCGGCGGTCTGCAGGCGCGCCTGGAGCTCCTCGTGCAGGCTCTGCACGACCTCGCCCGCGCCGCTGCGCAGCGATGGGCGAGCCTCGTCGTAGTCGTCGTACGGGTAACGGCTGGCCAGGTGGCGCACCGCCGTCTCGCTCTGGACGACGACGAACTGCTCGTAGTTCTCGACGTCAAAGGCGGCCTTGGCGGTGTCGGTGACGCGCCAGACCACGACCGCCGCAATCTCGATCGGGTTGCCGCTGGCGTCGTTGACCTTGATCCGGTCGCTCTGGAAGTTGCGTACGCGCAGCGACACCGCTCGGCGCCAGAACACGGTGAACGGGTTCACGAACCACAGGCCGGGCTCGGTGAGCGTGCCGACGTAACGGCCGAACAGGATCAGGACGCGCGAGGAGTTCGGTTGCACGACGACGAAACCGGTCAGGAGCAGGGCGTCCAGGGCGATGAGGACGCCGCCGACGATGGACGGGGCGGCCGACTTCCCGGTGGTACCTCCGATGAGCAACACGAGGCCGAAGATCCCGAGCAGGCCGAGCGCGGCAACCCCCGTCGCGCCCGCCACGGCGCGGGCGCGCTGCTGCTCGTATACCCGGCGCGCAGCAGGGGCGGGCGTCTTCTGCGAAAGATTGCCGGCGGTGTCCTGGTCCGCTATCACTGCGATATTAGTTTAGTACGCGGACCGGATCGCCGCTACCGTGCCCGCGGTGGGGATCGAAGTAAGCCTTCTCCCGGAGCGGATCGGCGGCGCCGACGGCCTGCTTCTCCGGCGATGGCAGCTCGCCGATGCCGAGGCGCTGCATCGAGCGGTGAGCGAGAGCATCGAGCACCTTCGCCCGTGGATGGCGTGGGTGGCCCAGGAGCCCGTGCCGCTCGCTCGCCGGCGCGCGATGATCGAAGGCTGGGAGCGGTTCTGGAGTCGTGGCGAAGATGTCGTGCTCGGCGTGTTTCTCGACGGGCACGTGGTCGGCGGCTGCGGACTGCACCGCCGGATCGCCGCGGACGGGCTCGAGGTCGGCTACTGGATCCATCCCGGGTATCTCAGGCGTGGGTTGGCCACGCGAACGGCTGGGCTCCTGACCGGCGCCGCGTTTGGCGTGCCTGGCATCACGCACGTCGAGATCCACCACGACAAGGCGAACGTGGCGAGCGCCGGCGTCCCCCGCAAGCTCGGCTACGACTGGCTGGGCGAGATACCGGATGCGCCCGAGGCGCCCGATGAGCTCGGCATCGAGTGGCGCTGGCGGATGGAGCGGGCGACCTGGCAGGCCCGGCCATCCGCGGCTTGAGTGCGCGGGCGTTTACGCTTGGCCTCATGTGCCGAAACATCCGAACTCTCTACAACTTCGATCCGCCCGCCACCGAGGAGGAGGTCAGGGCGGCCGCGCTCCAGTACGTGCGCAAGATCAGCGGCTTCAACAAGCCCTCGCGGGTCAACGAGGAGGCCTTTGCCCGGGCGATCGACGCCGTGGCGCACGCTTCCGTGGAGTTGCTGCAAGCACTCGAGACCGGGGCGCCGGCCAAGAACCGTGAGGAAGAGGCGGCAAAGGCTCGCGCCCGGTCCGCCCAGCGCTACGCAGCCTGACCTGCATAAGTAGTCACGCCGCCCCGAATCCCGTCGCCGTGACGACTGACGCATGGCCCACGTTCTTAGCGCGTCGCGATCCCGGGATCACGGCGCTCGTGTCGAGTTACGCATGCCCGCGATCGCGGGCAGGTGGGTCAGTCGGCCGCCGCGGCGGCGAACATCCCGGGCGTCGCGCCCGCGAACATCCCGCGCGTGACGCCGGCGATCTCGATCACCGCGTCACGCGACGCGCGGCTGACCCCCGCGGCGGCGATGAAGGCGTGGATGAAGCCGGGGAAGCGGCGCAGCGCGACCGGCGTGCCGGCCGCCCGGAGGGCCTGCGCGTACGCCTCGCCCTCGTCGCGTAGCGGGTCGAACGCGGCGGTCACGACAAACGCCGGCGCCAGCCCGGACAGGTCCTCGGCGAGCAACGGCGAAGCGCGGGGCTCGGCGGCGTCGGTCCTCGCGGGCCCGAGGTAGTTGGACTCGAACCAGTCCATCTCCGCGTTGCTGAGCAGGAACCCCTCGCCGAACAGCTCGCGCGAGCGCCGTCGCTGCGTGAAGTCGGTGGCCGGATAGATGAGGAGCTGGAGCACCGGCGCCGGTCCGCCGTCACGAGCGGCGAGCTGGGCGACCACCGCGGCGAGGTTGCCACCGGCGCTGTCGCCGGCCACGCCCACTCGGGCTGGGTCCGCGCCCAAGGCGCCGGCGTTCGCGGACGCATAGGCCAGCGCCGCGCGGGCGTCCTGCACCGCGGACGGGAACGGGTGCTCGGGAGCCAACCGGTAGTCGACCGCGAGCACGTGCGCGCCACCGTGACGGCAGAGCAGGCGGCACACGCCGTCGTGCGTGTCGAGGTCCCCGTAGGTGAACCCGCCGCCGTGGTAGTACACGAGCAGCGGGTGGGGATCGCCGAGCTCGCGCGGCGCGTAGTGCCGGGCGCGTAGCGGCGCGGCTCCGCCTGGAATCTCGAGGTCCCGGACCGCGCCGACCTGCGCCGGCTTGCCGGCATACACGGCGGACAGGCGCGCGCGAGCCTCCCGCGCCTGGGCCACCGGGAGCGTGTGCGGCGACAGCTCGCCTCGGCGTTCGAGCACGGCCAGCCCGAGCTGGACCGACGGCTCCAGCGTGTCGCCATCGACCTGGATCGGAGGCTTGCCCGACAGCCGCACCTGCAGGCGCGACGGAAGCGCGTCGAGCGCGAGCGCTCCCCATTGCTGCACGCGCAGGCTCACCCGCGAGGTTGTGAACGTGCTGGGCAAGGCGCGGGAGACTATGCGACGCCGTCGATCGAGACCCTCCCGGGCCGGTATCGTCGCAACGCATGAGCAGCCGGATCAACCACGTCAGCGTCAACGCCCGCAACCTGGCCGACTCGGTCGACTTCTACGTCGAGCTGCTGGGCGCGGAGCCGATCCCGACGCCGAACTTCGGGCTGCCCGTGCAGTGGCTGGCGCTCGGCCGCACCCAACTGCACCTGTTCGAACGCGCTCTGCAGCCGACCAGTCACCACCACTTCGGAATCACCGTCGACGATCTTGAGCCGGTGTACCGAGCGGCGGAGCGCCGGGGCGCGTTCGACCGCGAGTCGTTCCGTAACCACCTCGTCGAGCTGCCCGGAGACGTCGTCCAGCTCTACCTGCGCGACCCCGGCGGCAATCTGATCGAGATCGACCAGCACGGGGTCGATCGCCTCCCGGACGATATGCGCGCGCAGCTGAAGCCGCTGTGGGAGTTCAACCCGCAGAGCGAGGAGCAGATGCGCGGCCGGTTGTTCGTGCCGGACTGATCGCTCCGCCCGGTTGTACCCGGGGGCGCCATCCCGGGATACTGTGGACGTGGGCCAGCAGGTCGCCGCCAGGACCTTCAGCCGTGAGGACCGCCAGCGCTACCGCCGCAAGGTTCGGGCCTGTCTGGACGTGTTCGCCCGGATGCTGTCGGAGGCGCGCTTTCACCCCGAGCGGCGCTCGTTCGGGATGGAGATCGAGCTCAACCTGACCGATGACGCCGGCGAGCCCGCGCTCGTCAACGCCGCGGCGCTCGAGGCGATCGCCGACCCGGCTTTCCAGACCGAGCTCGGCCAGTTCAACGTAGAGATCAACGTGCCGCCGCGGCTGCTCGAGGGAGAGGTCTTCACCGAGCTCGAGCGCGACGCGCGGGCCAGCCTGAACGACGCCGAAGGGCGGGCGCGCACGGTGGGCGCCCACATGATGATCATCGGGATCCTGCCGACGATCGGCGCCGAGCAGCTGCGGGCCGACGTGTTCAGCGCCAACCCTCGCTATGCCCTGCTCAACGAGCAGGTGTTCGCCGCACGGGGCGAGGACCTCGAGATCTCGATCGCCGGCGTCGAGCGGCTGTTCATCCACGCCGACACGATCGCCCCCGAGGCGGCGTGCACGAGCGTCCAGCTACACCAGCAGGTCGAGCCCGAGGCCTTCGCCCGCTACTGGAACGCCGCGCAGGCGCTCGTCGGCGTGCAGGTCGCGATCGCCGCCAACTCGCCGTTCTTCTGTGGCAAGGAGTTGTGGCGCGAGACCCGCATCGCCCTGTTCGAGCAGGCCACCGACACGAGGCCCGAGGAGCTCAAGATCCAGGGCGTCCGCCCGCGCGTGTGGTTCGGCGAGCGCTGGATCACCTCGATCTTCGACCTGTTCGAGGAGAACGTGCGCTACTTCCCTTCCTTGCTGCCCGTGACCGAGGACGAGGACCCGCTCGAGACCCTCGAGCGCGGCGACGTACCGCGCCTGGCCGAGCTGCGACTGCACAACGGGACGATCTACCGTTGGAACCGCCCGATCTACGACGTCGTCGGCGACCAGCCCCACCTGCGGGTCGAGAACCGCGTCCTGCCGGCGGGCCCGACGGTCGTCGACATCATGGCCAACGCCGCCTTTTACTACGGTCTGATCCGCATGATCGCCGAAGCCGAACGCCCGCTGTGGTCGCAGATGTCGTTCTCGGCGGCGGAGGAGAACTTCCACGCCGGCGCGCGCGGCGGGATCGACGCGCGGCTGTACTGGCCCGGGCTGGGCGAGGTCCCCGCCGCCGAGCTCGTGCTGCGGCGGCTGCTCCCGCTCGCCCATGAGGGCCTCGCGCAATGGGGCGTGGCGTCGGCCGACGCCGACCGCCTGCTCGGGATCATCGAGCGCCGGTGCGTGACCCAGCGCAACGGCGCCGCCTGGCAGAGTCAGGTATTCCACCGCCTGTACGAAGACAAGCGCGTGGATCGGGGCGAGGCGCTGCGCGAGATGACGCGGCGCTACCGCGAGCACATGCACTCGAACGAGCCGGTCCACGAGTGGCCGATCGCCTGACCGCGTGAGCGACGCCTATCGCTCAGCCGGCGTCGACTACGCGGCGCTGGACGCCGGCAAGCGCAGCGCGCTGACCGAGGCGCTCGCGACCTCGGAGCTGCTGAAGGCGGCCGGTGGCGAGGCGCTCGACGAGTCGCGCGGCGAGCCGGCGTTCGTGTTCCAGGTCGGCGGACGGACGCTGGGCTTCGTCGTCGAGGGACTCGGGACGAAGTCGATCATCGCGCGACAGGTGCAGGAGGAGCTCGCCGAGAAAGGGATCGCGTCGACGGCGCCTGGCGGCGGCGCCTCAGGGTTTGCCAATGTGGCCTACGACACGGTGGCGGCGATCGTCAACGACCTGTGCTGCGTCGGGGCGCTGCCGCTGGTGGTCAACGCCTACTTCGCCACCGGCTCCTCGGCCTGGTACGCCAGCCGCGACCGGCATGACGCCCTGCTCGCCGGGTGGCGCGAGGCGTGCGCCGACGCCGGTGCGACCTGGGGCGGCGGCGAGTCGCCGTCGCTGCCGGGGCTCGTCCAGCCCCACGACATCGAGCTGGCCGGGAGCGCGGTCGGGCTGGTGCCCGACGGCCGCCACGCGATCTTCGGCACGCACCTGACGCCGGGCGACGAGATCGTGATCGTGGCGAGCAGCGGTCTGCACGCCAACGGCGCCTCGCTGGCGCGGGCGGTGGCCGATCGCCTTCCCGAGGGCTACCGGACCGTGCTCCCGAGCGGGCGAACCTTCGGAGGGGCGCTGCTCGACCGCACGATTCTCTATGCCGGACTCGTCCGCGCGCTGCTGGCCAGCCAGGTCGACGTGCACTACTTGAGCCACATCACCGGGCACGGCCTGCTCAAGCTGATGCGCCCGCGGCGCGAGCTGACCTACCGGATCACCTGGCTCCCCGACGTGCCCGAGGTGCTCGCCTTCCTGGTCGAGCAGGCCGACATGTCGCCGTCGGCGGCCTACTCGACCTTCAACATGGGGTGTGGTTACGCGGTGTACTGCGCCGCCGGCGCCGGCTCGGAGGTGGTCGGGCTGGCATCGTCGCTCGGTTTGTCCGCGGGTGTCGCGGGCGCCGTCGAGGAGGGACCGCGCCGGGTGTTGCTCGAGCCGATCGACGTCGTGTTCGAATCCGACGACATGGACCTCACGCCACAGGGCGGGTAACTCACCACTCGCCGGCCGCCGGGTGGCGAGTGTCCCGTTATCCGTACCAGAGCCGGGTGAACCGGCTCATTCACCACGACTGGCGGCGCGAGTGAGAAGTTATCCGGGCGGGGGCTTTTGGGGCTCGTTTCGCCCGGCGTCCATGGGGCCTGAGGCGCCGCCGTCGGGCGCCGACCATCCCTGTTGCCGGGCGGCCATCATGCCCGGCGGCCGTGTCGCTGAAGCGACGCGTTACGCCGGCAGGGCCACGTACGGCGTCGCGGCCGCGCACGCCACGGCGCCGAGTAGCTCGGCCCGGTTCTGGAGGCTCGTGGCGATCACGGCCGTGTCGAGCGCCGGCCCGGGTTGTGCGAGGTGGCGAACCGAATCGCGCACGCCGGCGGTGAAGTGCTCGCCGGTCGAGGCGAGGTCGCCGCCGAGGATGACCGCTTCGGGATTGAGCGTGTTGCACAGGTTGGCGATGACCACGCCGACGGTACGCCCCGACTCGGCGAGTACCTTGGTCGCCACCGGGTGCTCCATGTCGTCCGGGTTGAGCGGGTCGAGCCCGAGTGGCTCGAGCTGACGGCGCACGACGTCGATCGAAACCGTCGCCTCGAGACAGCCGCGATTGCCGCACCGGCACCACGCGCCGGTCGGATCGATTTGGGTGTGGCCGATCTCCCCGGCCATGCCGTGGGAGCCGCGATACAGGCGCCCGTTCAGGACGAGCGCCGCCCCGATGCCGTTGGACGCCTTGACGTAGATGAAATCCGCGAAGTCACGCGCTACGCCATACGTCATCTCGCCCAGAGCGCCGAAGGCGGCGTCGTTACCCAGGGTGAAGGTCAGCCCGGTCCGGCGCCGCAGCTCCTCGGCCGGGTCGAGGTCGACCCAACTGGCCAGGATGGTGGGGGAGCCGACGCGATGCGTCCGGCTGTTCAGCGGGGCGGGAATGCCGGCGGCGGCCGCGCGAATCTCAGCCACCGACACGCCCGTCCGCTCGAGGACCGTGTCGAGCAGGTCGTGCGCGCAGTCCAGCGCGGCGGCGGACCGCCGATCAACGTCGAGCAGGATGCTCTCCTCGGCCAGGACGTGTCCTTCCCCGGTCGCCACCGCGACGCGGAGGTGGCGGTGGCCGAAGTCGAAGCCGGCCACCAGGCCGTCGGGCTTACGCAGCGACAGCAGCGTGGCCGGCCGGCCGCTGCCCGAGCCCGCGCCGCCTCCGTGGCCGGCCTCTTCGCTGATCACGCCGTCGCGCAACAGCTCCGCGACGAGCGCGGTGGTGGTGCTGCGCGGTAGCCCGATCACGCGCGAGAGCTCGGACCGGCTGACGGGCGCCTGCTCCCGGATCGTCCTGAGTAGATGAGCGCGCAGCAGCGCGTGGACGGTCGTTGAATTGTCGGCGGCGTCTGGCGGCGGGGTGGTGGCGATCTCAGAGTTGGAGGCGTAGGGCACGCGCGCAGCCTAACGAATCTGACCGGTTTTGGCTCGCTACAGGTCTAAAAATGGCCAGAGCTCGGCGTCTTGACGGCCCAGGTGCCGGAGTGTTAGGTTCCTGCCGCTTCGTGCCCGCGGCTTTTTGACACCAGGTGCTCAAATCCCGCAGGCCGCCGGGCGCGTGGGCCCAGACCTTGCGACAAAATCCCCGACAAGAGCCACCGGCGCCGGCGATGCGCTCATCGCGGGGGGAGAGGTGCTGCCCACGCAGGGCGCCCGAGTGGCCGGCAGGCGCGACTGCTCACGTCTCGGCGCGACGCGGTGAGCGCGCCCGTCGTATCGCCAGGGCTCCTCCCCCGCTGGGCGGGCGGACCCCTGATCGCTGGGAGAGAGGCCGTCTCCATCAGCGGAGTCACCTATGTTTATGACGCGTTAATGTGGGTGGACGGCAGCGTGGCGGTTTGCCACTGTAGGTGCGGGCCGGGGCCCAAAAACTCGGCTTAAAGAGTTAATTGTGTCATTTTGCGCGTCTTGAGAGGAGCGTGCAGGTATGAATGCTCGTGTTTTACGAGTGTGTGCGTTATGTCTTGCCGTGGGGGCAGTAGCAGGCGGGTGTGGCAGCTCGAAGAGCAGCTCTAGCGCGACTAGCTCAGCCGCCGCCAGCAGCTCAGCGACGAGTTCGACCTCGTCCTCATCGGCTACGCCGAGTATCTCGGCGACGTCGTTTACCAATGACTTCTCTGCCATGGCGGCGCTCAAGTCGCTGGCCGCGTCGGGCAAGGGTAAGGTCGCGGCGATCTTGCCGGACACCACCAGCTCCACGCGGTACGTGGAGTTCGACGCCCCAGACCTGAAGAAGGCGGCGGCAGCAGCAGGTCTCCCGTCCTCTGACATGATCGTCCAGAACGCGTTGGGCAGTGACTCGACGTTCGTAACCGACGCCGAAAGTGACATCACCAACGGCGCCACCGTCCTGCTGATCGATCCGGAGGACTCGGGCACCGGTGTCACCGTTCAGCGCTATGCCAAGGCGCACGGCGTCGCGGTGATCGACTACGACCGACTCACCCTCGGTGCGCCGGCCGGTACGGCTGACTACGTGAGCTTCAACAACGTTCGCGTCGGCCAGCTGATCGGCCAGGGCTTCGTGAGCTGCGTTGCCGCGTGGCACGTCGCCAAGCCGCAGGTCGTCGTGATGCACGGAGCCGCGACCGACAACAACGCCACCCTGTTCGCGCAGGGCTACGACGGGGTCCTGGCGCCCTACTTCTCATCCGGGAAGTACACCCTGGTCACCAAGACCGCGGATACGTGGATGCCGCCAGACGCCCTGACCGAGTTCGAGGGCGCCTACACGGCCCATCACAACATCAACTCGGCGGTAATCCCGAACGATGAGACCGGGGCGCCGATCATCGCCTACCTGCAGAGCCACGGGGTCAAGCCGAAGACGTTCCCGACCACGGGACAGGACGCGACGCTGACTGGTCTGCAGAACGTTCTCTCCGGTTACCAGTGCGGAACGGTGTACAAGCCGATCTACCTCGAGGCGCAGGCCGCTGTCGCGCTCGCCATGTATCTGCGGGCGGGCAAGACCGCGCCGTCGACGCTGGTGAACGCCACGTCAGTGGACCCGACGACCCACAATTCGGTGCCATCGGTTCTCCTGACGCCGGAGTGGGTCACCCCGTCGAACATGAACGACACGATCGTGAAGGACAACTTCGTGCCGAGCGCCCAGCTCTGCTCGGGCAAGTTCGCCGCTGACTGCAAGGCCGCAGGCATCAGTACGAGCTGATCGACAGGAGTAGGTTGAGGCGCTAGGGTGATGGGCCCCTCCATTGATCGGAGGGGCCCATCGCGCCACCGAGACGATGAGCACATCGAACAGCCCCGCCCCCGCGGCCGAGCCTGGCCATAGCAGCTCAAACGGAGCGCCTCTACTCGAGCTGCGCGGCATCACCAAGCGGTTCGGCCCCGTACAGGCACTGACTCGGATCAATTTCGAGATTCCGCCGGGCCAGGTCACTGCGCTCGCGGGCGATAACGGCGCCGGCAAGTCGGTCACCATCAAGACGATCGCCGGGCTCTGGCCGCCGGACGAGGGTGAGATCTTGTGGCAGGGAAAGCCGGTCCACTTCCACGGCCCGCGCGATTCCGAGGCGGCTGGGATCACGACGATCTACCAGGATCTCGCGCTCTGCGACAACCTCGACATCGTCCAGAACATGTTTCTGGGCCACGAACGGGTCACGCACCTTCTGCTCGACGAAGGCTCGATGGAGTTGAGCGCCAAGGAGACGCTCAAGGAGCTTCACGTGGTGACGATCCGGTCGATCCGCCAGCCGGTCGCGTCGCTATCCGGCGGCCAGCGCCAGTCGGTCGCGGTGGCCAAGGCAGTCATGTCCAAGGCGAAGCTCGTGATCATGGACGAGCCCACCGCTGCCCTCGGGGTGTCGCAGACTCGCCAGGTGCTCGACCTGATCAAGCGACTCGCCTCGCAGGGCGTCGCCGTGATGCTCGTCTCGCACAACCTCAACGACGTGTTCGAGGTGGCGGACCGCGTCGTCATCCTGTACCTGGGCGAGATGGTGGCGCAGGGTGCGGCGTCCGATTTCGACCCGGCCTCTGTAGTTGACTACATGACCACGGGGCGCTCCTCGCGCGCCGTGGGGCACTCGCCGGTCCCACACTCGGCTGGACGGGACGAATGATGCCGGACGACGAGTTCTCGAATCCCGGTGTCCCGTCCGAGATCGAGGAACCGCCGCTGTCGACCGAGCTGGAAGAGGACCAGACCGCAGCTCCTGAGAGCGACCTCGATCTGACCGCGGCCGATCCCGCGGTGCTCGCCGATTCGCTCGGGGACTACGTGAACGCCCAATGGCGCCGCATCCGCAGCGGCGAGAGCGGGGCGCTGCCGATCGTTGCCGGCCTGATCGTCATCATCATCTTCTTCCAGCTGGAGCGGTCCAAGTTCGGCTCGGCGCTGAACCTGGTCAATCTGTTCCAGCAATCGTCGATCTACGTCCTGCTCGGAGCGGCCCAGCTGTTCGCACTGATCCTGTCGGAGATCGACCTCTCGGTGGGGTTCGTGCTCGGCGTCGGCGGAATGATCATCGCCGAGCTGATCGCACCTCCGGTCAACTTCCCGTGGTGGCTCGGGATCCTCTGCGGGGTCGGTATCACCGCCGTGATCGGCTATATCCAGGGCACGCTGATCACCCGGCTCCACGTCCCGTCGTTCGTGGTGACCCTGGCCGGCCTGCTGTTCTTCGAGGGGGTGCTGATCGAACTCGCGACGATCGACAAGCAGGCGGTTGGCGGCGTGATCTCGGTCTCCAACTCGAGCGTCGTCTACAAGCTCGTGAACAACAACATCCCGGTCGGCGCAAGCTGGATCATCCTCGTCGTCGTGGTGGCGCTATTCGCTTTCGCGTCGCTGCGTCGAGCTGCGCAGCGGCGCGCGCAGGGCCTCAGTGCCCCGCCGCTCAGCGTCACGCTGCTTACGATCGCGGCCGCGGCGATCGGCGGTATCGCGCTCGTCTACATCTGCAGCGTCAACCGCGGGCTGCTGATTTCGCTCAAGGGCGTCCCGTACGTGATCCCGTTCGTCGGACTGGTTCTGTTCGCGTACTCGGTGATGCTGGGACGGACCCGACTCGGGCGCTACATGTACGCGATCGGCGCCAACCCGGAGGCCGCTCGCCGCGCCGGGATCAACGTGAACCGCGTGCGCCGCATCGCCTTCGTGTTCGCCGCCATGACCGCGGGGATCGGGGGGCTCGTGTACGCGTCGTTCCTCGGGTCGGTGTCGACCGGCGTCGACGGAGGTGATTACACCCTCTACTCGGTGGCGGCGGCCGTGATCGGCGGCGCGAGCCTGTTCGGAGGCCGGGGCAAGCCACTCCACGCCCTGCTCGGCGGTCTGGTGATCGGCGTCGTCTACAACGGTCTGGCCTTGATGGGCATCAGCGCCGCCGGCCAGTACATCGCCACGGCGATCGTGCTGCTCGTGGCGGCCGCCGTCGACGCGCTCGTCCGCCGGCGCGGCGCCAACGTGGTCTGATCGCGATCGAGCGCTCGCCCGGGCTCTAGCCGACGGAGAGCGGAAGCTCCGCCCAGATGGTCTTGCCGTCCACGTCGGCGTCGACGCCCCAGGCATCGGCGAGGGCGTCCACCAGGTGCAGGCCGCGTCCCGAGAGCGAGGTGACTCCCCCGTCGCGCAGGACGGGTCGCATCGGGCTCGAGTCGCGGACCGAGATACGCACCGCCGAGCCGACGCACCGGACCGAGACGGAGAACGGGCTGCGGGCGTGGATCACTGCGTTCGTGGCCAGCTCGCTCACCAGGAGCCGGATGTCGCCGGTCTGAACACGGCCCTCGTACGGTCGGCGGGCCAGGACGCTCGAGACGAACCGCCGGGCCGCGAGCGGCGCGTCGGCACCGGCGGCGAACCGCGCCGTGGCCTCGTCGATCACGGACGTATGTAGGTGACAGACCTCGTGCAACTCGTCCGCGTGCTCGTGGACCGCGAGGGAGTGCCCGTGGTAGGCGCACCAGAGCGAGAACTGAAGCTCGCGCGCCAGCTCGTTCCAGAGCTTCTCGAGCTCGATCGCGCCGAGCACATCGCCGGCATCCCACAGCAGGGCGACCATCTCGCCATAGGCGCGAACCTCACGCCCGCGTTGGCACGCCCCACGCACGATCTCTCCCACAACGGATCGGAAGGCCTCCGGGTCGATCCCCCCCTCCTCGACCCTCAGGTGGGCGAGCGTTTCGGCGGCGTCGAGCCACAAGATCGTCTCGTCACGAGCGACCCGATCGAGACGGACACCGGCCGCGGCGAGCTGGCCCTCGAAGGCGGACCGATGGTCTGGAGTCGCAATCACGATGGAGACATCCCCAGCCCAAACGGCCTGCGCTAGATACGCGCCCACGGCTTGCGCCAGCTCCGACTCGCAGTCGTAGAACTGGACGACGTGCTCCGTGGAGCGCGTGAATATCTCCGATGTCTGGACGTTCATGCGCGGCCTGCCTCCGAGCACCCAGTTCGGGACCCCGTGTCCCGTCTCCCAGTACTACCCGGGAGCGTCCGAGGCTACGCTCCCTTTTGATGAGCGAGCTCACAGCAGACGCTTGAGACGGTTCGGCCCAGCGCTCGAGGAGCGCGACTTCCGTCTCTGGTGGCTGGCGCTGCTGGGGATGGGCACCAGCCTCCAGATGCTCGAGCTGGTGATCGGTTGGCAGGTGTACGCGCTGCGCCGCAGTCCGCTCGACCTAGGCTGGATCGGGTTGGCCGAGTTCGTGCCGCTGTTCGTCCTCGCGCTCCCCGCCGGGCACCTGGCCGACCGGGTGCCGCGACGGCTCATCTTCGCCGGGGCGCTGCTGCTCGGCGCGGGCGTGGGCGTCGGTCTGGCCCTGATCAGCGCAGAGGGAGCCACCCAGGTGTGGGCCTACCTGGGGTTTGCAGTCGGGGCCGGAATCTGCATGGCCCTCGGCTCGCCCGCCGCCCGGGCGATGCCGCCGACACTCGTTTCTCTCGAGCTTCTCCCCAGCGCGATGACGCTCCGGTCGATCGCCAGCCAGGCGGGCCAGGTGGTCGGACCGGCGCTGGGCGGTCTCATTTACGGTGTCTCGCCGGTCGTGGTGTATCTGATTGCGTCCGGCTGGTGCCTGCTGGCTTTTGTCTGCGTGCTGGCCATGCATCCGCGCCCGGCCGCCGAGGTGGCGGCGGTCGATGACGAGGCGAGGCGGACGGCGAGCCTTCAGAGCGTGCTCGAGGGGCTTCGGTTCGTCGGGCGAACGCAGATCCTGCTCGGGGCGATCCTGCTCGACCTGCTGGCCGTCTTGTTCGGCGGTGCGGTGGCGTTGCTGCCGGTGTTTGCCCGTTCGATCCTGCACGTCGGCGCCACCGGTCTCGGAGTGCTCCGGGCCGCGCCGGCGATCGGTGCGCTGCTCGCCGCAGCGTTTCTGACACGTCGCCCGCTCGGAGGCCGGGCCGGGCGAACGCTGTTGATCGTCGTCGGCCTGTACGGTGCGAGCATCATCGTGTTCGGGCTCTCGCGCGTGTTCTGGCTCTCGCTGCTTGCGCTCGGGGTCAGCGGGTTCGTCGACCTCTACAGCATGAACATCCGCTCCACGACGGTCGCGCTGGCCACGCCGGATCGGTTGCGCGGACGCGTCAACGCCGTCGAGATGGTATTCATCAGCGCTTCCAACCAGTTGGGCGCGTTCGAGTCGGGACTGGCCGCCTACCTGGTCGGCACGGTCCCCGCCGTGGTGGGCGGTGGCGCGATTACGATCCTGCTCGCGATCACCTGGAGACAAGTGTTCCCCGCGCTGGCCGAGGTCGATCGCTTGGAGCATCTGCAGCCGCAGGAGCTGTCCCGGCCGCCCGTCGAGCTGGTGGCGTGAATGAGACTTGTCGGCGGGGCCTGATGGCGGCGCCTTAGCGATGGACGCGGCTCGACGAAGCTTCGCCGACGAGCTGTACGCGGTGAGCCACGAACACGACCGCGCGCTAGCCGACCGCCTCGAACGTTTCCGCAACGTCGAGCCGCCGACGGCCGAGCTCCTCGGGGTGCTGATCCGCGCCACCGGCGCCCGGCGGATCATCGAGCTCGGGACCTCCAATGGCTACTCGACGATCTGGCTGGCCGACGCAGCCGAGGCGACCGGAGGCTCGGTCGTGAGCGTCGACCTCGATCCGGCGCGCACGCAGCTGGCGCGGGCCAGCCTGGCCACGGCGGGATTGACCGACTTCGTCGAGCTGCGCACCGAGGACGCGGCCGACGTCCTGGCGCGTTCACAGGACGGCGCGTGGGAGTTCGTGTTCCTCGACGCCGAGCGCCCCGCCTATCCGGACTACCTCGCGGATCTGCTGCGGACGCTGGCGCCAGGCGGCGTGCTCGCGGTCGATAACGTGATCTCCCACGCGCACGAGCTGGTCGAGTTCACCGCGCTGATCGAGGCCGAGTCGCGCCTGACCCAGACCGTGGTACCGGTCGGCGCGGGCCTACGGCTGGCCGTGCGCGATCGGTTGGCGCGCAGCCGCCTGAGCCGCTAGGCGGCGGGCCCGGGTGGTCGCCTGAGCGAGCCGTCCAGTCGTCGCCTGCTCGCTTAGCCGTCTAGCCGTCCGCTCGCCTGGTCGTCTAGGGGCGCCGGCGGTCGCCGCGCGAGCGCCGCTCCCACCGGCGCCGGTCCCCCGGTCTGACCCGGTGGCTCTCGGCCAGCGCGCGGCGGAAGAAGGTGGCGAGCTCCTGGTCGCCGAGCCGCTCCGCGTGCGCGATATAGCGCTCGAGCGGAGCGCCGTTGGTCATGCACTGTTGAGTGAACCAGGCCAGGCCGGCGTCCGGCTCATCCTGCGAGCCGGCGCCGGTGGCGAGGTGAAGCGCGGTCATGGCTGTCAGCTCCGTGCCGCCGCGCGGCTACGTGGGCGGCGTGAGGTGGAGCTGCGCGAGCGCGAGGTGCTCGCGCGTGAGCCGGAGCTGCGCGAGGTGGTCGCGCGTGAGCCGGAGCTGCGCGAGCTCGTCCGGGACCGGCTGGCGGTCGTTCCCGACCGCGACCGGCTGGTGCTCGCGGTCGTCCGGGACCTGCTGGTCGAGCCCGAGCGACGCGAGCGCGAACGCGACGCGGTGGCGCGCTGGTCACGCGGGATCTCCGAACGGACGACGTCCTTGACCAGCCTTCCGACCTCGGCTTGGAGGTACTTGGCCATGCGCTCCTCGTCGCGCCGTATGGCCTTGACGAGCTGGACCGTGTCGCGATCGCCCACCGCGGTGGCGAAGGCTTCGATCCGGGAATACAGCGCGATCTCGGTGTGCTCCTCGCGAAGCTCATCCTCTGCGTTGCGCAAGTGAGTCTCGGCCTGGTCGGTGATGAGTGCACGCGCCGCGCCGACCTGGCCCTTGACGGCGGCCACCGTCTTGCCGGCCACCTCGCCGACCGCTGAGCCTGTCGCGCCGATCAGTCCCTGGCCGGTCGGGCCGCCAAGCTGCTTGATCCGTGCGGCGACGCGGCGCTTGTGGTCGCGGGTCTCCTTGAGGTGCTGCTGAAGGCGCTTCTTGTAGGACTGCTTCTGGGTCAGCGCGATGTGCGCGGTCAGGTCGGCTTCGAGCTCGGCCTCCTTGGCGTGGGCCTCGCCCAGCCATCGCACCAGCTTCGTGTCGCGCTCATTCAGGGTTTTCGTTTTCGCTTGAGGCATGTCAATCGTTTCCTTTCGTCGAGGGTTCGGGTCAGGCCGGGGCGCTGCCGTTACTCAGCTTGAGCTGACGATCGACTGCGGCGAGCACGGTCTGACGGCTGCGGTGACGCGCCTCGTAGAGCCGTACGGCGGCCAGCTGGGCGCCATTCGCGGACTTGGCGCGGGCGATCACATCTTTGGCACTCATGCGCCCATACCCGTTCCATGGCTCCGCCACGTGGATCGTTGCACCGGCGCCGTCTTCGGCACCTGGCTCGGCGACCTCGCGTACCAGCTCGGGCTCCTCGGAGACGTGGATAGGAGCTTTTTCCGGCTCTTGCGCCGGGGCCGGGGCAGGCTCGGGCCGGGGCGTGCGAATCGACGAGACCGCCCGGACAGGTGGGGCCTCGCGCGGAGGGGCCTCCCGCGGAGGCGGCGGAGGCACCGGGGCGGTCGGCTGGGGGGCCGGTGGACTGGGCGCCACCGCCTGAATCGTCCGCCCGGCCAGCGCCAGCGCCTGCTCGGCCGTGCCGACTGCGACTCGCGTCAGCAGCTGCGCAGACCGGAACGACACACGCAACGGCAGCGTGATGAGCTTCCCCGCCATCGCCAGAGGTACTACCCAGGCGGGCGCAAACGATTCACCGAATGATGTTCTGATCAGGCGACGCCGCCGCCGCGTGGGGTCGGCGGCGGCGTCATGTCATCGCTGCAATAACTGCAGCGAGCTGGTCGCGTCTGGGCGCGCGGAGCGGTCCGCGAGCGGCGCATTCCTCGCGAGAATGGCGAATAGTTTGCGGCGAGTCCTGGTAGGCATGCCTCTGACTTGTATGACGCCAGAGCCGTGTGCAACCTTCCCGGCTTGACGAGTCCCGAAGGAGGAGAGTCCCATAGTCAATCTGGACCCAAAGGCCATCATTAGCGCCGCGCTTGACCCGAAGGGTCTCGTCGAAGGGGCCGCCAAGCTCGCCGAGCGCGCCGGCGACGAGGCATATTTCGCCGGGCTGTGCATCCGCAGCGGGCTTGTCGGGCCCGAGCCGCCCCAACGCATCGCCCAGCTCCTGATCGGCTTCCAGCGCTACGGCCTGCTCGGCGGCGCGGTCGTGGCCGGGGCCGCGCGTCACGGCGATCGCCTGGTGATGATCGACGAGCGCGGCGAACTCAGCTACAAGCAACTCGATGAGCGCACGAACGCGCTGGCGAACGCGTGGCGCGAGCGCGGGCTGAAGTCCGGCGAGGGCGTGGCGATTCTGGCCCGCAACCACCGCGGCTTCCTCGAGGCGGTGTTCGCCGCCGCGAAGTGCGGCACGCGCATCGTGCTGCTCAACACCTCGTTCGCGGGGCCGCAGATCCGCGAGGTGGCGCAGCGCGAGGGGACCGATCTGCTCGTGTACGACGACGAGTACTCCGACACGCTGCGCGGGATCGACGATCCGCCCCGCGGCCGGTTCCGCGCCTGGGCGAACGAGCCTGGCGATGACACGCTCGATGCGCTGGTCGAGGGCGCCGACACCAGCGGCCCGCCCAAGCCCGACGAGTCGCCGCGGATCACGATCCTGACCAGCGGCACGACGGGGACCCCCAAGGGCGCGCCACGCTCGGAGCCGCGTTCTCTGTCACTGATCGGCGGCCTGCTGAGCAAGGTGCCGTTCCGCGCGCACGAGGTCACCGAGCTGTGCGTACCGATGTTCCATGCGCTCGGATTCATGCAGGCGATCGTCGGCGTCGGCCTCGGGTCCACGCTCGTCGTGCGCCGGCGCTTCGACCCCGAGACGACGCTCGACAGCCTCGAGGAGCATCGCGCCACCGCGATGGTCGTCGTGCCGGTGATGCTCTCCCGCATCCTCGAGCTCGGTGAGGACAAGATCGAGCAGCGGGATCTGACCGACCTGCGGATCATCTTCGTGAGCGGCTCAGCGCTCGGCGCCGACCTGGCGCGCAAGGCGACCGAGGCGTTCGGGCCGGTGGTCTACAACCTGTACGGCTCGACCGAGATCGCCTACGCGACAATCGCCACTCCGGAGGACCTCCGCGCGGACCCGAGCACGGTGGGCAAGGTCGTGCGGGGTTCGATCGTCAAGCTGTTCGACGAGAACGGCAAGGAGGTCCCCGAGGGGGAGAGCGGGCGGATCTTCGTGGGCAACCTGTCGCAGTTCGAGGGGTACACCGGCGGCGGCAACAAGGACATGCTGCAAGGGCTGATGGCCTCGGGTGACGTCGGCCACTTCGACCCCGAGGGCCGGCTCTACATCGACGGCCGCGACGACGAGATGATTGTCTCGGGCGGCGAGAACGTGTTCCCGGCGGAGGTCGAGGAGCTCCTGGCGTCGCATAAGGATGTTCAGGAGGCGGCCGCGATCGGCGTCGAGGACGAGAAGTTCGGCCAGCGGTTGAAGGCTTTCGTCGTCCTGCGCAGCAGCGCGAAGCTGACCGAGGACGAGGTCAAGGACTACGTCAAGGACAACCTGGCCAACTACAAGGTGCCGCGAGAAGTCGTGTTCCTCGACGAGTTGCCGCGCAACCCGACGGGCAAGGTACTCAAGCGCGAGCTCGCGGAGCGAGACGAAAAAGGCGACGGCAAGGCCTCCCCGAAGACGAACGGCAAGGCGCCCTCAAAGAAGAAGGAGAGCGCGAAAGCGTCTTCAAAGTGATGGAGTGTGCCGGCGGCGCCTGACGGCGGCGCCTGAGCCGGCGGGTCAGCCGATGTGGTGCTCGAGGAAGGTGAGCATCCGGCGCCACGCGTCCTGGCAAGCCTCCGCGTGCTCCTCGTAGCGCTTGTCGAAGAACGAATGCGGCGCGCCGGGGTACACGTGGATCTCGTGCTCGAGCCCCGCCTCGGTGAGCCCGGCGTCGAACTGCTCAACCTGCTCGACGGGGATTCCCTGGTCGGCTCCTCCAAACAGCCCGAGGAGCGGCACGCGGATCTCGGCGGCGCGCTGTAGCGGGCCGTCGATGCCGAAGCGCGATCCGTCGAGGGCGGCGTAGAAGCCGACCACGGCGGTCAGCTCGGTCATGTCGGCGCCGGCCAGGAACGACTCCATGCCACCCAGGCAGAAGCCGACCGTGGCGAACTTGCCGGCGCCGGTCCGATTCCTGAGCGCGACGAGCGCCGCGGCCGCGTCCTCCTGGACCTGCGGGACCTTGAGCTCGCGGACGTGGGGCATGTACTCGAAGTCCTCATCGCGGGGCCCCAGGCCGGCCGTGCGCCCGAAGTAGTCCATCGCGATCGCCGGGTAGCCGGCCTGCGCGAAGCGCTCGGCGAGCTCGATGTAGAACGGATACAGGCCCCGCACGTCGGGGAAGATCAGGACCCCGCCCTCTCGATCGCCGGCATGAGCCAGAGACGCCGAGAAATGGGTCCCGTCGGCGGACGTCAGCTCGAGCAGCTCCGCCCCCGCCGCACCGGCGATCGGCGCGAGCAGGAGGTCTTCGGGTGGGGCGGGTGGGCGAGCGTCGAAGTCAAAGCACATGGCGACCGACAGAATAGGGGCATGACTGAATCGCTGACTTCCGCCACGGACCCCACCACCTTCCGCGCCCAATTCCCGGTGCTCGAGCGCCTCTCTTACTTGAACGCCGGAACCGAGGGCCCCGTGCCCGCCGCCGCTTGCGAGACCGTCCACCTCCGGATCGACCTCGAGTGCGACGACGGGAGGTGTGGCCGTCCGTACTTCGAGGAGACCATGGGGCTGCGCGACCGGGCGCGCGCCGGGTACGCGTCGGTGCTCGGTTGCGACGCCACCGAGGTCGCGCTGACCGGCTCGACGACCGACGGCGTCAACACGGTGATCGGCGGCCTCGACCTGCGGCCGGGCGACGAGATCCTCACCACCGACCAGGAGCATCCGGGTCTGCTCGCGCCGCTGGCGCGCGCGCGGCTGCGCCACGGGATCGATGTGCGCGTGATTCCGTTCGCCGAGCTCGCCGGCGAGGTGTCGCCGAACACGCGCTTGATCGCGTGCTCGCACGTCTCGTGGGTCGGAGGCGAGATCGCCGACGTGCCGGCGCTCGTCGCGACCGGCGTCCCGGTGCTGCTCGACGCCGCCCAGGCGCTCGGCGCCGTGCCGGTCAACGTC
>Ga0335072_10002127_pt1 | contig 31209 bp, 29 predicted proteins | sample Lox_Sample_21_FD_206725 | JGI IMG/M metagenome (GOLD analysis project Ga0335072, IMG submission 206725) | Soil microbial communities from Loxahatchee National Wildlife Refuge, Florida, United States - Lox_Sample_2.1 | ecosystem: Environmental > Terrestrial > Soil > Wetlands | place: USA...
GCCGAGCGCACCGCAGCGTTACCCGGCTGGCTGACCCACTACAACTTCAACAGACCACACGGCTCGCTCAGCCACAAGCCGCCCGGCGCTCGCCTACGCGAGCTGACGAACGTGGCTGGGAACTACAGTTAGCCGCGCATGCGGCCTCTCTCCGGCGCCCCAACCGGCGCCGTCTGGCTCGCTTGCCGATCGGTTACGCTCCGCCGATGCGCCAGACCGGGGACTCCCCCCGCGCGCGCGGCAAGCCCGGCAGGGCGCCTGCCGCCACGCGAGAGGAAGCGCTAGCGCGCGCCAAGCAGCGCTACCTCGCGGGCGAGCGCGTCGACGTGCAGGCGATCGCGCGCGAGCTGGGGCTGGGGCGGGTGACGATGTACCGGTGGTTCGAAACCCGCGAGGGACTGCTGGGCGAGGCGGTGGGGGAGATCGCCGAAGAACGCCTGCTGCGGATTCGCGCCCAGACGCGGCGGCGCGGGCCTCGCGGCCTGCTGGACGTGATCGACCGTTTCAACAAAGACGTCGCCGCCACCGACGGCCTCGCGGCGCTGCTGGAGCAGGACAAGGAGCGCGCGCTGCGCCTGCTCACCTCCAGCTCCGGGAAGGTCCAGCCGCGCGTCGTCGCCGTGACGCAGCGGCTGATCGAAGAGGAAGCCGACGCCGGGCGCTTCGAGCCCGCCGTCGCGCCGGACTTCCTCGCCTACGGGATCGTGCGCCTCGGCGAGGCGTTCCTCTACAACGACGCCGCCATCGGCGTCCGCGGCGACACGCTGCACCTGCGCGAAATGCAGGCCGTGCTGCTCGGCCTGCGCGGCGGAGCCGCTAAGCCGGTCCGGCGGCGCCCTGCCGCGCCTCGTCCTCGATCCGCTCGCGGATCGCGCAAAGCGCCGTAAGTCCCGCGCGCAGTCCCGCCAGCTCTTCCGGCGAGATCGCCTGCGCCAGCTCGGCGTCGATCAGTCAAGCACCAAGTCCCATCTCGCGGGCGGCGAAGGGATCGACTCGCTCGCGCCGAACTGGGACAGCAGTCCCTCACCGGCGATCTCGAGGAGGAGGTTGGGATGGCGCTCAAGCGAGCTTCAGCGGAGTTTCTGGGCACCTTCGTGCTCGTGTTCGGCGGTGTGGGGACCGCGGTCCTCGCCGGCGAACACGTCGGCTACCTGGGGGTCGCCTTCGCCTTTGGCCTGTCGCTCCTGGCGATGGCCTACGCCGTCGGCCCGATCTCCGGCTGCCACATCAACCCCGCCGTCACGCTCGGCCTGCTCGTCAGCGGCAAGGTCGAGCTCGGCGAGGCCGTGCGCTACTGGGTCGCCCAGATCCTCGGCGCGATCGTCGCCGCCGGCATCCTGCTGGCGATCGTCTCCGGCCGCAAAGGCGGCTACGACGTGCGCATGGAAGGGCTCGGCGCCAACGGCTACGCCGCGCACTCGCCCGGCGGCTTCCCCGTCGGCTCCGCGCTCGCCGTCGAGGTGATCCTCACGGCCTTCCTCGTCTTCACGGTGCTCGCCGCGACCGACCGGATCGCGAACGTCGCCTTCGCCGGCATCCCGATCGGGCTGGTGCTCGTGCTGATCCACCTCGTCGGGATCCCCGTCACGAACACCTCCGTCAACCCCGCGCGCAGCATCGGCCCCGCGATCTTCGTCGGGGGCTGGGCGCTGAAGCAGCTGTGGCTGTTCATCGTCGCGCCGCTCGCGGGCGGGCTGCTCGGCGCGATCGTGCACCGGCTGCTGTTCAGCCACAGCCGTCAGATCGAGCCCGGAGCCTCGGCCGTCGAGGCCGGCGGCTAGCGCGTAGCATCAGCGCCGTCGCGACCGACGCGCGCCGGGCCAGGCGCGAGGGCCCGGCCGCGATCACGAACCGCCCACGGAACGGAGGGACGAGCACCATGCTCACACTGACCGGCCTCGACGAGGTCAAGAGCTACATCGGCAGGGAGCTGGGCGTCAGCGACTGGCACCTGGTCACCCAGGAGAAGATCGACGAGTTCGCGAACGTCACCGGCGACGACCAGTGGATCCACGTCGACCCCGAGCGCGCGAAGCAGAGCCCCTTCGGCGGCACGATCGCGCACGGCTACTACACGCTCTCGCTCGCGCCGCGCTTCTCCTACGACATGGTCAAATTCGAGGGCTTCGCCTTCGGCGTGAACTACGGGCTGAACCGCGTGCGCTTCCCGGCGCCGATGCCCGTCGGCGAGAAGGTCAGGATGCGCTCGAAGCTCGCCGCCGTCGAGGACATCCCGGGCGGCGCGCAGATCACCACCGAGCTCACGTTCGAGCGCGAGGGCGGGGAGAAGCCCGTCTGCGTCGCGGAGTCGCTCTCGCGCGTGTACACGGGCTGATCGCCCCGGGCACGCGGTGAGGGCCGAGCCGTGAGCGCGGGGATCGCGGTCGCCTTCGGCCTCGCGCTCGCCTCGACCACGCTCACGAGCCTCGCCTACCTGCGCGAGCACGACGCCGCCGCCGCAATGCCGGCGCTGTCGATGCGCCGGCCGCTGCACTCGCTCGCGCTGCTGCTCGCCGACCGCGGCTGGCTGCTGGGCTTTGCGATGGAGTCCAGCGGCTTCGCGCTCTATGCCGCGGCGCTGGCGCTGGCCCCGCTCGCGCTCGTGCAGAGCATCGTCGCAGGCGGCATCGGCCTGCTGGCCTATCTGACCTACCGCTTCGGCGGGCGCAAGCCGCTCGGCTCGCGGCAGATCGCCGGCGCGGCGCTGTCGGTGCTGGGGCTCGTCGCGCTCGCCGTCTCGCTCGGCGAAGGGACAGGCGAAGGCCACAGCGGCTCGACCGCCGCGGTGCTCGTGTGGCTCGGTGGCACCGCGGTGCTCGCGCTGGCGGTGCTCGCCATCGGCCGCCGCACGCTCGGCGTCGCCGTCGCCAACGCGCTCGCGGGCGGCCTGCTGTTCTCGATCGGCGACATCTCCACGAAGCTCACGACACAGGGAGGGGCGCGCTTTGCCTTCGCGCTGTCGCTGATCGCCGGCTACACGCTCGGCACGACGCTGCTGCAACTCGGATATCAGGCCGGCGCCGCGCTCACGGTCGCGGGGCTGGCGACGCTGCTGACGAACGTGCTGCCGATCCTCGCGGGCACGATCGTGCTCGAAGAGCCCGTGCCCTCCGGCGCGCTCGGGGCGCTGCGCGTGCTGGCCTTCGTCGCCGTCAGCGCCGGCGCCGTGCTGCTCGCCCGGCCCGAACCGCAGCCGCCGGGTGCGGCCGCGCAAGGGCAGGCACGCGCCGCCGCCGCGCCCGGCTCGGAGTGAGCCTGCTCAGCGCCCTTTCGGCGCGACGATCGCCACCGCGGCCTCGGGCGTCAGCACGCGGAAGCTGTAGGACTCCTCGATGTACAGCGATACCGAGTCGGCGTCGTGCGACTCGTAGCCCACCGACAGGTCCTCGCCGCAGTCGAAGGCGAAGTCGCCGCCGCGCAGGCTCAGCACGATCGCGCCTTTGACGCCCGGCGCCCACACCAGCGGCCCGCCGGTGATCTTGCGCAGGTGGTCGAGCAGCGGGTAGCCGCCGTGCTCGGCGGTTTCGACCACGCTCGTGTAGTCCTCGCTGCCGAGCGCGACGCCGTACGGACCTTCGATGCCGTTGCGCAGCAGCAGCTCGACCGCGCGCGCAACGCAGCCCGGGTACTCGTCGAAGTTTTTCTTGCGGACGATCGCCGGATGGGGGGAGCTGCTCGCGATCCCCTCGATACCCGCCTTGCGCCAGGAGTGGAACACCGCCGTGTTCTCGGCCTCCACGATCCGCTGCGCCGCGACGTCCAGGTCCGCGAAGTCGACGTCCTCCGCGCCGCGGTCGCCCGCCCGCAGCTCCGCGCGCGAGACCTGAAAGCGCGAGCGCAGCTCGATCAGCGGCAGCACCTCGCGCCGGTTCGCCTCGACGCCTTTCAGCTCGCTCACGTTCGCGCGCTCGACACGGCCGAGATTCGTCGCGGAGTGCTCCCAGCCGCGCGGCCCCGAGAAGTCCACCAGGCGCCGCGCCGCGAGGCCCGGCAGCAGCCGCTCGCGCGCCTCCTCGTCGATCAGCTTCCAGCCCTGCTCGGTGATCGGCGCGTGCTCGCGTAGGAGGTGGTTGCTCACAGGCCCTCACCCCGCAGGCTGCCGATGCCCAGCGAGCCGTCGCCACCGGCGACGCCCTCCACGGCGGAACCCGCGCCCGGCGCGTCGCCGTCGGTGCCGTCGTCCGCCGCCGCCTCCGCGGCCTCGCCGTGCTCGACGACGTCGCCCTCCTGGAACAGCACGCCGCGCGCGATCTCGCGCCACTTCGGCGTCTTGCGCAGCAGGAACTCGAGGTCCATGCTGAAGTGCTTGTACTCCTCGCCGACCGCGTCGGACATGATCGCCGCGGCTTCGGGGTCGCGCTCGACCGCGAGCCGCTGCTCGTACCAGCCGATCGCTTCGGCCTCCTCGGTCAGCGATGCGCACAGCCGGGCGAACGTGCGTGTCTGCTCCGGCAGCTCCTCCGGCGGCTCGTGGTACTGGTCGAAACCCATGCGCTGGGGAGTCTATTCCCCGACCGGCTCCTCGGTATGCGCCTGCGTCGCGTGGTGCAGCCTGCCGCCCACGAAGAAGACCGCCACCGCCAGCGAGCAGAAGGCCAGCGCCGCATCCAGGCGGAACGCCGTGTGCAGCCCGGCCACGAACGACTCGCGCACCAGCGCCAGCAGCCGGTGCGCCACGTCGCCCGAGAAGCGCGCCAGCACCTGCTTGCCCGACGCGGTCCCCGCCAGGATGCCGTGGACGAGGTCGGACTGCGTTTCGGTCACACGTGCGCCGATCCCGTGCAGGTTGCCGTTCAGGTCCGACTTCGAGGACGAGGTGAACAGCGTCGTGTTCAGGCCGAGCCCCACCGAGCCGCCGGCGATCTGGAACATGTAGACGATCCCGCCCGCGAGCCCCGAGCGCGAGGGATCCAGCGCCGTCACGCTCGCGGTCGTCACCGACGAGTAGAACAGGCCGAGCCCGATCCCGAGCACGAGCATCCCGGGGACGAGCGCCGCGTAGGAGGCGCCGACGTCGATCAGCGACAGCAGCAGGATGCCCACCGCGATCGCCGCGCAGCCCAGCGACACCGTCGGCTTCGCGCCGATCCGTTCATACAGCGGGCCCGCGACGAACGACACCAGCGCGAACATCCCCATCAGCGGCAGCAGGCCGACCCCCGACTCGAGCGGCGAGTAGCCCAGGATCTTCTCCATGAACTGCGGCAGGTACAGCAGCGAGCCGAAGAACACCGCCGACATCAGCAGCACCGCCAGGCAGGCGGCGGCGAAGTTGCGGTTCTCGATCACGTCGCGCGGGATCAGCGCCACCTCGCCCATCCGCCGCTCGATGACCCCGAAGGCCACGAGCATCGCCGCGCACAGCGCCAGCAGCACGACGATCCGCGCGTCGCCCCAGCCCCAGTCCGTCACCTGGTCGAGCGCCACCAGCAGCGCCACCAGCCCCAGCGAGAGCGCCACGACGCCGCCATAGTCGATCCGGTGGTCGACCGACTCCGGTTCGCGCTGATGGATCGCGTACCACGTCGCGAACACGCCGAACGCCGCGATCGGGACGTTCACGAAGAAGATCCAGCGCCAGCTCAGCAGGTCCGTCAGCACGCCGCCGAACATCGGCCCCACCGCGTTGCCGATCCCCGCCGCGCCCAGGATCAGGCCGCCCGCGAGGCCGGCCTTGCTTTCGGGCAGCGCCGCGAACGTCATGCCCAGGATCGCCGGCCACATCAGCGCGCCGCCGATCCCCATCAGCGTGCGGCAGGCGATCAGCCAGGCGGTGTCCTGCGCCGCGCCGCCGAGCAGCGAGAAGCCCGCGAACACCGCGGCGCCCACGAAGAACATGCGCTTGCGCCCGAACATGTCCGCCAGCCGCCCACCCACCACGATCAGCACGCCGAACGTCAGCGCGTAGGCGTTGATCACCCACTGCACCGTGCCGACGTCGGTGTCGAACTGCTTCTCGATCGCCGGCAGCGCCACCGCCAGCGCGGTGAAGTCGTTCGCGATGATGAAGACCGCCACGCCCATCGCGATCAGCGCGAGCATCGTCGTGCGATCGAGCTTCTGCTCCGGGGCCGCTGCCGCCGCTGGGCTCGCCGTGGGCATCGGGGCCGACGATACCCGCGCATCCCGACGCCCCAAACGGTTTGGACGAGCGGTCGACAGCCACCCGCCACGTATGCTGGCGGTGTGAGCGAGCCGCCCTTTTTCGCGCCGGTCGCCTGAGGATGGAGGTTCGCTCCTACTCCGAGCTGCGCGCCTTCACGACGCTCGACGGCTCGGAGATTCGCGAGTGGGCCGGGAAACTGTCGATGCCCGCCTGCAACCAGAGCCTCGCCGAGGCGACGATCGCCCCCGGCGGCGCGACCACCGAGCACTACCACGGCGTCACCGAGGAGCTGTACCTGATCACCGCGGGCCGCGGGCGCCTCGTGATCGACGGCGAGGAGCGGCTGGTGTCCGAGGGCGACTGCGCGCTGATCCCGCCCGGCGCGCGGCACAAGCTGTTCAACGTCGGGGAGGGGCCGCTGCGCGTCGTCTGCGCTTGCGCACCCGCCTACTCCGACGCGGACACGACGCTCACCGAGTGAGCGAGCGTCTCGACACCGCCGCGGCGCCGCGCGAGCCGCTGGAGCTGCTCGGGCGCTGGATCGAGGACGCCCGCGCCGCGCGGCTGCCCGCGCCGGAGTCCGTCGCGTTCGTGACCGTCGGCGAGCAGGGCCGGCCCAGCGCGCGCACCGTCTCGCTGAAGCGCCTGCGCGACGGCGCGCTCGTCTTCACCTCCGCGCTGTGGACGCGCAAGGCGCGCGAGCTTCAGCACAACCCGCACGTCTCGCTGCTGTTTCACTGGCCCGCGCTCGGGCGCCAGGTGCACGTCGCCGGCGAGGCGCGCCTGGCGGAGCGCGCGCTGGCGGAGGAGCTGTTCGACGAGCGCGACCCCGCCCATCGCATGCAGACCGTCGTCTCGCGCCAAGGCGAGCCGATCGAGGATCTCGCGCCGCTGCGCGAGCGCCTGGCACACCTGCGCGGCGCGATGGAGGCTCCGCCCGCCTGCCCGCCCGACTGGGGCGCGATCTACGTCGCGCCGCTCGCCGTCGAGTTCTGGCTCCAGGACGAGGAGCGCATGCACGACCGGCTGCTCTACGAGCGCGACGGCGACGGCTGGTCGCTGACGCGCCTGGCGCCCTGAGCGCGTACGCACGGCGATCGCGGTGCGCGCTAGGCTCGCACCAGTGCGCCTGCTGACCTACGACGACGGCTCCGGCCCGCAGGCGGGGGTGCAGATCGGCGGCGGGATCGTGCCGGTCTCCGCGCTCGGCGCGCCCACCGGCTCGGTGCGCGGCCTGCTGCACGCGCTCGACGCCGAGGGCCTGCACGAGCTGGGGACCCGGGCCGAGTCCGCCGACGGGCAGCTCGCGCTCGCCGACGTACGCCTGCTGGCGCCGGTGCCCGACCCCGAGAAGATCGTCTGTCTCGGCCTCAACTACCGCGACCACGCCGCCGAGTCCGGCCAGGAGCCGCCCGCGGCTCCGATGTGGTTCGCGAAGTTCGCCAACTCGCTGATCGGCAGCGAGGAGCCGATCCTGCTGCCGCCCGAGCACGCCGAGTTCGTCGACTACGAGGCCGAGCTCGCCGTCGTGATCGGGCGCGCCGCGCGGCGCGTCAGCCCCGAGCGGGCGCTCGACCACGTCGCGGGCGCGATGCCCTTCAACGACGTCAGCGCCCGCGACCTGCAATTCCAGAACCCGCTGTGGACCAGCGGCAAGGCGATCGACACGTTCGCCCCGTGCGGGCCGGCGCTCGTGACGCTCGACGAGGTCGGCGACCTGCAAGCGCGACGGCTGCGCACGCGGGTCAACGGCGAGACGCTGCAGGACGGCACGACCGCCGATCAGATCTTCAGCGTCGCCGAGACGATCGCCTGGCTGTCGCGGACGATGACGCTGCTGCCGGGCGACATCGTCGCGACCGGGACGCCCGCCGGCGTCGGCGCCTCGAAAGGCCGCTTCCTGCACGACGGCGATACCGTCGAGGTCGAAGTGGAGGGGCTCGGCACGCTCGTCAACCCGGTGCGCGGCTGAGCAGAGGACACGAGGAGGACAGATGACCAACGTGGTGCAGACGGTGCAGGGGCCGGTCGACGCCGGCGAGCTGGGGCTGACGCTGGCGCACGAGCACGTGCGCTTCCGCGACGAGGCCGTCGCCGAGCAGTGGCCCGGCCGCTACGACGAGCAGCTCGAGCTCGAAGCGGCGCTGCTGCACGTGAACGCCGCGAAGGATCGCGGCGTGCGCACGATCGTCGACCCCACCGCGATGTTCGGTGGGCGTGACGTGCGCTTCATGAAGCGCGTCGCCGAGGAGAGCGGCGTGCGGATCGTCGCCTGCACCGGCATCTACAGCTACGACTACCTGCCGCACTACTTCCAGACGCGCGACGTCGACGTGATGGCCGACCACTTCGTGGAGGACATCGAAGCCGGCTGCCAGGGCACCGGCATCCGCGCGGGGTTCCTGAAGTGCGCCGCCGACGCCGCGGGCGTCACCGAGAACGTCGAGAAGATCCACCGCGCCTGCGCCCGTGCGAGCTTGAAGACGGGTGCGCCGATCATGGCGCACTCGATGCCCGCCGTCGGCACGGGGCCGCGCCAGCTCGAGATCTTCCGCGAGGAGGGCGTCGACATGGCGAAGGTCCAGATCGCGCACTGCGGCGACAGCGAGGACATCGGCTACATCGAGGGCCTGCTGGAGCAGGGCGCCTACGTCGGGCTGGACCGCTACGGCCTGGAGATGTACCTGCCGATCGAGAAGCGCAACGCCGTCGCCGCCGAGCTGCTGCGGCGCGGGCATGCCGAGCGGCTGATGATCTCGCAGGACTTCTGCGCCACGATCGACTGGTTCCCGCCCGAGGCCGCCGAGATGTTCGAGAGCCAGGGAGCGATCCGCAACTGGTCGATGACGCTCGTGTTCGACGAGGTCGTCCCAAGCCTGCGCGAAGATGGGGCGATGGATGACGAGTCCTTCAACACCGTGTTCGTCGAGAACCCGAAGCGCTGGTTGACCGCGTGAGTCGCGAGCACCAGGGCCCGCGGGCCGTCAGCACGCTGCCCGCGCAGTTCGACGAGTGGCAGATCGAGCTGCACGGCCGGCGTGTGATCTACCGCGTCGCCGGCAGTGGCCCGCCGATCGTGCTGATCCACGGGATGCTCAACTCCTCGAGCCACTGGCGCTCCGTGGCGCTGAACCTCGCCGGCGAATACACCGTGATCGCCCCCGACCTGATCGGCCATGGTGACTCCGCCGCGCCACGCGGGGATTACTCGCTTGGCGCTCACGCCGCGAGCATCCGTGACCTGCTCGCCGCGATCGGGATCGACCGCGCGAGCATCGTCGGCCACTCGCTCGGGGGTGGCGTCGCGATGCAGTTCTTCTACCAGTTCCCCCAGCGCGTGGAGCGCCTCGTGCTGGTCTCCAGCGGAGGTCTCGGGAGAGAGGTCAGCGCGCCGTTGCGTACCGCGGCGATGCCGGGTGTCTCGGCGCTGCTCGCCGCGACGATCCGTCCGCGCCTGCTCGCCGCGCTGTACGGGGGCGGCGCGCGGATGCGCGAGCGCGGCATCGGTGCCGGCGTCTACCTTCAGGCCGCCGCGCGGGCGATGCGCCCGCTCGAGGGGGCGGCCTCGCGTCAGGCGTTCCTGCAGACGCTGCGCGCGGTGATCGACGTGCGCGGCCAGCGCGTCAGCGCGACCGACCGGCTGTACCTGTTGGAGTCGATGCCGACCATGATCGTGTGGGGCGAGCGCGACAACACGATCCCGCTCGCGCACGGCCGCGCAGCGCATGAGGCGATCCCGCACAGCAGTTTTCGCACGCTGCCGTCGGCCGCGCACTTCCCGCACCTGGAAGACCCCGACGGCCTCTCGGGTCTCCTGCGGGAGTTCATGTGCGACACGCACCCCGGCGTGATCGAGGACGGAGACTGGGGTGCGATCCTCGCGCACCGCTCGCCGCCCTCGCGACGTGAGCGCAGCGATGCCGTGGCTTAGGCGGATCGTCAGCGGCGGGCCGTCCAAGGCCCGCCTCATCCTCATCCCGATCCTCGCCCTGTTGCTGCTCGCTCCCGCGGCCTGCGCCGCCGGCTGGTGGTCGCCGCCGCAGCGCCTGACGTTCTTCTGGCAGCTCCAGGGCAAGGTCCAAAACGACGTGCCCGTCGCCGCCTACGACATCGACGGCTTCGAAAACGATGCCGGCGAGGTCGCCGCGCTGCACGCCCAGGGCAAGCGCGTCATCTGTTACATCGACGCCGGCACCGCCGAGAACTTCAGGCCTGACTACTCGCGGTTCCCGAAGTCGGTGCTCGGGCGCTCGAACGGCTGGCCGGGGGAGAAGTGGCTCGACATCCGCCAGACCGCCACGATCGAGCCGATCATGCTCGCGCGCTTTCGGATGTGCGCCGAAAAGGGCTTCGACGCCGTCGAGCCCGACAACATCGAAGCCTTCTCGAACAAGTCCGGGTTCGAAATCGGCCCGCAGCAGCAGCTCGCCTACAACGAGTGGATCGCCGAAGCCGTGCACTCGCTCGGGATGGCGGTGCTACAGAAGAACGACGGCGAACAGGCCGCCGAACTGGAGCCGTTCTTCGACGGCGCGCTGAACGAGGAATGCAACAGGTACAAGGAGTGCTCCGACTACGAGCCCTATCTCGCCGCCGGCAAGCCCGTGCTGAACGCCGAGTACGCCAGGAAGAACGCCAAGTTCTGCCCCGCAGACGAAGCCGCCGGGATCATGGGCGCCCGCTTCGGCAAGAGCCTCAACGGCAAGAAGTTCTCTCCCTGCTGGGCCTCTTAGGCGCGCCTAAGTAGGGCCGCCTAATCTTTGCTAGCGTCTGACGCGATGGCCACCGCCGTGCCGACGACGCGCGTCTCCTCCGGCGCTTCCCGCAAGCGCGCCACCGAGCGGGTCAGCTTCTACGTCTGGACCGTCGTCGTGCTGGCCGTCGCCGTGACCGCCGTCGTGCTCGGCTGGCACGCCTCCGGCGGCACCGCCAACCCGACGGACCTGCCGCCGGGCCGCAGCCTCAGCCACACGACCGTCGTCGTCAACAGCGCGATCCTCGTCTTCCGAGAGGGCCTGGAGACGATCCTTGTGCTGGCCGCGGTGCTCGCGAGCTTCCTCGGCGCGAACAAGCTCTACCGGCGGCCAGTCGTCGCCGGCAGCGGCTTGGCCGTGCTCGCCTCGATCGGCACCTGGTTCCTGGTCGTCTGGTTCATCGGCCAGTTCCACGGCGGCGAGTTCGACGTGCAGGCCGCCACCGGGCTGCCGGCGCTGATCGTGCTGCTGATCGTGATGAACTGGTTCTTCCACAAGGTCTACTGGACCGGCTGGATCTCAAGCCACCACAAGCGCCGCCGCAGCCTGCTCGCCGCCGACGACGAGGCCAACCAGCGCCGCCTGCTGCTGGGGCTCGCGCTACTGGGCTTCACCTCCGTCTACCGCGAGGGCTTCGAGATCGTGATCTTCCTGCAGAACCTGCGCGAGCTGTACGGGTCGAGCGTCGTGCTGGAGGGGGTCGCGATCGGGCTGCTGTTCACCGCCGCCGCCGGCGTGCTCACCTTCGCCCTGCACCAGCGGCTGCCCTACAAGCGGCTGCTCATCATCACCGGCGTGATGCTGCTGTTCGTGCTCGTCGTCTCCGTCGGCGAGCAGGTCAACGAGATGCAGCTCGCAGGCTGGATCGGCACCACCGAAATCAGCTGGCTGCACATCCCCGGTTGGATGGGCACCTGGTTCTCGCTGTTCAACAACTGGGAGACCTTCATCGGGCAGTTCCTGGCGCTGCTGCTCGTGCTGGGCTCATACGTCGCCGCGCAGTACCTGCGCGTCTGGCGCCCGCGCAAACGCGGGCTCGCCGCCGCGACGATCGCCGAGGCGCCGCCCGAGCAACCCGCCAAGCCGGCCTCGACTTCGGGCGACGACGTTCTCGCCGACGCCGCGCTCGGCGTGCTCTCCTAGCTCTTCGCGGCTGCGTTTAGCGGCGCGGCGCCGCGGGGTACTACGACCCCGTGCGCGAGGGAGCCGGGAGCAGGGGTCGGGGATTGCGTGAGCGCTGCCGCCGCGTCGCGGCGGGGCCGGTCTGCGCGAGCGTCCTCGCAGGAGCCTCGCTGCTCGGTGCGACCGCGGCCTCCGCGACGCCGCCCTCCAGCTTCGACCCCACGGTCGAGGCGCAGAACTTCTCGATCACGCAGGAGCGCCAGGCGATCTACGACACGCCCGAATACCAGGCGCAGCTGGCCGCCGACAGCGCCACCAGCCTGAGCGAAGAGCTGGCTGCCCAGGCCGCCGACCCGGGCCGCTTCTTCACGAACAACGTCTGCTGGAATCACGCCAACGGCTGCGCCGGGGACATCCGCCTGAACGACTGGGTCAAGAACGGCTACGGCATCTCCCAGCCGGTGCTCTTCACCGCCCGCGACGGCGCGACGCTGTCCGGGCGCGTCTGGGCCACCGTCGCCGGGCGCAAGAAAAGGCCCGGCGTCGTCATCACCGACGGCTCGGTGCAGGCCGACGAACAGCTCTACTGGTACGCCGCGCAGACGCTGGCGAAGGACGGCTACGTCGTGCTCACCTTCGACCCGCAGGGCCAGGGTGACAGCGACACGCTGGGCCAGGCCCCGGACGAACAGGAGGGCGTGCCCGCGCAGAGCGACGGGCGCCCCTTCTTCGACGGCACCGAGGACGCGCTGGACTTCTTCTTCTCGACGCCGAAGCAGCCCTACGAGCCGGTGCCCAGCTGCGAAACCGGCACCAGCCACGCCGCCAAGCAGGACGAACGCGTCGCGCAGGGCTTCGACGCCGCCTACAACCCCTACTGGAAGCTGCTGAAGACCTCCGAGGTCGGGCTGGCCGGGCATTCCTACGGCGCCGCCGGCGTCTCCTACATCGCGCAGTGGGACCCGCGCGTGAAGGCAGTCGTCGCCTGGGACAACCTGGGTGGCCCCGGCCCGGAATCGGGCTCGGTGCCCAGCCAGCAGGGCGGCACGCCGCCGATGAGCTCGATCGGCGAGAAGCCCTGCCCCGCCGACCCCGCCGACCGCACCACCGTGCCGATCACCAAGCCCGGGCTCGGCATGTCCGCCGACTACGGGTTGCCGCCGCTGCCCAACACCGGCCTGCCGGACCCGAACGCGAAGTCCACCGAGTCCCACGCCTACAGCGAAGCCGGCGTAGACAGCGGCGAGATCATCATCCGCGGCGGCTCGCACCTGGACTTCAGCTTCATCCCCAACCAGGCCTTCGGCGCTTCGCTGCGCGGCCCCGACATGGTCGACTGGTACACCTCCGCCTGGTTCGACAAGTACCTCAAGCACCAGGCCTCAGCCGACAAGCGGCTGCTCAGCCGGCGCTGGCGCGAAGACTCCGCCGAGGCCGCCGTCGATCCCAACCACGACGGCAACGCCTTCTCCTTCTACTACTCCTCGCGCCTCGACATCCACCTGCGCAAGGGCCAGGCGTGGGACTGCGAGGAACTGCGCGACGGCTGCGCCGGGATGCTCGCCACCAAGCGCGACTCCTACAAAGGCGAATACTCCTACCTGAACATCGACACCAGCCCCGACGCCACGAGCGGCCCCGGGGCCGGGCTGCCCTCGCACTAGCCGGGCCGCCCTCGCCCCGGCGAGCCGGGCCGGCAGGCCGTCGCGTCGCCGGCCGGGCCACGGCCGGCACGGCCCGCGCCAGGCGGACCGCGCCGGACCCGTGAAGCCCGCTACGGCGTGTGACCGAATTCGGTCGTGACTTTCACGCCATGGCCGCCGAGCACCGCCGAGAACTTGCCGCTCGCTTCGTCTTCCTTGCCGCCGAACACGGCGGCGTTTTCACCGCTGGCGACGCTGAGCGAGGAGCCGAACACCGATGAGGCGAGGGCCGATGCTTTGTTGTGGTTGCCGCCGCCGACGAAGCTCCAGATTTCCAGCGCCTGGTTGCCGACGCCGCCCGCGACCGTGGCCTGATTGGTCGTCGCTTCGTTGGAGATGCCGCCCGCGACGAGCGACTCCTGCCCCGAGGCGGTGTTCTGCTCGCCGCCGGTGACCGCCGCGTATTTGCCCGAGGCGATGTTTTTCGCTCCGAACACGACGTTTTCCTGACTGGAGGCCGTGTTGAAGTTGCCGGCCAGCAGCGCGCCGAAGCTCGTGTAGGACTGCCCGCTGCCGACGACAATGTTGTTCGACCCGGTCTGGGTCCCGGCCGGGGAGTTGTAACCCACGACCAGGTTGCCGACGCCGTTGAGGATCCCCTGGTTGCCCGCGCCGCTCAGCACCTGCACGTTCGCTCCCGAGAACTGGATCGTCGGCTTGCCGCCCACGCCCGCGGAGACGAACTTGATGTAGGGCAGAATCGCTTTCAGCGTCGCCTGTTCTTCTTCGGTGAAGGGGACTTTGCCTTCGGGGCCCTGTTTGCCCTGTTTGCCTTCTTTGCCTTCTTTGCCCGGAGGGCCTTCTTTGCCAGGCGCCCCTTCTTTACCGGGCGGTCCTTCTTTGCCTTCTTTGCCTTCGCCCGCGCCTCCGAATTCGGTCATCGTGTAGCCGGTCTTGCAGACGCCGGCTTTCGGCGTGATGATCGGCTTGCCTTCTTTTGACGGGATGCAGACTTTGACGCCCGCCGCCGTCGCGGCGCTCGCGAGCACCGCCATCGTCAGCAGCGCTGCCATCGCCGCGAGCAGCGCGGCAAGCGGTATGCGCCGGGTGTTCGTTCCGTGCATTCGATTCCCCCCAGGTCATCGAGATTCGGGCGCCCGATCCGCCGCCCCGTGGGGGAAGTCAATCAGGTGCGCGGCGCTGCGGCCTTCGACCACTCGGCCTTGTGGGCCTTCTTCGCCGCCTGGTAGTCCGCGAGCGCCTGCATCGAGTCGACGTCGCCGAGCGTCGGGTGCCACGGCACCAGCTCCTTCGCGGCCTTGACGCCGTAGCGCTTGGAGAGCACCGCGCTGAGCGACTTCACCTTCATCTCGCCGAAGCCGGGCAGTGCCTCGATGTTCGCGCGGAGCGCCGCGGCGTCCTTCGCGTCGGTCCACACCCGCGCGGCGTCGCCGTCGTACTCGTCGCGGACGTGCGCCGCCAGCGCGTGAACGCGCTCGGCCATCGAACCGGGGAAGCGGTGGATCGCGGGTTTCTCGCGGAAGACCGGCTCCAGGTCCGCGGTGGCCAGCGTCGCCGCGTCGAGCGTGCCGAGCCGTTCGCGCAACACCAGCGGCCCCACGAAGGCCTTTTCGACTTTCACCTGCTGGTCGAGCGTGAACCCGATCAGCAGCGCCATCGCGTCCTTCGCGATCAGCTCATTCGCCTCGTCGGAGTCGGTGAAGTACAGGCGGTCCGGCACCGCCGTGATCCTACGCCTGCTCGCACCGGCGCGCCCTGAGCGCTTATGCGCCACGCTCGGGGGTAATGACTCAAGAGGCGAGGGAGCAAACGCGACCCAGGGAGCGGAAGGAGGCCAGGATGGCCCGAGACCCGATGGCGCCGACCGGCGTCACGTACTACGCGCGGGCGATCGCCGCCGCGGCGGCGAGCCCACGAGACGCGGCGGACAAGCTGCTGGAGCGCCGCGCGCTCCGGCGCGAGCTGCGCGTGCGCGCGGAGCGCCCGTCGAGCGAGCCCGACCCGCGCTGGGAGCGGCGCCTGCACGAATTGCTCGGCGCTCCCTGGCCGTGCCCGGACGCCGAGCATTTCGCCGCGACGTGGAAAGCGGCGAACGAGACGATGGCGGCGCAGGGGCTGAGCGTCGGTCGCGCCAACTACGGCGACGACGACGATGCCGACCCGGGTCTGGCAAGGGCCTACTGGTGCCTGGTGCACCATCTGCGCCCGCGCGCTGTCGTGGAGACGGGAGTGGCCCACGGGCTCAGCAGCCGGATCATCCTCGAGGCGCTGGCGCGCGGTGCCGACGAGCACCCCGGCGACGAGCATTCGGGCGGCGAGCATTCGAGCGGCGCGCATTCTGGCGGCGGGCACGCCGGCGACGGTCGCCTGTTCAGCATCGACCTGCCGGCGATGACGATCCTCGAGCGCCGCCCCGAGATCGGCGCGGCGATCACGCCGGAGCTGCACGACCGCTGGGAATACCTCGAAGGCTCGAGCCGTCGCCGGCTGGCGCCACTGCTGGCGAGGCTCGGCGAGATCGACCTGTTCATCCACGACAGCCTGCACTCGACGCGCAACGTGCGTTGGGAGCTGGAGCGGGCGTGGCCCGCGCTCCGCCCGGGTGGCTTCGTCGTCGTGGACGACGTCGACTTCAACTGGGGCTATCGCGACTTCCTCGCATCGCGCGAGGACTACAGCTCGCTCTACTGCATGTCCGACGACGGTCAGCGCGTGTTCGCGCTGGCGCGCAAGAACTCCAAGTAGGCGGCGGGGAGCCCGCGCTCGCGCGCGCCGTCGAGCAGCGCCCGCATGTACTCCGCGGAGGGCACGACGTGCTCGGCGTCGGGGGCGATCACCGAGTAGGCGAAGGCCTCGCGCTCTTCCGCGGCTGCGCCCGCGCTCGCGTCCACGCCCGCGCTCGCGTTCACGTCTGCGCTCGCGTTCACGTCTGCGCCCGCGCTCGCGTTCACGTCTGCGCTCGCGTTCACGTCTGCGCCCGCGCTCGCGTTCACGTCTGCGCCCGCGCTCGCTCCGAGCAGCACCCGCACGGCCCGGCGCTCGTAGGCCCAGCCGACCCCCTCTTTCTCGTCGAGCGCGGCAAGCCCGGCCTCGCGGCCGCCCAGCTCTTACAGCGCTCCCCACACGCTGTGCCCCGGCGCGGCGAGCACGTCGGCGACCCCGGTCCCGGTCCGCAGGGAGCGGCGCGTGAAGGCGAGCCGGTGGTCGCGCAGCTCGGCGGGGCCGAGGAAGCGGTTGCCGGGACAGGCGGCGTCGATCGCGGCGGCGGACATGTTGCGGCCGTAGGCGAAGTAGAGGATCGAGGGGAGGGACTCGGGCGCCACGGAGGCAGTCTGACGCGGCTGGGCCACCCGCGTGGAGCGCCCGAGGCCGGGCGACTTTACACGGTGTAGGTCAGTTTGTTATGGTCAGTCGCCAGCCGGAGAGGGCCGGCTTTCGGTGCGTCGCCGCCACAAGGAGGGGGCGCGATTTCAAGGGATGAGAGTGGGAACCGGCCGCCCACGGAGAGCCCAGAGGGGGTCAGGATGAGGATTCGCTCCATCTTTGCGGCCTGCATCGCGGTCTTTGCCTTTACGGCGATCGTGCTGGCCGGGACCGCGAGCGCGGCGGAACTGCCGACAGAAACGAAATGCGAGTTCATCGCAAGTCCGGGCAGCTCGGAGTGCATGCTGCCGTTCCCGGACGACTACTACACGAAGGCCGATCCCACGAGCCCGACGGGCAAGCGGATCGACTTCCGCGAACTGGCGACGCCCGAAAATGCGGCGCACCAGCACATCGAAGTGGCCCCGTACAACACGGGCGACGGCTTCAGCCCGGGCTCGGTGATCGCGCTGAAGATCCCCGGCATCGAAACGAAGGCCGACGTGAAGGCGATGCACGCGGTGCCGATCAACCACCTGAGCCGCTACAAAGCCGCGAAGGCGCCGGTCGTCGTGATCGACACGAGCACCGGTCAGCGCTGGCCGATCTGGGTGGAGATCGACTCCACGGTGAAAGCCGAAAAGGCGAACCTGGAGATCCACCCGGCGGTGAACTTCACCTCCGGCGACCGCTACATCGTCGCGCTGCGGAACCTGAAAAACGCGAAAAAAGAACACCTGCAGGCGCCCGCGGGCTTCCGCTACTACCGCGACAACCTGCCGTCGTCTGAAGAAAAGGTCAACGAACGGCGTCCGCACTTCGAAGAAATCTTCAGCACGCTGGAAGGCGCGGGCATCTCGCGTTCGAGCCTGTACCTCGCCTGGGACTTCACGGTCGCAAGCGACGAAAACAACACGGGCCGAGAGCTCTCGATGCGCAACGCGGCGTTCGCGTCGCTGGGCGACAACAACCTCGCCGACGGCGTGGTCGAAGGCACCTCGCCGACGTTCACGGTGACGGAAACGACGAACAACCCGAACCCGGGCGAAATCGCGCGGCGGGTGAAGGGCACGGTCGTCGTGCCGTGCTTCCTGTTCCCGAGCTGCGCCCCCGGCGGGACGATGCTGCTGAACGAAGGCAAACCGGTCCAGAACGGCGTGTGGACGGCGAACTTCGACTGCATCATCCCGGTCTCGGCGACGACCGGCGCGGGCGAATCGGCCCGTCCGTCGCTCTACGGGCACGGGCTGTTCGGCAGCGCGAGCGAGGTGGCTTCGAGCCCCCAGCGCAGCCTGTCGCAGTCGCACGACATCGTGCAGTGCGCGACCGACGAGATCGGCATGTCCGAATCGGACATCCCCTCGGTGGTCCAGGCGCTGCAAAACCTCTCGGCGTTCCCGAAGATCACGGACCGCCTGCAGCAGGGACTGCTGGACGAGCTGTACCTGGGCCGCGCGATGGACAGCCCGAGCGGCTTCACCACGAATGCGGCGTTTCACCAGGACGGCACGATGGCGACGCCGTCGGTGCTGAACATCAGTCACCTGTACTACAACGGCAACAGCCAGGGCGGCATCATGGGTGGCGCGCTGACGGCGGTCTCGCCGGACTTCACGCGGGCGTCGCTGGGCGTGCCGGCGATGAACTACTCGGTGCTGCTGCCGCGCTCGGTGGACTTCGACGAATTCTCGGCGATCCTCTACCCGAGCTACCCGGACGAAGAAGCGCGTCCGCTGGTGTTCGACATGATGCAGCTGCTGTGGGACCGCGGCGAGCCGGACGGCTACGCGGAGCGGATGACGACCAACCCGCTCCCGGACACGCCGGCGCACCAGGTGCTGATGGACATCGCGTTCGGCGACCACCAGGTGACGGACTACCAGGCGGACGTGGAGGCGCGCACGATCGGCGCCTCGGCGCACAGGCCGGTGCTCTACAAGGGCCGCTGGCCGCACACGAACGTGCTGTGGAACGTCCCGAGCATCAGCAGCTACCCGTTCACGGGCTCGGCTGCCTACTACTGGGACATCGGCCCGGTCCGCCCGAACCCGGCGAAACCGGAATCGACGATCGGCACGGAACCGCCGCCGTACGAAAACCTCCCGAACCGCACGGGTGAAGACCCGCACTCGGCTCCGCGCGCAGCGGCCGCCGAGCAGCAGCTCGTGTCTGACTTCTTCGAAGGAGCGATCCAGAGGTCGGACAACTGCGGGCACAAGCCCTGCTACGCGGGGAGCTTCACCGGGCCGTAGGGGCCGGGGGAGCAAGTAGTCGATTGATTGGGGAACCGCCCTCCTGTATCGGAGGGCGGTTCTCTATGTACGCACGGCTCGCTAGCGCCCGCCTGACTGGACGGGCACGATCCGGGCGGCCTTCTCTTCGCCGAGCCCGTTCAGCACGCGCGCGGCGCCGACGACGTCGCCGCTGTCGTAGAAGTCGGTGAGGATCAGGTTCGGGATGTGATGGCGTTCGGCCTCGCACTGCCGCGCGCGTTTGAGGATGAAGTCGCGCTTGACGAGCGGGATGTTGGGGCTGCGTCGCGGCGGGAACACATCGGCCCAGTTGTTCATCATCAGCAGCGGGCTGCTGGGTAGGCCGCGGTAGAGCTTGCAGGTGAACTGCTTCGGCTTCACGGCACCGAGCGGCGTGTCCTGGATGAAGCCGCCGAAGGCGTACATGTCCCAGGGGTAGCGGCCGCTGACGGGCTCCTGGGTGAAGACGAGCACGTTGTGCTGCGAGCGCACCAGCTCGCCGAGCGTCGGCAGCTGCTGGCCGGGTCGCAGCACGGCGAGGTGGGAGAACAGGCGGGCTTTCTTGAAGACGTCTTCAAGCGAGGCCTCGGAGACGTAGTCCTCGTCGAACATCGCGATCACGTTGCCGGGGTTGTCTTCGAGGAAGCGGCGGATCGTCGAGAAGAAGCCGACGGCGTTCGTGGCCCCCAGCTCGCACAGCGTGTGACAGAGCCACACTTCGCGTTTGCCCTTGGCCTTGCCGAAGCCGACGGAGCCGCTGAAGCGTTGCAGCGCCGCGCGGGCTTCTTGCGTCAGCTTCTCGGAGACGCGGTTGGCCTTCTCGCCCTCGGCCTTGATGTCGGTGCGGACGTTGCCGGCTTTGCCCTCGCCGTAGTGCGTGGAGATCTTGAAGACGCGCAGGCCGTCGTCGAGCTGCTTGGCGATCCCGTGCTGCTGGTTGGCGATGAACCAGCCGGGTGAGTCCGCGGCGGACATGGCGTTGTGGGTGCCGGCGAGCACGACCTGGTCGAGGCGCTTGGGGCAGAGCTGGGCGTAGCCGTTGCAGGTGCTCAGCGCCTCGTCGATCGGCGGCCGGTAGGTGTGATGCCCGGCGCCGGCGAGCGCGATCGCGACGCCGCCGATCAGCACGCCGAGACTCGCGGCGATCGCGACGAGCCCCCCGCGCCAGCGGCGCAGCAGCGGCAGCTCGTCCTCGGGCGGCACGCCGACGGCGGTGAGCACCTCGCCGGTGCCGAAGTAGACGAGCAGCACGCCGCCGCAGACGCCAAGGATGTCGATCGCGAGCGAGGGGTCGCCGATCAGCAGCAGCCCGAACACGAGCGCGAGGCCGCCGCGAGCGATCAGGGCCGCTTTCGTGCGCGGCGTCAGCCGGGCGCGCAGGCTGGTTAGCCCGGCGCCTGCGGTGTAGGGCTTCAGCGCGTTTGCGGAAGCGGCGGCGACGATCGTCGCGAGCACGCCGAGCCCCAGCGCCCAGTCCGAGAGCGCGCCGAGATAGGAGTCCCACAGTCCCTTCGCGGCCGAGCGCACGTCGGCGGTGCTGAGCTCTTCGGCGCCGAACAGGTTCGAGACGATGTTGTGGCGCAGCAGGATCAGGTCCGCGAACACCGCGAAGCCCGCGACCGCGAGCGCGGCGGCGCAGCGCGTCACGGCCTGGCGCCTCCGCGGGGCGATCGCGATCGCGCCGGCGAGCAATGCGAGCGCGAGCAGCGGCAGCACGATCCCGAGCAGGCGCACTTTGTCGGCGATCCGCAACGTGCGCACGGCAAAGCTCTGGCGGCGCAGGTCCAGCAGCTTCGCGTCGAGGTCTTCGGGGATCTTCGAGGCCACGTCGGGGGCGAGCGTGCGCAGCGCCGAGACGACGACGGTCCCGGCGTCGGCGATGCTGAAGGCGACGTTGCCGCCGCGGTCGAACATCAGGCGGTGCGCCTGCTCGGCGGTGAGGCGGATCAGGTCGCGGAACTGCTGCGTGGAGACGGCGGTGTCGACGACGGCGGTGATCAGCGGCCGCGCCGCGAGCAGGTCGGGCGAGCTCTTGTCGACCACCTGTACGACGAGCTCGCGCGAGACGACGTGGCGCACCGGCGCCTTCGCCAGCGCCGAGACGGTGCGGTCGGCGAAGGAGTGGGAGTCGAGCAGCGCCTCGCGCGCGTACAGGCAGATGCCCCCGGCGGCGACGGCCACGGCGGCGAGTACCGCCAGCGCCATGCTCGCCTTCGCCCGCACGTGGCGGATCCTATACGCGGCATTTACGGCTCCGGCGGCGAGGCGCTCGGAAACGTTCGCGCGGGAGGCTTGACCCTGCCGGATCGCCGCGGATAGGTTGGCCCGAGTCCGCGCTTGGGGGAGAAGGGATGGGCGACGGGGACCCCTGCGCGCGGGAAACCGCACACGACCTGGGGAGACGACCCATGACCAAGCAAGCCCGCCTGATCGGCATCCTCGCCGTCCTGGCCGCAGTCCTGATCCCCGCGGCGTCCGCCGCGGCCTCGCAGTACGTAGCGCTCGGCGACTCCTACTCGTCCGGCGTCGGCACGCGCACCTTCTACGAAGAATCCGGCAGTTGCAAGCGCAGCCCGAAGGCCTACGGCCCGCTGGTGGCGGCGGCGAAGGGCTACACGCTGAACTTCGAAGCGTGCAGCGGCGCGAAGACGACCGACGTGAACGCGAACCAGCTCTCGAAACTGACGAGCTCCACGGCGCTGGTGACGATCACGATCGGCGGCAACGACGCCGGCTTCTCGAACGTGATCGTGAACTGCGCGCTGTACTACTTCACGTGCGGCTCCGCGATCAGCGAAGCGAACGAATTCATCACGAAAAACCTGCCTGCGCTGCTCGAAGCGACGTACAAAAAAATCCGCGAAAAAGCCACCACGGCGAAAGTCGTCGTGCTCGGCTACCCGAAGCTGTTCACGAAAGAAGGGACCACCTGCAACGTCAACTTCCTCACGTCCTCGAACGAGAAGAAACTGAACGAAACAGGCGAAAAACTCGACGCCGTGATCAAGGGCCGCGCGGAAGCGTCGAAATTCACCTTCATCAACCCGACGGTGCCCTTCGAAGCGCACGAGGTCTGCTCGTCGGTCGAGTGGCTGAACGGCCAGAGCAACCCGCTCGAAGAAAGCTACCACCCGAACGTCAAAGGCCAGGAAGAGTTCACGACCCTCGTTGAGGGCGTCCTCTAGCGGCCGGCGGAGCGCTGCGCCCGCGGCCTCGCCGGCCGCGGGCGGGCGCGACGCCTGTTTGAGCGGGCCTCGCTCGGGCTAAACCTGCTTGTACGATGACTTGGCGCGCGTGCTGCGCGGACGGGATCCACGGACAAGGAGGGCACATGAGGCGTCAACACCGGATCGTCGCGCTGGCGGCGTGGAGCCTCTGTTCTGTCTGGCTCACCGCGAGCGCCGCCGCGGCGGTGGGCGCACCCGCCTCCGTGCCGCTCCCCGGCAGCGCGCCGCAGCCCGCGACCGCCGAAGCGCAGGCGGCGCTGGGCGAAGCGGTCGAAGCCACCCCCGCGCCGACCCCGGTCGAATTCACGGTCGGGCTGGAACCGAGCGACCCGGCGAGCGCGGCCGCCCTCGCGCGCGCGGTCTCGGACCCCTCGAGCGCGAGCTATCGCCACTTCCTCACCGCGGCGCAGTGGGAGAAGCGCTTCTCGCCGAGCAAGGCCTCCGTCGAAGCGGTCAGCGCCTGGCTCGGCTCACAGGGGATCGCGGTCGGAGCGGTGAGCCCCGACCGCATGACGATCCAGGCGAGCGCCACCGCCGCGACGATCGAGCGCGCCTTCGGCACGGGCCTGGCCCAGTACCGCCTGCGCGGCAGGACGCTACGCGCGAGCACGGGCGCACTCTCGGTGCCGGCGACGATCGCGCCGTTGATCTCCGGCGTGAGCGGTGTGAACCAGCGGCTGAACAAGCCCGCGGCGCTGAACGGCTCGGGCCTGGGCGAAGCCGAAGCGAGCGGCGCCGCCGAAACCGGCGAAGCCGAAGCGGCGCCCCAGAGCGCCCCGAAGATCTCCGCGCGCGCGAAGAAGAAAGCCGGCAAGGAAATCCCGCAGCCGCCGGGCTTCCGCAACGCGCCGCCCTGCTCCAGCTACTACGGGCAGGCGAGCGACACGACCGACCCGCCTTACGGCGGCGGCTTCCCCAGCCCGCTGCCCTACGCCCCCTGTGGCTACACCCCGCCCCAGCTCCAGAGCGCCTACGGGCTCTCCTCGCAGATCGCGGGCGGGATCGACGGCCGCGGCGTGACGGTCGCGATCGTCGACGCCTACGCCTCGCCGACGCTGCTGGCCGACGCGCAGCAGTACAGCGCGCGCAACCAGCCGGGGCAGCCGCTGGAAAGCTCGCAGTACAGCCAGCTGCTCCCGAAGAAGTTCACGAACCTCACCGAATGCGAAGCGAGCGAATGGTTCGGCGAGCAGACGCTCGACGTCGAGGCCGTGCACGCCACCGCCCCCGGCGCCCACATCCTCTACGTGGGCGCGAAGAACTGCGAAGCGGCGATGTTCGAAGCGGTGCAGCAGGTGGTGGACGGCCACCTCGCAGACATCATCACGAACTCCTGGGGTGACGACGGCGGCGACGTGATCGACTCCGCGGGTACGCGCAAGGCGTTCGACAACGTGCTGCTGATGGCCGGGGGCACCGGCATCGGCGTGCAGTTCTCCTCCGGCGACGAAGGCGACGAGTTCGCGAACCTCGGCGCGACCGTCGCCGACTACCCCTCCTCGAGCCCCTACCAGACGGCGGTGGGCGGGACGAGCCTGCAGGTCGGCCAGGCCGGCAACCGGCTCGGCGAGCTCGGCTGGTCGACCTCGCTGTCCGATCTGTGCACGACCTTGCTGCTCGAAGAAGAACTCCCCGGCTGCACGAAGGGCAAGCTGGGCAGCTGGGTGCCGAAGGCCCCCGGCGAATACGACTACGGCAGCGGCGGCGGCACCAGCTACTTCTACCCCGAGCCCTACTACCAGCAGGGCGTCGTGCCCGCGGCGCTGGCGAACCGCAACAAGAAGGCGACGAAGGAATCCAACCGCGTCGAGCCCGACGTCTCGATGGACGCCGACCCCACGACGGGGATGCTCGTCGGCGAGACCCAGGCCTTCCCCGACGGCGTCTACTACGACCAGTACCGGATCGGCGGGACGAGCCTGTCCTCGCCGCTGTTCGCGGGCGTGATGGCCGACGCCGACCAGGCCGCGGGCACCCCGCTGGGCTTCGTCAACCCGCTGCTCTACCGGCTCGCCGCGGCGCCGGGCGCCTACGCGGGGACCTTCTACGACGTCGTCCCTGCGGGCCTGCAGGCCGACGTGCGCAACGACTACCTCGACGGGACCGACGCGAACGAAGGCGTGCTGACCTCGGTGCGCGTGCTCGACTTCGAGGGCCGCGAGCAGTTCTGCAAGCGGCCGAAGAAGTGCAGCTCCCAGAAGGTGGCGCTGAACGTCGCGTCGGGCTTCGACTCGATGACGGGAATCGGGGCGCCGGGCGACGGCCTGATCGCCGCGCTCGCGAATCCGTAGTCGTCGCGGGCGCGGGCGGCGCCGTCGTACAAACGTCGAACATCGCCTGATCGGAGCCGCGCGGGCGCGCGGCTCTGGCAAGCTCGCGCAGATGGGGGGCGCGGTTCAGCACAAACCGGCGATCAAACACAAGCCCGGCGCGCACAAGCCCGCGCCGCACAAGCACGGCAAGCACCATCGCCGCAAGCGCCGTCGCCGCCACCACAAGCACCACAAGGCGCTGCACCCCACCAGCGGGTCCTCCGCGGTCCCGCCGGCGACGGGTCTGCCCGGCGCACCTGCGCCCCCGCCGATCCCGGCCGAACCGCCCGCGCCGTCGAGTGTCCCGGCGCCGTCGCTGAGCGCGCCGATCTCGCTCGCGCAGGCGCGCCGGCTGCTGTGGCGCGCCGGCTTCGGGCCGACCGCGGGCCAGGCGGAGGCGCTGGCGGGACAGCCGATCGAAGCCGTGGTGCAGAGCCTGACGCGACCGAGCGGGGCCGCGACGCTGCACGGCCCGGCGCCGACGGACGACGAAGGCAACGCGCTCTCGCCCGCTGACTCCTGGGGACAGGACCACTGCTGGTGGCTCGACCGCATGGTCCGCTCCGACCAGCAGCTCGTCGAGCGGATGACCTTCATCTGGCACGACTGGTTCGCGAACTCGAACGAAAAGGTCAACGACCAGCAGCGGATGCTCGACCAGAACGAACTGTTCCGCTCGCACGCGCTGGGCAACTTCCGCGACCTGTTCATGGCGGTCACGACCGACCCGGCGATGCTCGTGTTCCTCGACGGGATCTACAACGAAAAGCGCGACCCGAACGAGAACTACGCGCGCGAGATGATGGAGCTGTTCTCGCTGGGCGCCGACCGCGGCGCCTACACCGAGGACGACGTGCGCGAAATGGCGCGGGCGCTGACGGGCTGGACCGCGGACTGGACCGAAAGCGCGGGCCTTCAGAACTTCCGCTTTGTCGCCTCGCGCCACGACAGCGGCAACAAGACGGTCTTCAACCAGACGGGCAAGTGGAGCTGGGAAGACGCGGTGAACCTGTGCGTCGGGCACCCGCTGCACGCCTCGTTCCTGGTCAGCAAGCTGTGGGGATACTTCGTGCCGTCGCCGCCCGACGAAGCCACGCTGGCGTCGCTGATGGGTCTGTACATCGGCTCGGGCTATGAGATCCGGCCGCTGGTCGAGGCGATCCTCCAGCACCCGGATTTCCTGGAAGGACCGGAGCTCGTGACGCCGCCGGTCGTCTACAACGCCGGCTTGCTGCGCGCGATCGCGCGCCCGATCGACACGGTCGCCTGGGCGTGGCTGTGCGCGGGCGCGGGGCAGCAGCTGTTCTACCCGCCGAACGTCTCGGGCTGGGACTTCACCCGCTGGCTTGACACCTCGACCGCGAAGGCGCGCTGGGAAATGGCGAGCTACGTCACCGCGAAGACCTATCCCAACCCGTGGCCGGGCGCGGGCGAAGCGAAGTACAGCGAAAGCGAGGAACCGCCCGAAGCGCTGGCGAGCGCGCTCGCCTACTGGAGCCAGCCGGGCCTCTCGGCCGAATCGCTACAGACGATCACCGCCTTCGCGCAGTCGTGCCTGCAGGGTCTCGTCACCGCGAAATGGCAGAAGAGCCCCTACAAGGCGATGCGCCAGAACGCGCTGCGGATGCTGATCGCCACCTCCCCCGACATGCAGGTGAGCTGAGCCGTGCGCGCCTGCTCCTGTAACGACTTCACCCGCGCGCAGCTGCTGCGCCGCGGCGTCGCGCAGGCCGGTCGCGGGCTGCCCTCGATCGAGCCGGGCCAGCCGATCCCCGCGGGCACCGGCATGGACCGCCGCGCGTTCCTGCTGCGCTCCGCCGGCGCGATGCTGTCGGTGTACGGAGCCGCGGCGCTGGCTCCGAAGCAGTTCGAGGAGGGGATCCTCGCGGCGGCCGCGGCGGCGCCGCCGAAACAGCCGGTGCTGGTCTCGATCTTCATGGAAGGCGGCTGGGACGCGCTGTCGGTGCTGGCGCCCGTGAAGGAAGCCGCGTATCACTCGCTGCGCCCAACGCTCGGGCTGGCAGAAGGCGAAGGCGTGGCGTTCTCGGAGGATGAAGAACTGATGTGGCACCCGCAGGCGGGCGGCCTCGCGACGCTGCACGGCGAGGGCAAGGTCACGGTGTTCCCCGCGATCGGCTACGACCCGCCGGACGAGAGCCACTTCACCAGCCGCCACTACTGGGAGGTCGGCGAGCTGAACGCGCAGACGCGCTCGGGCTGGATGGGGCGCTACCTCGACGTCGCGGGCGACCCCGCGAACCCGCTGCAGGGCCTGTCGCTTGACTACTCGCTGGCGCCGGCGCTGGCCACGGCGCGGGTGCCCGTCGCGGCGGTCTCCTCGCCGACCGACTACGACTTCTGGGCATACGGCCTCGGCGACCCGGTGACCGACCCGACGCTCGACGCCTTCGGCGCGCTGGGGGCGCTGGCCTCGCCCTCGCCCGCCTTCGCGCAGGCGCGGGCCGCCTCGCTGAACACGAACGTGATCCGCAACCAGATCGCGCCCTTCGGCGAACACGAAGGCAAACCGGGCTTCACCTCGCCGGTGACGTATCCCACGAACGGCGGCGAGTTCCCCAAGCGCCTCGCGGCGCTGGCGGCGATGCTGGCCGACGAAGCGCTACCGATCAAATGCGTCTCGCTCTCGGCCGTGGGCGGCTACGACACGCACTCCGACGAGGCGGGCACGCTCAGCACGAACCTGGGCCAGACGGTCGAATCGGTGCTGGCCTTCCAGCGCGACCTCGAAGCGCGCGGGCTCGACGACCACGTGCTGATCCAGCTGTGGTCGGAGTTCGGCCGCCGCCCGCGCGAAAACGGCTCCGGCACCGACCACGGGGCCGCGGGCGTGGCCTTCCTGATCGGCTCGCGGGTGAAGGGGGAGATGGTCGGCGAATTCCCCGGCCTCACGAAACTGGACCCGAACGAAAACGTCGTGAACACCTCGGACTTCCGCACGATGTACGCGGGGCTCTTGGCGCAGTGGTTCCAGACCGACGCCGGGCTCGTGATACCGGGCGCCGGCAGCGGCGAAGCCGGCTCGACCGCCTACGGCACCGTGCCACAACTGATCGCGTGATCGGCGCGCTGCGAGCCTGGGCGCTTGTCCTCGCAAGCGTGCTCACGCTCGGCGCCTGCGCCACAGCCGCCGCCTGGCCGCTGCCGGCCGGGCTGAGCCTGGCGCACGGGCACGTGCGCAAGCAAGGCTGTGCGCACAAGCGCTCACGCCACCGGCACCGCTGCGCCAAGCACCACGAGACGCCCGTCCCGGCCGTCGCCCCCGCGCCCTCGGCGAGCGGCCCTGCATCGCCCGCTCCAGCCGTCCCCGTGCCGGCGCTCGTCTCGCCGCTGCCGGTCATCGTGCCCCCGGCGGCGCCGGAAACGCCCGCCGGTGGCGAACCCGAACCGCCCGCGGAACCGCCGTCGGTCCCGCACGTCCAGGTCAGCGCCGTGGAGTACGCCTTCACGCTCTCGCGCACGAGCGTCCCCGCCGGGAAGGTGGTGCTCCAGTTCGTGAACGACGGCCAGGACGAACACAACCTGAAGGTGGAAGCCGAAGCGGGGTCGCTGGCGGGCGCGTTCGAAAAGGAGCCGTCGAAAGCCGTCACGAGCCAGACGCTCGAAATGCAGCCGGGCCAGTACACGCTGTTCTGCTCGCTGCCGACGCACGAGCAGAAGGGCATGAAAGCGACGCTGACGGTCGAATGATCAGGCGCGCGGGACCTGCTGCGTGATGCAGTGGACGTTGCCGCCGCCGAGCAGGATCTCCCGCGCCGGCACGCCGACGACCTCGCGCCCGGGAAAGCAGCTTTCCAGCGTTTCCCGCGCGAGCTGGTCGCGGTGCACCCCGAACGTCGGGAACACCACGCGCGAGTCGCCGATGTAGAGGTTCACGTATGAGGCCGCCATCCGCTCGCCCGCCAGCCGTGGCTTCGTGCCCGGCACGGGGCGCACGCCAGCGGCCTCCTCTGCGCTGACGGTCAGCGGGCCGGGGGAGGGCAGCGGCACCACCTCCAGCGGCCGATCGCGGGCGTCGGTCGCTGCGCCCAGGCGGTCGCGCGCGTCGAGTGAGATCGCATGTTGCGGGTCGGACTCGTCCTCGGTCCACGTCAGCAGTACGACGCCGGGCTTCGCGAAGCAGGCGAGGTTGTCGACGTGCCCGTCGGTCTCGTCGCCGTAGACGCCGCGCCCCAGCCAGATCACCTTCTCGGCGCCAAGGTAGTCCAGCAGCAGCCGCTCGATCTGCTCGCGCGACAGGTCGGGGTTGCGGTTCGGGTTCAGCAGGCACTCTTCCGTCGTCAGGACCGTGCCCTCGCCGTCGACGTGGATCGATCCGCCCTCCAGCACCAGCGGCGCGCGGTAGCGCTCGGCGCCCTCGATCTCAAGCACCCGCTCCGCCGCCTGCTCGTCGCGCTCCCAGGAGGAGTACAGGCCGCCGTCGTGCCCGCCCCAGGCGTTGAAGCGCCAATCGACGCCGCGGCGCCCGCCGCGCCCGTCGGTCACGAACGTCGGGCCGATGTCGCGCATCCAGGCGTCGTCGGTCGCCAGCTCCACAACGCGGATCGATTCGGGCAGCAGCGCGCGGGCGCGCTCCAGCTGCGCCGGCGAGGCGGCGACGGTCACGGGCTCGGAGGCCGCGATCGCCGCCGCGACCGCGGCGAAGGCCCGCTGCGCGGGGCCGGCGTCCTCGCGCCAGTTGTCGGGGCGCTCCGGCCAGGCCATCCAGCAGCCGTCGTGCGGCTCGAACTCGCCGGGCATCCGGTAGCCGTCGGCCGCGGGCGTCGAGTCCAGGGTGCGCGCACTCACTTGTGCCACCACCGTACAGTCATGGTGTGCGCTTGATCGAGTCAGAGGGCTACGACTCCCCGGCGCGCACGCGCCCCGCGCGGCGCGAGCCGTTCCGCGTAGCGGCGGTGCAGCAGCGCTGGCACCCCGACCCCGAGGAGCACCAGCAGGCGCTCGCGGAGGGCATCCGCCTCGCGGCCTCGCGCGGCGCGCGGCTGGTCTGCCTGCAGGAGCTGACGCTCAGCCGCTACTTCGCCGTCGACCCCGGCGGGCCGCAGGCCGCGGGAGCCGAGCCCGAGCAGCTACCCGGCGGGCCGACGTACGAGTTCGCCGCCCGGCTCGCGGCCGAGACCGGCGTCTTCGTGCACGCCTCGCTGTATGAGCGCGCCGACGCCCCGGACGGCCTTGGCTTCAACACGGCGATCGTCGTCGCGCCCGACGGCGCCCTGGCCGCCCGCACGCGCAAGCTGCACATCCCCGTGACGGCGGGCTATCACGAGGACCGCTACTTCCGCCCGGGCCCCGCGGAGGGGGAGCCCTATCCGGTGGTCGCGCTGGCCGGCGCGCAGCTTGGCCTGCCGACCTGCTGGGACCAGTGGTTCCCCGAGGTCGCCCGCGCCTACAGCCTTCAGGGCGCCGAGCTGATCGTCTACCCGACGGCGATCGGCTCCGAGCCGGACCACCCCGAGTTCGACACGCAACCGTTGTGGGAGCGGGTGATCGTCGGCAACGCGATCGCCAACGGCGTGTTCGTCGTCGCGGTGAACCGCGTCGGGGAGGAGCCGCCGCTGCGCTTCTACGGCTCCTCGTTCATCTGCGACCCCTACGGGCGCAAGCTGGTGCAGGCCCCGCGCGAGGAGCCCGCGGTGCTCGTCGCGCAGCTCGACCTCGACCAGCGCGAGGACTGGCTCGAGCTGTTCCCGTTCCTGCGCACGCGCCGGCCCGACACGTACCGGGCGCTGACCGAGGAGCAGACGTAAGAGCGATGTTCGACCTGGAGGGCTATCTCGATCGGGTCGGCCTGAAAGGCCGACCCCCTCTAAACATGCTCCATCGTGCTCACGCCACGGCGATTCCGTTCGAGAACCTCGACCCGCATCGCGGCGCGCCGGTCTCGCTCGCGCTCGAGGACGTGCAGCGCAAGCTCGTGGGCGAACGGCGCGGCGGCTACTGCTTCGAGCAGAACCTGCTGCTGAAGGCCGCCGCCGAAGCGCTCGGGGCGCGCGTGGAGACGATGCTCGCGCGCGTGCGTCTCGGCGCCGAGCCCGGCACGCTGCGCGCGCCGACGCACCTGGTGCTGCGCGTCGAGCACGAGGGCGCCACCTCGCTCGCCGATGTCGGCTTCGGGATGGGAACACTGCTCGAACCGATCCCCTTCGAGCCCGGCGAGGTCCACGAGCAGGCCGGCTGGCGCTATCAGCTCGTGCGCGACGGCGAGGAGCTGGTGCTCGGGCGCGCCGGCGCCGACGGGGAGTGGAGCGAGCTGTACGGCTTCATCCCGCGCGCCGTGCCGCCGATCGACATCGAGATGAGCAACTGGTTCACCGCCGCGCACCCCGAATCGATGTTCGTGAAGGGCCTGCTGATCGCCCGCCACGACGCCGACGGCACGCAGGCAGCGCTC